>CABDZR010000292.1_pt1 | contig 11755 bp, 13 predicted proteins | sample 3132251 | NCBI WGS metagenome assembly CABDZR01 (sample SAMEA5534341, study PRJEB31848) | metagenome | biome: tundra; feature: field; material: soil | place: USA | collected 2013-05 | depth 0.45 m | reverse complement strand
CAGGAGCTCCGCCACCCCTCCCAGCTTGAGTCCGTGCCAGGAGCCCTCGGGCAGGGCCCGCTCTCGGGGCACCACCAACACGAGTTCGCGGCCAGCCCCATGGGCCACCGCCGGCGCCGAGGCTCCCGGGGCGGGCATTGGGGAAGGATAGGTCCGCCCGGGTAGTCTGGGAGGGATGCCCAGCCCGCTATTCTGCGTCGTCGGGGCCGGGATGGCCGGAGGCCGGGCGGCCGCCTCCCTGCGGGAGCGGGGCTTCGACGGCCGGCTGGTGCTGATCGGCGAGGAGTCAGATCCGCCCTACGAGCGCCCGCCGCTCTCCAAGTCCTACCTGACGGGGGAGCTGCCCCGCAGCAAGCTGTTCCTGCGGACTCCCGAGTCCTACTTAGAGCAGGCGATCGAGTGGCACCCCCTCAGGACGGTTTCGGCCATCAACCTGCGGCAAAGCAAGCTCCAGCTGGCGGACGGCGAGCCGCTCGCTTTCGACCGCTTGTTGCTGGCGACCGGTTCTAGGCCCCGGACCTTGGGAGTCCCCGGGTCCACCCTGGCAGGGGTCGCCACCTACCGGACCGTCGCCGACGCCGACTCCTTGCGCCAAGAGCTGGAGGCGAGACCCCAGGTGGTGGTCGTGGGCGGCGGGTTCCTCGGGTCGGAGCTCGCGGTGGCGGCCCGGCGGTACGGCTGCCGGGTCACCGTGGTGGAGGCGGGAGAGGCGTTGGTCGCCCCGCTCGGCCCGCTCCTCAGCAGCTTCTGCGCCGATCTCCACCGCCAGGCGGGCGTGGAGCTGCTCGTGGGGGAAACCGTCGCCCGCTTCTTGGGGAATTCGCGGGTCGAGGAGGTGCTGCTGAGCAGCGGCCGCTCGCTGCCGTGCGACCTGGCCCTCATCTGCGTCGGCGCTGAGCCCAACTCCGATTTGGCTCGGGAGGCCGGCCTGGAGACCGACCCCGGGGTGGTGGTGGGAGAGCACTGCCAGACCTCCACCGAGACGGTCTTCGCCGCCGGCGACGTGGCCTCCTGGTGGAGCCGGCGCTGGCAGCGGCGGCTCCGGGTCGAGCATTACGACAACGCCCACCAGCAGGGGCTCTTCGTGGCCGGCGCGATGCTCGGCGGAGCGGCTGCCTACGACCCCGTCCCCTACTTCTGGACCGAGCAGTACGAGGCCCTAGTTCAGCAGGTGGGAATCATCGGCGGAACCCGGGAGTCGGTGCTCCGCGGCGACCCTAAGACCGGCAAGTTCTCCGTCTTCTATCTCAGCGGAGGATTCCTCAGCGGCTGTGTGGCCGTCAACCACTTCCCTGCCCTGGCGGCGGCGCGGCGGCTCATCACAGCTCACGCCGGCGTCACCAAAGCGATCTTGGGGGACCCGACGGTCGACCTCCGGGCCTGGTCTCAGAAGGCGGCGGAGGCAGCCGGCGGCGCGGAAGTCTAACTGGACTCGGGCTCCAGCCCCAACCGCCGTCTGGTGATGGCGATCGCCGGGGGGCTGTCATCGACCAGCAGGTACCTCCGTCCCAGTTTTTGGGCGGCGACCCCGGTGGTGCCGCTGCCGCAGAAGAAGTCGGCCACCAGATCGCCTTCCCGGCTGGAGGCCCGCACGATTCGATCCAAGAGCGCGAGCGGCTTCTGGGTCGGATACCCGGTGCGCTCCCTGCCTCTGGTGGGCACGATCGTGAGCCACCAGGTATCGGTCGGCAGCTTGCCTCTGGCCGCCTTCTCGGGCCCCACCAGCCCCGGCGCCATGTACGGGATGCGGTCGATCTCGGAGGGCTGGAAGATCCACCGGTCGGACTTGGCGTACCAGAGGATGTTGTCGTGCTTGCGCGGCCAGCGGTCCCGCGCGCGCCCACCGTAGTCGTAGGCCCAGATGATCTCGTTGAGAAATCGCTCGGGGCCGAAAATCTCGTCCAGCAGCAGCCGGGCATAGTGGACGATCCGGAAGTCCAAATGCAGGTAGAGCGAGCCGTGAGGCCCCAGGACTCGATGGATCTCCACCAGGCGCTTATGGAGGAATTCCAGGTAGGAGTCACGCCTCAGGTCATCGCGGTAGCTGTGCTGGGAGACCACCTCAAAGTGGTACTCCCGCCCGCCGAAGCCGCGCCGCCTCCCCGCCCCCGAGCCGGTCCGGATGGAGTCCAGCCGGCGCACCCGGCCGGTCCCAAACGGTGGGTCGATATAGACGAGGTCGAGGCAGCCGTCAGGCAGGGACCTCAGGACGTCAAGGTTGTCGGCGAGGACGACCTGGCTGGCTAGGGTCGGTGCCGCCGGGCCCGGCTCAGGCGCCTCCGACGAATCCCGGCCAGGTAGGCTTTGCAATCCGCCTCCATGATCCCACCGCGCCAGGGGTCGGCCAACCGGTCGTTGCTCCCGGGTCCAGGTTGGACTTCTTGGGACAATCTGTCCAGGAATGGCGAGGGCTACTCATTCTCCCGGGCCGATGCGTCTCCGCACATATTGTCCGTAAAATTGCTGATAGTGAGTGAGAACGGTCAGGCGCGGGTGCGGGTGGCGATCACCGGGATGGGGATGGTCACCCCGATCGGGACTGGAATCGAGGCCGTGTGGGACAGCCTGACCAAGGGCCGATCTGGGATCGGGACCATCACGCAGTTTGACGCCTCCGAGTATCCGACCCGGATCGCGGGCGAGGTCCACGACTTCAAGCCCGAGCTGTACATGGACCGGAAGACCGCCCGCCACGTGGCCCGCTACTGCCGGCTCGGGCTGGCCGCCGCTCGGATGGCGCTGGCGGATTCCGGCCTCAAGCCTGAGGAGATGGGCCCCGACGACGTCGGCGTGGTGGTCAGCTCCGGGGCCGGGGGGATGGAGGAGATCGAGCGCGGCCACCAGGTGCTGATCGACCGGGGGATCAGCCGGATCAGCCCCTTCATGGTCCCGATGATGATCACCGACATCGCTGCCGGGCTAATCGCCATCGAGCTCCGCTGCGGGGGCCCCAACTACGCCGTGGTCAGCGCCTGCGCCTCCAGCGGGCACGCCCTGGGCGACGCCGCGGAGGTGATCCGCCGCGGGGACGCGGTGGCGATGATCGCGGGGGGGGCGGAGGCCCCCATAACCCCCTTGCTGATGGGAGCCTTCTGTCAGTTGGGAGCGATGAGCAAGCGCAATGACGATCCCCCGGGCGCGTCCCGTCCCTTCGATCTGAACCGGGATGGATTCATCATGGGCGAGGGCTCGGTGATCATGGTCTTGGAGGAGATGGAGCACGCTCGGGCGCGGGGAGCTCGGATCTGGGCCGAGCTGCTGGGCTGTGGCTCGACTGCCGACATGTACCACTTCACCGCCCCCGACCCCCTCGGCCAGGGCGCCGCCCGGGCCATGCGGGCGGTCATGCGCAAGGCCGGGATCGGCCCCGAGGACGTCGATTACATCAACGCCCACGGCACCTCGACCGGGCTGGGCGACCTGGCGGAGACGCTGGCGATCAAGCAGGCGCTGGGAGCCCGGGCCAGCCAGATCCCGATCAGCTCGACCAAGTCGATGAGTGGCCACCTGCTGGGGGCCGCCGGAGCGTTGGAGGCGGCTGCCTGCGTGCTGGCCATCGCCCGGGACGTGGTTCCGCCCACCATCAACCTGGAGCACCCCGACCCTGACTGCGACCTCGATTACGTGCCCAACGTGGCCCGTCCGGCGCGCATCGACATCGCCCTTTCCAACTCTTTCGGCTTCGGCGGGCACAACGCGTGCCTGGCACTGGGCCGAGTTGTGGCCTAGCCAAAACCAGGAGGTCAGCCCGTGAGCGAACCATCCACCAACGACGCCGACCAGAGCACCCTGGACTTTGCCGAGATGCAGAAGCTGGCCGCTGACATCCTGGGAGTGGACCCGGACCAGGTCCAGCTGGATGTCAGCTTCGCCAAGGACCTGGCGGCGGACTCGCTCGACATCGTCGAGCTGATCATGGCCATCGAGGACCGCTACCACGTCTCCCTTCCCGAAGAGGAGCTGGAGCACATGAAGAAGGTCGGGGACCTGTGGACCTTCCTATTGGCTCATCCCGCCACCGCCGACGGATGACCTCGACCAGCGTCATCGGCAAGGCTCCGTCCATCACCCTCACCCAGCCGGTTGGCCTGCTCTTCCCCGGACAAGGGGTCCAGCACGCCGGGATGGGCCGGCAGCTGGCCGCCATCTCCACCATTGCGGACAAGGTCCTGACTAGGGCCCAGGACATCCTGGAGATGCCGGTTCGGCGGCTCTGCTTCGATGGGCCTGACCAGGAGCTGCGCCTAACCGAAAACCTCCAGCCCTGCCTGATGGCCGTCTGCTGGTCCGCCTTCGAGGCCTACCGGGACCGATTCGGGATGGACGGGGTTGGGGTAGTGGCCGGCCACAGCATGGGCGAGATCACCGCCTGTGCGGCGGCCGAGGCCATCTCCTGGGAGGCGGCGCTGCTCTTGGTCCGGGAGCGGGGCCGACTGATGGCGGATGCGGCGATGTCCACCCCCGGCAAGATGCTGGCCATCGTCGGACTGCTGGAGTCCGAGGTCGAGCAGATCCGGATCGCGGCCGGTGCGGCGGGTGGGATCTGGCTGGCCAACTTCAACGCTCCGGACCAATTCATCCTGAGCGGCGAGGCCGGTGCGGTGGCGCTGGCCGAGCGCCTGGCCAACGAGGCCGGCGCCCGGCGGGTGCTGCTGCTGGAGATTCCTCTGGCCGCCCACTCCCCGCTCATGGGCAGGGCTTCGGCCAAGCTGGCTGAGGCGGTTCGGGCGCTGCCGCTACGAGCTCCCCGAATTCCCCTGATCGCCAACGGCACCGGCCGGGCAATCCATACCGTTCGGTCGCTGCGCTCCGAGTTGAGCGGACACCTGCTTAGGCCGGTTCACTGGGCCCGCACCATGACCTCCATCCAGGCGCTCAAGGTCGCCACCGTGGTCGAGCTCGGCCCCGGCCGGGTGCTGGCCAGCCTCGCCGCCAAGCACATGCCGGGAGTTGCGACCTGGAACGCCGACGAGCTCCTGGTCGAGGGCGCCGAGTAGCGTGGACCTGAACCTCTCCGGTCGCTCGGCGCTGGTCACCGGTGGCGGCAAGGGCATTGGGGCCGCCATCTCTCGCGAGCTCTCTGAGATGGGCGCCCGGGTGGTGATCAACTACCGCTCGGACCAGGAGTCCGCCGAGGCCACCGCCCAAGCGCTCGGCAACGCCACTGCCTTCGGCGCCGATGTCGGGGATCCCCAGCAGGTCGCCAAGCTGGTGGCCGAGGCCGGGCCCTTCGACGTGGTGGTCAACAACGCCGGCATGCTCCGTGATCGCCTGCTGCTGCGGATGACCGACGACGATTGGGACCAGGTGCTGCGCACCGACCTCTCGGCCGCCTTCCACGTGACCAAGGCGGTGGTGCCGCACATGCTCAAAGGCCGCTGGGGCCGGATCGTGAACATCAGCTCGATCGTCGGGCTGGGCGGCAATCCTGGCCAGGCCAACTACGCCGCCGCCAAGGCGGGGCTGGTGGGCCTGACCAAGTCGGTTGCCAAGGAGCTGGGGTCGCGCAACATCACCTGCAACGCGGTCGCGCCGGGGTACGTGCACACCGAGCTGACCGCCTCCTCGATGACCGACGAAATGCTGGCCGAGCTGATCAAGCTGACCCCGCTGCGACGCCAGGGCACGGCGTCGGAGATCGCGGCCGCAGTCGCGTTCCTCTGCAGCCCGGCGGCGGCATTTGTGACGGGTGAGGTCCTGGTGGTGGACGGCGGCCTGGCGGCCTGAACGTCGCCTGACGCCGCCCCTCCTGAGGGACGCCGCTCGGTGCCCAGATCCTCTCGGTCGACCAGGGCCAGGCGTCTCCAGGCGCTTGCGGTCACCCGGGAGACCCGAGCCGCCTTGGTACTGATGGACAGCCGCATTCCCGCACCGACGGGTTAGACGCGACGCGGTTGATCTGCGCCGACGAGGACCTGGCCGGGGTGAGGCTGCTGGTCCTGACCAGCTTCGAGGCCGACGAGTACGTGTACCAGGCGCTCCGGGTCGAGGCGCGCGGGGAGGCCCTGCTGTCGCCCGGGATCACCTGCCGCCTGATCGCTGATGTCGTCAGCCGGTCCGATCGGAGGCCCCTGGCAGTGGTCGCCCTCCAGGAGCTGACTGCCCGCGAGCGCGGGGTTATGGCGCTGGTCGCGGGCGGCCTCAGCAGCGACGAGATCGCCACCAAGCCCTTCGTGAGCCCGCTCAAAGTGCAGCAGCACATGTATGGCGCTTCCAGTAACTGCCCGGTGGCGCTTGGCCGGCAAGAGGTCCAGGGGTGTAGGATCCGCGCACCGTCCAGCGCCACCGCTGGGACACCCACCGAGGAGACAGCATGCCCAGTGTGATCGGCTACCACGATGTGAAGGATCAGAAGCATTGGCTTGCCTCGCCAAAGCGCGAAGAGGTTTTCGGCCCCCTCGGCGTCACCAACATCCGGACGTTCATCGACCCGCAGAACCCGGCGCGTGTGGCGGTGCTCATGGACGTTCCCGACATGGACGCGCTCATGGGAGCGATGCAGACGCCCCCAATGGCCGCGGCGATGGAAGATGACGGTGTGGTGGCCGAGACCTTGGTGATGCTCGTCGAGGCGTAGTTTCGTTCGCGAAAGCCGAGCAGAGCGGCGGCTCATCAAGGGCCACGATCCTCGCGCATGCCAGTATCCACAAAATTACCCTGAGCGAACCTTGGTTCCAGGGTGCGGCAGAATGACCTCTCTCGGCCCGCTCACGGTCAAGACCTCAGGTCAGCCGGACGATGGGTAAACTTGACGTTCGGGATCGAGCCCAGCTGGTGGGGATCGCCTACGATGCTGGGCTAGTCTCCCCGGGACACGGCGGCACGGGCGGTCCGACCCCCCATTAGGTGCCGGATGCACCCTGGGTCAGGTCAACGCCGTCGGCACCAAAGCGTCGCCCGTGTGGCAACCTGGGGGAGACGGACCCTGGACCGGCCCAACCTGAACCGCCTGAGGTAGACCATGAGCAGACGGCGACGCCGCTGGATCGCGCTCCCCAGCCTGGCCCTGGTGGGAGCTGGATTCCTCGGCCTCTCGGTCCCCCTCGGCGTCACCACCACCGTCGCCGCGTCCAACAGCTCGCTCGCGCTCGCGGGACACGCGACCAGCGGCGCGATCCAGCCCGAGGTCGGCGCCGAAAGCATGGTGGACCTTTCTCAGGCGACGCGAGCTGCCAGCAGTCTATCGCCGGCAGTCCGACCAAGCTCACCGCCAATCCCGCCCTCGGCGAGCAGCGCCACCGGCACCAACGTCGGTGGCGCCTACACCGCGCTGGCCCCCGATCGCTTACTGGACACCCGTAGCGGCAGCGGATACCCCGGAGCGGGCCAGACACTAGGGCCAAATTCGGCCTTGCCGATCACGGTCACTGGCCCTGGCGCGGATGGAGTTCCGGGCACCGCGACGGCGGTCGCCTTGAACGTCACCGTCACTGATGCCACGGCCGCCAGCTACCTCTCCGTTTACCCAGTTGGGGGGACCCAGCCCCTGGTATCGAACCTCAATTGGGCCCCGGGAGAGACTGTCCCCAACCTGGTAATCGTCCCGGTGGGGAGCGGTGGCCAGGTGAACCTGTACAACCACGCCGGGGTGGTCGATGTGGTGGTCGACCTGGAGGGGTACTTTGCTCCCGAGCCCGGTGCCAGCACCGTGGGCAGCTACGCGGCCCTGAACCCCCAGCGGATCACCGACACCCGGCCCAACAGCGGCAGTCCGAATGCCGGTCAGAGTCTTGGGCCGAGCGGAAGCCTGTCTATCCAGGTGACCGGCGCCGGCGCCGTGCCGTCCAGCACCAGCGCCGTCGAGGCGGTTCTCCTCAACGTCAGCGTCACCGGCACCACGGCGGCCAGCTACCTGACCGTCTACCCGGAGGGCGGTACGGAACCTACAGCTTCCAACCTCAATTGGGTGGCCGGCGAGACCGTGGCCAACCGAGTGGTGGTCCCAATCAGTTCCAGCACCGGTCAGGTCACGGTCTTCAACCACGCCGGGACGGCGGACGTAGTGGTCGATGTCGACGGGTACTTCTCGGCGGGTACTGCGCCCGCCGGGGCCGGCCTCTACACACCGATCATCCCCGTGCGCGTCATCGACACGCGGACGGGTAGCAACCAGTCCGGGGAGAGCCACCCGCTCGGCCCCAGCGGCATCCTGACTGAACCCTTGGGATCGGTGGGACACCTCGGCTCCGACCTCACGGCGGTGGTCACCAACGTGACCACCACGGACACCACCGCGCCCAGCTTCCTCACTGTCTACCCGGGTCCGTCGCTCCCTTTGGCATCGGATCTCAACTGGACGGCGGGCCAGACGGCGGCCAACCTCACCGTGGCCACCGTGAGTGATACCGGCAACCTCAGCTTCTACAACCAGGCTGGCTCAGCCGACCTGGTGGTGGATGTCTTCGGGTACTTCAGCATGTCGATAGCGACTCTCGACTCCGGCAACTGGTCGGGCTACGTGGACGGGAACGGGCCCAACACCGCGGTCACCGGAACGTTCACGGTTCCGAGCCTCGACACCGGTCAGACGGGCACGAATATGGCCGAATGGGTGGGGATCGACGGCTGGAGAAACACTTCGCTGATTCAGGCGGGGATTGATGAATCCCCTGATCCGAACAACTCGAATCTCTTTTACCTATTTCCCTGGTGGGAGATTCTCCCGGCCTCCGCGACGCCCATCACCTTGGCTCAGCCCCTCAAAGCGGGTGACAGCGTGACGATCGACATCGCCCAAGTCAGCGGATCGCTCTGGTCGATCACCCTGACTGACGACACCACCGGCTCCAGCTTCAACACGACGCAGACGTACACCGGGCCAGGAAGCTCGGCTGAGTGGATCGTCGAAGCTCCGACCGATTCATCCACCGGAAACCAGTACCCGCTCGCGAAGTACACCCCGACAACCATGACCGGGATCAGCGTCGTCGGATCCGACACCGCCGAGCCTGCGATCGTTATGGTCCAGAACTCCGTAGTGGTGTCGGTGCCGTCGGCGCCGGGTGAAGGGGGCAGCAGCTTCAACTTCGCGTACGGAGCCGTAGCCCCCGATCCGCCGTAACCGGAGGAGCTGATCTTCTGAGCAGCCAGCCGCTGGCCACCGGTGCCGTCCCAACGGTAGTGGACAAGTGAGGTGTCGCTTGCCGGCGTCAGGCGGGGTCGCAGCGCCGCAACTCCGGTAGTCCCGATATGACCCGGTCGAAGTCACGGTCCCAGCTCCACAGCTGGGCCTCGGCTGCGACCGCCGCCACTCCGATCGCCACGTCCGTGAGCGCCACCGTCGCACCCCCCGCTCGCAGCCGCGCCGCTAACTCGCCCACGTGCTGCCACTGTCGCCGCCCCAGATCCGCCCGGGGCAGGCTGCTCCACAATGTCCGAAGCTCCGAGCGCTGGACGTCCCGCGCCCCGGCCAGGATCTCAGCGACCACCGGACGACACGCCACCACCTGCTGTCCGGCGAGTAGCCCGTCCAGGGCGGCTGCCCGACCATGGGCACCCTCCCGCAGAAACGACACCCAAACCGAGGTGTCGGGCCGGACGATCACCGTGGCCGGGCGGCCGCGCGAAGGGCGGCAGAGACATCCTCAAGCTCGAGGGTGCCAGCCAGTGCGGCTAGCGGCGTCATCCAACAGACGGCTGCGGACGGCCCGCTCGACCGCCTCAGTCTTCGAGACCCCCGGGTAGCGGGCCCGTAGGGCGTCCATCAGAGCGTCATCGAGGTCGAGGGGCGTGCGCGTATGCGAGGGTAAATGTCAGATCAGGGTTTGAGGCGTCGGCTCGGGGTCCGGGCCACCCGGAAGCAGGCGGAGCAAAGCCCACCTGAGCGACGTCCTTCAGGGGACCGGCGAGAAATCCCCCAGCTCGGTCTCGGCCACCTCATCGGAAACCTGGAAGCTCGTGACCTGGGCTGCGGCCGGGCCGCACTGCAGCAGTCCCAGAAACTCCGCCATCGGAGCCGGCGGACCCTCGGCCAGGACCTCGACCTCGCCCGCCGCGGTGTTGCGAACCCAACCACGCAGCCCCAACTGACGTGCATGGAGGGTGGCGAAGGCCCGGAAGCCGACCATCTGCACCTGGCCGCGGATTCGGCAGTGGCGGCGCACGGTCTGGGGAGGTCGCGAACTGCCGACGGCGGCCATCCTGGACCCGGCTACTTGGGGACGGTGCGACCCGCCTCTTCCTGACGTGCCAGCATGAACAGCAGGTCCGAGAGACGGTTCAGGTAGCGGAGGACCTCCGGGTTCTCAAGTTCGCCCTGGCGGTGGAGGGTCACCGCCCGGCGCTCGGCCCGCCGAATGAGGGTCCGGCCCAAGTCGATCGCCGCCGCGCCGGGGCAGCCGCCGGGGATGACGAAACCGTCCTGGAGCCCGACCACCGCCTCCAGGTGGTGGACCTCGGCCTCCAGCGCGTCGACAGCCTCGGCCTTGAGGGTGGGGAAATGCTTCTCCAGCTTGGGGCGCTGGCCCTTGCCGGTAGCTAGCTCGGCCCCCACCGTGAAGCACTCCCGCTGCAGCTCCAGGATCCGCTCCTGCACCCCCGGCTGCATGCAGAGCGCGCGCGCCAGGCCGAGAGCCGAGATTGCCTCGTCCAGGGCCCCGTAGGCCTCGGTGCGGACGTCGTCCTTAGCGACCCTGCCCCCGTAGAGCAGGCTGGTCTCGCCGCCGTCACCGCCCTTGGTGACGATGCTGGAGGGGGCCACCGCGCTAGGCCCCGACCACGGAGACCCGCGGTGCGGCCGCGGCTCGCTCCTCCTCCACCTGCTTGGTGGCGGCCAGAGCCGCGGTGGTGGCGTCCCCGACCGCAGTCGTCACCTGCCTGGTGAGCTGGGCCCGGACGTCACCGGCGGCGTAGACACCGGGCACCGAGGTCATCATGTTGGCGTCGGTGAGGTAATACCCCTCGGCATCGTGGTCGGCATGGGCGGCGAGCAGACCGGTGTTGGGCAAAAAGCCGACGAAGATGAAGATCCCGCCCACCTCGATCTCCTCGTGCTGGCCACTGGGGAGGTGCCGGAGCTGGAGCCGCGTCACCCGACCCGCCGCACCCTGGATCTCCTCCACCACCCGGTCGAGCAGGAAGTCCACCCGGCCGTTCTGGCGGGCCCGCTCCACCAATAGCGGCTGGGCCCGGAACTCCCCCCGCCGGTGGACAACCGTCACCGCACTGGCGTACCGCGTCAAGAAGGTGGCCTCCTCGATGGCGGCGTCGCCGCCCCCGATGACGGCCAGGTGCTGACCCTTAAAGAAGGCGCCATCACAGACCGCGCAGTAGGAAACCCCTCGCCCGGCGAACTCCTCCTCGCCGGGCACCTCGAGCTTGCGGGGATGGCCTCCCGCGGTAATGATCACGGCCTCCGCGAAGTAGGGCTCGCCCTCCTCCAGCTCAATCCGCTTCAGCCCGTCCAGCTGGGGCGTAATGGACGTCACCCGCGCAGTCACCAACTCGGCGCCGAAGGTGAGCGCATGATCCGCCATCTTGGTGGCCAGCTCCGGGCCCTTGATCGAGGCGAACCCCGGGTAGTCCTCGACGTCCTCGGTATTGAGCAGCTCCCCGCCGGGGATGCCTGCCTCGAGGAGAATGGTTCGCTTCAGCGCCCTCCCGGCGTAAAGGGCAGCGGTCAGGCCTGCTGGGCCAGCGCCAACGATGGCGATCTCGTACTGGCGCTCGTTCACGGGATTCCTCAGTGGAGTCAGGCGGCGGTCGAACTCAAAGGAATTCTACCCGGGGCTCCTCCACCTCAAGCAGTCCCGGGTCA
>CABDZR010000287.1_pt1 | contig 12050 bp, 9 predicted proteins | sample 3132251 | NCBI WGS metagenome assembly CABDZR01 (sample SAMEA5534341, study PRJEB31848) | metagenome | biome: tundra; feature: field; material: soil | place: USA | collected 2013-05 | depth 0.45 m | reverse complement strand
GCCTCCCAGCGCCCCCCGGCGCCGCCCCCGAGCAGCGGCGGGCCGGGGAGCGTGGCCGTCAAGCCGGTGGCGGGAGCGACCAAGAACCAGCTTTCGCTGTTGATCCCGATGCCGTCCGGCACCTCGCTGCACAGTGGCCTCAAGGCCAGCTTCTTGAACTTCCCGATGCTGCTCCGGACCCTGAATCAGGACGGCTTCTCCGGATACGTCAGCATCACGGGTGAGAAGGACGCGCACAACGTCGGACACATCTTGTTCCGGGAAGGGTCGATCATCCAGGCCCAGCAGCGGGCGGGCGGCTCCTACCGCCGCCACAAGGCAGCGCTTCAGGAAATCGTCCGGGGGGTCGCCGCCGGGGAGGGCCTGATCGACGCCATCGAGATTCCGGCTGATCTGGTCGACTCGGTGGGCGGGCTGGCGGTCGCCAACACCATTTTCCTCCAGCTGCCATCTCGTATCGTCGACTTCAACGCCCTCGTCGAGTTCGTCGAGGAGAAATCTCTGACCGGGGGCATCCTTGTCACCTCCGGCCAAGATCAGGTCTCGGTAGTGCTGTTGACCGAGGGCCGGGCCAAGGGCAGCTACAGCTCCGTCAACCCGGACCTGACCGAGGGGCCGGGCGTGGCGGCCGCCGCCTGCGCGGAGCGGGACGCCCGAATCGACGTCGTCGCAGCTCCTGCCGGGCCAGCCCCGGTGATCGAGCTCGCGGAGATCGGCTGACCCTTCGGAGAATGCTGCCGGGAGCTAGTGGTCCCCGGCGGCTCGTCCTCGTCGTCGGCCCCATCCTCGCTCTGGTGGCGGCCTCCGTCCTCGTCGGTTGCGGACCGCTGACCCCTCCTCAGATCACCAATGTCTCCCCGGCGCCCAGTCAGGGGGCGGTTCACACCAGCGACCCCCTCGTGATCACCTTCGATACCCCGATGAACGAGCTGTCGGTCGAGCGTCGCCTGTATCTGCGGACTCGCAAGAATCACTTCGCCCCCGACTGCACTCTCGCCAGCGCCGCGGCCGGGCGCCAGACCGGTTGTCGCTTCGTCTGGAGAAGTCCGCGCGTTATGACCCTGGTTCACCCTCACCATCCCTGGGCAGTGATCACCACCTATCGGGTGGCGCTGGTGGGTGGAATCAAGGCGGTCAATGGAGCCGTCAACCCCCTCTCCCACTCCTGGGAGTTCTCCACCGAGGGAGGCCCCCAGGTCTCCTCAACTTCGCCCTCCAACGGAGGCACGGTGGGGCCGAACCAGGCGATCTCCATCAACTTCAGCCGGGACATGAACCCCGAGGCGGTCAGGAAGGCGATCTCCCTCTCGCCGGCCCCGACCGGCGGTTACCAGCTGGCGCAGAGCAGGTCGGTGCCGGGTCGGTTCCTGCTGGAGCCGAACCTGCCGCTGGAGCCGGGCGCGACCTACACCCTCGCCATCGCCAGGTCGGCGCTGGATGTCGACGGCGACCGCCTGCAACGCTCCGCCCTGCTCCGCTTCAAGGTCAGCCATCTGGGCAGCACCACGACGGTGGTCTTCGCGGCTGGACCGTCCGCTAGCGATTACACCGAGGTCCTCGCCGCCTCACCCCCCCAGCTCCCGGGCGACCCGCCGGCTCTGCGGGTGCTGGCCACCGCGCCGGCCGGCCAGCACTACCTTTACACCTGGCCTTCGCCGGACGGGGGGAGACTGGCCGTTGAGTTGGGAGCGGGCCAGCCCATTCAGGTGATCGATCTCAGCACCGGCAAAAGCACCACCGTGCTCGGCAGCAGCGGCAGCAACGGCGCGGCCTGGAGCCCGAACGGGCAGCAGCTAGCCTTCGTGGTGGGTGGGGCGCTCCGGGTCTACACCGTCTCCAGTGCCATCTCGCTGACCCTCGCCACCTCTCCCAGCATGCGGGGCCCGCTCACCTGGCGGCCGGACGGCCAAGTGGTGGCCGCGGTGGCGGCCCCTTCCGGCGATCCCACCCGGGTGGCGCTGCTCAGCCCGGCACTCGAGGCGATCACCTTCTTACCGACCTCGAGTTCAGCCGTTGCCGCGGAGGATGACCCGGTCTGGAGCCCCAACGGCAGCAGCCTGGCCTTCGCAGTTGGGACCGGCGGCGACCCGGCGCTCTGGATCTATCGTCCGCTGGACGCCAGCGCACCCCTCAGCCTGGTGGCGGGCCACGCCGGCCCGCCCCTGGCCTTCCTCGGCCTGGACACGATCCTGGTGCGCAATCCAGCTGGCTCCCTGGCTACCGTCTCAACCACTACCGGGATCTCCACGGTGATCATCCCGAGCCAGGGGGGAAAGTATCCCCTGGCTGCCGCCGCGACCTCGACCGGCCGCCAGGTCGCCTTCACCCTCAGCGTCAGCGGGAGGGTCCAGGTGTACCTCGCCAATGGCGACGGCACCGGGGTCGAGCCTTTGACGGGCTTCTCCAGCAAGCTGGCGCTCGACGCCGGACCCCCCAGCTTTGTCGGCGGTTGAGCCAGGGGCGGGCTCGGCTCGCGTCGGCCGACTACCCTCTCTCACTGGATGAGGGCTGAGCGCGGGCGGAGCTCCCGGTGGGACCGTCCCCATTGGCCTCCGCAGGCGGGCCTCCTGGCGAGCGCCGTCGCTCCGGTCGTGGTGGGGACCGGCGTCGCCACCCATTTCAGCCTGGTGCCCTTCGGCAGGAGCCTGGGCGCCCTGGGTGTCGCCCTCGCCCTCGGGCTGGGCCTGGAGGGACTCAGACGTAGTCCCGGCGACCAAGGCCTGACGCGGGTCCAGGTCCTCGGCTGGCCCGCCCTTCGGCAGATCCCCCGCTCAACCGTCGCCTGGCTCGCCGGCGCGGGAGTGCTCGGTGTCTGGCTCGCCGCCACGACCGCCTGGTGGCTGCTGGCGCTCGGGGCCCTGGGCTGCGCCGCCGCCCTCGTCGTGGCCCGGCCCTCAGCCACGACTCACGTCCGTGGCCTGGAGCCGCTCCTCGCGCTCGCCGCGGCTGAACTCCTCGCCGGCTGGGGGACTGTCTTGGTGGAGCTGGGTCGTCTTCCCTGGCTGGGGCTGGTGGCGGCCATCCTGCCCGCCAGCCTGGCGGCCGCGATCTGGCTCTTGGCCCGGATCCGCGATCTGCCAACGGACCCTGGCGCCGGGCGGCTCAGCTCGGTGGCCGCGCTCAGCGAGAAAGGATCCCGAACCCTGTTCCACGGGCTGCTCGTGCTGTCCCTGGCAGTACCCCTCCTGATCACGGTGCCCGGCCTGGACGGGGCGGAATGCTTCCTGCCCTGGTTGCTGGCCCCCCTCGCCGAAGGGCCGCTGCGCAACTCCAGCTCCGCCGATCCCGCCCTCCGGGTCCGCGCCGTGCGCCAGCTGCAATTGCTGCTGGCGGCCAGCTCCGTTCTCCTGGCCGTCGGGATCTGGGCCGGCTGAACTAGGGCGCGGAACGGGCCGCTTCAGCCCTCGCGGCCGGCCACGGCCGCCAGGCCGGCTGGCAGCCCGTACTCTGGGAGGAGCAGGTCCACGGTTCTTTCCCAGGTGAAGCTCTGGGCCCGCCTCCAGGCGGCCTGGCGCATCTGCAACTGGGCCTCGCGGGGCGCTGAGATGACCTTGGCGATCGCGTCGGCGTAGTCAGTTGGGTTGTGGCCCTCCACCAGGTATCCAGTCCGGCCGTGGGCGACCACGTCGCGCAAGCCGCCCACCGAGGCGGCCACCACCGGAGTCCCGCAGGCCTGGGCCTCCAGCGCCACCAGCCCGAACGACTCGGTGTGGGACGGCACCACCACCACGTCGGCCAGACAGTAAAGCAAGGCCAGCCGGTCCTGGGGCTGGGCTCCCAGGAAGCAGACGCGGTCGGCCAGCCCCAGGGTGAGCCGTCTCGCCTCCAATTCTCCCCGCTGGTCGACCTGGGCACCGTCGCTGCTGACGTCGCCCACGAAGAGGAGCTGGATCGGCTCCTGGACGTCATCCCGCTTGACCAGAGCGGCGAAGGCGTCCAAGAGGGTGTCCGGCCCCTTGAGCGGCTCCAGGCGCCCGGCGAAGAGGACCACCTTGCGCCCAACCAGTTTCAGGCGGCGCCGCAGCCGATCGGGATCGCGGGGCTGGAACCTGACCAGGTCCACCCCCGGCGGGGCGACCACTAACTGTCCCTGGCGGGCCCCGTAGAGCCGCTGCAGCCCGTGCGCCTCGCCCGGAGTGTTGGCCACCAGCCGGGCCCCCGCCGAGACCGCCCGGTGCTCAGCCAGGAGCCGCTGGGGGCCGTCTCCGTTGAAGCCGTACTCACCCTTGACGGCCGCCAGGGTGTGGGCGGTGTGCAGCCAGGGCACTCCCAGCTGTTCGGCGAGTTCCGCCGCCACGTCGACGGTAAGCCAGTAGTGGCTGTGGACCGCAAGGTAGCGTCGCCCGGACTGCTGCATGAAGTGGCGGACTCCCTGGAGGTACTCCTCGCGGGTGTTGGGCAGCTGGTGCTTGGAGAGCCTTCGTGCAGGGCCGGCGTTGACGGCTACCACCCGGCTGCGGGGGCCCATCGCTTGCTCGTCCGGCTCGTCGGGATCGGTGCGGCGGACGAAGACGTCCGTGTGGACGCCGCGGGCACCGAGCTCCTCGCAGACCGAGCGGACGTACACACTGAGGCCCCCGTTCTCCCGCTGGCCCAGCCGAGCCAGGGGCGAGGCATGCAGCGACAGGAAGGCGATGGCGTCGCCCGGACCCGCGACGTTACTTCCCGGGGGCGGCTTCAAGGGCGCTCCTCCGGCCCGTTCGGCGGGGTCAGTTGTAGCCGCCAGAGCGGCTTGTCCACGGCGCCCAGGTGGTACTTGTAGCCCTCGCTGCCCCGAAGGAAGTCAGCGGTCTGGGAGCCCTCCTCAATCGCCACCCTGATGCCCTCCGCGACACAGATCAGTCCCGGTGACAGGGCCGCCGCCTCAGGCTCGTACCCGGAGTTGTATAGGTGCCACGTTCCCGACACGGTGAAGCCCAGGGTAGCCGCGGTCAGCTGCCCGTCGGCCTTGATGAACTGCAGCCGAAGCCAGCCTCGCTCCTCGAGGCGGCGGCACGCGCTGCGGATGAATGCCTCAACCAGGGGAGTGAGGAAATCCACCTTGTGGGGTCCGCTGGCCCGAAGGATGGGGAAGAAGGCATCGAGGGCCTCCTCCAGCCCGAGGTCGGCCTGGGTGACGAGGCTCCAACCCGGCCGCTCCGCATCGAGCCGGCGCAGCTTGCGCCGGAGCTCGTGCCGATCCTTTTTGTTGAGGCGCCCGGTCAGGTAACCCTCGAAGTCACTGTCCAGGGTCACCTGGGGGCTCACCTCCTCCTGGGTCAGTTCCTGGCGCAGTTCCAAGGGCTCGGCGGCGCGGCGCAGAGCCTCCAGGGCCACCGAGGCATCGGGCAGGTAGTGGAGGTCGAGCGCGGGGGCGGCCGCCGCCCCTTCCTCGAGCAGCAGGTGCACCAGCGCGCTGGTGGCCACCTCCTGCGCTCGGCCGGGCCGGAACAGGAACCCCAGGTGGTCGGAGAGATCCACCCCTCCTCCGAAGCCGAGGGTACGGGGCCCGCCGACCGCGCACTGAAGAGGGATGATGCCGACCACCTGGTCGGACTCCGACACCACCAGGCAGTGGAGCTCGAGGCCAACCCCGAAGGCCTCCCACCAGCTCCACTGCCAATCCCACGACAGGAAGGGATTGACCGGCTCGCCAGCGGCCTCGACCTCGTTCCAGTCTGGGCGTAGCCGCCTCAGCCCGTCAGCGGTGGTGATCTCCTCCACCTGCAGGCCGCGGTCGCGCGGATTCAGTTTCGCTTGCGCCCCGAGGGGCGCTGGACATGAGGCCCCGATGCTTGCTCCACCATGAATTCCCTACGCTCTGCCGGGGCTGTTGGAGCCGCGGCCCGCGAGATCACTCTACCATCGCCGCCAGAGGCCAAACATCTCATGAGGGGCGTCCCCAGCTTGAACGAACCCGGTCGGGCGGACGTACAGATCTGGGCTGCCGCCACCGGCGGTGGCCACCTCAGCGTGGCCCAGGCCCTGGCCACGGCGCTGGCCGCCGGCAGTGCGGGTCGGGTCTCGGTGGCCCTGGACGACCCCACCCAAAATCCGATCGGCCGCACCGCCCGGTCCCTGGCCCGAGCCTACGGCCCCCTGGTGCGCACCTCGCCCGCGCTCTGGGGGGTGCTCTTCCGCGGGTTCAGCAGCCGGGGGCTCAGCTCCGGCATGGATCGCTTCCTCCTCCGCCAGCTGGGGCCGGCCATGGCCGACCGGACCCGCCTTCGCTCGCCTCAGGTGATCGTCAACTGTCACCCACTGCTCGGTCCCGCGGCGCGCTCCGCTGCTGACGCCGCCACGGTCACCGGTGTAGCACCGGCCTTGATCACGGTGATGACCGACCTCGTGGGCGGACATCAGGGCTGGCTGTCGCCTCGGCCGGATGCCCTCCTGACCGCCACCCGGGAGGCCACGGACTGGTGCCTTCACCACGGACTGCCCGCACATTTGATTAGGGAGACCGGGCTCCCGATCGATCCGGCCCTGGCCCCCGAGCCCGCACTTCCCGGAGGGCGCCGCGAACTGCGTGAGAGGTTGGGGCTCGCTCCCGAAACTCTCTGTGTTCTGGTGGCCGGGGGAGCTGAGGGGGTGGGAAGCCTGAAACGGCTGACAAGGTGGCTCGGAGCCAGCGGGCTCTCCTTGCAGGTGGTGGTGGCCTGCGGCAACAACCGCCGCCTGCTGGAATGGCTGAGGCGGCATCCCCCGACGGTGCCGACGCTGGCGCTGGACTTCCAAGCCTCGCTGACCCCCTGGCTTCGGGCCGCTGATGTCTATCTCGGCAAGGCGGGCCCCAGCACGCTGGCCGAGGCGGCAGCGGCCGGGCTCGCCCTCCTGGTGACCGAGGCCCTTCCCGGCCAGGAGGAGAACAACGGCGCGGCCCTGGTGGCGGCTGGGGCGGCGCGCCAGGTCGGCGGCCGCGAGGATCTGCTCCAGACCCTCGCTCGGTTCTGCTGCCCGGGAGACCCGCTCCTGGCGGAGCTGCAGCGCGGCTCCCAGGCCTGGTCGCGGCCGAGGGCCGCGACCGCGGCGGCCGAGATCGTCCTCAGCTTCCTTGCTGGGGGCGGGGGGCGGGCGGTGTCCCCGCCTCGGGCACGAACCGCAGACGGGTGAGGACCCGGCCCCCAACTTCGGCGTTGATCGAGTCGAGGATGGTCGCGGCTTCGATCTGCAGCTGGTGGGCGATCGCCGGATGGGCGCAGGCCAGCACCAGGACCGAGTGCTCCACCGCGTAGACGCGGACATGGGGCCGGATGTATTCGCCGCAGACCTTGGCAAAGGCGGCCTCGACCCTTACCTGGCGGACCTGGCTGGTGGCCCCCAGTCGGCGCAGCACCCGGGGCAGGATCGCCTCTATGCCTTCCATTCGGCGAGCTCCCAGCCGGGCTGCGCCATTCGGGTGAGCCGACCGCCCCGTGCCTGGAGGACCTGGGAGACGGCCACCTCGCCCCCGATCTGGGGGTCTTCGGTGGAGGTGATCAGGGTCTGCTCCACCGCCAGCTCCTCGGAAAGCAGCTGGATCAGGCCGGTCCGCCGCTCCTGGTCCAGTTCCGAGAGCACGTCGTCGAGCAGGAGCAGCGGGGTCTCTCCTCCCAGGCTGAGATGCTGCCGGACCTCGGCCACCTTGAGCGCCAGGACCACGCTCCGCTGCTGGCCCTGCGAGGCGAACTGGCGAGCCGGCCGCCCGCCCAAGAGGACTTCGAAGTCATCGCGATGGGGCCCGACCACACACTGGGCTCGGGCTATCTCCTCGGCACGGGTCCGCGCCAGCGCGCGCCAGAGCGCGTCGGCGGGATCCGCTCCCTCGTCCAGTTCCTGGCTGCGGCCCAGGCCGGGCCGGTACTGCAGTTGGAGCTCGGACGGCTCTCCGATCTTGGTGATGGCCTCGGCAGCCACCGGCTGCACGGTCGCCAGATAGCGCCGCCGCTCCTGGATCACGATTGTTCCGTGCTCGACTAGGGCCTCGGTCCAGGGCCCTAGCTCGGCCGGCGTGGCCAGCCCGTCTCTCACTCGCCTGAGCAGGGCCGTGCGGTGTTCCACTGCCCGGCGATATCGGATGGCCGCCTCGGCGTACCTCGGGGAAAGCTGGCTCAGCACGACATCGAGCAGCCGCCTTCGGGGCTCCGGACCGCCCTTGACCAAGAGCAGGTCCTCGGGCCAGAAGAGCACGACGCGGAACCGGCCCAAGAGCCGTCGCGGCTGGATGAGGTCGCCGCCCTGGCGCAGCTTGCGCACCCAGCGCTCGCTGCTCTCCTGGCGCTCCGCCCGCAGCTCGAGGTCCGTCTCACCGAGCCGGCTGACCAGATGGGCAGCCACCCCCATCCGCGGTTCTCCCCAGGAGGCGCACTCTCCGAGAGAGCCCGACCGGGGCGACCTGGTCAGCGCCAGCGTCGAGATCGCCTCCAGGAGGCTGGTCTTGCCCTGGCCGTTCTGGCCCAAGACCAGGTTAACCCCCGGGAGTAGCTCTAGCGAAGCCTCTTGATAGATGCGAAAGCAGAGCAGGCGCAGCTGGGAGAGGTACACCGGCTGGGATCCGCCACTGCCCTCAGATCGCCACCCTGACGGGCATGATCACGTAGCGATAGGTATCGTCCCCCGGGGCCCGGACCAGTCCCGGAGACAGCGGCCCGTTCAGGATCAACTCCACCTCCGGCGAATCGATGAGGTTGAGCACGTCGGCGACGTAGCGGGCGTTGAAGGCGATGCCCAGGCTGTCTCCATCCACGGAGGCATCGACGCCGGCCACATTATCCCCCACCTCGTTGGTGTTGGCGGAGAGGACAATCTGCCCTGGCTCGCAGCGAATCTTCAATACATTGGCGGCATCGCGGGCGAAGAGGGACACCACCTTGGTGGTTCGACGCAGCTCCTCGGTAGAGGCCCTCACCACGGTCTGAGAGGCGGTGGGGATCACCTTCTCGTAGCTGGGGTACACCCCGTCGATGAGCCGGGCGGTGAGCTCGTAACCCGGCAGCTGGAACTTAACCTGGGCCCGCGAAGCTCCGATGGTGAGGCTGACGGAGGCTGGGCTCGACGCCACGGGCTTGAGCAGCCGGGAAAGCTCAGACAGAGCCTTGGCCGGGATGATCACTCCCAGCCGATCGCCCTGGCGCTCGCCATCGGTGGCCCGGATGACTCTTATCGCCAGCCGGTGACCGTCGGTGGCCACCATGGTCACCTCCGGCCCGGCGATCTCGGTCAGCACCCCGGTGTAGATGGGCCGTCCGTCATCGGCGCTGGCCGCGATCACGGTCTGATCAATGGCGGTGAGCAGGGTCTGGGGATCGAGCTCGACCGTTTCCCCGTCGGAAACGTCCGGTAGGGGTGGGAACTCCTTCGCGTCAACCCCGCGGATGTGGGCGTCGAAGCGCCCGCTCTGCAGGCTGACGGTCTGGTGAGCTTGGTCCAGCTGCCAGCGCAGCGGCTGTTCGGGGAGTGCGCTGACGAACTCCGAGAGCATCCGGGCCGGCACCGTCACCTCGCCCTCCTCCTCGACCTCCGCGGCCAGAGAGTGATGGATGGTGAGGTCGAGGTTGGTGGCGGTCAGCTGTAAGGACCCCCCTCGGGCCGCGACCAGAACGTTGTTCAAGATCGGCAGGGTCACCCGGCTGGAGACCGCGCGGCTCACGGAATTGAGCCCAGTTCCCAACTGCTGGGGCGAGATCGTGCATTTCACTGAATCGGCCTCCTTCGCTTCAAGAGCTCTCCACCTTACCTTTCAACACCCCAGCGCAGCTCTTGGGACGGCTTTGTAAAACCGTAGTCATAGTAGGGGAGTGAACGTTGTGGACACCGCTCGAAGCTGAACTCGCGCCGGCGGTGGATAGCCTGTGGAAATCTCTGTGTCATTCCACCCCCAGAGAGAGGTCTTCTGGACCTCTCGGGGTTGCCCACAGCTCTTGGCTGACTGCTAACAGGGACACTGGAAAAGATGTGCTGATCCGGCCTAGCGAGACAGGAGGAGCTCCCGAAGCCGGGCCAGGTCGTCCGCGACCCTTGGATCCTCCTTGGCCTCGTTGACGATCTTCTCGTAGGAGTGGAGGACGGTGGTGTGGTCCCGGCCGCCGAAGACCTGGCCGATGGCGGGAAGGCTCATCGCGATCTCCTCTCGGATGAGGAACATCGCGATCTGGCGGGGGAACACGATGTGTTTGTCCCGGCGCTTGCTCTTCATCTCTTCGACCGAGATTCCGTAGTACTCGGCCACCACCCGCTGGACCAGGTCGACCGAGAGGGGCTTGGTGTCGGCCGCCGGGAGGATGTCCCGCAGGATCTCGGAGACCTGGCTGAGGGAGGGACTCTCACCCCCGGCGATCGAGGCGTGGGCCAGGACCCGGATCAGCGCCCCCTCCAGCTCCCGGATGTTCTTCTGGATCTTGAAGGCGATGAACGAGAGAACCTCCTCGCTGAGTGGGTTCTGAGCGGGGTCCAGCTTGCTGCGGAGAATCGCCAGCCGGGTCTCGAAGTCGGGGGGTTGGATGTCGGCCATCAAGCCCCCCTCGAAGCGGGTCCGGAGCCGATCCTCCAGGGTGGGGATCTCGCGCGGAGGGCGGTCGCTGCTGATAACGATCTGGCGGTTCACCTCCTGCAGCGCGTTGAAGGTATGGAAGAACTCCTCCTGGGTCCGGTCCTTGCCGGCCAGAAACTGGATGTCGTCGACCAGCAGCACATCGACTGTCCGGTAGCGAGCCCGGAACTGGGCCATCCGGTTCTCCTGGATCGAGGTGATCATCTGATTCATGAAGCTCTCCGAGGTCACGTAGGCGACCCGGAGCCGGTGACTCTGCCACACCGCGTGGCCCACGGCGTGCATCAGGTGGGTCTTGCCCAGACCCACTCCCCCGTACAGGAATAGGGGGTTATAGGCTCGGCTCGGCGAGTCGGCGACTGCCCGGCAGGCGGCGTAGGCGAAGCGGGAGCTGTTGCCGTCCACGAAGGCGCTGAAGGTGTAGCGCTGATTGAGCCCCGGGACGGTCTCGGCGATCCGGTCGGAGCGATCGTCGGTGAGCACGGCCGGGCCCTGGGCGTCAATCGGCTGGGTGGCCACCCCATCATCGGCCGCGGTCTGGACGGCGAAGTCCACCTGGATGTCCCGGTTGAGAATGGCCGAGAGGGTCTCCCGGATCACCGCCGAGTACCGGTCGCTGACCCAGTCACGGGCCAGGGGGGTCGGCACTCCGATGATGGCGCGGGCCTCATCCGCATCAAAGGTGAGGAGGCGGGCGTTCTTGAGCCAGGCCTCGTAGCCCGGGCGGCTGACCTGGAAGCGCAGCTCCTCCTGAGCCGCGGTCCAGAGCTGGTCGGCGGAGAGGCTCATCACGAGCCACCGGGGGAAATCAGGGCACACCGAATGAAGCGCAATTCACACCTTCTACACAGGAGTGGAAAACCCACCCGAGGGGTAGATTCGCCCTGTGGAAGAGAGAAGCTCGGACCGGGTCTGGCCCACCCCTGCGGTCGTCCCCGGATGGTAGCACCGCCCACACCGTGGTGCAACGCTCCGAGGCCCGATTCCGCACACTCAGTTGGCGCGCACAGCGACCAGCCCAACCGCGACACACAACCCGTGTGGGGGCGCAAATGTTCGTCCACTAGCGGAAGATCGCGCCGGTCACCTGAGAGCACGAACTAAGTCGCGCCGGCCCCGCTAGGCCGCCGGAGGTAGTCAAAAGAAACTCCTTGTTTTATAGGTATTTCTGCAGGACTGCTCGCGGCTGGCTCGCCGATCCGGGCGCCCCGTGCCGGGTTTCCCGCCACCGCCGGGGACTGTCGCAGCGGCGACGCACGATGCAGCGCCGCTCGGGTATCTCGCGGGAGACGAGGGAGAGAGCACCAAGCGGGCGCACGACCTGCTCCGGGGCAGATGCGAGACTGTCGGATACCGAGCGGGCGACAAGTGAGAGATGCCCATCGAGCAAATCGTGCCGGGTGGCCAGGCGAGGGCCAACGCGGCCAGGCAGGGTCCCGCCAGACCGAGATCGAGGCCCGATCTGGGCCGTTCCGGCGCCGTCTGCTATCCTCAGCGCCGGTCTACAGAGAGGCATCCCGCGCTGCAGATCGGTAGGGAAGGT
>CABDZR010000278.1_pt1 | contig 12209 bp, 10 predicted proteins | sample 3132251 | NCBI WGS metagenome assembly CABDZR01 (sample SAMEA5534341, study PRJEB31848) | metagenome | biome: tundra; feature: field; material: soil | place: USA | collected 2013-05 | depth 0.45 m | reverse complement strand
AGGGACCGTGAAAGGGTCTGGGCAATCGACAGGTTGACGACCTGTTCGAAGTTCATCCGAGAGCCCTGTATCCGGAGGTTCTCCCGGATCCGGTCAAAGACCACGATCGTGTCATGGACAGAGAACCCGACCATGGTTAGGACGGCGGTAACGAACAGCGTATCCACCTGACCGAGCAGGCTGAAGTGGCCCAGGATCGCCCAGATCCCTGCCAAAACGAAGACGTCATGGAGCAACGCCGCCATCGCGCAGAGCGCGAACCTACGCGCGCTGATCTGGGTGCCTGCAAAGCGCACGCCAAGATAGAGGGAAATTAGGACCGCCGAGATGATCACCAGGAAGACCGCGCTTACCACCAGGCTGCTGGCGATGGTGGGTCCAACTGTGGTTTCGCTCTTGGAGACCGGACTTCCCGCACTGTCTTTGGGCAGGCCGAAGTGGGAGTTCAGCGCCTTCAGGGTATTGGCGGCCTCGCTGGGCGCGATCGGCAGAGTGGTGATTACAAACGTGTTGCTCGCCTCTGACTCGACCTGGGCGCGACCGGCGGGATACGCCGCCAGGGCCACTTTCTGGACTTGGGCCGTGGTCGCCGGCTGCTTGGTCACGACTGTGATGCTGTCGCCGCCGGTGAAGTCGATCCCCAGGTTGAATCCGGCGATGAGGATGGCGAAGACGCCGGGGAGGATGACTGCCAGCGAAGCTGCGAAGTACCGGTTGCGGTGGCTCACCACATCGAAGCGCCCGCCGCTCTTGAATCCCTTGGCGAGGGTCTCGATCGGCAGGATCCTGGTGTAGAGCCCCGGCCGACGGGCAAAGGCGAACCAGCGCTGGACGTAGTGCAACAGGGAGTGGGTGATCACGATCGCCGAGAACATGCTCGCCGCCACCCCAATGAACAGGGTGAGTGCGAAGCCCTTCACGTCGGCGGTGCCAAAGAAGTAAAGAACTGTGCAGGTGATCATCGTGGAGATGTTCGAGTCCCGAATCGCTGGCCAGGCGCGCCGGAATCCGTACTCGGTGGCCAGCTCCAAGGGACGCTCCTGGCGCAACTCTTCCTTCATTCGCTCGAAAATGAGCACGTTGGCATCGACAGCCATCCCCACGCTGAGGATGAATCCCGCTAGCCCGGGCAGAGTCAGTACCACCGGGATCAGCTTGAAAACCGCCAGGACGATCGCTGCGTAGAAGAGGAGGGCGATGCTGGCGAGCAGGCCGGGGAAACGGTAGTAGAGCAGCATGAAGAGGACAACCAACAAGAGCCCGAAGGCCCCCGCGGTCAGGCTCTGTTGTACCGACTGCTTGCCCAGGCTGGCCGAGACCGAGCTCGACTGCGCCACCGTGATCTGCGCGGGGAGGGCGCCGGCGTTGATGTCGTCTACCAACTGCGTCGCGCTCTTGAAAGTGAAGTTTCCGGTGATCTCAGTCTGGTTACTGCTAGGACTGGCTACCGCGGGCGCGGTCAGCACTTGGCTGTCCAGGAAGATCGCCAACTGCGCGGTCGGCGGCGCGGAGGTCGTGGTGCCCCCGTTAGCACTGCAACCCGGATTCTTAGTGCACGCGGCATTGGTCAACTTCGACCAGACGGCGGCGCCCTGGCTGTTGAAGGTGATGTCCACCGCATAGCCGCCCCCGGGCGACGATCCGACCGCGGCCGCACTGACGTCGGAGGCCGTCAGGCCGGGGACCATCTTCCAGTGATAGCTCTGGCGAGTGGTGCTGTCGACCGGATAGTCGGCGGGATTGTTGAACTGACAACCCTTCTTGGCGGGGGTGGCTGGCCAGCAGCCGGCAGGTATCAGCTGGTTCTGGTCGATGCAGGTCTGGGTGGAGCAGGCACCGGGCCGACCGTTGACCGATGGGGCACCCGCCACCGGTGCTGCGAAGTGCAGCTGCGAGGTCTGCCCAAGGGCGGCCAGCGCGGTATTGATGTCGACGCCGGGAAGCTGGACCAGGATCTGGTTGTTCCCCTGAGTTTGGAGTTCCGCTCCCGAGACTCCTAGGCTGTTGACCCGGCGCTCCAGGATGGTGAGGGTGTCCGCTTGGGCCTGGGCCAACGTCCTTCCCTTGCGCACGCCGCTGGTGCAACCCGAGCCCGCCGGGTCGTTGTTGCCCTGGCAGATCTGAATCGTGAGCGACGTGCCGCCCTGGAGATCAAGGCCCCGGTGGATGTAGATCTGGTTGCCGGCCAGGGTGGGCTGCTTGCCATGCGGGAGGGAGGCCGTGGCGCTGGTGTGCTTCACCAGCACGTTGTAGATGGGGCTGTAGGCGTCGATGAAAATCGCACCCAGAATGATCAGCACGACTAGAGCCAACCACCACCGGCTAATCCGGATCATCGGCCTGAGTCCGCTCGTGCTGAGTTCAACTGCATGTGAGGAAACCTGATTTTAGGGGAGGGGGAGCTTCCGCCTCAGATTGGCGATCCCGGGTTCAGACTTCTGCCCCCTCACTGAGCTGGCGGCGGCGGCTTTCGATGAACTCCTGAAGCCCACCTACCTCGATCGCCAGACGGGCCCCAGCCATCAACTGGCTGAGGTGCCAGAGGTTGTGCAGGCTGAGCAGGCGGTGGGCCAGGATCTCGCCCGCGACGTAGAGGTGGCGCAGGTAGGCGCGACTGAAGCGAGAGCAGGCGGGGCACTCGCAGCCGGGCTCCAGCTGGCGGCTGTCGCGGCGAAACCTCGCCTGCCGGAGCGACAGCCGCCCCCGGTCGGTGAGAACGGTCCCGGTCCTCGCCAGCCGCGTCGGCAGCACGCAATCGAAGAGGTCGACCCCGCGGGCGACCGAGTCCAGCAGGTCAAGGTCGGTGCCGAGGCCCATCACGTACCGGGGCAGATGCTCGGGCAGGTGCTGGACACAGGCGTCGATGGCAGGCTGGCGCACCTGGGGCGGCTCACCCAGGACCAGCCCCCCGAGGGCGACGCCATCGAACCCCAGAGCTGCGATCACCTCCGCCGACTCGGCGCGGAGCCCGAGCTCGAACCCGCCCTGGACGATCCCAAAGAGCATCGCCGAGCCGGTGTCAGTCTGGCGGCACTGCTCCGCCCAGAGGTGGGTGCGGCGGGTGGCGATCTCCGCCAGTTGGAGCGAGGTGCCGAAGGGTACGGGTTGGTCCAAGACCATGATCACGTCACTGCCCAGCTTGAGCTGGCCCTCGACCACCCCCTTGGGGGTGAGCTGGATGGTGTCGCCGTCGTACGGCGAGCGGAAGGTGACCCCAGTATCGTCCAGCTCGACCAGCTCACCGAGACTCACCAGCTGGTAGCCACCACTGTCGGTCAGGAGGGATCCTGGCCAGCCCATGAACTGGTGAAGGCCTCCCATCTCGGCTATCAGCTCCACCCCCGGTCGTAAGGAGAGGTGATAAAAGTTGGCCAGGATCATCTCGGCCCCGGCCTGGGCCACTTCTAGGGGGTCGCAGGCCTTGACCGTGGCGTGGGTTCCCACCGGCATGAAGGCGGGGGTTTGGACCTCGCCATGGGCGGTCCGGAGAGTGCCCCGACGTGCCCTCCCGTCCCTGGCCAAGATAGTGAACCGGCCGGCGGCTTCGCTCAAGCGAGACGCCATCCGAACATGCAGTCGCCGAAGCTGAGGAAGCGATAGCCGCGCTGGAGGGCTGCTCGGTAGGCCGCCCGGACCCGATCTCTCCCGTAATAGGCGCTGACCAGGACCAGCAGGGACGACCTCGGTTGATGGAAGTTGGTGAGCAGTCCATCGACCACCTGAAAGCGGCTCCCAGGGCGCAGGTACAGGTCGGTTTCGCCGGCGCCAGCCAGCACACCTCCCTCACCATCTGGGCTCGACTCGAGGCAGCGGACCGCCGTGGTCCCGACCGCGATGATCCGACCCCCGGTGGATCGGGACGCCCCCACCTGGGCCGCGGCCAGAGAGGAGATTCGGTAGCGCTCGGAGTGCATCGGGTGGGCCTCGATGGTGGGGGTCCGGATCGGGGTGAAGGTAGCGAGCCCCACCTCCAGCTGGACCCGAGAGACGACGACCCCGCTCGCCTCCAGCTCCAGCAGGAGCTCTTCGGTCAGGTGCAGCCCCGCGGTGGGGGCCGCCGCCGAGACCGCGGGGCCTTTGGAGTAGACCGTCTGGTACCGCTCTGGATCGCCCCGCTGCTGTTTCAGGTAGGGGGGCAGGGGTACCTCTCCGATCTCAGCTAAGTTGACGCCGGCGTCGACGTCGAGCCGGACCTCCCGGCCCGCCGGGTGGCCGGCCCAGACCGACTCCACCACAGCCCGCCACCCCCTGCCCTCCAGGGCGGCGCCGGGGGACAGGGCTCGCGCCGGCCGGGCCAGCGCCAAATAGCGGCCAGCAGCAAGCTCCCGGAGCAGCAGGACCTCCCCGGAACGCTCGCCCACCGTACCCCGCAGCCGGGCCGCCCTGACCCGGGTGTCGTTCACCACCAGGCAATCGCCGGTCCGGAGCAGGCGGGGCAGGTCGGTAACGAGGGAGTCGCGCACCCCACCGCCAGGCTCCAGGACCAGCATGCGGCTGGAGCTGCGCTCCGCCAGTGGCTGTTGGGCGATCGCCTCGGCCGGCAGCGGGTAGTCGAACTCCTCAGTCGGAGTCCCTTGCCACTCAGTCCTCGCCGACAAAGAGGTCCGCCGCCTGAGCGAGCACCGCGCCAGGGGCATCGGCTGGGACCGCCAGGCCCAAATGCCGGTAGGCGCTTCCGGTCGCGACTCGGCCCCGGGGCGTCCGGGCCAGGAGACCCAACTGGATCAGATACGGCTCCAGCACCTCCTCGATGCTGTGCGGCTCCTCGGCGAGAGCGGCTCCCAGGGTGCCGAGGCCGACAGGTCCCCCGCCGAACTGCTCACAGATCAGCCGGAGCAGCCGCCGATCCGAGGCGTCCAGGCCCTGCTCATCGACCTCGAGAAGACGCAGCGCCTCCTGGGCCAGCTCCCGGCTGACCGTCCCGTCGCCGCGTACCTGGGCGTAGTCCCGCAGCCGCCGCAGCAGACGGTTGGCGACCCGCGGGGTGCCTCGCGACCGGGCTGCCAGCAGCACGACCGCCTCATCGTCGATCGGGACCTGGAGCAGACCCGCCGATCGCTTGACGATGGTGGCCAGCTCCTCCTTGGTGTAGAACTCCAGCCGGAAGGTGGCCCCGAAGCGATCCCGAAGCGGGGCCGAGATCATCCCGACCATGGTGGTGGCCCCAATCACGGTGAAGCGTTGGAGGGAGATCCGCAGCGCCTGGGCGCCCACCCCCTTCCCAGACACGAAGTCGAAGGAGAACTCCTCCATCGCCGGATAGAGACTCTCCTCCACCACCCGCTGCAGTCGGTGGACCTCGTCAATGAAGAGGACGTCTCCCTCGCCGAGGCTGGTTAGCAAGCTGGCCAGTGCCCCCTGGAATTCGATCGCCGGACCGCTGGTGACGCGCAGATTCACCCCGGTCTCGGCGGCGACGATGTTGGCGAGGGTGGTCTTGCCCAGACCGGGAGGCCCCGACAGCAGCAAATGCTCGATCGGCTCCCCCCGGGAACGGGCGGCGTCGATGAGGATGGCCAGCTGTTCGCGGACCTGCTCCTGGCCGACGAACTCCTCCAACCGCCGGGGGCGCAACTGGCGGTCGATCTCGGGTTCGTCCCCCGCGGCGGCGGGGGCCAGCACCTGCTCCTCATTCATCATGGCGAACTCCTGACGCCGACTTGGACCAGCCGCTGCAGAGCGGACTTGACCATATCCTCGATGGTCCGCTGAGAGTCGCCCGCACCGTCCGTCGAGGTCCCGGTCTCGGTGACCGCCCGCCTCGCCTCGCTGGCAGGGAAGCCGAGCGCGACCAGGGCGGCGGTGGCTCGCTCACCCAGCGGACCCGTGTCGGTCGGGGTTAGTGAGGCACCGGGAACCGCGAGCTGGTCGACCCTCCCCTTCAGCTCCAGAACGATCCGCTGCGCCGTCTTGGCGCCGATGCCGGGGACCGAGGCCAGCAGGGCGTGATCCTCGTTCATGATCGCCGCGACCAGGGACGGCCACTCCACCCTCGCCAGGATCGCCAGGGCGGCCTTGGGCCCGATCCGCTCCACCGTGAGGAGGTACCGGAAAAAGACCAGCTCCTCGGACGAGAAAAATCCGTACAGGGAGATGGCGTCCTCGCGGACCACGGTGTGGATCTGCAAGCTGACCTCGCCCGCCTCCCCCAGCAGCTGGGCGGCGGTGCGGGGGTGGACGTACACCTGATACCCGACTCCCCCGACCTCCAGGACAGCCCACTCGTCCTCCACCCTCACCACCACTCCCCGCAGGGCGGCGATCAACGTCTCGCCCCTGCGGCCAAGGCTCGGTGCAGGCCGGCGGCGTGCTGGTGGCAGATGCCGACCGCGCAAGCGTCGGTGATGTCGTCGGGGCTGAGCGGAACACCATCCCCGAGCAGCAGGCGCACCAGCTTGGCCACCTGTCGCTTGGGAGCCGAGCCGCTGCCGGTCACCGCCTGCTTGACCTCGCCTGGGGTGTACTCGTGCAGCTCGAGGCCAGCTCGGGCCGCAGCGCAGACCAGGACCCCCCGGGCCTGGCTCACCGCCATGGCGGTCGAGACATTGCGGCTGAAGTACAGCCGCTCCAGCGATACCGCCTGGGGCGCCTGGCTGGCGACCAGCTCACCGAAGCTCTCCCACAGAGAGAGCAAGCGCCGGCCCTGGTCCTGGTGGGCAGGAGTCGACCAGACGCCGGCATCCCTCAGGGCGACCCGGCCCCCGCCGCCCTCGATCAAGGCCCAGCCGGTCAGGGCCAGCCCGGGGTCCAACCCGAGGACTAGCACCAGTCCGCCCCCTCCCACGCCCGGGCCACGCCCGCGGCCGCCTAGACCTCGGCCAGAACGTCGTCCGGGAGCACCGCATTGCAGTGGACCTCCCGCACGTCGTCGTGCTCCTCGAGCGCCTCCAGGAGCCTGACCACTGCTGGCGCGTTCTTGGCGTCGACCTCGACGGTGTTACTGGGCAGCATGGTGACCTCGGCGCTCTCGACTACGATCTTGGCCTCCTCGAGAGCGTGGCGGAGCGCCTCCAGCCGGTCGGGGGCGACGTAGACCTCGACACCCCCCCCCTCCATCTGGACGTCGTCGGCCCCTAGTTCGATCGCCTGCAGAGCCAGCTCCTCGGGATCTTGGGAGCCCGGGTTGACCCGGATCAGCCCGGTTCGGTTGAACATCCACCCCACCGAGTTGGACTCCCCGAGGCTGCCACCCGAGCGGGTGAAAAGGTTACGAATACCGGCGACTGTGCGGTTGCGGTTGTCGCTGAGGACGTCGACCAGAATCGCCACCCCACTCGGCCCGTAGCCCTCGTAGCGAATCTCTTCGATGGCGTCGCCCTGGAGCTCGCCGGTACCGCGTTTGATGGCGCGCTCAATGTTGTCGGCGGGCATGTTGACCTCGCGCGCCTTCTGCATCGCCAGCCGCAGCCGGAAGTTGATGTTGGGATCGCTCCCCGCCTCCCGGGCGGCCACCGTGATCTCATTACCGACCTTGGTGAAGGTCTGGCCCTTGCGGGCGTCAACGACCGCCTTCTTGTGCTTTATCCCCGCCCACTTGGAATGCCCAGACACCGACTACCTCCGACCTTGGCCGCTACGACCCGCCGACAACCTTGAACGAACATACATTCCCAAGGCTTCCAGTGTAACCGGGGCTCTTCGGCCTAGCCTAGCAGTCCGCCGCAAAGGCTTCAGCGGACCTCACTGTTCCGGATCGGGCGCCGATACTCGCACTCATCAGCCGGCGAGCGGTCAGCCCTGGGTCAGCCGGGCCACCCGTCGGGCGCCCACCTTGAGCACCGCCCCGAAGACGACGGTGACCGGCTCACGCCAGTCGCCGATGCGGGCGCCCGCCAGTTCGACCGCCCCACCCTGAACCAGCCTCGCCGCTTCACTCTTGGACTTGGCCATCCCCGCCGCCACCAGCAGATCCCTGACGTCCCAGCTGCTCTGGTTGGGGATCGCCACCTCCGCGATGGCGCTCGGCAACTGGTGGTCCCGGTGGACGCTGAAGAACTCCTCCCGCGCGGCGCTCGCCTGGGCCTTGTCGTGCAGCTCGGAGACCAGCAGCTCGGCCAGGTCGGCCTTGGCGTCTCGGGGGTTGAGCGATCCGTCCTGGAGCTCCCGCGCCATGCGCTCCAGCTGCTCCTTTTGGGTGTCGGTGAGCAGAGCCTGGTAGCGGGTGATCAACAGATCGGGGATCGACATCAGCTGCCCGAACTGGGAACCAGGGGTGTCCGCCACCGCGACCGCGTTGCCCAGCGATTTGCTCATCTTCTTTTCGCCGTCGAGCCCTTCCAAGAGCGGCACGGTGACGATGTCCTGGGGCGCCTGGCCGTACGCCACCTGCACTTCCCGGCCCCGGAGCAGGTTGAACAGCTGGTCGCTGCCGCCCAGCTCCACGTCAGCCCTAATGGCCACCGAGTCGTAGCCCTGCAGCAGCGGATAGAAAAGTTCATGCACCCCGATCGGCTGCCCCGTGCGCATCCTTTGCTCGAAGTCGCTGCGCTGCAGCAGCTGGGCAACCGTGGCGGTGTTGGCCAGCCGCAGCACCTCCACCAGGTCGAAGCCGTCGTACCACTCGCTCTGACGCCGGACCTCGGTGCGCTCCGGATTGATCACGCAGAAGAGCTGGTCGAGGTAGGTCTTGGCGTTCGCCTCCACCTCCTCCACCGCGAGCTGGGGCCGGGTCACCGAGCGCCCGGTCGGGTCACCGATCCGGGCGGTGTAATCGCCGATCACCAAGACCGGTAGGTGACCCTCGGCCTGCCAGCGCCGCAGCAGGCGCATGGGCACCATGTGCCCAAGGTGGAGATCAGGGGCACTGGGATCGATCCCGAACTTGATCCGCAGCGGCTCGCCCCGGTTGAGCCGCTCCGAGAGATGCTCCCGATTCTCGCAGTGAACGACTCCGCGTAGCAGGCTCTCAGCTGTGGTCACAGCCGCAGAGCCTACCTTGCCAGGGTTACGGGGCGGGTCAGTCGCTGCCGACCAAGAGGTCAGTAGCCGTAGCGGTGAATCCCCTGCGGCTTCACCCGGATGGTGACCCGCTCCTCGCCGGGTCCGCGCCACTCCGCGGGGTACTTGTCCTGTCCGGTGTACTTTTTGGTCAGGCGGTCAATCGTCTCCTCGGCCCGCTCGTGCTCCAGCGTCGCGACCCCGACCACGGCCATCGAGATCTGGGGGTTGTCCTGGCCGTGGACCGACACCGCCACCCGGGGGTCGCGCGCGATGTTGCCCTGCTTGATCCGACCCATCACGGTGTTCATGACGATGTCCCCACCATCCTCGTCGACCCAGAGCACGGTGCTGATCGGAGCCCCGTCGGTACCGAGGGTCGTCAGGTGGGCGAAGTTCTTGCCCTTCAAGAGCTCGCGATCTGTCTCGCTCAACTGTGCTGTCACTACTCGATCCTCCCTCAGGTCACCTGCGCCTGCACTGTGCTGAACCAATCTTCACCCAGAGTGACTCCACTCTGCTGGAAGAGATAGTCGCGACTGGCGTCAGCGTCCGCGCGGAGCCGGGCCAGGTCGATGTTGACCAGCCGGCCATCACGCTTGACCACCTGCCCATCGACCAGGACGGTGCGGACATCGTGGGGCTGAGCGAAGGCGACCACCGCGTTGACGGCGTCGTTGAGCGGGAACATGTTCGGGCCTTTCGTGTCCACCACGATGATGTCCGCCCGCTTGCCCCGGGTCAGCGAGCCCACCTTCGTCTCCAGGCCCACGGCCCGGGCACCCTCCAGGGTGGCGAAGGCCAGGACGTCCTCCGCGCTGAGCGCCAGCTCGGTCGGATCGAGCCCCGCATCAAGCGTCTTCTGGTGGCTGAGGGCGCGCTCGGCCGCCAAAGCGGCCCGCATCGCCCCGAACATGTTGCCGGCGACGGTGGTGACCACGTCGATGCTGAGACTGGGCCGGACCCCGACCGCCAGCAGCTTTCCGGTAGCCGGGAAGCCGTGCCCCATGTGCATCTCGATCTCCGGCGACAGAGACGCGGTGCCACCGGTCTCAGCGATCCACCGGAGTTCCTGCTCGGAGAGGGTGTTGCAGTGCACGTAGGTGGTGTCCGGCCCCAAGAGGCCCCGCTCGTGGAGCTGCTGGATGGGATGGAAGCGGATGCCCCAGAGTCCATCGCCGACATGGGTCGTGATCCGCAGGCCCAGCTCGCGGGCCAGCTGCCAGTCATATGCCGTGGCCTCAATGGTACAGAACTGAGGACCCCTCGCCGCCAGCGCCATGGTCACCAGCTGGTCCTGGGAAGCGAAGTGCTCGGACTGGACCCGCCGGATGTCGGCGCTGGTGAAAGTCGGGTTAGGGAGGTTGCCCCACTCCGCGTTGGAGTTCCCGTAGGCGAAGACGGCGCGAGCGCCGGAGGCCTTGAGACCGGCAACGGCAGCGTCGGCGTGCTCGGGTGTATTGATGAGGTGGGACCAGTCCAGCATGGTGGTGATGCCGGAGTCCAGAGCCTCAACGATGCCGAGGAGGTTGGCCGTGTACAGGTCCTGGGGCCGGTAATTCGCGCCGAGCATGCCGCGGACCGCCTGGAAGTAGGCCGCCAGGGTCCAGTCGACTCCGGCCCCCCGAGCGAGCGACTGCCAGGTGTGGCGGTGGCTGTCGACGAAGCCCGGCAGCACGATCATCCCCTCGGCCTCGATCACCTCGGCGCCGTCGGCGGGTAGCTCGGGACCGACCGCGGCGATCTGGCTGCCCTCCACCAGGACGTCCCCGCAAGGAAGCTCGCCTAAGCCCTGGTCCAAGGTCAGGACCCAGCCGCCCCGGATCAGCTTGCGCGCCGCCATTAACCTCTTCCTCCTTGGCCATCCTCTCGCCGAGGGCAGCCACTAGTTTAGATCCGCCGACACCAGCAGAGAAGTACCACCTCCGCTTCGGTTTCGAGATCAACTGACGGGGTCAGCGCCCCTAAGCGGTCCGGTGGTCGGCTGGGTGATCAGAGTGGTCTTAGTCTGGACCTCCGATCGGTGGAGCCTGGCGCAAAAGTGGCTCGCCACCTTGGTCTGGCCCGATGGCGTGGGCATTGTCCTGTGGCTCGGTGGGTTCTGGGCGACCAGCGTCCAGAGCTGCAGCAGCGTGCGCCAAATCGTCCCCAACCAGCTCGGCAAGCCGGTATCTTCCAGTTGCACCTCGACTGGCCAGTTCGGCCCGCCAGCGCAGGGACTGGCGATCGTGCTGCCGGTAGCTCCCGTTCTCGTGGCTCTGTACCTGGGCTTGCGTATCCAGGACCGGGACGTGGTCTGACCCGCCAGGGTTCCAGGGTTCAAACCACTTGACACTTTCCGCCTAATCGGTGGTACGGTAAGTGGGTAGGCTCGGTCCCGACGGAGGTATCAACGATGAGAACCGTCTGGAGTTTCCTGAGGCACAGTCGGGCGGATTGATCGGCCCTCCGGGGCCGCAGCGCCGCGGATGCGTAGAAGTGTCCGCCGAGGACGTTTCGGCCCCGGGCAGGGGCATCTCACCACCTGATATTCGTCCGGCTTATCCGCTGGACGTGGTGCTAAGGCACCAGTAAATCAATGGAGCGAGCCCTTCGGGGCTCGCTCTTTCTTAGAGGCGAAATCACGACGGCCCGGCTGGGGTGCCACCAGAAATCTCATGCGGCTCGGGTCCTTCACCCCGACCCTGGGGGTGACTAGGACCGGGACCCGTCTGCCGTTACCGGACTCAAACCAGATCGGGCTGGCTCCAGGATGGCAGAGGTCCATCCTGTTGCAACTGAGGTCGATGCCGAGGGCTCGGCAGAGGAGGGCTGGCCCGCGCAAAGCGACCTGCTCTTCCGGTGTCCGGCCCACCGCTCCCCGGACCAGGATCGCCTGCGGATCGCCGTCCTCGCCGGTGACGACGTTGAAGCAGTGATGCATCCCGTAGACGAAGTAGACGTAGGCGGTTCCAGCGATCCCAAACATCGGGGCGTTGCGCGGGGTCAGTCCCCGGTAGGCGTGCGAGGCCGGGTCGCTAGGGCCCAGATAGGCCTCTGTCTCGGAGATCCGCACCCGTAGCTCCTGGTCTCCGAGGCGGCGCACCATCCAGCACCCGAGCAATTCCCGGGCCACGAGCGGGCTCGGCCGGGAAAAGAACTCCCGCGGCAGTGGCGCCTGGCGAGCCCTTGGGAGGTCCAGCTCTACAGGAGGCATCGGGGCCACCGTCAGCGGAGCGCGGCCACCACGGCGGCGGGGCCCCGCCGCCGTGGTGGCCGCGCTCCGCTGACGG
>CABDZR010000275.1_pt1 | contig 12292 bp, 7 predicted proteins | sample 3132251 | NCBI WGS metagenome assembly CABDZR01 (sample SAMEA5534341, study PRJEB31848) | metagenome | biome: tundra; feature: field; material: soil | place: USA | collected 2013-05 | depth 0.45 m | reverse complement strand
GACCCGAGGAGATCACCCGCCCCCGTCGGCGCCAGCTGCATGCGGGGATCAAATTTCTCCAGAACTCTGTCGACCATGTCGACGTCGCAGGGGGGAGAGTGCATCTCACCGACGGGGAGCAGCTCGACTACGACGTGCTCGTCGTGGCCACCGGGTCGAGCCTGCTGCCTCAGGAGACCGAAGGGCTGACCGGTCCCGGGTGGGGGGAGAAGGTTCACACGTTCTACACCGCGGACGGTGCCACTGCCTTAAACGACGCGCTGACCAAGTTCGAGGGCGGGCGCCTCGTCGTGAACGTGGTCGACATGCCGATCAAGTGCCCGGTTGCACCGCTTGAGTTCTGCTTCCTGGCCGACTGGTACTTCCGCCAGCGCGGTATTCGGGAAAGGGTTGAGATCTCCTACGTGAGTCCGCTCGACGGAGCGTTCACCAAGCCAGTGTGCAACCGCGAACTCTCTGGTCTGCTTGAGCAGAAAGGCGTCGAACTCGTGACCGAGTTCAATACGGGTTCCGTCGACGGGCTCGGCGGTCGCCTGGTTGCTTATGACGGTCGTGAGGTCCCCTTCGATCTGGCGGTGGTGGTGCCCCTTCACGGCGGTGCGCCATATGTCGGTAACTCGCCGGGGCTCGGCGATGAACTCGGCTTCATCCCAGTCAACGAGCACTCACTCCAATCCACATCCGCCCCTAACGTCTTCGCGCTCGGCGACGCGGCCAACGTCCCAACCTCGAAAGCAGGCTCGGTCGCCCATTTCGAGGGGGAAGTACTGGTCGAGAACGTCCGCCGCTTCTTATCCGCCGAGCCTCTTACTGCCCGCTTCGACGGCCACACCAACTGCTTCATCGAAACTGGGTTCAGGAAGGCGCTGCTCATTGACTTCAACTACGACACCGAGCCGCTGCCGGGGCACTTCCCCGGCAGAGTGGGGCTGCCGCTGCTCAAGGAGTCGCGCCTCAATCATCTGGGCAAGCTGTCCTTTGAGTGGCTCTACTGGCACGCCCTGCTGGCTGGGCGCGACATACCCGGCATCGGGTCCGCCATGCCCCGGCACGGCAAGAGATTCCAGGCCACCGGATGACTACGCGCATGCCTACGAGGAGGTACTGAGATGCCCAACGCCACCTATGTCGGGCGGACCGTCAGCGTCAACGACGAGGGATTCCTCATCAACCCTGACCAGTGGAGTCGGGAGATGGCTCCCGAGATCGCCCGGGCCGAGGGTATCGACGAGCTGACACAGCAGCATTGGCGGGTCATAGATTTCATGCGCCACGAGTACCAGGAGAAGGGCTCTGGGCCGACGGTGCGGGTGCTGGGGAAGACTTCGGGAGTCTCGATTAAAGAGCTCTATCAACTCTTCCCGAAGGGCCCAGCAAAGCTGGCGGCCAAGATCGCGGGTATCCCCAAACCACGCGGATGCATTTGAACACGGAGGACACCAGATGGCAGAACCCATCCAGAAAGTTTCGATCATCGTCTCCAAGGGGTCGCTCGAAGGAATCTATCCGGCACTGATCATGGCCAACGGCGCCCGCGCCGAAGGTATCGCGGCGAACCTGTTCTTCACCTTCTTCGGACTCGACGCGATCCACAAGCGTCGCTACGAACACCTGAAGGTCGCCACCGTCGGCAATCCGGGACTGCACCTAGCCACCCTGGCCGGTGGCCTTCCCGGGGTGTCCAGCGTGATGACTCTCTATATGGAGCGCAAGATGGAGAAGCTCGATATCCCGCCGGTCCCGGAGTTCCTTCAGATGATCGCTGACAGCGGTGCCGGGCTCTACGGCTGCAAGGCCTCCTGTGACCTGTTCGAGGTCAGCAAGGATGATCTGATCGAACCAGTGAAGGACATCATCACCGTCGGTGAGTTCTACCAGCTGGCTGCAGGCGGGCAGATTATTTTCACCTAGTCTGACCGGAAGGCGACCTGAGCCCCCGGGAGGTCACCCGGTGGGTTTTAGGTCAAGCCGGCCAGGTCCCAGCCAGCGGACAGGTTGTCGCCTACGCGGCGCACCAGGATCTACTGGGTGCCGGCGACCGGACACTGCGAACCTGGCGGCCCGTCACGCGTGAAATCTGCAGCTGGGTTCGGCGGTCCCGACTCAACTCGCGTCCGCCACCTGCGTTCGGAATGGCCGCCGGCGAGACTTCCCTGGACCCGGTAGTCTGGCGCCATGGATGTTGGCCGTTTCGGAGTCTGGACATCTGCCCTCGATCGTCAACCGGCGGCGCTCGTGAGGGGTGAGGTCTCCCGTTTGGAGGAACTCGGCTTTAGTGCCCTCTGGGTGGGGGAGGGCTACCGCCGCGAGATCTTCGCCAACGCCTCCCTCTTGCTCGGGGCCTCGAACAGCATGGTGGTCGCGTCGGGGATCGCCAGCATCTGGGCCCGGGACGCGCAGGCGATGAGGGCTGGGCAGCTCACCCTGGACGAAGCCTACGCGGACCGCTTTCTGCTGGGGCTTGGAGTCAGCCACGTGCCTTTGGTCAACCCCCGCGGCCATGTGTACACCCGGCCCTATTCCGCGATGCGAGCGTACCTAGCTGCGATGGATGCGGCTCAGTACGATTCGCCGATGCCGGCCGGCCGGCCCCTCCGGGTGCTGGCCGCGCTCGGGCCTCGCATGCTCGAACTCGCTGCGGAGAAGGCGGATGGGGCCCATCCGTACTTCGTGCCGGTGGAGCACACGGAGCAGGCCCGAGTCGCCCTCGGCCGCAACAAACTGCTTTGCCCAGAACAGGCAGTGGTGCTGGAATCGGACCCGGACGAAGCGCGCGCCACGGCGCGCCACCACACCGGATCCTACCTTCGCCTCCCCAATTACCGCCGCAATCTGGAGCGTCTCGGCTTTAAGGAAGATGATTTTGAAGGAGGCGGCAGCGATCGCCTGGTGGATTCAGTCGTTGGCTGGGGCGATGTCAACCGCGTGGCAGGAAGAGTCTTGGAACATCTGCAGGCTGGGGCCGACCACGTGGCCATCCACGTGATTCTCCGTGACCCCGCGCAGGTACCGGTGACGGAGTGGGGGAACCTCGCCGCGGCGTTGGGCCTCGCCGCAGGCTCCGGGCACGCGGGCAGCGTCGCCTGACCGTAACCACTACGACGCATGCTTGAGCCCAGCAGTCTCTTCGCACGTTTTACAACGCCGTCCGGGTAGGTCGGCGTAGTGCCTGCGCTGACCCCACTTGAGGTCGTATATCGTGACTAGACGGGGACCGCTAACCTCGTGAGACGCCTGGACACTGACACTCCTGTCAGGGATGGAATGTTCACCCGGAGGTGGATGTGGATCTGAGGAAGCAGCGGGGCCCGACGAGCGGCGCATCAGCTCGAACGAGCTGGGGGCCCGGCATTTTCTTCGTCCTTTCGTTGGGAGGGCTAGCAGCCGGAGGATCACTGCACCTCTTGGGCGTCGCGGTCGCGGGAGACGTGATCTGGCGCGCCACGATCGTCTGTGGGCTGGTGCTCTCGCTGTGGTGGTCGGTTCAAGCGGTGCGCCAGGGCCGACTGGGGGTGGACGTCTTGGCCAGCCTGGCCTTGGCCGGCACCCTCGTAGTGGGCGAGCTGCTGGCCGGCGGAGTGGTGACCGTGATGCTGGCCAGCGGCCGGGCCCTCGAGGCTTCCGCCAATCGGCGAGCCCGCCGCAGCCTGTCGGCCCTGGTCGAGCGAGCGCCCCAGGTAGTTCACCGGCGCGCAGGAAGTGGCCTGCATGACATCGGGCTGGCCGAGGTCGCGGTCGGTGACCTGCTCGCCGTCCTCCCAGGGGAGGTCCTGCCTACCGATGGCGTGGTCGCCCAGGGGCCCGCGATCGTCGATGAGTCCGCTCTGACCGGTGAGGCCCTCCCCGTCGAGCGGAGCACTGGGGTAGCGGTCCGCAGCGGCACACTCAACGCCGGTGGCCCGTTCGAGCTCCGGGCCACGACCACCGCCGAGCAGAGCACCTACGCCGCGATCGTTCGCCTGGTCGATCAGGCCGACGCGGAGAGCGCCCCCCTCGTCCGGTCGGCCGACCGGTATGCGCTGTGGTTCCTTCTTGCCAGCCTCGGCATAGGTGGTGCCGCCTGGGCCATTTCGGGAGAGCTGAGCAGAGCGGTGGCCGTGCTCGTCGTGGCCACCCCGTGCCCGCTCATCCTGGCGGCTCCGGTGGCCCTCGTGGCCGGCCTGTCTCAGGCGGCACGCCGGGGGGTAATCGTGAAGGGTGGGCGCGTCCTGGAGGCCCTGGGGAGGGCGAAGGTCCTCTTACTCGACAAGACCGGGACGATTACTGTGGGCTCCCCGACCGTCGCCGAGATCGTTCCCTTGGGAGACTGGAACGGCGAGGAGGTGCTGCGCCTAGCGGCGTCGCTCGACCAGGTCTCTCCCCACGTGCTCGCCGCCTCCTTGGTTACTGCGGCCCGATCCCGGGGCCTCGGCCTCAGCCTGCCGGGGGGGACCGAAGAGGTCCTCGGCCAGGGGCTGCGAGGTCGAGTCGAGGACCACACCGTGGCCGTAGGCAAGGCCAGCTGGGTGACAGAGGGCACCACCTCGTGGGCCCGTACGATCCGGCAGCGAGCGGACCGAAAGGGGCGGATGGCGGTGTTCGTCGGTGTCGATGGGCATCCTGCCGGGGCCATCCTTCTGGAGGATCCGATCCGACCGGATGCGGCCCGCATGTTGCGCAGGCTGCGCGCTGCCGGGGTCGACCGAGTGGTCATGGTGACCGGGGACCGCGCGGAGACGGCCGCCGCCATCGGTGCCGCCCTCGATTTGGACGAGGTGCTGGCGGAGCGCACCCCTGCCGAGAAGGTGGACGCTGTTCGCCTGGCCCGGCGTCTCGGACCTACGATCATGGTGGGCGACGGGATCAACGATGCCCCGGCCCTGGCTCTGGCCGACGTTGGCGTGGCGATCGGGAGCCGGGCCACGGCTGCCGCCGAGGCCGCCGACGTGGTGCTGTCCGCCGACCGTCTCGACCACCTCGGCGAGGCCATGGATATCGCCAGGCGGTCCGGCCGCATCGCCAGACAGAGCATGGTGGTGGGTATCGCGCTCTCGCTGGGGGCCATGGTGCCCGCCGCCCTGGGGCTGCTACCGGCCACCTTCGGGGCACTGGCCCAGGAGGCCATCGACGTGGTTGCCATCCTCAACGCGCTACGGGCCATGCGCCCTCCTCCCGGCCAGGTCGCGCTCAACGCACGAGCCAACGAGCTGGCGCGAGGGTTCCGGGACCAGCACACCGCCCTGAGGCCCGGGATCGACTGGCTGCGTGGGGCTGCCGATGGTCTTGGGTCGCTTCCGATCGGCGAAGCCATGGCGCTCGTCCGAGCCTCCTACGGGTTTTTGGTAGGGGAACTGGCACCTCACGAGCAGGCCGAGGATCGAGAGTTGTACCCGGCCCTGGATCGGTCCCTGGGCGGGGCAGACCCGACGGCGACCATGAGCCGGTCCCACGTCGAGATCGCCCACCTCACCGGGACTGTGGGTCGTCTCCTCGCCGAAATCGCAGACGGCGAGGCCTCCGAGGATGAGGTCCGCGAGCTGCGTCGGACCCTGTACGGGTTGGAAGCCGTGCTCCGTCTCCACTTCGCCCAGGAGGACGAGGCCTACTTCTCCCTGATCGAGGAGGAGAGGAGACCGGACCCGGCAAACGGGGGCCACGTCCCGGCGAGGCCGGGAGCGGGACGAAATCCTAGTACCCTACCTCAAGGAGTCGCCGACAAAAGCGAGTGAAATCGGGGAGGAATTCGCCGGCGGTTTTGACCCAGGCGCAGTGCTTGCGGGGGATGGGTTCCCCCAACCGCACCAGAGGCTCCTAGTCCGCCAGGACCATTCGCACTTCCCGAGCGATCTCTAGGTCCTCTCTGGCAAGGACGACGAGGGTTTTGACTGGACTCTGCTGGCTACCGATCTCGCGATCTCCGGCGCCTTGGTCGTTCCGGCCCTCATCGAGCTGCACGCCCAGAAACCCCAGGCCGGCGGCGGCGCGCTCCCGGACGATGGTAGCGTTCTCGCCCACGCCGCCCGTGAAAACCAGCACGTCCAATCCACCCATCGAAGCCGCCATTGCGGCGATCCCAGCGCGCAAGCGATGGATGTAGACATCGAGCGCCAGCAGAGCGTCGGCTTCCCCCGCTTGGGCATGTTCGACCACCGTCTGCATGGCGGCGGTGCCCGCTAGCCCCAACAGTCCAGACCGATGCTCGAGGGTGGCTGCGAGCTCCAACGGTGGCGTCCCGGCGTGCGTCGCGAGCCAGAGCACAAGACCGGGATCAACGCTCCCGGACCGAGTCGCCATGACCAGGCCGTCCAGGGGAGTGAAACCCATCGTGGTGTCCACCGATACGCCGCCCTTCACGGCGGCGAGGGAAGCTCCGGCGCCGAGGTGACAGGTCACCACGCGGAGGTCCTCGACACGACGACCCAGCAACGCGGCGGCCCGCCGCGAGGCGTAGGCATGCGATAGCCCGTGGAAGCCGTACCGCCTGAGGTTCCAGCGCTTTCGCCACTCGAGAGGCAGGGCGTAGGTGGAGGCCTCGGCCGGCATGCCGGAGTGGAACGCCGTATCGAAGCAGGCCACCGCCGGAACGCCCGGCAGGATTTGATTCACGGCATCCAACGCGGCCAGCGACTTCGGCTGGTGGAGTGGCGCCAGGTCGGTGAGGGCTCGGAGGCGGGCGACGACATCTGCGCCGATGAGAACAGGGCCCACAAACTCGGTACCGCCATGGACGATGCGGTGGCCGACAGCATCAATGGCCCCGAAACCCTCGACCGACCGAGCAGTGCCAGCCTCGTCGGCCTGGCCCTGCGGCGCAGGAAGATCAGCAGCGGCGGTTACCCGATCTTCGTCGTCCAGGACTCGAAGCTTCAGGCTAGTCGATCCGGCGTTGACGACCAGTATCCGCATGGCGCTAGTAGGGCCAGGTCCAGCCGCTGATCTCCGGATCATCCTCGCCGGTCGCGCGCGTGTAGGCGCGAGCAAGCAAACGCCGGTCGCTCATCTGCTGCCGAACGTGCCCGGCCCCGGACGCCAGACCGGGCACCCGGTCGATCACGTCCATCACCAGGTGGAAACGATCCAGGTCATTCAGCATGACCATGTCAAATGGCGTGGTGGTGGTGCCCTCCTCCTTGTACCCGCGGACGTGGAGGTTGGCGTGATTCGTCCGCCGGTAGGTCAGCCGGTGGATGAGCGCCGGATAGCCGTGGTAGGCGAACACCACCGGGCGACTGACCGTGAAGAGCGCGTCGAACTCTGAGTCCGACATGCCATGAGGGTGCTCACTCGATGGCTGGAGGCGCATGAGGTCGACCACATTGATCACCCGCACCGTGACATCGGGTAGATGCTGTCGAATCAGATCGACGGCGGCGAGAGTCTCGAGGGTGGGAATGTCTCCGCAACAGGCCATGACCACATCGGGTTCCTTGTCCTGGTCGTCGCTCGCCCACTCCCAGATACCGCAGCCCCTGGTGCAGTGAACAATGGCCTCGCCCACCGACAGGTAGTTCAGCGCGAGCTGCTTACCCGCCACGATGACGTTCACGTAGTCTCGGCTCCGTAGGCAATGGTCGGCCACCGAGAGCAGGCAGTTGGCGTCGGGCGGCAGGTAGACCCGGATGACCTCCGCCTTCTTGTTCACCACGTGGTCGATGAATCCTGGATCCTGGTGGGAGAACCCGTTGTTGTCCTGGCGCCACACGTGAGACGACAGCAGATAGTTGAGCGACGCGATGGGACGTCGCCAAGGAACGCCATGCGTGACCTTGAGCCACTTGGCGTGCTGGTTGAACATCGAGTCCACGATGTGGATGAAGGCCTCGTAGCAGTTGAAGAGCCCGTGGCGCCCGGTGAGGAGGTAGCCCTCCAGCCACCCTTGACAAAGGTGTTCCGAAAGCACCTCCATCACGCGGCCATCGGCGGCGAGGTGGTCGTCGGTGGGCAGGATTTCGCCGGTAAAGGTCCGGTTGGTAGCCTCGAAAACGGCGTCGAGGCGGTTGGAGGCCGTCTCGTCGGGGCCGAACAGCCGGAAGGTCTCGGGGTTCCGCCCGATGATGTCCCGCAGGAATTTCCCCAGGACCCGGGTGGCCTCGCTGGACGTCGTACCGGGTTTCGGAACCTCCACCGCATAGTCACGGAAGTCGGGGAGCGAGAGATCCCGCAGGAGCAGGCCCCCATTCGTATGGGGATTGGCACTCATCCGCCGGTAGCTCTTCGGGGATAGGGCGGCCAGCTCCTCCACCAGGGCGCCGCGCTCGTCGAACAGTTCCTCTGGGTGATAGCTTCGCATCCAGGAATCGAGCTGTCGCAGATGCGCCGGATTAGTTCGAACCTCGGCCAGCGGAACCTGGTGGGCCCGGAAGGTCCCCTCGACCGGGAGGCCGTCGACCTCCTTCGGACCGGTCCACCCCTTGGGTGTCCGCAGGACGATCGCGGGCCACCGGGGGCGCGCCGCACCGCCGGGCTTTCGCGCAGTCTGCCGAATCTCGTCGATCTCCTGGACCACCTGATCTAAAGTGGCCGCCAGCTGCTGGTGGACGGCCGCTGGGTCGTCACCTTCCACCTCATATACGTGGTGGCCGTAGCCCTCGAGCAGCGCCCGGAGTTCGGGGCGGGGAATCCGGGCCAGCACGGTCGGATTCGCGATCTTGTACCCGTTGAGGTGGAGGATCGGCAGCACCGTCCCATCGCGAGTCGGATCGAGGAACTTGTTCGAGTGCCAGCTGGTGGCGAGCGGCCCGGTCTCTGCCTCACCGTCGCCGATGACGCAGCACGCCAGGAGGTCGGGGTTGTCGAATGCGGCGCCGTACGCGTGAGCCAGGGAGTACCCCAGTTCGCCACCCTCGTTGATCGACCCTGGGGTCTCCGGGGCGACGTGGCTGGGAATCCCCCCGGGGAACGAGAACTGGCGGAACAGCCTTCGCATCCCGTCGAGATCCCGGGTGATGTTGGGGTAGACCTCCGAGTACGTCCCCTCCAGGTAGGTGTTGGCCACCAGGCCCGGACCACCGTGACCCGGGCCGGTGACGTAGATCGCGTTCAGGTCCCAATTTCGGATTACCCGATTCATGTGCGCGTAGACCAGGTTTAGGCCAGGCGTTGTTCCCCAGTGCCCGAGGAGGCGGGGCTTGATGTGCTCGGGCTTGAGTGGCTCACGGAGCAGCGGGTTGTCCAAGAGGTAGATCTGGCCAACCGATAGGTAGTTGGCGGCCCGCCAGTAGGCATCTATCAGGCGCAGCTCGTCATCACTCAGCGGTCGACGCTTCGCGGGATCGACCGCCTGGTCGCCGCCGTCCAGCTGACTGGACTGGTCGCTCTTCACGATCCCAACTTTCCCACATTCCGGAAGGGGGGATGGCTCGACAGCGCCTTGTTCAGGCTCCACCGGAAGGCTCGCCGCTGGATTCTCCGGTCCCGATCCGGCGGGCGCGCCGCGAGGGGGTGAGAGTGACGACGAGGACGGAAGAAGCGCTGCTTGATCAGTTCGGTGAGGGTCAGGTAGGCGATCACCATGAGCACCAGGGCGAAGTAGAAAAGGGGAGAGAGATGCCCAAAACCGAGCAGGTGGGCGAACGGGGAGACGGGTAAGAGCGCCCCGATCGTCACCGTCGTCAGGCTGGCGATCAGCAGGGGGCGGCTGGGTCGACTTCGGAAGAATGGCGTCCGGCGGGTCCGGATCACGAAGATAACCAGCGTCTGGGTGCAGATGGACTCCACGAACCAGCCCGAGCGGAATGAGCCTGCGCCCGCGTGGAACACCCAGAGCATTAGGGCGAAGGTGACGAAGTCGAATGCGGAGCTCGCCGGACCGAACACCAGCATGAACCGCTCGATGAACCGAATATCCCAGTGCGACGGGCGCTCCAGCATCTCCTCGTCCACGTTGTCGGTGGGGATCGTCATCTCCCCGGCGTCGTACAGGAGGTTGTTCAGGAGGATTTGGGAAGGCAGCATCGGCAGGAACTTCAGGAAGGCTGAGGCCGCGGCGGCGGAGAACATATTCCCGAAGTTCGAGGACGTGCCCATGAGCACGTACTTGATGGTGTTCGAGAAGATCCGTCGACCCTCGACCACACCGTTCGCCAGCACCCCGAGGTCCTTCTCCAGCAGCACCACGTCCGCGGCGTCCTTGGCTACGTCCACCGCCGACTCCACCGAAATCCCGACGTCAGCCACGTGAAGAGCTAGCGCATCGTTCACCCCGTCCCCGAGGAATCCGATGTCGTGGGCCGTCACTCGCTGAGCACGGATGATCCGCGCCTTCTGCTCTGGGCTCACTCGAGCGAAGATGGTGACCCGGCCCAGCGAATCAGCCAGCGCACGGTCGTCCAGCCGCTCGATCTCTGGCCCTGTGAGCGTACCCACCGACCGCAGCCCGATGTTCTCGCACACCTTCTCGGCGACCTTCGGGTTATCGCCGGTCACGACCTTCACCTCGATCCCCAAGCGGGCCAGGCGGGCCAGCGATTCCTTGGCGCTGACCTTGGGCGGGTCCAGGAAGAGCAGGAATCCAGCTAGTTCCAGCTCCCTCTCGTCGTCTGGGCCGAGGCGCTCGAGGCTGGGTGCCGAGCGGGTGGCGACTGCGACGACCCGGCTGCCGGCGGCAAACTCGGTATCGAGGAATGCCACCGCTTCCGCAGCGACTCCGGTGCAGCGCTCGAGCACGCTCTCCGGCGCCCCCTTGGTCACCACCAACCGACCTCGGTCTCCGGTCTCCACGAGTACTGTGGTCATGCGCCGATCGTGATCGAACGGAAGCATGGCGAGGCGGCGAGTAGCGCTCAAGGGCAGGCGGTCCGTTCCAGGTGCGTCCCACAGGGCGCGGTCCAGCTGATTGCCACCGAGGGGGCCCCCCGGCGCGGGAGTCGCCTCGTTGCACAGGAGGCCGAGGAAGAGCACGTCGTCGGAAGGCCCGCCGGTTGGGGCCGTCGCCCGCTGGAACACGATGCGGCCCGCGGTGAGCGTACCGGTCTTATCGGTGAACAGGACCTCGACGTTCCCGAGGTCCTCGATACCGACCAGGCGCTTCACCAAGACCTTCTGGCGGGCAAGGCGTCTCGAGCCGGTGGCGAGGCTGGTGGTGACCACGGCGGGAAGGAGCTGCGGGGTGATGCCGACCGCTATGGCAAGGGAAAACAACAACGCGTCGAGAATGGGATGGCGAACTATGAGGTTCACCACGAAGATCGAAACCGTCAGCCCCGCCGCGATCTTGGCGAGGAGTCCGGAGAATTGCCGGAGGCCGAGCTGGAAGGCGGTCTCGGGTTGGTGCTCGCCGAGGCCAAGGGCAATCCTCCCGAACTCCGAGCGGCCTCCCGTGGCCACCACCACCCCGCGGCCACTTCCCTCCTGGACTGTGGTGCCCATGAACGCACAGGACGCTTGATCGGCCGTGGCCAGGCCCGGAGCCACCGGATCCGGGGACTTCACCACCGGTTCAGCCTCCCCGGTGAGCACCGCCTCGTCGCACTCCAGGTTCGTGGCTTCGAGGATGCGCAGGTCCGCGGGGACGATCATCCCGAGTTCCAGCCGAACGACGTCGCCAGGCACCAGCTCCGTGACGTCAACGTCCTTCCACTCCGCGTCTCGCAGGGTGAGGGCATCGTGGCGGATCTCTTCGTGCAACGCTTCGACGGCCCGTTCGGCCTGATACTCGTTGACGAACCCGAGCCCGACGCTGAGCGCGAGGATCGCTCCGATAATCACTGCGTCGGTGCGCTCTCCCAAGATCCCGGAGACGCCCGCGGTTACGAGCAGGAGGAGCAGGAGCGGACTGCGGAACTGACGGGTCAGCACGGCCCACGCCCGGGCATGGTGGCTCCGGATAGCGTTCGGGCCCACCTCGGCGAGCCGTCGAGCGGCCTCCAGCGAGGCCAACCCGTCCGAGGTGCTCGAGAGTTGCGCTAGGACCGCGTCGACCGCCAGCGAGGCCGACTCCACGCACGCAGTATCGTTCACCGGCCGGGTTGGGTGAGAGGGAGGAGCGGAGCCAGACGCCTTCGGAGGCGGGCCCCGAACGCACCAGAGTAGTGCCGCCGCCAATTCCCTGCGCTAGTCGGTGACAGCCCGAGACCAGCCGTGGCGACGAGTGCGGGACTAACCTCCAGAGACCAACTTGTTGGCCTGCGCGGCGGCGTTCCATCCCACGGTTCCCGGACGCTTGGAACGACTGCAAATAGCCCTGCACCGGGTGAAAACGCTTGAGTGGATCCTGGCCAGGGCTAACTGGTAAGCCATTTCGGTAACTGCGCGTTAGCGGGGTTCGCCTCCCACTTCCGGGTCGTCCGGTACGCGTTCGGCAGTCACTCCGCGA
>CABDZR010000267.1_pt1 | contig 12715 bp, 12 predicted proteins | sample 3132251 | NCBI WGS metagenome assembly CABDZR01 (sample SAMEA5534341, study PRJEB31848) | metagenome | biome: tundra; feature: field; material: soil | place: USA | collected 2013-05 | depth 0.45 m | reverse complement strand
CAATCTTGGTCGCTAGGCCGGCTTCGACGGACGTGATCTCCGCCTGCCAGGCAGGCGTGTAGGGCAGGGGATCCTCATAGCCGTGGGGCCATTCGCCGGGCAGCCCTTCCCGGCTGACTCCGTAGTTTGCGAGCGTGAGATCGAAGACGGTGGTGACGAGCTGGCCTCCGATGCGCAGGGTGGGCACCCCGCGCCGGAGCGAGCCGCCACCTTCGGTGTCGCCCATGTCGAAGCGCGGTAGCACGACCTCGACCGTGTCACCGCCCTTGCCATACAGACTCAGCGCCGGCCGCACCGCTCCCAGCTTGAGATTCCACCTCCCCGGCTCGTGGCCATAGCGGTGGCCGACCGAGCCGTTGGGGACCACCGGCGCCTGTGTCTCCTCGTCGAAGGCGACCATCTTCCAGTCGGCGTTATCCTCCGGCGAGTCGAGGTCGGAGGCTCGCAGGAAGCGGTCGGGAACATAGGCTCCCTCTCGCTCCCGCAGGGTGACCAGGAGCGGCAGGTCGGTGAAGCGGCGGACGTAGTCCTGGAAATAGGGGACCTCGCGATCGACGTAGAACTCCTTCAGAATCACGTGGCCCATGGCCATGGCAAGTGCCCCGTCGGTACCGGGCTGGGCCGGCAGCCAGTCGTCGGCGAACTTGGTGTGGTCGGAGTAGTCGGGCGAGACCACGACCACCTTCTGCCCCCGATACCGGGCCTCGGTCATGAAGTGGGCATCGGGAGTCCGCGTGACCGGCAGGTTGGTGCCCCAGATGATCAAGTAGGCGGCATTCCACCAGTCGCTCGACTCAGGCACGTCTGTCTGGTCCCCGAAGACCTGCGGCGCTGCCGGGGGCAGGTCCGCGTACCAGTCGTAGAAGCTGAGGATGACCCCGCCGATCAGCGAAAGGAAGCGGGTCCCGGCCGCGTACGAGACCTGAGACATGGCCGGAATCGGAGAGAAGCCGACCACCCGATCGGGGCCGTACTTCTTTATCGTGTAGACGTGGGCGGCGGCGATCATCTCCACCGCCTCCGGCCACGAGCTGCGAACGAAGCCGCCCTTGCCTCGCTGGGATTTGTAAAGACGCGAGCGCTCCGGGTCCTCGACGATGGCGGCCCAGGCCTCGACCGGATCCCCATGCTGGCTCAGTGATTCACGATACATCTGGAGCAGGCTGCCCCGGACATAGGGGTACTTGAGCCTTAGCGGCGAGTACGTGTACCATGAAAAGGAGGCCCCCCTGGGGCAGCCTCGGGGTTCGTACTCGGGCATGTCCGGGCCTACCGACGGGTAGTCGACGGCCTGCGACTCCCAGGTGATAATGCCGTCCTTGACGTAGACGTTCCAAGAGCAGGAGCCGGTGCAGTTGACGCCGTGGGTAGACCGCACCACCTTGTCGTGCTGCCAGCGATCACGGTAGAAGGACTCCCAGTCTCGGTCCTTGGCAACGAGTTCGCTCCAGCCCTCAGCCGACGCCGGCCCTTGCCGAAAGAATTGGTGGGCCTTGAGCAGCGGCGTCCTCACATCAGGCACGGTCACCTCCCTCCTTACTTAGCCGCAAGCTCTGGCCAATCCCGGTTGTAGAATTCGAAACGCTCGCGTAGTCGGCCGAGCAGCTGCCCCGACTTCAGTGGCAGACATCATGTTGGAGAAGCCGCCCACCCCGCGTCGCAGCGGGCCAGTTGGGGGACGTGGCGCGGGTCGACCAGGATCATGTCCGGATTGAAGACAGCTACTAGGCGGCGTAACTCAGCAACCTGCGATGACCCGACTGCAAGTGCCCGATGCCGCGGGGCCGACCAGGAGCGGTACTGAAGCGGCGGTCCCGGGTGCTCTAGCGGTGACCCCGAAGAGGCGTCCCGCGAATGAACCTGCACAGAGAAGACCACGCCATCAAGTGCCTGCGAGGCAGCCCACGCCGCCCTGGCCATCTTCCGAGCGAGCCCTCCGCTCGACCATAGCGCAAGCATGCGCGGCATCCACACCGGGGTGCGCTGGTAGCGCACAGACAGCACCGGCCACGGCAGGCGGAGGGCGGCTTCTTCCGCGCTCAACACGATAGAGCCCAGGTCGAGGATGTCAGGGCCGACGATTAGGGCCGGGGGGCGGCCGCCCAACACCTCGATGCGGTGCGCCACCTCGCCGGGGCCAAGCTCGGCGGCGCCAAGCCTCGTGACGCCCCACCCGGTGACGTGGCTGAGTCGCCGGGCGATGTCCTCTTGAAGCTGACCGCGATCGCCTCCTCGTTCGACTATCACCATTTGTGCCGCACCGAACCGGCGGCGGCGGCCTGCCACCCGCCCCAGCTGACGCAACGAAGCAAAGGTTGCGGCAGGAAAGAGTGGTCGCGCTAGCACCGACACTGTCACGCCTCCTCGCTGACCGTCATCGGGCACACCCGCATCGTGGCATCAGCCATGGGTTTGCGGGAGGCGCTACTCCTCCAGGGGCGGCAGCCACGTGGGTGAGACAGGGCGAGCCATGGTCGCGATCCCGTGGCACAACCGGTTTGAGGGGCACCACGCTTTGCCAGGGCCAGATCGCGAGGCCTTCGCACGCTTCCGGATCCCAGGTGGAAGCGAAGATGGCCTCGGTCATGGGCGCCCCGACACTGCACGAGCCTCTCCCTCATTAGGTGGCAGGGAGTCGTGACGGTCGGAGTCACCATCGCTCGGCCGCGCTGAATCGCAGGCCAGGAAGACGGGCCAGGGCTGGGCAGCTCGGTGCTCATTTCAAGGCCGCCAACCAGCCCGAACGGTTGCCAGGCCGTTGGGTCGCTCTCTACCCCAGATGCCCTTGGCAAGGACTTGCTCAAGACCCGGCCGCAGCGGGCACGGACTCTAGGTGCGCCACGCACAAAGACGGCTCGACCAGGATGTCCAGCCCGGTCGCGGCAAGTGGTGCCCCCATTTGTCTCAGCGCCCCGCGGAGCAGCCCCAGGTGCGCAGAACAGACCACCTCGGGGTTGCTGCGGGCACTGGCGATGAAGGGACACCGTCGCAGAAGGATCTGGACCCCGCCAGGCTCGCGGGCCAGCTCCGGAGCGAAGCCTAACTCGTCCAGCAGACGCGTGAGCCGAGCGACGCTGTCCGCTTCCTTGGCCGGGCGCTTGAGGCGGCCACCGAGCTTGACGGTGGCTCCCCAAGCCTCGCCTGCCTCCAGGCCCGCAGCCTCAGGGTCAGGGGCCAACCGGTCGAGGTAACCAACCAGCATCTGAGCCAGCGCGCGGTAACCGTCCGACCGCTCCCGGGCCATGTCTTCGGGGAGCGCCTGCCAGACCTGGCGTGGGCGGCCTCTGGAGCCGGTGCGCTCGAACGAAGGCCGAGCCAGGCCGGCGCCCGCCAGTATGCCCAAGTGAAACCGGACCGTGCTCGGATGGAGCCCGATCCGCTGGCTAAGTTCCCGCGCGTCCAGCTGCGTGCCTGCCGCCCGTAGTTCGGAGATTAGGAGCACCCGGCTCCAGTCGGAGAGCGCGCGGTGAGCTCTGAACTGGGAGGCGTCGGTCGTCATCGGAGGGATTGTACTACTAGCATCACCCATATACCGTAAACTGGCCAAGGTGATTGGGGCTCGGTGATTGCGGCTCCGCGATGCCTGCAAGATCGGCCCAATTTGCTGTCTTCGCTCCAGCCTCATTGGCGGTGGCCGTAGCCAAGCGGGGAGCGCCCCGATCAAGTCGAAGTTAGTCCAGGAGCGGTGTCACGCACCTGACAGTTGGTGATACGGGCCCTCAGGCCGAAACACTCGCTCAGCCAATTCCGCTGGATCTCCTTGTGAGGATCAGCGCGCCAGCACCACTCCAACCGGGACGCTCACAGCGAGCACCAGCAGTGCGACACGGTAGCTGAGAATGACCAAGGGGTTTCGCAAAATGACCTCCTTGGTGGCCCAGGCGAATAGTCCAAGCGACATGAGGAAGAGCGCGCTGCCTGCGTAGAGCACGCCCGCCAGATTCGACAACGTCCCGGCGATCACTGCTGCATTGGCAAGGTTGAACGAGGCAAACTGGGCCGCAATGACCCGGGATCGGAGTGGCGAGAGGGCGACCAGGGCTTGCCCGCCACCGAGCACGACCTGGGCGGAGCCGCACACGAGAACGAGGTACGCACTCACCCATGAAAGGTGGGCCGATGGCGTCACCCCGCCAGCTGCCGCGGCAAAGCCGCCCGCGAGTACTAGGGTTGCGCCGGAGGCGAGGAAGAGCACTGATTGCCTCCAAGCAGCCTTCGGCTCGGGAGGATGATTTCGGCAGCTCCCCGAGGCCGTCGTCACGGGCGTGCCTGGAACCTCTTGGCTATCCAAGCCGACTCCCTTCCGGCGAGGGGGCTGGATGCGGGCCCGAGGTGAGCACGGTCTGGTGCAATGGTGAACCAGCATCATAGACGAGGGCATCTCCCTGCACACATCGGAACCCTTCGGTGAGCCGATGAGGCGAGAGCTGACCGTCGTGGCCGAGGTGAAGTACAGTGGCGCCACAGAGGACTGCGGCGGCGTCCGCGATCAGGCGCCGATGGCACCGGTACCAGAGCGTTTCGGCGCACATGATCGCGACTCGGTGCTGAGCCGCATCCGCTAGGACCCTTTGAAGGGCTGGGCGGAACTGGTCGCTAGCCATATAGTCCGCGTAACCCCTGAAGGATGGGTGCCGCAAGGCCACGTTCCGCGAGTCCGCGGCGGGCCGACGGAATCCACCGAGATCGGGCTCCCAGCGGTAACGGATCCCTTCGGAAGGGATCCACTCCTCCAGCTCTAGTCGCCCGAATTGAGGATGACGGCGGCTCCCCGGAGCGCTTCGGACATCGACGATGAGCTTGATGCGTGCGCCCTTGAGGAGCGCCGCGAACTCGCGACGACTCGTCGTTCCGTGCCCGACCGTGAGCAGGTGCGGATCGGGTCCACCGGATGACCATGGGGGCCGATTGAGTACCATGACCTACCGTCCGTGTGTGCCAGTCATCCAGGGCACCTCCAGCGGCCGAGAAAAGTTGGGAAAAGGGCCACGCGGCTGGCAAGCATGGCGTATCGTGGTCACCATGGCCCGACCGCTCCGCGGGCTTCCCTCCTTCGCTGAACCGCGGAACCCGTAATCTCGTACTGGCATCTCTTAGCTACTGGATCGCTGAAGTGATTTCCAGGTTGCCCTTGCGGAGGTCGTAAGCATCCAAATACTCCATGACCCGGGCCACTTCGCGAAGGAAGCTCTCCTCAAAGCCAGCACGCCGAAGCAGATAGAAACCCAGCTCCATGCCCGAACTGATTCCAGCTGCGGTGATGATCCGGCCTGCGTCCACGATGCGTGCCCGGCTGATCTTGGCGTTGGGGGCCAGCGCCGCTAAGCGATCGATCGGAATCATTCCACGGGTGCTCAACTCCTGTGGATCGCCCTCCTTCCGCGCGGTGGCAGTCAGGCCTTCGAGCAAGCCCATCTGTGCGTAGACCCAGGGGCCGGTACACAGCCCGGCCAGAATGGTGCTGTTGGGCAGATCTCGGATGTACTGGTGCAGCCTGCGGTTGAAGGTCTCTTGACGGGTGCCGGCACCGCCCGGAATGAGAAAACCGTCGAGTGCTGGCTGGTCATTGAAGCTGTAATTGGGCAGTACCGTGAAGCCGGCCTGTGCTTGAACTGGCCGCATGGACTCGGCGACGAAGAACACATCAATGCTCGGATCCCAGCGCCGTGCCACCGAAAGGACTCCATAAGGAGCGCTGAAGTCCACGATTTCGGCGTCTTCAAAAATGTAGATCCCCAGCCGGAAGCCGGCGATATTGTGCTCTGCGGTCAAGGCGGTGATCCTCCATCGGGCATCTCGGCAACTGGTTGGCAGCGCGCCTTCTGCCTACCGGTGATCTGAACGCGTATGGCATTGGCCGAGCGGCGCGTCGTAGAAGTCATAAGAAAGCCGCAGCCAGAAATGTGGAGATGTGCCCTACCCGTGATCTACTCTTGTGAGCAACGTAGCCTAGGGAGACTTGGCCGCAGACAGGCAGAGAGTGCTCCTCGGACGTCATGGCTTGGGAGGCTGCCTTCCCAGCCTGGCCGCGTAGGAACTTCGTAGTCCATTCGGACGAGGCCCGGGCCAGCCCGATTCCCTTAGAAGGAATAGCCCAAGGGTGCTGCGGCGGACACCGGTCTGCTGGCTCGGTTCCCGCAGGCGCACTTGTGCGAAGTTTGCCTGGGGTTCCGAGATCACGGGTACCAGCTTCCAACCCGAGACGGCGTGATGGCTTCTGAAGTGACGAGCGTCGATCATCACCGACATATTAGACTATTCGACTGAGGTATATCGTTTGAACTCAGCTCCTTGATTAGGCCGCAGCGCTCTCCTCGTTTGGCGGTCCCTCTACGCTACTTCTTGGCCGGCCTCACCGCGTGGGTACTAATGGCGTGCGGAGTGCCCCTGCTGGCCACCCATTTGGTCGCTGGTTACGACGACCCTGAAGTCTTCGCGCTGACCCATCTAACCGTGCTGGGATGGGTGACGATGACGATCATGGGCGCCATATATCAGCTCTTTCCGGTGGCGCTTCAGGCCACCATTTCCAGCCCCAGCCTCGCCCGATGGAACTTCTGGGTCTACCTAGCTGGGGTGGGAGGGTTCGTACCGAGCTTCTTCTTCAGCTGGGCCCCAGGGACAGCCATCTTCGGCTCGCTGGCGGTGGGCGGCGTGATCTGCTTCGCCATCAATTTGTTCCGAAGCTACCCCTCCATCCGCACGTGGCACCCGATGGCTGCCTATGTTCTCTGTGGGCTGGGCTGGCTGATGGTGACACTTGGGTTCGGCCTCGCCTGGGCACTCGACTGGCAGTTCAACTGGTTCGCCATCAGCCCCAACATGCTCGCCGCCCACGTCCACGCCGGGCTGGTGGGTTGGCTCGCCTGCACCCTGATGGGCGTCTCCTACAAATTGATGGAATTGTTCGCCCTGGCCCACCGTCGCAGCTGGGGCCTTGCCTATGCCAACCTGGCCGCCTGGAATGCAGGGCTCGCGGGACTTGTGGTGTCGCTTCTGCTCTGGCCAGGGAGCCCCGCGGTCACAGCCGTCGCCGCGCTACTCGGGCTGTCCGCCGCGGTGTTCGCGTTCGACCTCTTGCGCATGTGGAGCAGTCGACGCCGGCGGGCGATCTCGCTCGAGCAGGCGTACCTCGCGGTGAGTGTCACGTCGCTGCTCTTGGCGGCGGCCCTCGGTATCCTGATCGCCTCAGGGGCGAGCCTCCATCCGAACTGGGTCGTCGCGTATGGTTATGCCGCGATTGTGGGTTGCTTCGGTTTCGCCATCATCGGTAAGTACTACAAGATCATCCCGTTCCTGATCTGGCTGAACCGCTACGGCGGCACTGTGGGGACGGGACCGGCCCCCCTGCTCAAGGACCTCTTGGACGATCGGCTGGGGTGGGCCAGCCTTGCACTGCTAGTGGTCGGATACGGCGGCATCCTCGGAGGACTTCTCGCGGCCCAAGCCACGCTCGTCACCACCGCGGGCCTCGTGTACCTGGCTGGCGCGCTGCTCGGTGCCGGCACGCTCGGCACAGCCCTCATCCCTGGCCGCCAGATTCGCCGTTCCTCGAGCCCCTCCCGGGCCTTGCCGCGGCGTACATGACCCGAGCTCATATCCAAGAAGAGGGCGAGCCTGGTGCGCTAACCTCGGTTGGGGTAGGGAGACGCCTCAATTCTTGGGCTGGGAGCAAGCTTCGCGTGGTTGTCGTCGGGGCCGGCTTTGGGGGCCTTGCGGTGGTAGCAGGGTTGGCTCGCGCCGGGGTCCGGGCAACGCTCGTGGACCGGAACCAGTACACCACCTTTCAGCCCCTCCTCTACCAGGTAGCGGCCGGCGGGTTGAACCAAGGGGATGTCGCCTTCCCAGTGCGCAGCCTGCTTCGGCGGATGCGGGCCGGTGACTTTTGCCGCGCCTCCTTGGCGGAGATTGACTGGCCGGCCCATGTCGTTCGGCTCGACGACCACACTGCCCTGCCCTTCGACTATCTAGTGCTTGCCACCGGAGCGAGTACCTCCTACTTTGGGGTGGAGGGAGCCAATAGCTGGGCGCTTCCCCTCTACACCTTGGGAGATGCCGTGCGCCTGCGCGACCGGCTAATCCTGCAACTGGAGCGGGCGGCCCGCAGCACGGAAGCCCGTCCCCGCCTGCGGGTGGTGATCGTTGGCGGCGGCGCCACCGGAGTCGAGACAGCGGGCGCCCTCGCCGAGCTTCGCGACGTGCTAGTGGAGCGAGACTATCCCGAACTGGGTCGGGCCGACATCGTCCTGGAGCTAGTAGAGAGGGCCTCTCGTCTTCTGCCCGGCTTCCACCCGCGCCTCTCATCCTATGCCCGCCGTGAGCTGGAGCGGCGGGGCGTGGTGATCCGAACCGATTGTCAGGTCGAGCGTGTCGAGGCGTCCGCAGTCGTGGTCGACGGAACCAGCCGGTTGGCCTGCGACCTGCTGGTGTGGGCAGCCGGCGTCGCAGTTCCCGATGAGCGCGCCTACCGGGGCCTTGCCCGGAACGCCTCTGGCCGACTGGCGGTCACGGCCAGCCTCCAGCTGGTGGACCACTCCGAGGCGTTCGCGGTCGGGGACCTCGCTGGATCGCGCGCAGCCTCCGGCGTCGAGCTACCCCAACTGGCCCAGCCTGCGATCCAGGCGGGGGCTCACGTCGCCCGGCAGGTGGTGCGGATCACCCAGGAGCTACCCGCCCAGGAGTTCCAGTACCGAGACCGGGGAGCCATGGCCACGATCGGTAGGCGGGCAGCCGTGGCCCAGCTTCGCGGAGGGCTGAGGCTCACGGGTACTATCGCCTGGCTGGCCTGGCTCGGGCTCCACCTCGTGGAGCTCATCGGAGTACGGAACCGATTCTCGGTGCTTCTCAACTGGAGCTGGCGCTACGTGGCCTGGCGGGGCGGTGCTGGTCTCATCCCCGGTCCCGCCGATGAGAGCTAGGGCTAGAGCGCGGGAGGGTCCAGCGGCTTGAGGCTCGCCGTGAACCGCGAGGTGGGTCCCAATCGAAGGGCAGCGGCAGGACGTGGATCCGCTGCCGAGGACGCGGGATCTGGTGGTCGCCCTGGGGGGTCACTCCGGCTAGGCGCGGCGCCGGTTCGGGCATCTGAGCCCCCTTCGCTCCCGGAAGACTATCTGTGTGACAGGGCCACCTTCCAGGGAACCGCAAGAAGCCCCGAGGCGAGGGTTCGACATCCACGTTGGCGGACGCGCTGCTTGAAGCGTCTGGCTCCCATCCCGGTTGGTCGCGGTGGAAACGCAATGCCACCTCCCGCCCCAGTCGGACGTGCCCGCCACGCCTTGTACCTCCAGATTCAGGGGCGGGTTGCAGCGCCGTCCGGTGGACGGCGTGAGACGTAGGTGCCCACCGGAGCCCTGAAGCCGACTGCAAGGCGGTTCCAACCGTTGATGGCGACCACCTGGAGCGTAAGCGCAACTATTTCTTCGGGCGAGAAGTGGTCGGTCAGCTCGGTGTAGGCATTGTCGGGAGCACCGGTCTCCGGGAGCAGAGTCAGGCTCTCACACCAAGCCAGTGCAGCCCGTTCCCGCTTGCTATAGAAGGGTGCCTCGCGCCAGGCGGCGAGCACCTGGAGGCGCTGCTCACCTTCGCCAATGGAGCGGGCGTCCTTGCCGTGCATATCCAGGCAATAGGCACAACCGTTGATCTGCGAGGCCCTGATTTTGACCAGTTCCACTAGCTTGGGCTCGAGACCACCACTGTCAGCTGCGCCTTGGAGCCCCACCATTGCCTCGATGGCCGCTGGCATCACTTTTCCATATTCGATCCTCATCTCACTCGCTCCTCTTTACATTCGGTAGGTACTCTCGCTCGAGCAGGCCACTGGCGTCGAGGCGACGTTGGCTCTGGGACCGTCCGATTCTCTCAACTGGTCCGGTGAAAGCAAGACCACCCGTCCTCGTGACAGCGACCCCCCAAGAAACTTGCACTCGGCAGGCACTCCGCTCCTTAATGCCGTGCCATCACGCCGTCTCCAACTCTGCAGTGACGCTGACCCTGGCGCCTGCGAAGAGGCGGGAAACCGGACAAAGGGCGGCTGCTTCGTCCACTGCGGCCTGGAAATCGGCGGCGTCCATGCCCGGCACCCGACCCCAGACCTGGAGTGTGGAGGAGACGATCGTGGGTAGGCCATCGACCTCATCGAGAACGACAGTGGCTCTGACGGTGAGCCGCTCCTGAGCAGTCCGACGCTCGCCCAGTCGCAAGCTGAGCGCCATCGCGAAGCACGAGGAATGTGCCGCGGCTGCCAGCTCCTCGGGGCTGGTCATGCCGCCGGGACCTAAGGTGCGGGCAACCCAGGTGACTGCCAGCGAATCGAAGGCGCCGCTGGTAGTAGCCCGCACCGCGCCACGGCCACTGCCCAGGGGCCCTTTCCAGACGGTCTCCGCCGTACGTTCTGCGATTGTCACTGCTGTCTCCTGTTCATTCATTCTCGTTCCTCCGACGTCGGTCTCACGGGTTACTCTCCGCACCACCATCGAGTGCATTCGCACTCGCATCTTCGCATTCGGCCGGCGTATGCGCCGAGTGTGGCGCGTGCCGCAGGCTCGTCATATGGCACCACGCTGGCGGCGCCGTCAGCACGGTCTCGTCCCGACACCGCAGGCACCGGCTTACTAAGCCTCTAGATGACACGATGGCGATCCTGTTGTGGTCACCGCACAAGGCGCAGTCACCGACGCAGGCGCCGATGACTGTGGACGCCCGTGCTGGTTCCGCCCTAGCGTCAATCCGGTCAACTGCGGCGACCGAGCTGTCGATATCTCGTGCCGGGCCCGTATCGCGAGCCTGGTGGAAGGGCATGCAGTCTTGCCTAAATCCTTCCGTCTCCGGACTCCAGCAGACTTGGCTCCACTCCGACCAGTACCGCTCTAGGTAGCCGCGGTGGAATTGCTGCTCGCAGCGCGGGCAAGTGAACATTGATCCACCCCCAAGTTCTCCTTGCCGTGGCGGGTGTTTCGCCATCTCAGCTGCCTACCGCTTCCACTCGCGGCAACCCGCCGGCCCACGGCTCCGTCCAGCCATGGGCGTCGCTCGGCAGCTGGCCCGTAGCCGCAGCCTGGTACCAGTGGAGGTGTTCTCGTGCAGCTGCCGCCGGAAGATCGCGGTGATCGGGAGACACGTAGCGGTAGCTCGGTTCAGGCCTGACACTACGCTGACTCGCGCACCAGCCGGGCGGTACTGGACCGGCCCCACCTGAGAGTTGTGGGTAGGGCGCGATCGGCTGTCGGTGTCGCTCCGATGGACCTGGGGTCGCGGGGATCGCGAAAAGCGGCCGGGCTCCTCCTCTCGGCTCCGGGCCCAGGCGCGGCGAAGCGACTCCACGACGTGTTGGCTCAGGGTCCGGGCAGGACCGCCAGGGCCGCGCCGAGTCCCACAATCGCGATTGAAATTACGAGGGTGGCGACGGCCATCGCCCGGACGCCGCGCTGGCGAAGGCGCCGAGCCGCCACTCCATGGAGCCCCGCCAGGCTGAAGACCACGGCCACCAGGACGACCTTGACCAGAAGGACTCTCCCGAAGGGAGTGCTGGTCAGGTTGTCGGGACGAACCCCGTTCAGCCACGCCAGCGTGATCCCGGTCACCACCAGGACGGGGAGCAGAACGCGATTGGTTAGGATGGCGAACCGTCGGCCAGTCGCGCTGGCCAGCTCGCGCACCAGCTGGGGAGACGCGCCTCGGCGCAGCAGCGGCAGTACCACGACCACCAGCATCAGCTGGCCGCCCACCCAGAAGGTGGCGGCCAGAACGTGCACGAAGATCAGCGATGACCAAGACAGCGTGCTCATGGCTCCCCCCAATCCGCCGCCCCGTCACGGGCCCGACGTCTCTGGCAACCGCGGTCCTGGACGGGCCGCCAGCAGATCCTCCATTTGAGACAGCAGTCGGCGGCGCCACCCGCGGTCTGTGGGCACGTCGCCGACGATGGTGACGGAGGCCCGGTCGAGACCTAGGTCCCAGGAGGCTCGAACTGCACCGGAGTCGTGGTCGTTGGCGCGGATGGAGATGCAGAAAGGAGTGCTCAGAGCTTCGAGCTGCCGAGCCAGCTGGCCCACCGCCCTAAGGTCCTCCGTCTGGAACTGGAGAGTGAGCTCGTGACCCGGGGTCGTCACCAACTCGTCCAGTCCGCCCGGGGAGATAGCGTGAAGGAGCAGCCGCAGAATCATGTGGACGCGCGTGGACCCATGTGCCTTGAGCAGCCCGCAGTGGATCTCCGGCCAAGCGCACCCCTCCGAGAATTGGAGCAAGGCTCTCAACAAGACCTCCCGCTCGGATGGTTCCATAGGCGCACAGCGAACCGTCACGCGGGTGCGCTCTCGCGCAGCGGTGGCATCGTCTGATGGCCGCCTCTGCTCTCCCGGGGGCGTAAGGCCTCGTTGCGGCCGCGCGGTCGACGCAGGCTCTTCGGTGCCGGTTGGAGCGGCACGGTTGACCGGCATCAGGCCCCCTGGGGCACCAGCGGCTTCTTGGCAGCGACCAGCTCCCTCGCCGCCTCCGGGTCTCTGACGTACAGGCTGTTGATCTCGGTGTACTCCCGCCACTCTGGAGGCAGATCCTCCTCGGCGTAGATGGCGTCGACGGGACAGGGGTCCACACATGCTCCGCAGTCGATGCATTCCTGGGGATCGATGAAGAGCATCCGGTCCTCGTCGGTGCCGATGATGCAATCCACCGGGCACACCTCAACGCAGGACTTGTCCTTGACGTCGATGCAGGTCTC
>CABDZR010000235.1_pt1 | contig 13754 bp, 9 predicted proteins | sample 3132251 | NCBI WGS metagenome assembly CABDZR01 (sample SAMEA5534341, study PRJEB31848) | metagenome | biome: tundra; feature: field; material: soil | place: USA | collected 2013-05 | depth 0.45 m | reverse complement strand
ATGGCAGTCGGGCCGGTTGCCGCGCTACTGCTGACGCTGCCCGCGTCCAGCCTGCCTCCCTGGCCATGACCGCCCCCTCCTTCCCGGTCCATGGGCTGGAGGGAAACGCCGCCGCGGTGGCGGTGCTAGGAGCGGCGAACGGGTCCCTGGCCGGTCCGATCGCGCTCGCTTAGAGACCAGGTCCGACAGCTCGGCGGGTCGCCCCGCCAGGGATGGGCCCTCAGTCCGCCTCGCCGCCAGACGGGCCGGCATTTCCTGCAGCGCTTGCGGGACCCGTGGGAGGCCCCGATTTGCTGGCCCACGTCACGTCGGGCAGCGTTCGGGGATCATGTTCACCGCACCGCCACCCACCCTCGCCGTCGGTGGCTATCATCGGATCGGGAGTGCATGGGTCCAGGTGGGCCCCGCGATCTTCAAAATCGATGGGGGGCGCTGTCAGCGTCCTCGGAGGGATCGTTCCCCTCGCCTCCCGCCATTGATTAGCCGAGGTGCCCCAAGCGAGCCCGTCAAAAGCTGCCGAGGACCCGGGCCGCCCACCCGCCGTGGGTCGACTGCTGACGAGGCCAGAGATCTCCCAGTTGGTCACGGACCTGGGACACCAGACCGTGGTGGAGGCGCTCCGCCGAGCGGTCCGGGAAGTCAGGGACGACGATGGGCAAAACACCCGGACCGGGCAGGAGGCCCGCGTGGCGGGGAAGGCTGTGGCTCTTCTCAAGGGGTCACCCCGCCGCCTCCACCGGGTGATCAACGGCACCGGGATCGTGGTCCACACCAACCTGGGCCGGGCTCCTCTCGGACCTGAGATCGCGGCTCGGGCCGCGGGCCTCGCGGCAGGCTACTCCAATCTGGAGCTGGAGAGCATCACGGGCCGACGCGGCGATCGCCAGGACCTGCTGGCCACTCTCCTCTGCCAGCTGAGTGGCGCTGAGGCGGCGATGGTGGTCAACAACGGGGCGGCCGCGGTGCTCCTAGCTCTGGCTGCCCTCTGCCGCGGCCGAGAGGTGGTGGTCTCCCGAGGAGAGGCGATTGAGATTGGAGGGGGCTTCCGCATCCCCGAGATCCTGAGTCTCTCCGGGGCGCGATTGGTGGAGGTCGGTACCACCAACCGGACCCGGGTGGGCGACTACCTGGAGGCTTGCGGTCCGCGTACGGGAGCCTTCCTGCGGATTCACCAGTCCAACTTCAGCATGGAGGGGTTTGTGGCCCGTCCCGGGGTGGCCGAACTGGCAGCCGCCGCCCACGGGCGGGGGGTGCTCCTGCTCGAGGACGTCGGCAGCGGCCTGATCCCGCCAGCTGTCCCCGCGGTCGCGCCTGAAGACCGCCTCCAGGCCAGCCTGGGAGCGGGCGTCGACCTGCTCTTGTGCAGCGGGGACAAGCTGGTGGGCGGCAGCCAGGCGGGCCTCATGCTCGGGAGGCAGGAGCTGGTTCGGCGGCTCCAAAGGCACCCACTTTCGAGAGCATTGCGTCCGGACAAGCTTCAGCTCGCGGTTCTGGAGGAGACCTTGCTTCGGTACGCCATTCCCGGCCGCCTGGACGAGATCCCGGTCTGGAGGATGCTCCGGCTGAGCCCGGAGGCGCTGCGCCAGCGCTCAGCCGGCTGGGCCGAAGCGCTCGCGGCAGACGGAATCTCGGCCGAGGTGGTGCCTCTCCAGGGAGCGGTCGGCGGCGGGACCACGCCCGGGCCGCCGCTCTCCTCGTTCGGGATGCTGCTCAGGAGTCGACATCCGGGCCGGCTCCGTCGCCAGCTCGTCCAGTCGGACCCTCCGGTGGTTGGGCTCGAGCGCGCGGACGGAGTGGCGATCGATGCCCGCTGCGTGCTGCCTGGCGAAGACGAGGAGCTCCTAGCCGTCATCCGGGCCTGCCTGAAGGCGGCTAGTTGAGCGAGCTGGTCGTGGGCACTGCCGGGCACATTGACCATGGCAAGACCGCCTTGGTCACAGCTCTCACTGGGGTCGACGGTGACCGGCTGGACGAGGAGCGCCGCCGGGGCATGACCATCGACCTCGGCTTTACCCCGTGGACTCTCCCCTCGGGCCGGGAAGTCTCGGTCGTCGACGTCCCCGGGCATGAGCGTTTCATCCGGACGATGGCGGTGGGCGCCCGGTCGACTGACCTGGCCCTCCTCTGCGTAGCCGCCGACGACGGGGTCATGCCACAGACCGAGGAACACGCTGCCGTCCTCCGGATCCTCATGGTCCGCCGGGCGGTGGTGGCGGTGACCAAGGTCGATCTAGCTCCCGACCGGGCGGACTTGGTGGGATCCCGGTCCCTGGGCTTGCTCCGCGAGCTAGGCATCCCCGTCCAACGCTGGGTCGGCGTGAGTGCGGTCCAGGGAGTGGGCCTGACCGAGTTGGCGGCCGCCGTCGATTCTGAGCTCGATGAGATCGAGGATCCTCCCGACCGTGGTTGCCCGCGGCTGCTGGTCGACCGCAGCTTCTCCAGGGTTGGCACCGGCACTGTGGTGACCGGGGTCCTGGACGGGGGTCAGCTCCACCAGGGCGACGGCATGGAGGTTTTCCCGAGCGGGAAACGTGGGCGGATCCAGGGCCTGCAACGCCGAGGCGAGCCCGTGACGGCTGCCTACCCGGGTGGCCGGCTGGCATTGGCTCTGAAGGGGGTCTCCGTCCAGGATGTTCCGAGGGGCAGCGTGATCGGACTCGTCGGTACCCTCCGCCCCACTTCACGGCTGGACTGCCGGCTGGAGATCCCGAGGCTCGGAGCCTCCGGAGTGCGGCAGGCCATGACGGTGGAGGTGCTCTGCGGGACGGCGACGGTCCAGGCTCAGCTGTGGCTGGCCGGGGAGGACCGGCTGCTTCCGGGGAGTTCCGGTTACGGTCAACTTCAGCTGAACTCGCCTCTCTGGATCCTCCCCGGTGATCCCTTCGTCCTGCGGGCCCCGCGTCCGGCCGCGGTGGTGGGAGGCGGCCTGGTTCTCGATGCCCACCCCGCCCCCCACCGCCGTTGGTGGAGTTCCCCGCTGGACTCTTGGGCGGTTAGGGAGCGTGCCCTCTCCGCTGGGCTTGGCCGGGGACCAGACCAGCTCGCGGTCCTGGAGGCCGCGGCCGCACCCCTGGGCCTGCATGTTGGCGAGGCGGCCCGGCGCGCCGGAGCGATGCTCTCCTCTGCTCGGGCCGCCATTGAGGCGGCGCTCGAAGAGGGCGCTCTCACGCGCGTGGGTCGGCGTTACCTGGCGCCGTCGGCTTGGGACCGGCTTGTCCGGCGCACCCAGGCAGAGCTCACCGAGCACGAGCAGACCCACCCGCTCGAGCCAGGTCTCTCGCGCCGGCACTTGCTTCTTCGACTCGGCTTCGACGCGGGCCCGGACGGCGACGCCGTGATCCAGCGCCTGCGTGAGGAAGGTGAGCTGGAGGCCAGTGGGCCGCTGGTGAGGCGACCGGGAACCGACTTCGGGGGTCATCGGAGTCCTGCCGTGGAGCGGACCGTGGCCCTGCTCCGGCAAGCTGGGGCCAAGGCTCCGGGAGCGCTGGAGCTAAGGCAGGCGGGCCTCAGTAAGGCCGTCGCCGGCTACTTGATTAGGAACGGCGAGGCTGTTCAGCTGGGGGCCGACGTCCTCATCTCCAAGTCCGCCCTCCAGGGACTCGAGGTGCAGCTCAAAGAGCTGCTGGCGGACGCTCCCGAGGGCTTGACGGTGGCAGCTCTGCGAAATCACCTGCACACCACTCGACGGGTTCTGGTGCCGCTCTTGGAGGGGCTGGAAAGGTCGCGGGTGACCGAGCGCGTCAAGGAATTGCACCGGCTCCGAAAAGAGCCCGCTGGCAGTACGCCATGCGCTTGACCGAGCTGACCGGCCAGGGTGGTTGTTCGGCGAAGATCGCCCAAGCCGACCTGGTGGAGATCCTGGCGGGGATTGCGTCCCCTCCCGGTGGCGACCTGCTGGTCTCAGCCGAAACCATGGACGACGCTGCCATCTACCGGATCTCGGATGAAATCGCGGTGGTCGTCACCACGGACTTCTTTCCCCCGCCGGTCGACGATCCGCGGGCTTACGGTGCCATCGCCACCGCCAACGCCCTCTCGGACATCTATGCCATGGGAGGCACGCCGCTGCTGCTGCTCAACTTGGTTGGCTTCGATCTGGCCAACCTCGAAGGCGGCATCCTCCGGCAGATCCTGGAGGGTGGGGCAGAGGTGGCCCGGGCGGCCCAGTGCGCTGTTGCCGGTGGCCACTCCATCCGCACCTCGGAGCCACTCTTCGGGTGCGCCGTCGTGGGCCGCGTGGATCCCAGCCGGATGGTGAGCAACACCGGTGCCCAGGCGGACGACCTGGTGTTTCTGACCAAACCGCTGGGAACTGGGGTGGTCCTCAACGCCCACAAGCTTCAGGAGGTGACCAATTCGGTGCTGGCGGCGGCGATCGACTCCATGCGTCAACTCAATCGAGCCGCGGCCGAGGCCATGGTCCTGGCCCAGGCCAGCGCCGCGACTGACGTGACCGGATTCGGTCTGCTGGGCCATCTCCACAACCTCGCCAACGCTTCCGGAGTCCGGGTCAGGGTGCGCTCCTCGGACCTACCGCTTCTGCCCGGCGCGCGCCAGCTGGCGGGTGACGGTCACGTACCGGGCGGCACGCGCCGCAACCTGGAACTGGCGCGGACGGTGACGCGCATAGCGTCGGCGGTGCCGCCCGATCTGCTCCTGCTGGCCTGCGATGCGCAGACCAGCGGCGGACTGTTGATAACGGTCGCCAAGGCCGGGGCAGCTCAGCTAGCGGAGCTGCTGTCTTCTGCTGTCCTAATCGGGGAGGTGCTGGCGGCCGACGCGGACCAGCCGACCCTCGAACTGGTCTGACTCAGCCGCCCAGGTTGCCGACCGGGAGCCGACTCAGGACGGCGGTGGTGGGCCCGTCCCCGCTACCGGGGTGATGAATTGTCCAGTTCCGCGTGTCCTGGCCGCGCGGTTCCGGGGGAGGGGTCGTCAGTCGACGGATCAGGTGACCGAGCCGTTCCCGTCGCCGGTGTCAGTCGCCGCCCCGCGCTGGCTGTCCACCAGGTAGCGCGGATCTGCCGCGGACTGGAAACCCGCCCGATAGACGCACTGGCGCAGCGCCGCCGAGCCCGCCAGCGTCAAGGCGCCCCCCAGAATCGCCGCCTTTCGGCTCCGACCTCCCAGCGTCGAGATTAAGGTGGCTCCTGCCAGGGAGCTGGCCCGGTGCAGCTTCACCAGCCGGCCGGCGGCGCCGTCGTGGTAGGGCTCGGCCAGCGGTCCCAGCCTTTGCTCCATCAGCAAGAACGAGGCCTGCTCGATGATGGTGCCCAGCACGACCATGCGGCGGGCCGCCACCCCCTCATCGGTGGGGCCGGCAACGCATAGGCTGGCCCCGGCGGCCGCCATCGAGCTTCCCGAGAAAACAAAGGGAAGGATGCTGCGCCCGCCCCGCCAGATCGGGTTCGCGGTATCTCCCAGCAGCACCGCCGTGTAGTTGGCGAGGATCGGCCCGAGGATGCCGGCCGTTCCCTCCAGAGTGCCTACCACCACGTTGGGGAGGCCGACGATGTCGGCCATCTCGGCAGCTCCCAAAGAGGAGCCAAAGCCGGCCAAGGTCCAGCTGCCGAGGCTCATTGGTGAGGTGGGCCGGAACACCCGCAGCATGTTGAGGAAGCGCTCGGGCCGGCCCAGGTCGGAGATCAATAAAACCGGGCTGATGACCGCCCCCGCCAGGGCCAGCCGCCGGGCCCGTCTCCCCAGCTTTGCCTCTCCCGTCCATCGGGCCAGGATTGACACCGCCGCAAGGCCGCCCGCGGTACCGCCGGTAAAGAGGTACCAAGGGACCTCCCAGGTCCAAGCGGGCCGCTTGACTATGGGCAAGCCGTAGTAGGAGCGCGGCTTGCCCGAGGGCACCATCTGCCGCTCCCCGCCGCTCTGCCGCTCTGCTTTCATCGGCGTCGCCAGCTGAGCGACCCCAATACCCCCAACGTCAACAGGGAAGCGGCCACCGAGGCGGCACCCCAGAGCAGCGCCAGATCCGTCCGCCGGTAGACCGGTTTGGGCGGCAGGCCGTACACCTCCGGGTCGTCCAGCAGCAGGAAGAAGGCTCCGAAGCCGCCCACGCCGTCGTCCTTCGAGTCGCCGTAGAGCCGAGCGCCCGCGTACCGCGGCTCCTGCTTCACCTCCTCCAACCGCTTCTCCGCTCGCTCGCGGAGCTCCTCGAGCGGACCGAACTGGATTGACTGGGTGGGGCAGGCCTTGGCACAGGCGGGCTCATCCCCGACCTGGAGCCGGTCGTAGCAGAGAGTGCACTTGAAGGCTCGGCCATCCGGTGCCTCGCGCCGTTCCAGCACCCCGAACGGGCAGGCGACGACGCAGTAGCCGCAGCCGTTGCAAATGTCGTCCTGGACCACCACGGTGCCGAACTCGCTGCGGAAGATGGCCCCGGTGGGGCAGACGTCGAGGCAGGCGGCTCTAGTGCAGTGCTTACAGACGTCGGAGTTCATCAGCCACTGGACGCCATCACCGGTGTCCGGTCGCTGGCGCTCCACGAACGCCACGTGACGCCAACTGTTGGCCCCCACGCTCGAGGTGTTGTCGTACGAGTTCCCGGTGAACCCGGTATCGATGTCCGGCACCCCGTTCCATTCCTTGCAGGCAACCTCGCAGGCCTTGCAACCAATGCAGATCGAGCTGTCCGTGAAGAAGCCCATCCGGGTGCCGCCGCCCTGCCACATCGGCAGCGACACGGCTGGCCGGCGCGCGGTGGGAGCGGCGGTCATCGACTCGCCACCCGTGGTCGTCGCCCGGGCTGGATGTCGCAGGTGGCGGCCTTCGTCTCCTGAATGTGGACATTGTGATCCAGCACCAGGGGGAAGAGGTCGTTGGCGGAGTCGCCGGTGCTCAGCCCTCGGCTACCCCAGTGATAGGGGAGCCCGACTTGGTGCACTACGCGGTCTCCCAACCGCAGTACCGGGAGCCGGGCCGTGACCAGCACCCGGGCTTCGATCACCGACCGCTCCGTGCTGATGGTCGCCCATCCCCCCGGGCGAAGACCTCGCTCTTGGGCCAGTTCCGGGCTGACCTCGCAGAACATCTCTGGCTGGAGCTGGCTGAGCCGGGACAGGAAGCGGGTCATCCCCCCTGCGGTGTGGTGCTCGGTGAGCCGGTAGGTTGACATCACGAAGGGGAAGCGCTCGCTCCCGGGCTCGCCCGCGGTGGGATTGTACGGATTGTCGCGGCGCCGGAAGACCTGGCGCGCCGGGTTGCGCTCCTGCTCATAGAGGAGATTGCGGACGGGCGACTCCTGGGGCTCGTAGTGGGTCGGGAACGGTCCGTCCACCACCCCGCTGGGAGCAAACAGCCAGCCCACGCCATCCGCCTGCATGATGAACGGCCGATCCCCCGACAGCGCGTTCTCCGCCGTTGCCCCCGGAGGAGGCTGATAGTCGGGGCGGCGGTCGCCCGGGAAGTCCGGGACATCGGGGCCCACCCATTTCCCCTGCGCCTCATCCCAATACACGAAGCGTTTTCGCTCCGACCAAGGCTTCCCCTCGGGGTCCGCGGAGGCCCGGTTGTAAAGGACTCGGCGATTCAGCGGCCAGGCCCAGCCCCACTCAGGAGCCACCCAGCTCTGCTCCTGCCCCGGCCGCTTCCGGTTGGTCAGATTCTGGCCGCCGGCGAAAGCCCCACAGTAGATCCAACACCCTGAACTGGTCGAGCCATCGGCCCGAAGCGCCCCGAAGCTAGCTAGCAGCTGGCCGTCGGGGCCGCGCCCGGAGATCTCCCGAAGCACCTCCTCGGCACTGGGGTCGCCGGACTTGGGGTCTAGCGGGTAGTCCCAGGTGAGGTCGAGCAGAGCCCGGTCGCGCGCCTCGGTGCTGGCCGCGAGCTTCTCGCGGATCTTGGCCCCCAAATAGTAGGTGAACCAGAGGTCCGAGCGGCAATCTCCTCGGGGCTCCACCGCCTGCTCGTGCCACTGCAGCAGTCGCTGGGTGTTGGTGAAGGACCCGTTCTTCTCGGCGTTGGCGGCGGCCGGCAGAAAGAACACCTCGGTTCCGACGTCTTCCGCGCGAACCTCGCCGGACTGAGTCTCCGGCGAGTCGTACCAGAAGCTGGCAGTTTCGATCTCATAAAGATCTCGCACCACCAGCCAGTCCAGGCTGCGCAGCGCCTTGCGATGGAGGCCGCCGTGGGCTGAGCCAACGGCGGGGTTCTCCCCCAGCACCACAAAGCCTTTCACCCACCCGTCCACCATCCCCAGCGTGGACTGGTAGGTGGAATGATCACCGGTGACCCGGTGCAGGTAGTCGAACCCGAACTGGTTGTCGGGAGTTGCCCGATCACCCCAATAGGCCTTCAGCAGGGAGACCAGATAGGCTTCGAGATTGCCCCAGTAGCCGCCCGCGGCCCCACCTTGGTCGAGGCAGAACTGCTTGAGGTTGGAGGAGTCTTTGACGCTCGGTACCTGGATGTAACCGGGGAGCACATCGAAGAGGGTGGCGATGTCGGTGGCCCCCTGGATGTTGGCATGGCCCCGCAGCGCCATCACCCCGCCGCCGGTGCGGCCCATGTTGCCGAGCAAGAGCTGGATGATGGCGCTGGTCCGAATGAACTGCACGCCGACGGTGTGTTGGGTCCAGCCAACCGCGTAGACGAAGGCGGTCGTGCGCTCCCGATTAGAGTTGTCACAGATCGTCTCGGCCACTTCCAGAAACTTGTGCTGGGGCACCCCGCAGACGCGCTCCACCATCTCCGGCGTGTAGCGGGAGTAGTGTCGGCGCAGCAGCTGGAAGACGCAGCGCGGGTGCTCCAGGGTGGGGTCCGAATGGGGAGGCGCCCCTTCGATTATGATCCCGTCCGCCGGGGGGCGAGGGGCGCCGCGTTCCCCGGCGGACGCGTGGATCACCCCTCCCTCGTACTGCCAGGAGGAGGTGTCGTAGGTGCCCGACTCCTCGTTCCAGCCCGAGAAGAACCCGTCCAGGTCCTCGGTGTCGAGGAAACGTTCGTCGATGATGGTGGTGGCGTTGGTGTAGGCCACCATGTAGTCGCGGAAGTACCGTTCCTGTTCCAGGATGTAGTGCACCAAGCCGCCCAGAAAGGCGATGTCACTGCCCGCCCGGATCGGGACGTGCAGGTTGGCCATGGCGCTGGTGCGGGTGAAGCGAGGGTCGACATGGATCAGCTTGCCGCCCTTGCGCTGGGCTTCGACGATCCATTGGAAGGCGACCGGATGACATTCCGCCATGTTGGAACCCATGATCACGATGCAATCTGAGTTCTGGAGGTCGCCGGGAAAGGTGGTGGCTCCGCCCCTACCGAACGATGCTCCCAGACCGGGAACTGTGGCCGAGTGTCATATTCGGGCCTGGTTCTCGACCTGGACCACCCCTAAGCCCACCATGAGCTTGCGCCAGAGGTAGTTCTCCTCGTTGTCGATGGTGGCGCCCCCCAAGCTGGCGATGCCCATGGTCCGGCGCAGCGGCCGGCCCTGCTCGTCTTGGTCCTCCCAGGTCTGACTCCGAGTCTCGATCACCCGGTCCGCGATCATGTCCATGGCTTGGTCGAGGGAGATCTGCTCCCAGGCGGTGCCGTGGGGACGGCGGTACTTGACCTGCAGCTCCCGCAGTTCGCTGTTGACCAGCTCCTTGGTGGCCGAGCCCTTGGGGCAGAGCCGTCCCCTCGAGAGCGGACTGTCGGGGTCGCCCTCGATCTGGATAATCTCTGGGCCGTTGGTGTAGACCAGCTGACCACAGCCCACCGCGCAGTAGGGGCAGACCGACTTCACTACCTTTTCGGCGGTCGAGGTCCTAGAACGGTAATTGCGGCTGTGGTCAGACTGGGCGCTGTGACCCAGCCCAAGCGGGTCTCCCTCGGCCACCTGGCGGAGCACCGGCCAACTCTTGATCGTGCGTCGGGCCACCACCGAACCTCCTATTCGGAACGTCGATCCATGCCCACGCCACAGTACCCCAACTGAGCGGGCAGCGCCAGCTAGCGGGTTGCCATCGCCGACGGAGTCAGCGGGGCCGTCAGCCTCCGTCAGCGCAGGGGGCGGGTATCCTCGGGTGGCGTCACCGGGTCGGCCACTAGCCGCAGGCGAGAATCGACCACCCGAGCTCCCTTGGGCAGGACTATCACCGGGTTACAGTCCAGTTCGACGAGTTCGGGCAGATCCTCGACCAGTCTGCTCACCCGCAGGAGGATGTCGGCGAGCGCGTCAACGTCAAGCGCCGCCGACCCGCGATAGCCGGTCAGGAGCGCCGACCCGTGCAGCCCGCTGATCATCTCCCGCGCGTCGAGGTCGGTCAGGGGTGCGAGCCGGCTGACGTGGTCACCCAAGAGCTCTACGGTGGTTCCGCCCAGCCCGAAGATCACCAGCGGCCCGAATCCAGGCTCTTGGACAGCGCCCACGATCGTCTCCAGTCCACTTTGGACCATCGGCTGTACCAAGGCTCCGGTCATGCCCTCACCGACGCTGTTAGCCATTGCCAGGTACGCGGAGGACACGGCCTCAGCCCCCCTCAGCCCGAGGCGCACCCCGCCGACGTCGCTCTTGTGGAGCAGGTTCGGACCGATCGCCTTGAGCGCCACCGGGCCGTCCACCGACTGGGCCGCCTCGACCGCCTCGCTGGCGCTGTGGACGTCCACACTGGGGACCGTCGGTATGCCGTAGCGGTCCAGCACCGCCATCGCGGGGGCGCCGGTGACCCAGCCGCTCCCGGCTCCGAGCAACCGGCGAGCTCCATTGGCGTCGATCGCCTCAAGCACGGGCTCGGCCCCGCTGGGCCGCCGACGCCACTCCGCGTAGCCCACGGCGTGGCTCAGCGCTCGTACTGCGGTCTCGGGGTAGGTGAAGCTCGGCACCGGATGTCGTTGCTGGCGCAGCAGTGCCCGGCCGTCCTCGGTCCCGAGCAGGCTGGCTACGACCGGGATTTGGCGGCCAGCCTCCGCCGCCTTGTCGACCGCGTCGGCGACGGCTTGAGCGACATCCTCGGTCCGGGTTACGAGCGGCGGGGTGAAGATGGCGACCACGGCGTCAACCTCGCCACATCCCATGAGGATCTCCAGAACGCGGCCGTAAACCGCTGCGGAGGCGCTCGCACTCAGGTCGACCGGATTGCCGACCCCGCCGAACGCCGGCAGTAGCTCGCTGAGCGACTGGCGCACGGAGAGCGAGAGCTCGGGAACCACCAGCCCGGCGCTGCTGCATGAGTCGGCGGCCAGAACCCCGGGACCACCCGAGTTGCTGAGGATCCCAATCCGCCGACCGGCGGCGAGCGGCTGCCTGTCGAGGGCCTCGGCCACGTCGAACAGCTCTTCAATGGTGTCCACCCGAATGACGCCGGTCTGTCGGCAGAGCGCGGCTACCACCTCGTCGGTACTGGCCAGTGCGGCAGTGTGCGAGGAAGCCGCGCGGCGGCCGCTGGGCGATCGGCCAGCCTTCACCACAATGACTGGCTTGTGGGAGCTCACCCGCCTGGCCAGCCGGGCGAACTTGCGCGGATTGCCGAACGACTCCAAATAGAGCAGTACGACGGACGTGGCCTCATCCTGATCCCACCAGGCAAGCAGGTCGTTGCCACTCACGTCGGCCTTATTCCCCATCGATACGAAGCTGGAGAGGCCGATACCTCGTGCCCGTGCCTCGCCCAGGATGGCGATGCCCAGCCCGCCGGACTGAGAGCCAAAGCCCAGCCGACCGCTGGTGGGTGCATCGGCCGCAAAGGTGGCGTTCATGGAGACCGCCGGCTCGGTATTGAGCACTCCGAAGCAGTTGGGGCCCACCATCCGCATGCCGTGGGAGTGGGCCAGGCGGGTAATCGCTCGCTGGGTAGCCACCCCCTCGCTACCGGTCTCGGCGAAGCCGGAGGAAACGATTACCAGAGCTCCGACTCCCTTGCGTCCGCAGGCATCGACTGCCTCCTCCACGGCCGCGGCTGGTACCGCGACCACCGCCAGGTCCACCTGCCTCGGGATGGCCTCGACGCTCTCCCAGCAGGGCAGGCTGGCGATGTAGGCCGCCTTGGGGTTGACCGGATAGACGGGTCCTTGGAAACCGCCTCGCACCAGATTGACCACCAGTTCGTGGCCGATTGTTCCCGGAGCGCGGGAAGCTCCGATCACCGCGATCGAGCGTGGGCGCAGCACGCGTTCCATGGAACGGACCACGGAACTCCGGTCGCGCTCAGCCAGAGCGTCCAGCGCCTCGGCGGTGGGGGCGATGTCCATGACCAGGTGGATCACCCCGGTGTCCAGTACCGAGCGGGAGGCGAACCCTGCGTTGTGGAAAACCTCCAGCATTCGCCGGTTCTCGAGTAACGTGTCAGCTGTCAAGCGCTTGATCCCCTGTCTTCGCGCGGCACTTGCTGCCTCCTCGAAGAGCAGGGTGCCGATCCCCAACCCCTGGTGGGCGTCCCCGACCACAAACGCGACTTCGGCCTCCTCGCTGCCCGTGGCCCGCTCGTACTGAACCATGCCCAGGATGGCACCGTCACGCTCGGCCACCAGTGCCAGATGGTCGGGGTCACCGCTGCGGACCAGGCGGTCTATCTCCACTTGCGACAGTTGCGGTCGAGCACCTAAGTAGCGCATCCGGACGCTCTCTTGGGACAGCCGCGAGTGAAAGTCCGCGAACCGCTCTGCGTCTTCCGGACGGAGCTGGCGAATGGCGGCAGTCGATCCGTCGGCTAACACCACATCCGCCAGCCACGCGTCGACCAGGGGCTTGGGCCCGGAGTCACCCACCGGCTTGTCCGCCGCTGGAATGTGGCTCACCTGAACGCTGCCCCCCCCGACCTCCAGCCCACCACTTGCGGACTCCCCATTCCCGGTGACGCCTGCGACCAGGAGCTGCGGGTCATCGAACCCGGTCTCGAAAGCACGGACGAGTAAGCATCCGAGCCGACAGGCCCGTCCCAGCGATAGGTGGCGCTCCCCGAACCTGGCCATCGCTTTCGGTGACCCGCAAGCCCTTTCGGTCGGTCGGCGACCGCCGCCATTCCCGGATGGTCAGGGACACGTCGGTTCCTCCTTGGGAGCGAGCCCGTCTTCGACGCTCCAACTCAAGGTTAGCTCTCGGTGAGGCTGCCCAACCAGGAGGAAGCACGCGTCGCCCGGCGCGAGAATTCACCCTGCCGGGAGCCCACACAAGCGGTGGGGACTCGTCTCTCTGGCGGAGGCGGGTCACCGTTCCTAAACAACGGACCCAGCGGACCAGGAGCCGCGCCGAAGTTGAGGCCCAGCGCTCGGGTCGGGGGGCTCCGAGGCGATCCCGGTCCCCCCTTCAGCGGAGCTGGCCACCGAAGTGGTCTTACCGCTCCTAATGGCGTTTCCCGTCTCCCGCGCACCGAGGGCGACGCGCCCGGTATTCGGTTGGGTTCAGGGTCGCCCGAGTTTGGGTATCAGTCTGGCGAACGCCTGTTCGTGGATGCTACCAGCGAAAGCTACCCATTGAGCACCCCATGTCTCATGCCTGTGAACCGCTCCGCTACCCCGGCGGACAGCGGGTCCGAGTCGGTCATGGACGTGCTCATCGAGCTGGAAGCCACGCCTGGGATAGCAATGAGCTTCGGCGAGATCCACCAGTTCGTGGTGGACAGCAGGTGGTCGATCTGTTCGGACGTGGCCATGCCCGCCTGCGGCTCGCTCCCGGACTCCGCGGACAACCACCTTCGGCGCCTGCCAGGGCGCCCCGACCGTGGCCAGGTGACGTCCCGACCAGCGATGGCAGCCCCACCCGTCCACCGGCGGTCGTCAGGCGCTGATAGAAGCGGTCTTCACCATGGTCAGACCCCCGCGAAATCACC
>CABDZR010000233.1_pt1 | contig 13793 bp, 13 predicted proteins | sample 3132251 | NCBI WGS metagenome assembly CABDZR01 (sample SAMEA5534341, study PRJEB31848) | metagenome | biome: tundra; feature: field; material: soil | place: USA | collected 2013-05 | depth 0.45 m | reverse complement strand
CCAGTTCCCCATCGACAAGCCACTACCGAAGCCGCTTGTCGAGAAGCTGGTCAGGGTTCGAATCGCTCAGGCATTCCCGGAGTAAGGGGGGCGAGGACCGACCTGGACGCCTACATCGAGGCCCAGTGGGAAGGGTGCTGACCGCTCGCCAGGGGGAGACTCAGCCCACCGCTATGGGCACCCCCCCCGCGGCGGTCACGGGGCCGGGCATCCCCAAATGTCGCGGCCCTTTCGTTTGTGTCCTAGAGTGGCTGCCGTGGAGGGACTCGCTCGGCGGGTGAGGGTGACTCGGGCTGACCTAGCCGCCTACGTCGAGGCCAAGCGAGGGGCGATCGGCACGCACTCGTCGGCGAACCCGGGCTCCGGCTAAGGCGCAAAGGAGGGTCCCGCGATGGGTGACGGAACACTCAGGCTGGAACGGCGGTGGATCGCCCAGGCTGGAACGGCGGTGGACCGCCCAGGCTGGAACAGGGGCGCCGCTAGTGGCAGGCATCCTGGGTGGTTCTGGCACCCACGTCGTCCAGATCATCATTGGCATCGTGGTGGTGGCGGCTGCGCTCATCGCGCTCATCGGCTTCTTCATGTCTCGTCGGGGAGTCGAGGCGGCGGCGGTGACATCCGCGCCGCTGCAGAGCGGTGACGGAACACTCAGGCTGGAACGGCGGTGGACCGCCCTGGCCGGGACCGGAGGCGCCTATCTGGCGGGAGCGAACCAGCCATGGACCATCGCCGTCGACGGCACTGCGGTCGGCGCCCTCGCACCCAAGGAGACGGTCGAGGTGGCCCTGGCGCCCGGGCATCATACGCTGCGTCTCGGGCAAGGTAGGCATCTGAGCCCGGAGCGGTCGTTCGACGTCGCCCAGGACGAGGTCGTCAGCTTTTATTGCCACGGTCCCAGGTACGGCTGGCCACAACTCCTAGCGGCACTCGTCAAGCCCGATCTCTGGATCACTCTGCGCCGAGCCTGAGCCCTGGGACTCAGCGCTGCCGGGCGCGAACAGATGGCACAGCTGGCTCGGAAGCTGGTCGTTCTGCTGTTCAGCGAGCCGCGAGTGGGATCAAGGCCAGAGGGGCCGCTGCTTCGCGTTGCGGCGCGGTGACAACCTAATCGTCGCGCCGGCCATCGCCGCCCCCTCCGGTGAGGTGTATCTGTCGAACCGTGCCGGGTGGGGGAGCCTGAGTATCGCCGCTAGGCGCGCGCAGAGCCCCTGCCCCGGTTATGAGCCGCTCACGGTCGAACATCGCCGACACTACGCGCCACATCACGACATCTGCCACGAGTAGTCCGAGCGCAAACGCCAGCGAAGTGGTGAAGCTCGGCGTAATGATATTGAACGACACTAGAGCCACCACCCCGAGCGCGGGGAGACTCGCGAGCGTCCCCAGCTGCTGAGCGACGCGTACGTCACTTGCACGTGTTGAGATGCCGATTCCAACCCATATCGACCATCCCGCAAGCAGGGGAGCAAACAATATCTCTGCGAGTACATGAGGACCCTGCGACAGGGCCGCCACGACCTCGGCATTGCTGGCGAAGAGGTGGGCACTCAGCTCGACGATAGCGAAGACGACATAGGCAATGACCACGGCGGGAACGACCACTCCCAACGCCTTGCCAAGGAGCAGTTCCTCGCGGCGCACGGGGGTGGTCAGAAGTGGCTCGAGCGTTCCCTGTTCGCGCTCGCCAACCACGGAGTACGCGGCCAGGACCGCGGGTATCAGGACAGGCGTGATCAGCAATATCAGGAAGGCGGCACCAACCGACTTGTCTACTGCGGCAGCAGGCACTGATGCTCCCAGCCGGAAGATGATCACGAGGGGCTCGATGAGGAAGATGAACGGAAGCACGAGCATCGTCCCCACGATGAACGGGCTGCGGCGGTACTCGCGCAGCTCTTTGAGGACCACTCCCGCGAGGCGACCCATGTTCACGCTCACTGGTGTCGCGCCTCGGTGTCCTCGTCGATGAGTTGCAGATAGACGTCCTCTAGGGAGTGCCGGGATTCAGTGATCGACACCACATCCGCGCCGGCCGCCACCAGGGCGCGGGTGACCTTGGGCGCCGCGGCCCTGGGGTCGGCCACGCTGACCACGTACGACGCGGTGCCCTGGGAACGCCACTCCTCGACCCCGGTCTCACTGTTGAACACGCTCTCCGGGGCCGGCAGGGGCGCTGCCGTCTCCACCTCCAGTGCCCCGCGGAAGAGGTTGGTCCTGAGCTCCTCCGGACGGCCGACGGAGCGCAGCGTGGTGTTGAGGATCGCGACTCGATCGCAGAGACGCTCTGCCTCCTCCAGGCGGTGGGTGGTGAGGAACACCGTCACCCCACGCTTGCGCAGGCCGTTGATCAGCTCCAGCACCTCCAGGGCCGCAACCGGGTCGAGTCCCGAGGTCGGCTCATCCAGGAACATGACCGCGGGATCGTTGAGCAGGGCACGCGCAAGGCCGACGCGCTGTCGGAGACCCTTGGAGAGGCTGCCGCAGAGGTCGCGGCCGCGCGCCGTCAGCTTGACGGCTTCGAGCGCACGGTCGATCCGGGGTCCCGGATTTCGCTGGCCGTACAGGCTGGCGAAGAACTGCAGGTTCTCGATCACGGTCAGGCGCAGATAGAGCCCGGGGTTCTCCGGCATGATCGAGATGCGCTGACGGATCTCCTGCCCGGCGGACGGGCTGAGCGGGATCCCTGCGACTACCGCCGATCCCGAGGTGGGTGCGATCAGCGTCCCCAGCGTGCGGACCGTGGTCGTCTTGCCCGCCCCATTGGGCCCCAGGAAGCCGAACACTTCCCCCGGTGCGACCTCGAACGAGACGTCCTCGAAAGCGGTGCGCTCGCCGAAACGCTTGGTCAGGTGGCTGACTGAGATGGCCGGTGCGGCGGAGGTCACCAGCTCCCCGGACCCAGACGCGACGTCAGACGCGACCATATCCATGTGATACCTCATCTGGGTAGGTCATGGACGGTGAGTCTATCGGTGCGTGCCTATCGGACGGGGCAGATCGCGGCTATGCTCACGCGGAGGGGCGTGGGTACAGTTCTCCCAGACGGGAGATCCGCTGAGGGCAGCTTTATAGCCGGGTTCAAGTATCTGGATCAGATGGCGACGATCAGCAGAGTCGGATACTCAGGCGCTGCTACTGATCTCGGTGGAGGCTACCCGATTAGAGGACATGACTCCGGGTCAGGTAATCGGAGGTTCGAATCCTCCCGCCCCAGCCAGTGTCGTGTCTCAGGACATCGTGGACACATATCTCACGTCATCGTGGACAACTCTAGGCCGGTCAGAGGGGGTCGCTAGGTGTCACCTCATACAACAAGGTGTCCCGACCGCCGGGTAGCTGTGTCACGTAACGATCCATCCGCCAATTAGCGTCGTAGCAACTACCATCATCGGATGGTCGCAGCTGAGTTCGCAGTACCTGTCGGATTCTGCGCGATATCCCACGTTGGATCCCCATCTACCGGCTTATCTGGCGAGAGCATTACCAATTCTCGCGACCCTCCGGTCGGGTTGGCAAGTGAAGGTGTGACTCGAACCCAAGTGTTGTTCACCTCAGAGGTGGGGCAACCGCTGCAGGAGATGAAGCTGTGTCTCAGCGCACGATACTAGGCTGGCGGAGACGCGGTTTCCGACTTGAGCACCTCGACACCCGGGCCACAATTCCGCCCGGCGCACGGGGTGCCGGTAGGCGCCACGGGAGACGCTGTGAGCCTGCGTGATGACCTGCCTCAGCCACCGGCGTCGCAGTTCTCCCTGGAAACTTGGTCCCGGGTGGCAGAGGAAATATCCGGCAGGGGCGACCCCTTCGACTCGGCAGCCTGGCTGCGGCGGTAGTCCTTCGAGAGGGGCGGGCGCTCATAGGGCCGGACGGGCTCTTCCCCGATTAGGACGACGCGACCGTCAAAGCCCCAGGCTCGCAGCGACTCCACCACCAACGCCCTGGCCTGACCGGCTCCCACGACTACGAAGGCTGAATTGCCTGGCACCTACCCTGACCCCGCATCCATCCACATCGATGGGGCCCCTTTTGAATGCTCAGAGGAAGCGAGACCGGCGATGAGACCGACCGCGCGGCACCCTGCCACCCCTACTTTCAGACTACTCCTTTCACCGAGTTACTCTTAACCGGCTCTGGCGTGCGGAATACCTTCAACAGGTGCGGGGCGGCGGTCATGCGTGCCCTTGCGAAATACACAGCTCACGGGGCGGCCCTTCCCGGGATGTCGGAGGAGAGCTGATCTGAACTGTCCTCTGTCCCTGCCGCGACTCGGCCACCACAGTCGAAGGTGCACCCGACCCAGGCGGCCTCACCTTGGGCCAGCCGCAGGTGCGCCTGCTGTGGGCCGGCGAAATCGGAGACGCCGCCGGAGTTAGAGGTACGCGGCTTCCGGCTGCCACACGGCCAGCGAACCGCGATCATGATGGAGATTGGGTCGACCCCGGAAATGTCCCGCATCATTCCGATGAGGAGGCTGACGATGGCGGAGAAGGCGGAGGTTCAGGTACGCCGGGTCTACGACGCGCCCTTGCGCGGTGACGGAGCCCGGGTGCTAGTGGACCGGATCTGGCCGCGCGGGCTGACCAAGGCCAAGGCCGAACTCGACGAGTGGTGCAAGGGTGTCGCTCCTTCGACGGAGCTGCGCAAGTGGTACAGCCACGACCCGGCTCGGTTCGAGGAGTTCAGCCGCCGTTATCACCTCGAACTGAAACAGCGGGAGCCCTCTACCGCGCTGGCTCACCTGCGGGAGCTGGCGAAGGCACGGACGTTGACCTTGCTCACCGCCACCAAGCAGCCCGAGCTCAGCGAGGCGGAGGTGCTTGCCAAGTTGCTCCGCGGCTGACGTCAGGAGGAGAGACGCGAGGCCCCTGGACGGCCTATCTCGGTGGTGCTAGCATGGGTCTAGGGTTGGTTGGCGGCGTTTGCCGAGGAGCGGAGCTTCCCGCCTAGCTTTTGGGTTTCGACCATCCCCGTGAAGCCCAGGTAGATTCGAGGACGGGCGCGTTAGCCCCGAGGCCAGCGCAGCATGGCGAGCGACAGCTTTGGAGCCAGATCCCAGTTGGCGATCGGTGGTCGCCAAGTCGAGATCTTTCGTCTTGACGTGTTTCCCAATGTGGCGCGTCTGCCGTACTCGATAAAGGTCCTCCTCGAAAATCTCCTGCGTCACGAGGACGGCCTAGCGGTCAGTGCTAAGGATGTGAGCTCATTGGCCGCCTGGGTACCGGAATCGGCCGGGCGCCGGGAGCTGATGTTCTTCCCCGAGCGAGTGTTGATGCAGGATTTCACCGGTGTTCCCGCGGCGGTTGATCTCGCCGCCATGCGCGACGCTGTGGTGCGGCTCGGTGGCGACCCCGCCAGTATCAACCCGAGGATTCCCGTGGAACTGGTGATCGATCATTCAGTCATTGTCGAGGTGTCGGGACGTTCCGATGCGTTCGCGCGGAACGCCACGGTAGAGGCGACCCGCAACCTCGAGCGCTATAAGCTCCTCCGCTGGGCTCAGCAGAGCTTCGACAACTTCTCCGTGATCCCGCCCGACACGGGAATCTGCCACCAGGTCAACCTGGAGTACCTGGCGCGGGTGATCTTCGACGATCGCGGCAGAGCCTACCCCGACACGCTGGTCGGTACCGATTCCCACACGCCGATGGTCAATGGTCTCGGGGTGCTGGGCTGGGGGGTGGGTGGTATCGAGGCCGAGGCCGCGATGCTGGGGCAGCCCATCTCCATGCTGGTACCGGCCGTGGTGGGGCTACGCCTGGTTGGTGAGCTCCCTGAGGGGGCTACCGCTACCGATCTGGTTCTCACCATCGCCGAGTTGCTCCGGAAGGTGGGTGTGGTAGGCAAGCTCGTGGAGTGCCACGGCCCCGCCTTAGCCACGATCCCAGTGGAGACCAGGGCCACCATCGGCAACATGTCACCGGAGTACGGGGCGATCGCGACGATGAGCCCCATCGACGACGCGACCCTTGCCTATCTGCGGATGACCGGTCGCGACCCCGCCCATGTCGCCCTGGTTGAGGCGTACGCGAAGGAGCAGGGTCTCTTCCACAACTCCGACGATGACGACCCAACGTACTCCGAGGCCGTCGTGCTCGACCTGAACCAGATCGTCCCCAGCCTCGCCGGTCCGGCGCGCCCTCAGGACCGGATCCCACTGGCCCGGGCGAAGCAGTCCTTGCGGGCAGCCTTGGCAAATCAGGTCCCATCCTCGACAAAGCGGCAGCCGGTCCCCCTAAACCACCTCGACGAGGCGTCAGCCGAGTCCTTCCCCGCCAGCGATTCCCCAACAGCGATCGCCCTTGGACTACCGAAGGACCCCTCTCATGACGGTGGAGGCAGCTGGCAGATAGCAGAGGAGGATCGGGGCGAGCCTGCCTACCCCTCCCATCCCACCTTAGCTCGACTGGAAGGCGGGACGGAAATGGCCTTGGACCACGGAGCGATCGTGATCGCCGCTATTACCAGCTGCACCAACACCTCCAATCCGCAGGTGATGGTCGCGGCCGGACTGGTGGCGCGGCGGGCCGTCGAGCTGGGACTCCGACCCAAGCCCTGGGTGAAAACTTCGCTGGCGCCAGGCTCACGGGTCGTCATCGACTACTTCCGGAAGGCAGGGCTCCTCGAGCCGCTTGAGACCCTCGGATTCAACCTGGTCGGTTATGGCTGCACCACCTGTATCGGCAACTCCGGTCCCTTGCTGGAAGGGGTCTCCACCGCAGTGGCCGATGGGGAATTGGCCGTGTGCGCGGTCTTGTCGGGCAACCGAAACTTCGAGGGACGAATCCATTCCGAAGTGCGGCTGAACTACCTAGCATCACCCCCGCTGGTGGTGGCGTACGCGTTGGCGGGCACCATGGACATCGATCTCACCACCGAGTCACTAGGGGTGGCGACCGACGGTCATCCAGTGCACCTGGCCGACCTGTGGCCGAGCATGAGTGAGATCGACCATGTCGTTCGGGAGGCCGTTGGTGCCGGAATGTTCCACTCCGCCTACGCGTCGATCTTCGAGGGTGATAAGCGCTGGCGGGCGCTGAAGATTGCGGCTGGGACCACCTTCGCTTGGGATGCCACATCTACCTACATCAGCGCCCCACCGTTCTTCGAGGGCATGCCCGCAGAGCCAGGGCCGCCGCACGACATTGTGGGGGCGCGAGTGCTCGCTTTGCTCGGGGACTCGGTCACCACCGATCACATTTCCCCCGCTGGCGCGATCGGGCGGGAGAGCCCCGCTGGGAGATGGCTCACCGAGCACGAGGTTGCCGTAACCGACTTCAACTCATATGGTGCTCGCCGGGGCAACCATCACGTGATGCTGCGCGGAACCTTCTCCAACCCCAGGCTCCGCAACCTGCTAACACCGGAGACCGAAGGCGGTGTCACGCTGCACCTGCCCAGCAATGAGAAGGGCTCGATTTTTGCTGTGGCCGAGCGCTACCGGGCCGAAGGGGTGCCGTTGATCGTGGTGGCGGGCAGAGACTACGGGGCGGGATCCTCTCGAGACTGGGCAGCGAAGGGAACGCTCCTGCTGGGGGTGAGGGCGGTACTGGCGGAGAGCTTCGAGCGTATCCACCGCTCCAACCTGATCGGTATGGGCGTCTTACCCCTGGAGCTTCCCGCCAGCGCCGCCGCCCTCGGCCTGAGCGGCCAGGAGACCTATGAAATACTCGGCCTCGGTTCTCTCGCCGAGCGCTCGGTCCCCGAGAAGGTCGAGGTGCGCGCCGACGGGGTAAGGTTCCAAGCTCGGGTACGCCTAGACACCCCGATGGAGCAGGCCTACTACCTCCACGGGGGGATCCTCCCTTTCATGCTGCGACGACTGCCACCGCCGTGACGATGAGCCTCTCACTTCAATAAGCCCTCAACCGGGGTGCCGCGGGGCGGCCGTCAACCGCTGGTCCCAACCGACGCTCCGCGTCGGAAAGCGTGCTGGCACCTCTGTTCACCTTCGCCTCGTCGTGACTTGGAGTGTTGCACTGGGGGATCGCCCGGGAGGTTCCCATAACGACGATCGTTGCCCTCCTTCCGCTCCCCACCGGTGTGGACACAGCCAGCACCGGAACGAGCCAAACCCGATGGCGGCGGGTGAAGACGAAGCGTATCGGACCGGCATGCCGGTAGAGAATTTAAGGGTTGGCGGATCGGGATAAGCTCGGGAGCCGGAGCTGCTCGACGGCATCTGGGTGTCCGTGATCGAGGAGGGGATCTTTCTGGCCCCTGCGCGGCATGCTCAGGAATATCTTCGCGCACGACTGGGGCGTCGACAAGCGGCCACGGTTCCAGGAGAATCGGTCTAGGCCTGAGTGTGTCAGTCCGCTCAGAAGTGGCTTGCCATCTCCTCGCTGCCCGCCGCAGCCCACCTCGCCAGCACATAGACGAGGTCGGAAGCCCGGTTCAGGTAGGTGACGACGAGCGGATTGACGCCCCCACGCAACTGTTGCACCTGGATCGTCTCTCGCTCCGCACGCCTCACTATGGTGCGGGCCAGGTCGAGAGCGGCCGACGCACTGTTGGCTCCGGATACCACGAAGACCGGCCGTAATGGATGCTCAGCCACCACGGTATCTATGGTCCGTTCCAACCCGGTGATCATTTCCGACACCACCAGCGAAACCCGGGGCCTCAACCGCTGCCGCTGTCGCATGTTGCACGCTAGGTCGGCAGCCACTACGAAGAGATCGCGCTGGAGGCTGAGGATGATCTGCGCAAGTTCGGGCACCCCACAGTCAGCGCGCGCGACTCCGAGCGCGGCCCCGGCTTCATCTACCGTTCCGTACGCGCCCACCGTGAGATCTGCCTTGGAGAGTCGGCCGCCGAAGAGCATCCCGGTGGTTCCGTCGTCGCCGAGTCGCGTGTACACCCGAGTGCCCTCGGGTGCATCCCTACCAGGGCTGCGGTTCACTGAAGAAGGCCTCCGTGTGGACCCGTGCTGGCGCGGCGCCAAGTCGGGTAGCGGTCTCCGCGCAGGCATCCACGAAGCCAGGGCCGCCCGCGCTGAAGACAGAGTAGCCGTCCAGGCTGGGGAAGAGACTCGGCAAGATGATCGGAATCCGACCCAGCGGCGGCACGCCGTCGGCCCTGGTCAGAGTGCGCAGGAAGTGGAATCGAGGGAGTCGGTTCTGCCACTCGAGGAGCCGGACCTTGCAGGCAACATCCGGGTCGGTCCGCGCGGAAATGATGAGACAGGTTTCCACTTCACTGGCATCGAGGCTGTCCTCGAGCAAGGCTAGGATGGGGCCTAGCCCAGCACCGCCGGCAAGGTAGAGGCGTGGCCCCGAGTCCCCGGGACCAGGGATGAAGCTGCCATACGGTCCGGTGACGGAAACAGTCTCTCCAAGGGTGAGGTCCTTAAGAATCCACGAGCTGGTTTCCCCACCGGGGACGGTGCTGACCAGCACGTCCAGGTTGCCGTCAGGGCGGGGCGCGTTGGCGATCGAATAGGCGCGGGGCGCCACCCCCTCGTCCGCGTCTGTGAGCACGACGTACTGCCCTGACTGAAAGGACATGCTCGGGCCCAGTGGACTCAGCCGGAGCCACACCATCCGTGGGGTGGCCATGGTCTTCTCCGCGACCTTAAACGCCAGCGCCTCCGTGGCGTCAAGCATAGTCGTGATCCACTCCAGACTGGGCATCCCGAGCCTGAGAAACCGGAGGCTGGTCCTGCGCCTGCCCAACTGTTTTACCGGCCAACTCGATGCCGACAGCCGGTTCGGGCGGGCCATTGCTACCGCCACAAGTATGCCGGATCGTCAACTACATCTGCTCCCCTGTTCCCACCTCGCATCCTAGCCCGGGCGGCTGTTCCGAAGAGAGGAGCATGACCCTGTCCGCGCAAGTTGTCTACGAAACGTCACGGGGGCATCCTTGAACATCATCTTGCCCCGGTCAGCACGGGCCAGCTGGCAGCGTCGTCAACAGGTGCTCTGCTGCGTGTCGCGGTAAGGGACTCCACGCCGCGGTGCCGGCCGGACCCCCACGGGCTACTCGCCCGTCTGCTCGGCGAGGACCGCTCACACCCAGCGGATCACGGCTTGGGGGTTGGGGAAGATGCTCACCACATCGGTGCAGCGGCGGATCTCTCGGTTGAGTCGCTCCTGGGGGTGGTTGGACCGGATTTGGCGCCAGTGCTGCTTGAGAAAGCCGGCGAAGGCCAGCACCTCGACCCGGTCCGGCCTGGCGAAGGTCGAGCGCGCCAGAGTGGCCACCATGGTCTGCGTGGAGCTGGGCACCCGGGTCATCAGGTTGCGCAAAAAGTGCAGCCGGCAATGCTATTAGGAAGTACCGGGGCAGGGTGGGCCCCAGGGATCCCTTGAGGCCCAGATGGTCGTCCGCGATCGCCAGCAGCACACCGGTCAGCCCCCGCGGCACCAAGTAGCGCGGGAACCTCAGCCAGGCGGCCCCGTACTCGGTTGTGAAGACGGCCATCCCGAGCACCTCCTGGTGACCATCCCGGTTCACCACGGTGGCCGCGTTCACAATCCGGCCCCCCTCCCGGCAGCGCTGGGCGAGAAGGTTAGCGGCCCGATAAATCTAGCTCTGAGTTCCAGCTGCTTACGCCATAGATGCGACTTGGCTACTGGTCGGGACAGCCATGGACGGGGTGGTTGGGTAGACCACATCGTCACTCACCACCCCTGGCATCTCCGTTCACTCCCTCACGTGTGCCTGCTGCTACTAGGGCGTCTCAGTCAAGGGTGACGAGACTCGTCCGACAAACTCTCTTGGGGCAGGGAGCGCTCCGGAGCGTTCCCCAGGCCCAACTCCGCAGCGATGGTTGCCCACTCCGTCTCCGGTACCTGCGCTAGGTCACGAGATATCACCTGGATTGCCACGTGATCGGCTCCAGCTTGCAGATGTTCCAGGACTCTTCCCACCACGCGCCCGACATCACCCCAGGCAACCACGGCATCCACCAACCGATCGCTTCCCCCGCCCTGGAAGTCCTCAGACCCGAAGCCCAGTCGCTCCAGATTGTTTCGGTAATTGGGCAGGCGAATGTAGGACCTGGTGTGATGACGTGCTGTAGCGCGAGCTTCGTGTGGGTCCAACTCCAGTACCACTGCCTGCTCTGGGCAGAGTAGCTTGCCCCTGCCTAGCGCGACGCGGGCTTGCGCCGTATGCTCCACCGGCACGAAGTACGGATGCGCTCCGTCCGCCTTCTCCGCAGCCAGTTCGAGCATGCGCGGCCCCAGAGCAGCGAGCACGCGAAGAGGCCGGTGAGCGGGCATCGGCGCATCGTACTTAGCCGCGTCCATTGCGTCTAGATACGCCCGCATGGCTGAGTAGGGCCGGTCGTAGGCGTGTCCACGGGGATTGACCAGTGGCACATGGCTGACTCCCAGTCCTAGTAGGAAGCGTCCCTCGTACGCCTCATCCAGGGTGAGCTGGCCCGCCTTCATCGCCTGCGCATCCCGGGCCCAAATGTTGGCAATACCCGATCCGACTACCATGCTGTTCGAGGACGCTAGCAGCAGGGAGGCGTTGGCGAAGATTTCTCGGCGGAAGGACTCCCCCACCCATACCGCACCAAAGCCCAGTGCCTCCAAGTGGGACATCTCACTCCTCACGACCGCCGCGGGTTGACGGTCAAGAGCGGATGTCCAGACTCCGAAGCGACCAAGGTCCATGGCTACAGGCTACCAATTGCCGACCGGCCTTGCCCGCAGCGAGTCTGGTGCGGGCAGAGGGAGCGGCGTGAGTTCGGACCGCCGCACCGAACTGCATTTTGGCGGCACTTCGGCTCACCTAAATCAAGTGTGCGCGAAGGAGCGATCTTGGAGCAGTTCGAGCATTCCGAGCTCGATACCGGGGGAGCGGCAGCCGCGCAGTTAGCACTTGTCCACGGGGGACACTCGCTTCTCATCGTGGGACCGGGCGCTTTTCCCAGAACTTTCTGGGGAAAGTCGCTCGGTGCTGGCCCGCGAGGTCGGGCAACCGCACCCCCGGCGCTTCGAAAGGTGAGTCCTCAAGGCCGGGTCGCCTTCACGCCTGTTGTCCCGTTGCCGTAGCGACTTGCGTGGCCGCGACCTCTTTTCTCCTCACCGCCAAGCCCAAGTGGGGCACCGCGACTCAGTCGTCGGACTCACTCTCGGTACACCCAGCTTCGGAACATCAGGCCCAGCGTCAAGGTCCAAGCGGCGAGGGCGACCCAGCTTGCATATGTGCCCACCGTGGTGAGCGCGTCGGTGTGCAGCGCCCGGCCCAGAGCCATGCTCGCGACCGAGTACATGCCCAGCGGGAAGACCACGCTCCACAGGCTGGGGTCGTAGCTACGGAGTCCGGTGCGCCCACAGACGCGCCAAACCGTCAGCACCACCAGCAATGGGAACCACCAGGTGCCGAAGGCCCAGAGCATGAACGAGACCCCGGCGACCGCCGGACCAACCAGGTGGACCAGGCCGGAAGCGTCCGGCAGAGCAAGGATGGAGGCTCCTGCGAAGACCGAGATCGCAGTTGCCCCCATGTTGATCCAGTAGGTGGGTGACAGGTCCTGGCGCTCGGGTAGGTGGGTGACAGGTCCTGGCGCTCGGTGGGAACCAGCAGTAGGCGGGCCAGGAGGATGGCCATCAGCAGCAGGTAGAGGCACGAGCCCGCCGACCACAGGCTGACCGCCGATAGCTCCAGGAACCCCCGACCGCCGGGCCAGAGCTCGCTGCCTCGAGCGGCCGCCAGCGCCAGCGACTGGGTCGCCACCACCCAGATGAGCCAAGCGCCGGTCACCTCCTGACGCACCGTCCCCTTCACCGGACGCATCACGACCCGGGGCACGAGTACGTAGCTACAGGCCACCCAGGCCAAGGCGGCCAGGGTGGCCAGGGCCGTGAAGAGGGGTATCTGACCGCCGAGTGCCAGCCTCAGGGCGAGTACGTCGGAGGCGGCGACGAATGTGAAGAAGCCGAAGGCGCGACCGGCGTCCGCGGTGTCGGCGAGGAACTCCGCCCGGTAGTGGACCAGCCGGCTGACGTACAAGACCACCAGCGCCGCGTAGCCGAGCAGCGCGACCGCGAGCAGGGCCCAGGAGAGCGGTGCGAAGCCGGTAACCTCGAAGGCGGTCGAGACGATCCCGGTCGCCATGACCAGCGCGAAGTAGCCTGGGTAAAGGTGTTGCAGACCCGTCCCGGGCGACTGAGTGCGGCTCGGCTCGGTCACCTTCCGCACCGCCGCTGTTCCGCGGCTCCGAAGTCCTGGCTCACCAGCCCGGCGCCCCTCACCCGGTCAGCGGAGCTCGGCGACTCCGCCCTCACCGCCGGGGCTGGCGGTGGCGGAGCGGGTGCTGCCGCAGCCACGGCAGGTCACCTGGAGGGTGACCTGGTCCAGGTCCGCCCCCGCCCAACTGAGCCGGGAGCCACCCATCCGGCGCCTACAGACCGGGCAGCGCTGCGACCGCAGCTCGGCGCGGACGACATCCAGCAGAAGCTGTACGTGGGGGCCTGCCGGCCCGAGCTTCCCGGAGGCGGTCATCGGCGCAGGGCTGGGTAACGGCGACGGTAGAGAATGTAGGGTCGGCCGATGTACTGAAGGGGAATGCTCCAGACGTGCACCAACCGGCTGAAGGGCCAGATGGCGTAGAGAAGCCAGGCGGAGGCGGCGTGCACCTGGTAAATGATTGGGGCCGTGGCCATCAATTGTGGGCGGGGGTCGAGGATAAGCAGTCCGCGAAACCAGATCGCCACCGAGTCGCGGTAGTTGTAGCCGCCGCCGAATGTGTTCACCGCGAGCGTTTCCACGAGTCCGAGGCCGATCAGCAGCGCCAGGAGCACGTAGGTGGCGACGTCGATTGGGGTGGTGGTCCG
>CABDZR010000208.1_pt1 | contig 14280 bp, 15 predicted proteins | sample 3132251 | NCBI WGS metagenome assembly CABDZR01 (sample SAMEA5534341, study PRJEB31848) | metagenome | biome: tundra; feature: field; material: soil | place: USA | collected 2013-05 | depth 0.45 m | reverse complement strand
GTCCTGGCCTGGCCGATGAGGTCTCGTCCCGATAGCGCGACCGGCAGCACGAGGGCCTGAATGGGAGTGGGGTCGCTGTACCCAACCTCATCGAGGGTTCTCAGCATCGGCGCCGAGAGCCCAAGCTCGGAGAAGCTGACGGAGGGGGCGGGATCCGGCTGGGAAGCCTCATCGGGAGCCAGGTAGGCGGTGCGATGGACGGGCCGGAAGGGACGTCTAGAGCGAGTTGCCAATGAATTGAATATACCCCATCTCGGCGACGACCACTCGGCGACGACCACCCAGGGCCGTGCCCCAGCTGGCCATCGGCGACAATGCCCTAAGTGCCGAAAGTCGTCATGACGCTGTCCGTGCCCGGCCCCGCCGAGGCCTTGCTCCGAGAGCACTGCGAGCTGCAGGTCCTGGGGGAGATCCTGGCGCCGGAGCGCTACCGAGAGGCCATTCGGGGTGCCGACGCCCTGCTCCCCCAGCTTCGCGACCGGATCGACGAAGCGGCCCTGGATGCGGCCGGCCCCCATCTCCAGGTGGTCTCCAACTATGCGGTCGGCCTCGATAACATCGATATTCCCGCCTGCACCAAGCGGGGCGTCTATGTCGGCAACACCCCCGAGGTGCTGACCGACGCCACCGCCGATCTGGCGATGACCCTCCTCTTGGCGGCCGGCCGGAGAGTCGTCGAGGCCGACCACGAGATGCGCGAGGGTCGCTATGCCGGCTGGCGGCCGGACTACCTGCTCGGCCAGGAGGTGACCGGGGCGACCCTGGGCGTGATCGGCTTCGGGAGGATCGGGCGGGCGGTCGCCCGCCGGGCCGCCCTGGGGTTCTCAATGCGGATCCTGGCCTACGACCCGGGCGGGGTTGCCCGGCCGGGGGACCTGGACGTCGAGGGCTGCTCTCTGGAACGGCTGCTGATGGAGTCCGACTTCGTTAGCTGCCACGTCCCCCTGACCGAGGAGACCCACCACCTGATCGGGGCCGCGGAGCTGGCCAGCATGCGGCGGAGCGCGATCTTGGTCAACACCTCAAGGGGGCCGATCATCGACGAGGCCGCTCTGGTGGAGGCGCTGCAAAAGGGAGTCATCGCCGGGGCCGGGCTCGACGTCTACGAGAACGAACCCCAGATGGCGCCCGGCCTCGCCGCCTGCACCAGTACCGTGCTGCTTCCCCACCTCGGGAGCGCCACCGGGAAGACCAGGGCCGCGATGGGGGAGCTGGCGGCCCGCAACGTCCTGGCGGTGCTGGCCGGGGGGGCGCCGATCGCCTGCGCCAACCCCGAGGTCGCTCAGCGCCCTTGAGGCCCAAACTGCTGATCTCCGACCTGGACGGCACGCTCCTCGATGAGCGGCTCACCTTGGACCCTAGGGACGTTGCCGCGGTCGGCCTCGCCCAGGCGGCCGGGATGCGGGTCGGCGTCGCCACCGGGCGCATGTACCGGTCGGGGCTTCCCCATGCCCTGGCCCTGGGAGTTGACCTGCCCCTCATCTGCTACCAGGGGGCCTTGATCAAAGAGCTGCCCCTGGGTGGCGCCGAGCGCGACCTGGAGGAGGCCCCGGTGCTCTTCCGGCGGGAGGTCCCGGCCGAACTCGGTTTGGAGGTCCTGGAGATCTGTCGTCGCCGGGGGTACGCCCTCAACGTGTATCAGGAAGACCACCTCTACGTGGAGGAGATCAACGACGACGTCCGCCTCTACACGGGGATCGCCCAGGTGGAGGCGGAGGTGGCGACTGACCCCTCCCTAGCGGAGCGGCTGCTCCGGGGAAGCACCAAGCTCACCGTGGTGGCCAGGGACCGGGACCGCTTCCAGGCCGCCCTCGATGAGCTCCAGCAGCTGATCGGAGGGAGGGCCGAGGTGACCCGCTCGCTGATCGGCTTCTGCGAGATCACTGCCCACGCTGTCAACAAGGGCCACGCCCTCCGCTGGCTGTGCCGCCACCTGGGGGTCGATCCCCAGGACGTGGCGGCGGTAGGAGACGCCCCCAACGACCTGTCCCTGCTGGAGGCGGCCGGCACCAAGGTGGCGGTGGAGACGGCCGCCCCGGAGGTGAGGGCGATCGCCGACTGGCTGGTCCCCGGACCGGGCCAGGGCGGGCTGGCGGAGCTGGTGCGCCGGGTCCTGCTGGCCCCGGTGGGTTCCCGATGAGCGCGGCCAGTTGAGCCTCTCGGTCGGGATCGTGGGGCTGCCCAACGCCGGCAAGTCGACTTTGTTCAACGCTTTGACCAGGGCCCATGTCGCGGTCGGCGCCTTCCCTTTCACGACGATCGACCCCAACACGGGGGTGGTACCGGTCCCCGACGACCGAATCCGCCAGCTGGCGGAGGTTTTCCACCCGCCTAAGGTGATCCCGGCCACGGTGACCTTCACCGACATCGCCGGGCTGGTGAGGGGCGCCCATTCGGGTGAGGGGCTGGGCAACCAGTTCTTAGGGCACATCCGCAGCGCCGACGCCATCGCCTTCGTGCTGAGGGCGTTCAGCGCCTCCGAGGTGGGCCATGTCGAGGGCGGCGTCGACCCCCTTCGCGACCTGGAGATCCTGGAGCTGGAGCTCGGCCTGGCCGACTTAGGGGTGGTCGACCGCCGACTGGAGCGGGCCGGCAAGACGGCGAGGGCAGGGGCGGCGCCGAGAGAGGTCCAGGCCGAGGTTTCCGGCCTGACCAAGGTGAGAGAGGCGCTGGACCAGGGGCTCCCGGCCCGCCGGGTCCAGCTCACCGAGGAGGAGGCGGTGGGGGTTCGGGAGACCCAGCTCCTCACAGCCAAGCCGGTGATCTACGTCGCCAACGTCGATGAGGACGAGCTGGGCGGAGACCCGGCCTCGGGTCCGGCGGGAAAGATCGCCGACCGGGCCCGCTCCGAGGGAGCGGACTTCGTCGCCGTCTCGGCCAAACTGGAGGCCGAGCTGTCCGAGCTGGAGCCCCAGGAGGCCGAGGAGTTCCTTGCGGGACTGGGACTAGCGGAGGCCGGACTGGGCCGGCTCAGCCGGGCCGGACACCACGCTCTTCGCCTGCAGACCTTCTTCACCGCCGGGGAGAAGGAGGTTAGGGCCTGGACGGTCGCGCAGGGGGCCAGCGCCAAGGACGCCGCCGGCGCCATCCACACCGACTTTGCCAAGGGGTTCATCAGGGCCGAGGTGTGTGGCTGGCAGGAGCTGGTCGACGCGGGCGGCTACGCCGCTGTGCGGGAGCGCGGCCAGCGCCGGCTGGAGGGCCGGGACTACCTGGTCCAGGACGGCGACGTGATGCACTTCCTGTTCAACGTCTGAGCCCGTACTTTCCCGCCAGACCCAAGGCGGCCGGACTACCCCACTCCAGAAGCCTCTCCCGATCCTTGCGAGCAGCTCGTCACTCGAGGGAGGTCGGTCGCTTTGAGCGCCCAGTGATCTCATCCGAAATCGGTGCCCCAACCCCCTTGCGGTCCACAACATTCTGTGGTTAAATTGACTCCGGGCACAAGATGTGGCCCCACACACATCGCCCACGCAGGCAGTGGGCGCTGGCACCGCTTCGTCCCCTCCTTCGCCAAGCTGACCCCCACCCCGCTGGTGCTCGCTGCCTGCACCGTTTCCGGTCGATCGGGAATCGCCCATCGCTTGGATACACTTGCCGCGCCTGAGCCCGGGTTTCGTCCGGGCACCCTATTCGCGGAGCCCCAATTGGCAAGACGCACCAAGCGCCGACCGACCTCGACTCCCCACAAGCGGCCTCCGACCCCGGCCGCCAGTCGGGCGACGGTTCAGGAGGGCGGCCCCGCTGAGCCCGAGGCAGCGGTCCTCCAGGTCCAGGAGGCCACCTCGCCCCCGGAGCCGGTTTCCAGCCCGGCCAAGGGTTCCTTCCTGCCCCGCCGCCAGTCCAGCCCGGCCCGGGCCGAGGCGGCGCTCCCATCCGGCCCCGCTCCCGCAGTGGCGGCCACCGCCGGCGCGGCGGGTCCCTCGGCCACCACGTCCTTCCTTCCTCGCAAGGGCCGGGTCGCCGGCCGGGCCGAGCGCCAGCGCCAGCAGGCGGCCCATCTGGAGCCGCTCGACGACAGTCCCGCCGTCCCCACCGACCGCACCCCCTATTTGTGGCTGGACCTGCGAAAGGTGCTGGTGGTCAGCGCGGTGATGGTGCTCATGGTGATCGTGGGGTTCTTCGTCCTCCACTGAAGGGGGGCGGTCTTGAGCCGTGCCTATACTCGCTGAGATGCGGGTGATCCTCTACACCGGCAAGGGCGGTGTGGGCAAGACCACGGTCGCCGCCGCCACCGCCGTCAAGTGCGCTGAGATGGGCCTCAAGACGCTGGTGATGTCCACCGACGCCGCCCACAGCCTGGGCGACTCGCTGGACCGTGAGCTGGCGCCCGAACCGGTCGAGGTCGCGGAGAACCTCTTTGGGCAAGAGGTCAATGCCCTCCACGAAATGGAGGGGCACTGGGACAAAATCCACGGCTACCTGGCGGTGTTGTTCAACAGTCAGGGAGTCGACGAGATCATCGCCGAGGAGTTGGCGACTCCGCCGGGAATGGAGGAAATCTCCAGCCTGATGTGGATCCGGCGCCACTCCCAGCTCCAGGAGTACGACGTGCTGATCGTGGACTGCGCGCCCACCGGTGAGACCCTCCAGTTGCTGGCCTTTCCCGAGGTCGCCCGCTGGTACCTGGACCGGATCTTTCCACTTGAGCGCAGGGTGATGAAGATAGCCCGGCCGGTGCTTCAGCCGTTTGTAAAAATTCCGCTGCCAGCCGACGAAATCTACCAGTCCATCAAAGAGCTCCTGGTGGAGCTGGAGTCCATGAAAGCGATCCTCAGTGACTCCAAGACCTGCACCGTCCGGTTGGTACTAAACCTGGAAAAGATGGTGATCAAGGAGTCGCAACGCGCCTACACCTACCTCAATCTCTACGACTACCAGGTGGATGCGGTGCTGGTCAATCGCGTGCTTCCCGAAGAGGTCAGCGAAGGTTACTTCGCGGAGTGGCACAAGTCGCAGCAACGCTACGCGGAGCAGGTCGAGGCGGCCTTCTCCCCGGTACCGATCCTGAACAGCCGGCTCTTCGACCACGAGATCGTGGGGCTGGCAAACCTGCGGGAGCTGGCCGATTCTCTCTTCGGCGACATCGATCCCAGCGCCATTCTCTACGACACCAAGCCGCAGTCGCTGCGCCGGGAGGGGGAGGAGTACGTGCTCACGCTGCAGTTGCCGTTTGCGACCAAGGATCAAGTTGAGCTAACCCAACGGGACGACGAACTCTACGTGAGCGTCGGCCCCTACAAGCGGGAGATCAGTCTGCCCCGGGTGCTGCACGGCCAGGTGACCACCGCGGCCCACCTGGAGAGCGGCCGGCTGGCGATTCATTTTGGGAGAGCCTGATGGAGCGTGAAGACGTGGCCCGCATCGGCGAATGGGCGGCCCGGCGGTTGGGCGAGGCGGTGGTCAAGGCGGCCGGCGAGCTGGGCGAGCTGGTGCCTCCGGAATCCCGCGCCCACCTGCTCAAGGCCCAGCACGAGGTGCTGCTGGCGGCCGCCGCCGCGATCGAGCACCGGCGCCACCCCAAGGGGCCCAAGAGCCGGCGCCGCGCCCGCAAGATCGTCCTGGACTGAGAGTCGGTGCTGGGGACCGGCGTCGAGTTCTACCTCGTCCTGCTGCTGTTCGCCGTCCCCGGGATCGTGATCGGCTTCACCGTCCACGAGTACTGCCACGCCCGGGTCGCGACCTCCTACGGCGACCCCACGCCCAGGGCCCAAGGCCGGCTCTCCTTCAACCCCGCCAACCAGATCGACCCCTTGGGGCTGGCCGCCTTGGTGTTGATCGGGTTCGGGTTCGCCCGCCCAGTGCAGTACAACCCCCTCTACGTCCGCCGCGGGCGGCAGCGGGCCTGGCTGTCCTTCGCCGGACCCCTCAGCAATCTGGTGGTCGCGGCCCTTTTGGGGGTGCTGCTGCGCCTCCTGATCCTGGCCGTCCCGGCGGTGCAGTCCTGCTTCGTCCCCAGCTTCAACCTCCCCTTCGCCGGCTACCTCTACTGGCTCCTCACCGAGGCCTTCTTCGTCAACGTCATCCTCTTCGTGTTCAACCTGGTCCCGATCCCGCCGCTGGACGGGTACGGCGTCGTCGAGGGACTCTTTCGGAGCCACGCGCCCGCCCTCTTCCAGTGGATCGACCGCAACCGGATGGGGATCCTGATGGGGGCGCTCCTGATCTTCTTCGTCCTGCCCAACTTCTTCAACTCCGGCTTCTCCGTCTCCGGGCCGATCCTGGGCGCCGCCCACTTGCTCTGGGGGGCGGTCGTGACCGGTCGCCAGCCGCTGGCCTTCTTCCCCAACCTCAGCTATCTGATCTCGCCCGCCTCCGCCGGCCTGGCCACGGCGCTGGCTAATCCGTGCCTGTCGTAGGCGGCCGGCCGGTCGTCGGCGCCCAGGCGGTCGTGGTCGACGACCAGGGTCGGGTTCTGCTGCAGCTGCGGCTCTGGCCGGCCGGGTGGGAGCCTCCCGGCGGCCACGTCGGGGCGTCCGAGAATCCCGAGATCGCGGTGATCCGGGAGACCCTGGAGGAGACCGGGCTGGAGATCGAGATCGAGCGGCTCATCGGCTATTACCGCTTCACCGGCATCCGGCACGACACCGACGTCGTCTTTCGCGCCCGGGTGGTCGGCGGCCGGCTCCAGCGCAGCCGGGAGGCCTGGCGGCTCAGCTGGGTGGAGCCGGAGCAGCTGCCCAGTTCCCTCTTCCCCTGGTACCGGCAGCGGATCGGGGACGCCATGCTCCCAGCCTCGGGAGTCCCCAAGGAGCGGATCCAAGAGGTGGGGCTCGGCACGGTGGGGCGCCACGGCCTCGCCCTGCTGGGGGACCTGCTGAGCTCGCTCGGGCCGTCCCGGGCGCGGCCTTCCTCAAGCTGAGTCGGTGCAGATAGCGCTCGCCTTCGCCGGCGGCCTGGTGCTGATGGTGGTGGCGGCGACCCTCTTCACCAACGCGGTGGAGTGGGGCGCCCGCAGCCTCGGGATGGGTCACGGGATGACCGGGAGCGTGATGGCGGCGATCGGCACCGCCATGCCGGAGACCATCGTCCCGGTGGTCGCCCTCATATCGGGAGGCCACGAGGCCACCCAGACGGCCACCGGCGCGATCCTGGGCGCCCCTTTGATGCTCGCCACCATCGGCCTCGGCCTGGTGGGTGTGGTCGGCATCATCTTCGGCCGGCCCCACCTCAGGGTGGACGCCGTCGACGCCCGCCGGGTGCTCTGGGCGTTCTCACTGAGCTTCGTCCTGCTGATCGCCGGCGCCTTCATCCCGACCCCGCTGCGCTGGGTCGACGCGGCGCTGCTGGCGTTCCTCTACGTGGCCTTCGTGAGGCGGACGATGCGCGCCGACGTTGCCCCCCAAGGCGACTATGAGCCGCTGTTGTTCTCCCGGCTGGCGGGCGGCTGGAGCCCGGACGGCCGGGGCAAGCTGGTGCTGCCCGCCGTCCAGGCGGTCGTGGGTCTGGCCGGCCTGGCCCTGGCCAGCGAGATCTTCCTCTTCGGGCTGCACCAGGTGGCCAGCGTCGCTCACCTCTCACCGCTGGTGCTGGCGCTGCTCCTGGTCCCGATCGCGACCGAGCTGCCCGAGGTGACCGCTGGCAGCCTCTGGATCCGGCGCGACCGCGACAGCCTGGCCCTCGGCAACGTCACCGGGTCGATGGTCTTCCAGGCCACCTTTCCCGCCATCGTGGGGCTCTGCTTCACCCCCTGGCGGCTCTCTGCGGCCGGCTTCCTCTCGGCCGGCATCACCGGCGTCGCCGTCGTGGTCGCCCTTCTGGCCGCCGGTCGCAAGGGCGTGAGCGCCTGGGTGCTGGCCCCCTTCGGGATCGGCCTCTACGTCATCTACGCCCTGGCGGTGCTGGTCGTGAAGGTCTAGCCATGGCGTCGGCCCACCCCAACCTCCCAACCCTCGGCCGCCCGGTCCGGCGACCCGCCGGGGGGCCAAGGCGGGGACGCCCCTGGCTGGCGGCGGTCCTGGCCCCTGCCTTGGCGCTGGTGCTGGCCAGCTGCGGCCAAAGCCTTCCCAGTGGGAGCTACCTGGTGCACCGCGTGGCCAGCTCGATGGCCCGCCTGGGCGCCTATCGGATCACCGGCAGTAGCCGGGCCGTCAAGACCACCACCAGCTTTAGCGTGCTGGTCCGGCGCAACGGGGACTTCCAGGGCACCCTCGACATCGCGGTGCCCCACGCGGCGATCTTCCGGAGCGACGTGATCGCCATCCGCAGCACGGTCTACGTCCGATCCCCGACCGAGCTCCAGGAGCTGGGGATCAGCTCGTTGCCGGGGAATCTCGACCCGGCGACCACCTGGGTGCTCCAGCCCAAGATGGTGGCGCGCAGCTACCGCCAGAGCGTGGAGCCGTTCTCGGGCTCGGGGCTGGCCGCGACCCTCCGGCGGGCGCTTCGGGGGCCGCTCACCGTGAGCCGGTCTAAGCTCCCAGGCGTGGGGGTGCTAGTGGTCGAGGAGCGGGGGGGAAGTTCATCATTACGTCTGTTCGTAGCACCCGCCAGTGATCATCTGCTGGAGTTGGCCATCACCGGAGATCAGCCGGTTTCGCTCCGCTATAGTGCCTTTGGCCTCGCCAAGCCGGTCGCGCCGCCGCCCAGCTCCGAGGTCTACGTGCCCCCCACCCAGGCGCCCCCGGGCTAGCCATGGTGAAGATCGGCGCCCACGTCTCCGCCCAGGGCGGGATCTCGACCGCCTTCGACCGGGCGCTCCAGATCGGCGCCGAGGCGGTCCAAATTCACCCCACTCCGCCCCAGACCTGGCGCCGGCTGCACCCGGACCAAGAGCAGGTGGCGACCTTCCGCAGGCGGATGGCCGAGACCTCGCTCGACGCCTTCTTCTTTCACGCGGTCTATCTCATCAACCTGGCGACCGCCAAGGAGGAGCTGCTGACCCAGTCGAAGGGCTCTCTGCGCCATCACCTGGAGATGGCGAACCTGTTGGGGGTGAGGGGGGTGATCTTCCACCCCGGCTCGCACAAGGGCCAGGGGTTCGAGACGGTCCTGCCCCAGATGGCAGCGGCGATGCGCTGGACACTCGCCGAGACCGCCGGCGAGAGCCTGCTGATCATCGAGAACAGCGCCGGGGCGGGGGCCAACATCGGCAGCTCCTTTTCCCAGATCAGGCAGATGATGGAGGCCGTGGACGATCCCCGGCTGCGGTTCTGCCTCGACACCGCCCACGCCTTCACCGCCGGTTACGACCTGCGGGATGCTGAGGGGCTGGAGCGGACGGTCGAGGAGCTGGGCCGGGAGATTGGGTTCGAGCGGCTGGCGGCGATCCATGCCAACGACTCCAAAGCCGCTTTCGGTTCCAACGTCGACCGCCACCAGAACATCGGTGACGGCGAGATCGGATTGGAGGCGTTCCGACGGATCCTGGCTGATCCCCGGCTGACCACGGCGCCCCTCATCCTGGAGGTCCCAGGATTTGAGCGTCAGGGGCCCGACCGGACCAACGTGGAGCGGCTGCGGGCGCTGGCCGGGCTGCCGCCGTTGCCCCCGATCGCGGAGGCTTGAGCCAAGTGGCCCGCTCCTTCAACCCTCCAACGTTCGTCGCCGGCGTCGACTTGGGTGGCACCTGGCTGCGGGTCGGGCTGGCCGGACCGGACGGCGAGGTGAGGCACCGGGACAAGGCGAGGACGGCGGCCGCCGAGGGCCCCGCTGGGGTGCTGGCTCAGATCGCGGGGTTGGTGCGGGAGGCGGTCGCCGCCGAACCCGAAGCCGAGCTCTCCCGGCTGGTCCTGGCGATCGGAGTTCCCGGGCCGCTGGACAGCGGCGCCGGGGTGGTCGAGGGGGCGCCCAACCTGCCGGGCTGGCGCCGGGTCCCGGTTCGGGATCGGCTGGAGACGATGCTGGGCTGTCAGTGCCTCGTCGAGCACGACGCCAACCTGGGCGCCGTCGCCGAGCATCGCCGCGGCGCGGGCCGCGGCACTCAGGACTTCGTCTACGTCACCGTCAGCACCGGCATCGGGGCCGGGCTGATCTTGAACGGCCAGCTTTACCGCGGCCACCAGGGCAGTGCCGGGGAGTTCGGCCACATCGTCATCGTGCCCGACGGACCGCTCTGCAACTGTGGCAACCGGGGTTGCTTGGAAGCCGTGGCCTCGGGGACCGCCATCGCCCGCGACGCGGGGGTCAGCAGTGCCTCCGAGGTGGGCCGGCTGGCCGCCGCCGGGGACCCCGGGGCCCAGGCGATCCTCAGCCGGGCCGCCCGCTACCTGGGGCTGGCGCTAGGCGGGTTGATCAACCTCCTGAACCCCGAGGTGGTTGCCCTGGGGGGTGGGGTGGTCGGCTCCTCGCCCCAGTTCTTCACCGACGTCCTGGCCAGCATCTCCAACTCCTCGTTCCCGTCCGTGCGCAGCACCTGCCGGGTCGTGCGGGCCGAGCTTGGCGAGGAGCAGGGCCTCCTGGGGGCGGTGGAGCTGGCCTCGGACTTCGCCAGGGAGAGGGCGGTGCCGGTCGCCAAGGTGGCAGTGCCCTAAGCGGCGGCGGCCGTCGACTAGCCAGTCAGGGCGGTTGAGATCAAGCGGGCCTGGTCGACCAGGAGCTGGCCCAGCGAGCCCTCCACGACCGGGTTGAAGCGCCGCTCCGGCACCACGAAGGCGACCGCCCCCAGCACCTGCTTGCCGGGTCCCGAGAAGGAGGCGGCCAGCTCCCGGGCGAAGGTGCCGGGCCGGCCGGGGAGTGAGGCGAAGCCCCGTCCCCGGATCACCGCCAGTTGCTCGGCCAGCTCCGAGGCCTTGACGGTGGCGCGGTCTCTCGCGAACGCGGTGATGAGGGTCTCCCCGTCCAGACCGGAGAGGATCGCCAGGCCGGCGGCGCAGGAGGTCAGCGGCATCCACTCGTGCAGCGCCAGCCGCACCTGGAGCGCGTGTCGCGCCGGGATCTCGGCGACGTACATGGTCGCCAGCTGAGCCGCCCCGTAGAGGGCCAGCAGGGCGGTCTCCCCTCCGGTCTTGGCCGCCTCGCGCAGGTAGGGCAGGGCCAGCTCCACCACCGGGGCCCGAGCGGCCCCCCGCATGGCCAGCCGGTAGAAGCCCAGGCTGAGCCGGTACCGCCCGGTGGTCGGCGACGACTCGATGAGTCCCTCCTCCTCGAGGGCGCCCAGCGACCGGTGGACGGTGCTCGGAGCCATCCCGACCGCCGCGGCGAGCTCCCTCACGCCGTAGTCGTCAGCGGCGTGGTCGGCCATCCAGCCGAGCAGCCGGACCGTCCGGCCGAGCGGGTTGCGCTGGTGGCTCAAAAGCCGTGACACGACTTCGAGCCCTGCGTTCCTGATGAAACTTTCGGCGGTCCTCCCGCCCGCAGTATAGGTGCCCGTTCCGTCTCAGTGAACACGGTGGGGCCGGCCGCGCTGGCGCCCGGCCCCACCGTCAATTTAGGTCAGCGCCGCAGGTGATGCCGCCGGCCGTGCCCTTCCCAAGCCTCGGGCTCGGGCGCGGTCCCCAGAGTGACCTCCAGCTGCCTCTCCTCGGCGCCCCGGACCAGCTCCAGATGGATCTGGTCGCCCGGCTGGGAGGAGGCCAGGGCCCGGTGCAGGTCCGACGCCTTCGAAAGTTCTGCTCCCCCAGCCTTGGTGAGCAGGTCGCCCTTGAGCACGCCTGCCCTCCCGGCCGGACCCTCCTCGTCCAGATGCTGGACCAAGACGCCGTTCCGCTCCGGCAGTCCGACCGCGGACCGCAGCCGGCGGGCCACCTCCCCGGGCAGCAGGCCCACCCCTAAGTAGGGGCGTGCCACCGCTTCGCCCTTCCCCAGCGCCTCGACCCTGGCCAAGAGCGCCTCATCGGCCTGGAGGGCGGCGTAGAAGCCCTCGCCGAGCCGCTTGGTGTTGATCCCCAGCAACTCCCCCGAGAGGGTCAGAACCGGCCCTCCTGAGGAGCCGTGCGGCAGCGGTGCTGTGTGCTCGAAGCCGTCCGTGATGGGGTGGCCGCCTGGCCCCCGAAAGTCTCGTTCCTGGGCCGAGACGACCCCGAAGCTGAGCCGGAGGCCTCGGCCCCCGGGATTGGCGGCGGCGAAGATGGGGGTGCCCAGCTGGGGGTCCCCCTTCGCCCACTTCATGAGCGGCGCTCCTTCCGTCGGCACCTTGAGCACCGCTAGGTCCCCAGCGAAATCCACCGTGACCGCGGTGGCCTCGCGCCGAGAGCCATCGGCGAAGTGGACCTCGGGGGTCGCGGAGTGGACGTTATGGGCGCTGGTCACCACCAGCCCCTCGCCGAACACGATTCCACTTCCGGACGGCCACCGGTTGCCGATCCCGACGACCGCCGGCAGGGCCCCGTCCCGAACCGCCGCCGCCGCCTCTGCTAACTCTGCGGCAAAGCCCACGTCGATCCTCCTACAGACGAGAGTTGGTAGTGTATTGCAAGTAGCAAGTATATATCAGATGACCAGCCCTCAAACTCCGGCGTCCCGGGAAAGCGAAGATTCAGTCGTGAGCGAGGTCCCATCGACCGCACGGGCGGGTCTGGCGACGGCGGTGGACCGGGTCGGCGACCGCTGGGCGCTGCTCCTGGTCGAGGCACTCCTGGGTGGCCCCCGGCGCTACAGCGACCTCAAGCGAGACCTCCCGGCCATCGCCTCCAACGTGCTCAGCGAGCGGCTACGGCGCCTCGAGCTGGCGGGGGTGGTGGAGAGCCAGCGCTATTCCGCCCGGCCGCCCAGGGTCGAATACGGGCTGACGCCCCAGGGAAGAGGCCTGGCCGCGGTGATCGAGGCCCTCGACCGCTGGGGCGGGCAGGATGGTGCCCCCGGGCCCACCCACCAGCGCTGTGGGACTCCGATGGAGCTGCGCTTTTACTGCCCGACCTGCGACCAGCTGGTGGTCCCGGGGGAGGTCACCTCCGATGACGACGTTGTCTTCGCCTGAGGCGCCGCCTCGGGCGGAGGTGATCACCGAGACACCATCTCCCGCCGCTCTGCGCCGGCTGCTACCGGAGTTGGAGGCGGGGATCGGGGCGAGGGTGTGCATCGTGGGCGGCTTCGTGCGCGACCTGCTCCTGGGGCGCCCCGCGGTGACCGATGTCGACATGGTGGTGGAGCAGGGCAGCGCCGAGGCGGCCGCCGAGTGGCTGCGCCAGCGCTGGGACCGGCGGGCCCGGGTGGTGGCCTTCGAGCGGTTCGGAACTGCCCAGATCGCCTTCTTGGTCCCCGGGGGGAGCCGCTTCACGGTCGAGGTCGTCAAGGCCAGGGCCGAGGCCTACTCGCCAGAGAGCCGCAAGCCGACGGTCAGGGCGGGGACCATGGCGGAGGATGCCCAGCGCCGCGACTTCACCGTGAACGCCTTGCTGCTGGACAGCGGCGGCGCGGTCTTGGATCCCACCGGAAGGGGTCTGGAGGACCTCAGACGGGGGCTGCTCCGGACCCCTTTGCCCCCCCGCGAGACCTTCTCCGAGGACCCCCTACGGATGCTGCGAGCGGCCAGGTTCGTGGCCCAGCTGGAGTTCCAGCTGGCACCCGGCGTGGAGGAGGCCATGGCGGAGATGGCCCCGCGGCTGGCCATCGTGTCCCTGGAGCGGGTCCGGGACGAGCTGCTCAAGCTCCTGCTCGCGACCAGGCCCTCCCTCGGCCTGCGAATCCTGCAGCGCACCCGCCTCTTGGAGGAGTTCTCGCCCGAGCTGGCCGCCATGGCCGGAGTGGAACAGGGCGGCTACCACCTGGGCGACGTCTTCGAGCACACCTGCCTCGCCCTGGACGCCGCCGCCCCTGAGCGGGTGGTGCGTCTCGCGGTGCTGTTCCACGACGTCGGCAAGCCCCCCACCGCCGCGGTCGGCCCCGACGGCCCCACCTTCCACCGGCATCCTCAGGAGGGAGCCGACCTCGCCGAGACCGTGATGAGAAGGCTCCGCTTCAGTGGGGCCGAGATCGACGCGGTGCGCCAGCTAGTGCTGTTGCACATGCGGCCCATCCAATACCGCTCGGAGTGGGCCGACAGTGCCGTCCGCCGGCTCTGGCAGGCGGCGGGAGAGCTGCTTCCCGACCTGATGGCGCTGGCCCGCGCCGACACCGAGGGATCCTCCTTCCCCGGGTTGGCGCAACTCGCCGAGCTGGAGGGGCGGCTGGCCGCGGTCGGGAAGGCGCACCCGCAGGGCATCCGTCCCCCGCTGGGAGGCGAGCAGCTCAAGCGGGTCTTCCAGCTCCCGGCGGGCCCCTGGATCGGCCGGGCCCAGAAGGTTCTCTTGGAGGCCGTGATGGAGGGCCAGCTGCCCCGGCCGGAGGAGCCGGGCGCCGAGCAGGTGGCGATCGAGCATCTGGAACTCCACCGGGAGGCCTGGCAACCGCACCCGGGTGAGC
>CABDZR010000192.1_pt1 | contig 15067 bp, 11 predicted proteins | sample 3132251 | NCBI WGS metagenome assembly CABDZR01 (sample SAMEA5534341, study PRJEB31848) | metagenome | biome: tundra; feature: field; material: soil | place: USA | collected 2013-05 | depth 0.45 m | reverse complement strand
GCGGTGGCCTGGGTGGGGCGACGGTAGCTGGCGCCGGCGGAGGCAGTCCCGCGCCCGCCAGCGACGGGGTGAAGGCGCCGATGCAGGGCCTGATCGCCAAGATCCCGGTCAAGGTGGGGGACCAGGTGGCAGTCGGGCAAACCGTCGTCGTCCTGGAGGCGATGAAGATGCAGAACGACATCCCCTCCGAGATGGCCGGCACGGTGGCCGCGGTCCTGGTGGCGGAGGGGCAGGTGGTGAGCCGGGGCGACGTCCTGGTTCAGGTCGTCTAGGCCCGCAGGTGAGCGCCTTCGGCACTGTCCTGGTCGCCAACCGTGGCGAGATCGCGGTCCGGGTGATTAGGGCCTGCCGCGACCTCGGGTTGCGCTCGGTCGCGGTCTACTCGGAGGCCGATCGCGGGGCCCTTCACGTCCGGCTCGCCGACGCGGCGGTGGAGATCGGGCCCGCCTCCCCCAGCGAGTCCTACCTTGACTTGGAGCGGATCATCGGGGCGGCGAAGAGGGCGGGGGCGGAGGCGATCCACCCCGGCTATGGGTTCCTCTCGGAGAACCCTCGGCTGGCCGAGGCGTGTGCCGATGCCGGGATCACCTTCGTCGGTCCTCCTCGAGAGGCCATGCTGGCCATGGGGGACAAGGTGCGGGCCCGCCAGCGGATGCAGCAGGCCGGGGTGCCGGTGGTCCCCGGGACGGACGCCCTCTCCGATGAGGCGGAGGCCCTCGAGGCGGCCCGCAAGATCGGCTTCCCGGTTATGGTCAAGGCGTCCGCCGGTGGCGGCGGTCTCGGCATGCGAGCTGCCCACGATGCGGAAGAGCTCAAGGCCGCGATCACGAGCTGTCGCGAATCCGCCCAGCGCTTCTTCGGGGACCCGCGCGTCTTCCTGGAGAGACTGGTCAGCGACCCCCGGCACATCGAGATCCAAGTGCTCGCCGATTCCCATGGCAACACCATCCACCTCGGGGAGCGGGAGTGCTCGATTCAGCGCCGTCACCAGAAGCTGGTGGAGGAGTGTCCTTCGACCGCGATCAGCCCCGAGACGCGGGAAGAGATGGGGCAGGCCGCGATCAAGGCGGCGCAGGCGGTCGGCTACGTGAACGCGGGCACTGTGGAGTTCATCGAATCCAGCGGCTCCTTTTATTTCCTGGAGATGAACACTCGCCTGCAGGTGGAGCACCCGGTGACCGAGCTGGTTACCGGTATCGACCTGGTGGTGGCCCAGCTGAAGGTGGCGATGGGGGAGCCGTTGCCGTGGCGCCAAGAGCAGATCGAGTGGCGGGGCTGGGCGATCGAGTGCCGGATCAACGCCGAGGACCCCTGGCAGGATTTCCAGCCCACGCCCGGCCGGGTGACCTCATATCACGAGCCCTCCGGACCCGGGGTGCGGGTCGACAGTTCGCTGGCGGGGCCAGGAGATGTCAGCCCGTTCTACGACCCGATGGTCGCCAAGCTGATTGTGCAGGGCGAAAGTCGGGAGCAGGCGCTTGCCCGCGGACGGCGCGCCCTCTTCGAATATTTGATTGGCGGAATCACCACCAACATTCCCTTTCACGCGGCGCTCCTGGAGAATCCAGACTTTCTGGCGGGCAAGCTCACCACCGAATTCATCGCCAACCATTCGGAGCTGTTGCAGCGCGCATCGGACTGGCGTGATCAGCAGCCGCAGACACTGAAACACTTCTCTTCCGATGCTCGTCAGGTGGCGGCGATGGCGGCCGCCATCGCCGCCACCTGATGAACTAACGTCGGTCGCACCGTCCGGCGGTTCGGCGGGTCAGCCGTTCGTCGCGGGAACCGGATGCAACACCACCTGATATGGACTCTGGATCGGGGCGTGGTCGACGTCAGACAGAGGCGGTGAAACCGTCAAGGTCACGGCACCGGGCGGCAGCGACTGGGCGGTGACGGTTTCGGTGCGCGTCAGTGGGGCGTAGTTGAATTGCAAGCCTGATGCCGCTTGGCCGCCGACTCGTACGATGATCGACTGGGAACCGACGGTGAGCGGATCCAAATCCGAGTCGAACTGAATCGCGAAGACCGTGGAGCCGGTGCTGGTGGTGGTGGCTGACACGCCCACCACCAGTGGGCCCGTCGGAACTGGAGTGAGCGAGCCCGACGAGACGTTGGTGATCAGTGGCGACGGGCCCGCCGACTGCACGGTGACAATCTCCGGCAGGAAGGCGGGTCCGGATGTACCGGTGGCGTCGCGCACCAAGCGCAGATCGACGCTGTAAGTGCTGGCTCCGGTGGGGGTGGTGGAAACCGCGTAGAAACGGTCGAACTTTCCTGGGAGCAGCACCGACGGGGAGAGGTGCACGCCGGGCGCCATCAGCGCGGCCATGCCGGCCATGGCGTTGGGACCGGCCACCTGGAGCTGGGCCAGGCTGGCGGCGGTGGAGAGCGCCGAATTGGGGGCGGTATCGTCGGCGGAGGGAGGCTCTGCGGCGCCGGAGAGGAGCAGGGTGTTCACGACCTGGGAGTTGCTACCGGAGACGCCGGCGAGCACCGAGAGCTGCTCGCCGCCCGGGGCCCAGACCGGGTCGCTCACCGCGGTCAGGCTGCCCAGGGCGCCAGCCACCTGCGACTGGACGTCGAGCGCTTGCAGCTGGGACGCCTGGCCGGTGGCGGTGGAGACGTACGCCAGGTAGGTTCCGGTGGGATCAAAGCTGAGGTCGCTCAGCTGGATGCCCTCGGGCGCCGTCAACAGCAGGGTGCTCTGAGCCCCGCCATCGGAGCTCGACTCGATGACCTGGGCTCCGCCCGCGGCCGACACGTAAGCCAGATCGGAGCTCGACGGGGACCAGGCGGGCATCCCCACCAGGTTGGGGAGGACCGTGGCAGCCCCGCTGGGCAGTGAGTACACGGTGGGGACGCCGGCTGGACGGGCGAAGAGCGATTGGGCCGTAGGCGAGAGGATGAAGAAACCGCTGGGGTCGAGCTGGACGGTGGGGTCAACGGTGCTGACCTGGCCGTCCAGGCTGACCTCCCGGAGCTGACCGGCGGCAGCGTAGAGCAGGTCGCCATCATCGAGCCAGGCCAGGCCGGGGTCGCTCTCGGAGGAGGTGGCCAGCAGCTGGGAGCTGCCGCCCCCGTTGGCGGCGATCACCTCCAGCGCCAGGGACCCGTTGCTCTGGGGACTCCAGTAGGCGATCTCCTGGCTGTCCGGGGAGGAGACCGCGGCCAGCGCATTGGTGGCGAGGGCCGTCGGCGAGGGACTCAGCAGATACAGGGTTCCGGTGGCCGGGCCCGGGGTCGCGGAGGCACTGGGCTGCGGCGCGGTCGGGCTGGGCGTGCTGCTCGACGGCGCGCTCGTGGGCACCGCCTGGAGCACTCCGCTGGTCAGCATCAGCAGAGCCCCGTCCGGTGTGTAGCTGAGTGAGGTGACCCCCTGGACCATCGCTCCCGGCGTCGTCGAGACCACCACTGGGATCTTGCCCTGGGGGGTCGATGGCGCTGAGCCGGTCCCGAAGGGGATCACGATGGCCGCCGTTGCCTCGGCGCCGTTCTGGGCCCGGGCGGCCGTTTGGGGGATGGTCACGACGTACCCGACGTTGGGAGCGAGCGCGTGGGCCGGCGAGATCACCAGGGTCTCGGGATCGGGCCACTCTGCCTGGTAGGAGATGGCTGGGTGGATCGTCAGCCCCTGGAGCACCGCCCCCTCGTCCATCGGCTGGTTGAAGCTGAGCCGAATCGCCTGGGTCACCGGCACCCGGTGGTGGCCGGCAACCGGCGCTTGGACCTTCACGTCGCCTCTCCGGAGTGGCAGGGCCACCACCGAGGCCACCACCACCGCGACCATCGCCAGGCCCGCCAGCCCGAGGGTCGCGCCCAGCGGCAAGGCAAAGCGGCGGGGTCGGATCCTTGGTTCGCGCGCGATCCTGGCCTCCCGCAGCAGGCTGACTCTGAGTCGGGCCTGGTAGTCGGGATCTGCGCTGGCCGGCGGCTGCGCCTGCAAGATCCGTCGGATCTCGTCGGCGGTCTGCAGAAGCTGGGGATCTGGCCGGCCGCCCTGACCCCGGAAGATCGTCCAGAGTTCGGGGTCGACTGCCTCGGGCGCCTGCGGTTCCGGCCCCTGGCGGGACCAGCGCCTGAGCCTAGCCATCCTGAGCCCCCGCCTCCGCTTTGACCCGCAACCGGAGCAACTCGGTGCGCACGGTTGCGGTGCCCCGGAAGATCAGCAGCTTGATGGCGCCCTCGCTCTTGCCTAGGATTTGGCCGATCTCCGCCAGCGGGAGGTCCTCCGAGTACTTGAGGGTCATCGCGGCGCGCTGCTGGTCGGGCAGGGATTCGATTGCCTCCCAGATCTGGGCCAGCCCCATCCGCTGCGCCACTTCCTCGTCGACGGGAGCGCCCCCGGCGGCCAGCTCCCGCCCGCCTTCCAGGCTGTCCTCGGTGCGCTGGCGGGAGCGGTAATGGTCGGTGATCGCGTTGCTGGCGATCTGATAGAGCCAGGCGGAGAAGGGGTGACCGCTTGGCCGGTAGCGCCCGATCGCCCGGAGCGCTTTGAAGAAGACCTCGCTGGTGATGTCCTCCGCCAGCTCCTGGCTGCGAACTCTTGAGGCCACGTACCGGTAGATCTGGGTGAAGTAATGGTCATAAAGCGCGCCGAAGCCTTCGGGATCGTCCTTGGCCCGGGCGATCATCGCGTCCTCAACGTCCCGGGGCAGCTTCACCGCCGTAAAACCCGGACCGCAAGCGCAAACGCTGGGGCTGGGGAAGCGGTTACGAATACCGGCGCCTCTTCTCTGCCCACCCGCGAACCGTACCGGCACCAGCCGCCGCTCCGCGAGACCGATCCTGGGGTGGGGGCGGCGGCTGCCACCTATACTCAACTGAGGTGACAACGGCCCTGCCGCTGCAGCGACCCTTGCCAGGTGGTCAAGCATGATCGACCGCTACGCCCCCAAGGAATTGCGGGAGCTTTGGTCGGACCAGACCCGGCTCCAGCTCTGGCTCCAAGTGGAGCTGGCCGTCTGCCAGGCGAGGGCGGCTCTGGGTGAGATCTCTCCACCAGCGATGGCCGCCCTCCGTCGGGCGAAACCACCCACCTGGGAGCGCGTTACCCAGATCGAGTCCGAGCAGGGCCACGACCTCGCCGCCTTCGTCAGCGCAGTTCAGGAGCAACTGGGTGACGAGGGCTCCCAGATCCATCTCGGTATGACCAGCCAGGACGTCGTCGACACCGCTCTGGCCCTTCAGCTGAGAGGCGCCAGCCAGATCATCCTCACCGACCTGGACCGGCTCCTGGACCGGGTGAGCGCGCTGGCCCGGCGCCACCGCGCGACCCCGATGGCGGGGAGGACCCACGGCATGCACGCCGAGCCGGTCACCTTCGGCTTTGTGCTGGCAAACCATTTCGACGAGCTGCGGCGGTCGAGGGACCGATTCCAGACCGCGGCGGGCGAGGTTGAGGTGGGCAAGCTCTCGGGCACGGTCGGCACCCACGCCACCCTCAGCCCGGAGGTGGAGGTGCTAGCCCTTAGGGAGCTGGGCCTGGAGCCGGCGGCGATCACCACCCAAGTGGTCGCCCGCGACCGCCACGCCGCCTACCTCTGCTCTTTGGCCGTGCTGGGCGCGGTCTGCGAGCGGCTCGCCACCACCCTCCGGCACCTTCAGCGCACCGAGGTCGGCGAGGTGCGGGAGCCTTTTGGAGAGCGCCAGAAGGGTTCGTCCGCCATGCCCCACAAGCGCAACCCAGTCCGCCTGGAGCAGGTATCTGGGCTGAGCCGCCTGCTCCGGGGATGGGCGGTGGCGGGGCTGGAGGATGTCGCCCTCTGGCACGAGCGGGACATCTCCCACTCCTCGGTGGAGCGGGTGGCGCTGCCTGATGCGACCATGGCCAGCGCCCACATCCTCAGAACGCTGGCCCAGGTGCTGGAGGGGCTCGAGGTCGACGAGGCGGCGATGCGGGCGAACCTCGGGCGGCGCGGCCAGATCTCCCAGAGCCAGAAGGTGCTGCTGGCCCTGATCCGAGCTGGCATGCCGAGGGAGGGGGCCTACCGGCTGGTGCAGTCGCTGGCCCTGGCCGCCGACCACCAAGGGGGTGACTTCCGCGCCACCGTCGGGGAGAGCCCGGAGGTCTCGGCGCTGCTGAGTCCCGAGCAGCTGGCCGCCTGCTTTGACCTTCGGCCCTACCTGGCCCAGATCGACGAGAGTTTCCGCCGGCTGGGCCTGCTGGAGGCGGTGGCTGATGGCTGAGGCGTCGCTGCCGGGGGCCGGCCTGGGCGAAGTCGAGCTACCGGGGATCCCTCTCTACCGGCGGGGCAAGGTCCGGGACACCTTCGACCTCGGGGAACAGCTCCTGATGGTCTCCACCGACCGCATCTCCGCCTTCGACAGCGTCCTGCCCACGCTCATCCCGGACCGGGGCCGGGTGCTGACCGCCATGTCCCGCTACTGGTTCGGGAAGACGTCCGACCTCGTCCCCAACCATCTGCGTGCTGACGACGAGGCAGCCCTCCCGAAGGGGGCCCTCCAGAGGCTGGGCGGCCGGGCGATGTTCGTCGCCAAGGCCCAGCGGATCGACGTCGAGTGCGTAGTGCGGGGGCGGCTGGCCGGGAGCGGCTGGCAGGAGTATCAGGCGACCGGGAAGCTGGCTTCCGAGCCGGTGCCCCAGGGGCTCGCCTTCGGGGACGAGCTGCCCGAGCTCCGGTTCACGCCGGCCACCAAGAACGACCACGGCCACGACGAGAACATCAGCCGGGAACAGTTGGCCCACCGGGTGGGGAGGGAGCTGGCCCAGCGGCTCGAGGAGTTCAGCCTTCGGATCTTCCGGCTGGCCGAGGTCCACTGCCGGGAGTCGGGGTTCATCCTCGTCGACAGCAAGTTCGAGTTCGGGTTCGTCGACGGCTCCCTCACCTTGATCGACGAGCTGCTGACCCCCGACTCGTCCCGACTCTGGGAGCTGGGCCAGATGGCCGGCGAGGCCCCTTACGGGTTCGACAAGCAGCTGGTTCGCGACTACCTGCTCTCCATCGGGTGGGACCGCAACCCCCCGGCGCCCCCGCTCCCGGAGGAGCTGGTGCGAGAGACCCGCCACCGTTATCTGGAGGCCTCAAGACGGATCACCGGCAGCGCTTTGTAGCTGAGGTTGTGGTCAGCCTCAAAGAGGTGGTCAACGACCCCCAGGGGCTGGTGGTCACGGACGCCCTGCACTCCCTCGGCTACCCCGAGGTGGGCGCCGCCCGAGTGGGCAAGTTCATCAGCTTGGAGGTGGCGGGTCAGGACCTCGAATCGGCTCGAGAGCGAGTCGACGAGATGTGTCGTCGGCTGCTCTGCAACGGGGTGATCGAGGACTATCGGTTCGAGTTGCGGCCGGTCGCAGTCGCTTGAGCGTGCGCTTCGGGATCGCGGTCTTCCCGGGCACCTGGAGCGACCGCGACTGCGCCCACGCGGTGGAACTTGCGGGGGCGGAGGCGGTGCCGCTCTGGCACGCCGACCGCGACCTCAAGGGCTCCGACGTGGTCATCCTGCCGGGCGGTTTCGCCTACGGCGACTACCTGCGGGCCGGGGCCATCGCCCGGTTCGCGCCGCTGATGGAGGCGGTCCAGGAGCACGCCCAGGCGGGCGGGTTGGTGCTCGGCATCTGCAACGGCTTCCAGGTCCTCTGTGAGGCGGGAATGCTCCCGGGTGCCTTGCTCCGCAACGCGAGCCTCCAGTTCCGCTGCCAGCCTGCGTGCCTGCGGGTGGAGACCACCCAGACCCCGTTCCTCTCCGGCTGCCAAAAGGGGCAGGTGCTGCAAGTGCCGGTGTCGCATGGCGAGGGCCGGTTCTACGCGGACCGAGAGACCCTGGCGCAGCTCAACGCCCAGGGCCGGGTGGCCCTCCGCTACTGCGAGGCGGATGGTGCGCTCAGCTGGGAGGCCAACCCCAACGGCTCCTTGGAGAACATCGCCGGGATCCTCAACGAGCGGGGCAACGTCCTGGGGATGATGCCCCACCCCGAGCGCGCCTGCGAGTTGTTGCTGGGCTCGGACGATGGGATGCAGCTCTTCCAATCGGCGATCCAGCACCTGGCCGCCCTTCCCGCATGAGGGCGGCACCGGCTAGCCCGCCCACCCCGGCCGAGTTGCGGGAGCTGGCCTTGACCGAGTTGGAATATCAGGCGTTAATGGAGCAGCTCGGTCGGGTGCCGAACCGCTTGGAGCTGGGGATGCTGGGGGCGCTCTGGTCGGAGCATTGCTCCTACAAGACCTCCAAGGCGCTGCTGCGCCAGCTGCCCTCGGCGGGCGAGCGGGTGGTCCAGGGGCCCGGCGAGAACGCCGGGGTGGTGGACCTCGGTGACGACCTTCTCTGCTGCTTTAAGATCGAGTCCCACAACCACCCCAGCGCCATCGAGCCGGTCCAGGGCGCGGCCACCGGGGTGGGCGGCATCCTGCGCGACGTCTTCGCCATGGGGGCGAGGCCGGTCGCGCTCTTGGACGGGATCCGGTTTGGCGACCTTGACGATCCTCGCCAGCGCCACCGCTTCGCTCGGGTGGTGGAGGGGATCGGCTGGTACGGCAACTGCATCGGGGTACCGACGGTTGGGGGTGAGACCTATTTCGACGACGCCTACCAACACAATTGTCTCGTCAACGCCATGTGCGTCGGATTGGCCCGCCGGGACCAGCTGGTGCGGGCCCGCGCCAGTGGCCCGGGCAATCCCCTGCTGCTGGTGGGTGCCGACACCGGACGGGATGGGATCCATGGGGCGACGTTCGCCTCGGTGCAGCTGGATGAGGCCGCCGAGGGGCGCCGGCCCGCGGTGCAGGTGGGCAACCCCTTCCTGGAGAAGTGCCTCCTGGAGGCCTGCCTGGAACTGACCGGTGATCCCGACCTGATCGGACTCCAGGACTGCGGGGCGGCGGGGCTGACCAGCAGCTGCGCGGAGATGGCTCATCGGGGTGGGGTCGGGCTCGAGATCGCCGTCGACCAGGTCAGCCGCCGGGAGCAGGGGATGACCCCCTACGAGGTCATGCTCAGTGAATCCCAGGAGCGGATGGTGCTGGTGGTCCAGCGAGGGAGCGAGGACCGCTTCCAGGCGGCCTTCCAGCGCTGGGGCCTGCACAGCGATGTCGTGGGCCGGGTCATTGAGGAGCCGCTCTTTCGGATCGTGGAGAACGGAGAGGAGGTGGCCTCGGTGCCGCTCCAAGTCCTGGTTTCCGGCTTCCCTGAGCGCCACCCCGAGTCCCGAGCTCCCGACATCCGGTCTCTGCTCTCGGCCGATCCGCTGGAGCGGACCCCGCCCTGGTCTTTGGAGGAGGCGTGGCTGCGACTTTTGGCCTCGCCGAACTGCGGGGACAGCCACTGGGTCTGGCGCCAGTACGACCACCAGGTAGGTGACGACACCGTCTTGGGCCCGGGCGGTGACGCCGCGGTCCTGCGGCTGCGAGGACGCGGGGACGCCCTGGCCCTGACCGTGGACAGCGCCCATCGCTCGGCGAGCCTCAATCCCCGCCGGGCCACTGCCATTGCGGTCGCCGAAGCGGTCCGCAACCTGGCCTGCGTCGGCGCGGCGCCGCTCGGCATCACCAACTGTCTCAACTTCGGCGACCCGGACCGCCCGGAGATCATGTGGCAGCTTGAAGAGGCGGTCGCCGGACTGGCCGAGGCCGCCCTGGCCATGGGGATCCCGGTGGTGAGTGGCAACGTCAGCCTCTACAACCAGTTCGATGGCCAGGGCATTCCTCCGACGCCCACCTTGGGGTTGGTGGGACTGCTGCCCGATCTGAGCCGCCGTCTGGGTGCCGGGTTCACCCGAGCGGGCGACCTGGTTGCCCTGGTGGGTCCGGCTGGTGCCGGGATCTCGGGACTGGAGCTAGGCGGCTCTGAGTACCAGCGGCTCGCCCATGGTGTTCTCGAGGGCCCTGCCCCGGAGCTCGACCTCCCGGCGGAGGCGAGATCAGCTGCGGCGATTCGCGCGGCCAGCAATCGGGGCCTGCTCAGCTCCGCGCACGACTGCTCTTTGGGTGGGCTGGCGCTGACCCTCGCCGAGTCGGCGCTCCTGGGCGGGATCGGCGCTCGGATCAAGCCGCCGCTCGGCCTCCCCGATCGGCCCCCACCCAGCTGGCACTTCGGCCTCCTCTTTGGCGAGTCTCAGGGCCGCTACCTGGTGAGCCTTGAACCCTCTCAGCTGGAGGCGGTGCGGGCGCTTTTCGTCGAGCACAGCACCCCGTTCTCCACCCTGGGCCAGGTCGGCGGCTCGGTGATCGCCATCGAGGGGTTGGCGGAGGTCGGGTTGGAGGTGGCCCGGAGCACCTGGGCGGGCGCCATCCCAGAGCGGCTCGAGCCGGCTCGGGCCGGCCGGTCGTGAGTGCCGTCGGCGCGCAATCCGACTGGTGTTCCGGATTCGGATTCCAGGTATCCTGATGGTGGTGTCCGCCAAGGCAGGTCCCTCTGGCCAGCTCCCCGTCGCAACCGATGTGGATGCGACCGAGCCCGACAAGCTGCACGAGGCTTGCGGCATCTTCGGCGTATTCGCCCCCGGCCAAGATGTGGCGGAACTCTGCTATCTGGGGCTCTATGCGCTCCAGCACCGGGGCCAGGAGTCGGCGGGGATCTGCACCTCTGACGGCGAGCAGCTCCACCTCCACCGCGAGATGGGGCTGGTGGGCCAGGTCTTCTCCGCCGATGTTCTGGCTCAGCTGCGCGGTCCGGTCGGGATCGGGCACACCCGCTACTCCACCACCGGCTCCTCGCGCCTCAGCAACGCCCAGCCCTTCACCTTCGAGCACGGCCAGCTGGGACCGGTGGCGCTGGCCCACAACGGCAACCTGACCAACACCCAGGCACTCCACGCGAGGCTGGTCGAGGAGGGGCAGCAGTTCGAGACCTCCAGCGATAGCGAGGTGCTGGCGACCCTCTTGGCCCGCACCCCCGGGGAACGGCTGGAGGTGGTGTTGCAAAGGGCTTTGCCCCGAGCCCAGGGCGCCTATTCGCTGGGGTTCATCACCCGCGACAGCCTGGTCGCCGCTCGCGACGAGCTGGGCATCCGGCCGCTCTGCATCGGCCGGCTGGGGGACCTCGACGCGCCCGGCGGCGACGGCTACATCATCGCCAGCGAGACCTGTGCTCTGGATGTGGTCGGGGCCCGGCTGGTCCGCGAGGTCCGTCCCGGAGAGATAGTCACCATCGACAAGGACGGGCTGCGCAGCGCCACCTTCGGGGTGCGCCGCCAGCCGGCCATGTGCTCCTTCGAGTTCATCTACTTCGCCCGCCCCGATTCGGTGCTCCAGGAGCGCAGCCTGTACGAGGCGAGGCGGGCCATGGGGGTGCGGCTGGCCCAGGAGGCGCCCGTCTCAGCCGACCTCGTGATTCCGCTGCCGGACTCCGGGACCCCGGCGGCGATCGGGTACGCCGAGGAGAGCCGGCTCCCGTTCGCCGAGGGGATGATGAAGTCCCGCTACATCAACCGCACCTTCCTCCAGCCCGAGCAGGGACTGCGTGACGCCGGGGTCAGGCTCAAGTTCAACCCCATGCGCCACGTGCTGGAGGGCAAGCGCGTGATCCTGGTCGACGACTCCATCGTCCGGGGCTCGACCTCGCGCCAGATCGTGGAGGCGCTGCGTCGGGCCGGGGCCAAGGAGGTGCACATGCGGGTCGCCTCCCCACCGATCCGCTTCCCCTGCTTCATGGGCATCGACATCGCCAGCCGGAGTGAGCTGATCGCCGCCGGCCGGACTCTGGAGGAGGTACGGGAGTTGATTGGCGCCGACTCGCTGGGCTACCTCAGCCTGGGCGGTCTGCGCCATGCTCTGCGCGCCGGCGCGAGCGGGTCGGGCTTCTGCTTCGCCTGCCTGGACGGCGCCTACCCGGTGCAGGTTCCCCAGCAGCTGGAGATGGACAAGCTGGCCCTTGAAGGCTAGGCCGAAATGCCGGGGCGAGGGGAGCTGAGCTGAGCAGGTACGCTGACGCGGGGGTGGACCGCGGCCGCGCCCAGGCTGCGGTGGCGCGGGTGGCCCAGCTGGCGGCGACTACCCACAACGCCTCGGTGCTGGAGGGGATCGGCCCCTTCGCCGCCGTCTGGAAGCTGGGCGCCAATCTGCCCCCGGACGCGGTGCTGGTCAGCTCCACTGACTCGGTCGGGACCAAGTCCAAGGTGGCTGTCGCCGTCGGTCGCCACAAAGGGATAGGCCAGGACATCGTCAACCACTGCGTCAACGACGTCCTGACCACCGGCGCCGAGCCGCTGTTCTTTCTCGACTACTTCGCCAGCGGCCGGATCGAGGCCAACGTGCTGGAGCAACTGGCTGAGGGCATGACCGACGCCTGCCTCGCCAACGGCTGCGCCCTGGTAGGCGGGGAGACCGCCGAGATGCCAGGCGTTTACGGGATCGGGGATTACGACCTGGCCGGCTTCCTGGTCGGGATGACCTCGGCGGCGGCGGTGCTGGGGCCCGCCCGGGTCAGGGCCGGCGACCAGCTCCTGGCCCTGCCTTCCACTGGCCTCCACACCAACGGCTACTCCCTGGTGCGTCACCTCCTGGCGGAGCGCGAGCTCGAGTACGACACCCAGCTGCCGGGGACCTCGGGCCCCATCGGGGACCTGCTGCTGGCGGTCCACGCCTCCTATCTGGAGCCGATCCGTGCCCTTCGCGCGGTTGGCGAGGTGCACGCGCTGGCGCACATCACCGGGGGAGGGATCGTCGAAAACCTGCCTCGGGTGCTGCCCCTGGAGATGGCCGGGATCGTAGACCGCAAGAGCTGGCGAGTGCCGGCTCTGTTCACCGCGCTCCAAGAGCTGGGCGACATCCCCGAGGACGAGCTCTGGCATTCGTTCAACATGGGGGTGGGCCTGATCGCCGTCGTCCCGGCCGCCACCGTTGCGGCCGCCTACCAGCTCTCGCAGTTCCAGTTCTTCGGGATCGGCGAGGTTGAACAGCGCCAGGGGCCAGATCGGGTGCTGCTGCGCTGAACCCACCAGCCTGGGTCAAGCCAAGGGTCGGGGTCGGCGTCCTGGTCTCCGGCGCCGGAACCAACCTCCGAGCGATCCTCGAGGCCTCCGCCTCGGACAGCTTCCCGGCCCGGGTGGCGGCGGTCGCCAGCAACCGGCCCAGCTGCCCGGGTCTGGAGGTCGCCCGCCTAGCCGGGGTACCCAGCCGCTCCTTTCCCGCCTCGACCTTCTCCGGTGACCTGGACGCGCGGGACCAGACGATGGGCTCGTGGCTGCTAAGCGAGGGCGCCTCGATGCTGGCCCTGGCCGGCTACGACCGGATCCTGACGAGGCCCCTGCTGCGCGCCTTCCCGGGTCGGATCCTGAACCTCCACAACAGCCTCCTGCCCGCCTTTGCGGGGACCATGACCGCAGTTCAGGCGGCGCTGGACCACGGGGTCAAGCTCACCGGCTGCACTGTCCACTTCGTCGACGAGGACTACCTCGATGGAGGCCCGATCGTGCTCCAGGCAGCGGTCCCGGTCGAGGACAGCGACACCGCCGACACCCTCTTGCAGCGGATCCATGAGCAGGAGTGGCGGATCTTTCCCGAGGCGATCGCACTCCTGGCCCGGGGCCAGTTCCGGGTGGAGGGCCGGCGAGTGCTCCAAGTGGAGCCGAGCTCGTGACCTCGCGGCGCGCGCTGCTAGGGGTTGACGACAAGGCCCGCCTGCCGGAATTCGCCCGGGGGTTGCACCGGCTGGGGTTCGAGCTGGTCGCCACCGGCGGCACCGAGCGGGTGCTGCGGGAGGCGGGGCTCCCGGTCACCTCGGTCGCCTCGGTCACCGGAGTGGAGGAGATGCTGGAGGGGAGGGTGAAGACGCTCCACCCCGCAATTCACGCCGGCATATTGGCCCGCCGGGACCGCCCGGAGGACATGGCCACCTTGAATCGCTTTGGCTACCAGCCAATTGACCTGGTGGTGGTGAACCTCTACCCCTTCGCGAAGGTGGCCGCCGCCGGCTCCGGGGAGGCGGCCGTCCTGGAGGCGATCGACATCGGCGGCCCCACCCTCTTGCGCGCAGCCGCCAAGAATTTCGTCAGCGTCGGGGTCGTCTCGTCGCCTGCCCAGTACGGGTGGGTGCTGGCCGAGTTGGAGGCGGGCGAGCTCAGCCCAGAGTCGCGCCGCCGCTTGGCCGCCGCGGTATTTCAGCTGGTGTCCACCTACGACTCCCTGGTCGCCGCTTACCTGGCCGGCGACCAGGGCCCCCGCGAGGGCAGCTGGCCCAGCCATCTGGCGCTAGGTGGCGAGTTGCGCCAGGTGCTGCGATACGGAGAGAACCCGCACCAGCCCGGCGCCCTCTACCAAACCGGGGCAACGCCCGGGGGTCTGGCCGCGGCCGTCCAGCTGCAGGGAGGCGAGCTGTCCTATACCAACTGGCTGGATGCGGACGCTGCCTGGCGACTGGTGAGCGGCCTCGAGGGCGCGGCGGCGGTGGTGGTCAAGCACACCAATCCCTGCGGGGTGGCGCTGGCCAAGAGCGTCGCCGAGGCCTTCCAGCGCGCCTACGACTGTGACCCCCGCTCCGCCTACGGCGGCGTCGTCGCCCTCAATCGCCCCCTGGACGAGGCAGTCGCTACCGTTGTGTCCAAGCACTTTCTGGAGGTAGTGATCGCGCCGGGGGCGAGCCCGGCCGGCCTGGCGCTGCTGGCGGAGCGCCCCCGGTTGCGGGTGCTCGGGGTCTCGCCGACCACTGCCGAGAACCCGGAAGCGCTGGAGGTCCGCAGCGTGGAGGGCGGACTTTTGGTCCAGATGAAAGACCTGCCAACGGACGACGAGGCGGAGTTCCAGGTGGTCTCGCAGCGCCCTCCCACCGAGGACGAGTGGAGCCAGCTCCGCCTGGCCTGGCGGATCGTGATGGCGGTGAAGTCCAACGGCATCGTCCTCTGCCGGGACGACCGGGCGGTGGGGATAGGCGCCGGGCAGATGTCCCGGGTCGAGGCGGTGGAGCTGGCGGTGAGCCGGGCCGGTGAGCGCGTCAAGGGCAGTGCACTTGCCTCCGATGCCTTCTTCCCGATGCCGGACGGGCTCGAGATCGCGGCGCAAGCGGGCGTCTCCGCGGCGATCCACCCGGGCGGCTCGCGGCGGGATGCGGAGGTGCTGGCGGCCGCCGATGCCGCCGGGATGGCGCTGGTGGCCACGGGACGGCGCCACTTCCG
>CABDZR010000165.1_pt1 | contig 16160 bp, 16 predicted proteins | sample 3132251 | NCBI WGS metagenome assembly CABDZR01 (sample SAMEA5534341, study PRJEB31848) | metagenome | biome: tundra; feature: field; material: soil | place: USA | collected 2013-05 | depth 0.45 m | reverse complement strand
CTTCGCCCTGAGCCGCGCCTCGAGGTGCGGCTTGGTCGCGGCCTACTCGGAGGCTGAGTTCGGGGCCTTGCCCTCCGGCCAGTACTGCTCTTCCAGGATGTCCTCGTCCCGCAGCCCAGCCCGGAGCATCACCGCTCGACCGGTAGAGATCATGCCGGGGTGACCGCAGAGGTAGACCATGCCGCGCCCCGGCCTGATCCCGGACCGGTCCGCATGCTTGCGCAAGACGTCCTCGGCCCTCCCGATCTCACCCTCCCAGCCGGAGTCGCCCCAGGGGCGGCTGACGGTCGGGACGTACTCGAAGTCGGGGAACTCACCGCTGAGCTGAGCCATCTCTTGGGCGTACCCGAACTCGTGGGAAAAGCTGGCGCCCTGCACCAGGACGATTTTGGGCGGAACCACTTCGCCCCGCCGTTGCAGCCGCTGCAGTTGGCGCAGGATGCTGGCGAAGGGGGCGATCCCGGTGACCGTGGCGAGGAAGAGGTGGGTGCGGTCCGGGGCCAGGCCGGTCTTCAGGAAGAGGCCTTTGGGGCGCTTGCGCATCAGCAGCCGATCACCGACCTGGAGCGGGTACAGGTAAGGGGTGAGCGCTCCGTCGGGGATCAGCTCGACGAAGAACTCCAGTTCGGCCTCCTCGGGCGAGGAGACGATGGAGTAGGGGCGCTCCAGCGGCTTGCCGTCCACCTCGACCCCCAACGTGGCGTACTGGCCGGGGCGGAAGTCGAAAGGCTGCCCGTGACTCACCCGGATCGACCAGAGATCGGGGCCGAAGTCGTTGCGCTCGACGATCTCCACGGACTCGTACTTGTCGGACAGATCGGTGGGCAAGGGTGGCGGGTCTCCCCGTTCAGATGGCTGGCAGGGGTTAGTGTAGCCAGCTGCCAAAGTAGGTCCAAGGTGTGGAACTGGAGGTGGGCGGGGAAGCTGTTGCTAGAATCCCGACTCGCCAGTCCCCATCACCCGAGGAATTGCCCCAGCTGATGCCCGCATCGAACCTGATCATCGTCGAGTCGCCCAGCAAGGCCCGCACGCTCAGCAAGTTCCTGGGTAGCGACTACGACGTGCGCGCTTCGATGGGCCACGTGGTCGACCTGCCGCGCTCCAAGCTGGGGATCGACGTCGACCACGGGTTCGAGCCTGACTACACCGTGATCAAGGGCAAGGAGGGTCCGCTGCGGGACCTCAAAGCGGCCGCCCGTAAGTCCAAGCGGGTGCTGCTGGCGGCCGACCCGGATCGTGAGGGCGAGGCGATCGCCTGGCACATCGCCAGGCAGCTGGGCCTCACCGATCCGGAGCGGATCGTGTTCCGCGAGGTTACCAAGCAGGCGGTCGAGACCGCCCTCAGCCACCCGCGCCCCATCGACCAGCGGCTGGTGGACGCCCAGCAAGCCCGACGGGTGATCGACCGCCTCCTCGGCTACAAGTTGAGCCCGTTGCTCTGGCGCAAGATCCGCAAGGGGCTCTCGGCGGGACGGGTGCAGTCGGTGGCGCTGCGCTTGGTCTGCGATCGCGAGCAGGAGATCGAGGCCTTCAAGGCTACTGAGAGTTGGAGCCTGGAGGCGCTGCTGCTCACCGAGTCCAAGGACCAGTTCAAGGCCCGTTATCAAGGGGTGGGACGGGAGCCCAAGGGAAGGCGCGGGAAGGCCAAGGACGACGACGGTGAGCCGTCCGGGCTCCCCAACGAAGCCAGCGCTCGTCGGGTCATGGCCGACGTCGAGAAGGCCGAGTTTCGGGTGGCCTCGGTGGAGCGGCGGCGGCTGCGGCGGAATCCGCCCCAGCCCTACATCACCAGCACCCTGCAGCAGGACGCCTCCTCGCAGTTGCATTTCAGTCCCACCAAGACGATGCGGATCGCCCAGCAGCTCTACGAGGGCGTCGAACTGGGCAGCTCCGGGCCAGCGGGCCTGATCACCTACATGAGGACCGACTCGGTCCGACTCAGCGAGTCGGCCGTCGAGGCGGCCAAGGTCTACGTGGAGCAGACCTTCGGGGCCCCTTACCTGGGCCAGGCTGGAGCTCAGCGGCGGGGGCCCAAGGCGGCGGTCGCCAGCCAGGATGCTCACGAGGCGGTCCGGCCAACCGCGGTGGAGCGGTCCCCCGCAGAGATCGACCAGTACCTCTCCTCCGACCAGGCCAAGCTCTATCGGCTGGTCTGGCGGCGTTTTCTGGCCAGCCAGATGAGTCCCGCGGAGTTCGACTCCACCAGGGCCGAGGTGATGGCCGGTGAGCATCGCTTTCGGGCGACGGGGAGCCAGTTGGTGTTCGACGGGTTCCTTAGGGTGGCGGGCTCGGAGGGCCGGGAGGATGAGCTCCTTCCCGAGCTCAACTCAGAGCAGATCGTCAGTCTTATGGAGCTCCTCCCCGAGCAGCACTTCAGCCAGCCCCCGCCTCGCTACAGCGAGGCCAGTCTGGTCAAGGAGCTGGAGGAGCGGGGCATCGGGAGGCCCAGCACCTACGCCACCATGACCGAGCTGATCCAGACCCGGCGCTACGTGGTCCAGGAGGAGCGGCGCTTGCATCCCACCCCTCTCGGGCTGGCGGTCAACGAAGCCCTGACCACCCAGTTCCCCTCGGTGGTCGATCTGGGCTTCACCGCCGCCCTCGAGCTGAAGCTGGACTCGATCGAGGCCGGCGAGACCCCCTGGGTCCCGGTGGTCAGCTCTTGGTATGAGCCCTTCTCCAAGGTGCTCGATGAGGCCCAGGAGAGCATGCCTCGGGTCAAGATCAAAGCCCAGCCCGCCGGTGCCGACTGCCCCAGTTGTGGAGCCGAGCTAGTAGTGCGCAGTGGGCGTTTCGGCGACTTCGTGGGATGCAGCCGCTTTCCCGAGTGCGACTACATCCAGGGCAAGGAGGAGCGGACCCCAGCCGAGGAGATCGGCGAGGCCTGCCCGCTCTGTGGCAAGCCGCTGGTGAAGCGCACCGGTAAGCGGGGGCCCTTTATTGGCTGCTCCGGCTACCCGGCCTGCCGCCATATCCGGACCGAGGCCGGCACTTCGGGAGCCGCCCGGCCGGCGGCAGTGGCGGCGGAGCCCACCGGCGAGGCTTGCCCGGACTGTGGCAAGCCTCTAGTCAAGCGCCAGGGGCGTTTCGGTCCCTTCGTCTCCTGCTCTGGGTATCCCGGTTGCAAATACCGGCCGCCTCGCGAGGCATCCAGCCCGGCCGCCCCGGGCGCGGCCCGAGCCAAGCCACGCCCGGCGGCCGCCAAGCGTCGCGCCAAGGAACCCGTCGGGAGTTAGCCCTGGCCGGGGGTGCGTTGCTCCACCCGCGGTGGAAAGTCTCCGGTCATCCCGTCGATCCGCTCCCGAATCAGGTCGGCGTGGCCGTTGTGGCGGGAGTACTCCTCGATCATGTGATTGACCATGCAGCGCGCCGACATCAGGGGGTAGCGGGCGGTGCTGAAGGTCACCTCCAGCGAATCTAGCCCCTCCAGTATCGACCGGGAGATCCGGCACTCCTCCTCCCAGGACGAGAACGCCTCGGCAACGTCGGCCTCACCAACTCCCTCGAAGTCGGCGTCGGGCTGATCGTCGGTGCACCATATGTGCCCGATCGGCTCTCCGGCCAGCCGCCGGCGGAACCAGGCCCGCTCCACCTCCGCTAGGTGGCGGACGAGCCCCAGCAGGGTTAGGGTGGACGGGGGCACAGTTGGCTCTTTGAGCTGGGCATCGCTGAGCCCCTGACACTTCCAGGCCAGAATAGTTCGCTGCTGGTCGAGGAAGCCCGCCAGGGTGGTTCGTTCATCCCCGGTCAACATCGGGTCCAGGCTGGGGTCAGGCATCGCCGAATCATAGGCGCGGTCGCTGGAATCAGGCCTGTGCCGCTGGGCCGATTCCGGGGCCGGGGTTAGAATCGAACTCCTGTGACCTCTCATTACGATGCCGGCCCGCGCGCCACGACGATCCTGGCCGTACGCCGGGGGAACGAGATCGCGGTCGCGGGGGATGGCCAGGTGACTGTGGGTGACGTGGTCATGAAGCACCGGGCCATGAAGGTCCGGCGCATTCACCATGACCAGGTGGTGGTGGGGTTCGCCGGCTCGGTCGCCGATGCCTTCACCCTCTTCGACAAGTTCGAGCGTCACCTGGACCAGCACCAGGGCAACCTGCTCCGGGCGGCGGTCGCGCTGGGCAAGGAGTGGCGCACCGACCGCTATCTGCGCCACCTGGACGCCATGCTGGTGGTGGCTGGCAACAACCAGATGCTCCTGCTCAGCGGGGACGGCGACGTGATCGAGCCCGACGATGGGATTGGGGCCATCGGCAGCGGCGGCCCCTATGCTCACGCAGCGGCCAAGGCGCTGATCGAGTACACGGAGCTGCCGGCCGCCGAGGTGGCGCGCCGAGCCCTGGAGATCGCTGCCTCGATCTGCATCTACACCAACAGCGAGATCTCCGTCGAGACCATCTCCGATACGCCTACGCCACAAGGGGACGCAGTTGGACCCGGAACTTAGACCGGCAGAGATCGTCTCCGCCCTGGACCGCTACATCGTGGGCCAGGCGGACGCCAAGCGGTCGATGGCGATCGCCCTGCGCAACCGCTACCGGCGGATGCAAGTCCCGGCTGAGCGCCGCCAGGACATCGTGCCCAGCAACATCCTTTTGATCGGGCCGACCGGGGTGGGCAAGACCGAGATCGCCAGGCGGCTCGCCCAGCTCACGAATTCCCCCTTCATCAAGGTCGAGGCCACCAAGTTCACCGAGGTCGGTTACGTCGGCCGCGACGTGGAGTCGATCGTCCGCGACCTTCTGGAGCAGACCATCACCCAGGTTCAGAGCCAGCGGGTGGCCGACGCCGAGGCCGAGGCCAAGCAAAGGGCCGAGGCCCGGATCGTGGATCGGCTGATCGAGGCCGACCAGCCGCAGCCTCAGCCTCTGGAGGCTGAGGCTGCGGCTGTCCAGGATTCCGAGGCAGCTCCCCGCCCCGACGAGCCCCCCGCCGGAGCCGACCAGCTGGCGGCGGCCCGGAGGGAGCGCGCCCGCCGCCGCCAACTGCTGCGCAAGCTGGCCGCCCGTAAACTCGACGACCGTCAGATTGAGATTGAGGTGGAGGAGGCCTACTCCCCGCCAGTGGAGGTCTTCTCCGGCAGCGGCTATGAGGAGATCGGCTGGTCGCTCTCGGACTTCTTCAGCCAGCTGGCACCGCCCCGTAAGCGAACCAAGCGGATGACGGTCGCCGACGCCCGGCACGTCTTGACCCAGGAGGAGACGGAGCGGCTGGTGGATGTCGATCGCGTTTACGACGATGCCATCCATCTGGTCGAGGAGAACGGCATCGTCTTCATTGACGAGGTGGACAAGATCGCGGGTCCTTATGTCGAGGCCCATGGGCCCGATGTCAGCGGGGCCGGCGTGCAGCGCGACCTCCTGCCGATCATCGAGGGCTCGACCGTCAGCACCCGCTACGGGCAGGTGCGCACCGACCACGTCCTCTTCGTGGCCGCCGGGGCGTTCACCTCGGCCAGGCCCTCCGACCTCATCCCCGAGTTCCAGGGACGGTTCCCGATTCGGGTCGAGCTTCAGCCGCTGGTGGAGGCGGACCTCTGCCAGATCCTGGTCGAGCCCAGAAACGCGCTGACCCAGCAGTACTCAGCGCTCCTGGCTACCGAGGGAGTCGAGGTGGAGTTCACCAAAGAAGGGGTGGAGGAGCTGGCCCACCACGCGTTCCTGGTCAACGAACGCGACGAGAACATCGGCGCTCGCCGGCTCTTCACGGTGATGGAGCGGGTGCTCCAGGACATCTCCTTCGCCGCCGAGGAGTACCAGGGCCAGAAGGTGAGCATCGACCGGGAGTTCGTCAGGGCCAAGCTCGGCGACCTGGTCCGCGACGAGGACCTGCGTCGCTACGTACTTTGAGCACTCTTTAGGTTCGGGGCCCTCCGGGCGGCCCCCATCTGGGGCACCAAGGGCTAGGCGGTCGGGGACCAGATGTAGGGCGTGGTGCTGCTCACGGTGAGGAGGCCGAGTCGTTCCAGGATGGGTCGGCTGTCCTCGGAGGCATCGACCTGGAGGTACTTGAAGCCCCGCTTGGCAGCGAGGCGTGCTCGGTACGCGACCGTGGCCCGATAGATGCCACGGCCCCTCCATCCGGGGAGCGTCGAACCCGTCCATAGAGTGGCGAACTGCGAATTTGGCTCCAGATTGAGCCGGGCCGTGGAGACCACCTTCCCGGAAGACTCGGCGACCAGAAGCACTACGTGGTCGGGGTTGGCTTCGACATCGTTGAAAAGAAGCTCTCCGAAGAAGCTGCGATCTTCGTTCCAAACGATGGAGAGCATCTCGGCCATGCGGTCGGTGTCGGCCCGAGAGGTCACCTGCCGGAGCGTCACTTCATGGGGCAGCCTCGGCTCGTGATTCATTTCGGTGACCCGTCCGATCAGGAGGTTCTCGAGCTCCTCGGGAACGAACCCGTGCGCTAGCAGCCGCCCGGTCAGGTCGTCCGTCCGATCGTGGGCGTAGGTCTTCCACTCGAAGGCGAGCTCAAGCGCGCCGAAGAAGTCGACCTGGCGCTCGATCAGGGCGTCCAACTGAGTCCCGTCCAGCCGGCTCAGGTCGCGGTACAAGACAAGGCCGCGGGGAGCCCCGCCCCAAGAGCGATAGACGGGGCCGGCCTCTTCATCGTGGGCGCCGTCCGGCAGTTGCATCGAGAGCCGGCCGCGCATCTGGGAGTCGAACGCAGCCAGTAGCTCAGCCCGCTGAGCGCGGCGGGCGTCGTCAGAGCCGTGTGGCCGCTCCATGCGAATTGAGTCTAGGTGCCTCCACCATGGGGGTTGGGACACGAGCGGACGGGGAGCCGGGTACTGCGCGCCACGGTGGGTCGTGCCGCGTGGGCCAGCTTGCTGCTGGTTGTGTTGCCCAGGAGGATCCCTCCGGCCTGGCCCAGGCGCTCCACCTCTGGGGAGTCTTCGGTCGGGACCCAGTCCCGGAGCGCCGCACTGCCCGGCGTCGTCACCTTTCCCTTGGTCGGCAGGAAGTCCTTGCGGGCGTCGGCAACCCCCCAGAACGGACCGGGTTCCCCGCCCTGGTGCTCCATCCGATCGATCTCGGCGGCGGCCGCGAGGGCCTCCTCCTCATAGACGAAGCAGAAGAACTTGTACTTGTCGCTGAGCAGCCTGATCCGCTCTAGGTGTGACCGCGCCACATTCACCGCCGACCATTCCCCACTTCCAACCCGGGCCCCGATCTCCCCGGCGCTGGTCACGTGGGCGTCGGCCCCCGCCGCGCTCAGATCGTCGAGCCAGGACACCCCATCCCCCCGGCAGCCGTGAAGAACCCCAAGAGCGGGTGGCTGCGTGCTGGCGCCTGCTCGACGGAGTCTACGTTCTGATTGAGACGGCGACCGGGTTTGGGCTGTGGTCCAAGTTGGGATAACATGACCGAGGCGATCAAATTCACATGCCCGGCGGACGCCTGCGGGGATCCCTTCGTGGGCCGGCAGGCGGTCGATGCCGGGCAGAGGCGGTAACGAATAGGAGGTTGAGCATGCCTGTAGCCACGCTCACCGAGCTGCTCCAGAACGGTGTCCACTTCGGGCATCAGACCAGCCGGTGGAATCCGAAGATGCGTCACTACATCTTCGCCAGCAAGGGCGGGATCCACATCATCGACGTGTCGCAGACCGTCGATCTGCTGGATCAAGCCTGCCAATTTGCCCACGACACGGTGGCTCAGGGCGGCCAGATCCTCTTCGTGGGCACCAAGAAGCAGGCCCAGGAAACCCTCCAGGAACAGTGCGCCCGGAGCCATCAGCCCTTCGTGGTCAACCGCTGGATGGGCGGGATGCTGACCAACTTCGAGGTGGTCAAGCGCCAGCTGAAGCGGATGGCGGAGCTGGTCGAGATGCGCGACCGGGGGACCCTCGCCACCCTTCGCAAGAAGGAGCAGCGGCGCCGCGAGGACGAGCTGGACCGCTTGGAGCGGAACTTTGGTGGGATCACCAACATGAAGCGGCTGCCAGCAGCGGTCTTCGTGGTCGACCCCCACAAAGAGCGGCTGGCGGTAACCGAGGCCCGCAAGCTGGAGATCCCGATCATCGCGATCACCGACACCAACTGCGACCCCGAGGAGATCAGCCAGGTGATCCCGGGGAACGACGACGCCATCCGCAGCGTCCGCCTGATCGTGACCCGGCTCGTCGACGCCGTCATGGAGGGGTTGGAGGAGCATCGCCAGATCGAGCTGGTGCAGGCCCAGAAGGCTGAGGTCGAGCGCCAGGCGCAGGCCGAGGAGGCAAGGATCACTGCCGCCAAGGCGGAGGTTGAAGCGGAAGCGTCCCGAGTCGCGGCCGCTGCCGCGGAGGCCGCTGCCGCGGAAGAAGGCGATGCGGCAGCGCCCGAGTCGGCAGAGGCACCCGTGCCGGCTGAGGTGGCGTCAGAGTGAGCCAGCCGATCACCGCAGAGCTGGTGCGCCAATTGCGAGAGCAGACCGGCGCCGGGATCATGGACTGCAAGATGGCGCTCACCGAGAGCGACGGCGAATTCGAACGTGCCCGCGACATCCTGCGAGCCAAAGGGTTGGCCTCGGCGCAGAAGCGCTCCGGTCGGCAGACCGGCGAGGGGCTGGTCGAGTCCTACATCCATCCAGGGGGAAGGATCGGAGTACTGCTGGAGGTCAACTGCGAGACCGACTTCGTCGCCCGCACCGACCAGTTCAAGGCGCTGGCGCACGACCTGGCGCTGCAGGTTGCCGGTGCCTCTCCCAGGTGGGTGCGCCGCGAGGACGTTCCGGCGGCCCTGCTGGAGCGCGAGCGCGCCATCTACCGGGACCAAGCGCTGCGGGAGGGCAAGTCAGCAGAGCGGCTCGACCAGATCATCGACGGACGGGTGCGCAAGTTCTACGAGACCTTCTGCCTCTACGAGCAGCCCTGGCTGCGGGACGAGGGGTCGAAGGGTCGCCAGGTGAGCCAGGTGATCCAGGAGGTGATCGCCGCGACCAGGGAGAACATCGCGGTCTCCCGCTTCGTCCGCTTCGAGCTGGGTGAGAGTGGGGCCGACGAGGGCCAGCCGGATGACGCTTGAGCCGGTCACCGAGCTGACCGGGACGGCGGTGAGCTCCGAGCCCGGCGTTCAGCCCCGCTACCGGCGGGTGGTGATCAAGATCAGCGGCGAGGCGCTGGTCGGGGACGGACAATTCGGCATCGACCCTGACGTTCTGGACGAGGTCGCCCGGGAAATCAAAGGAGCCCACGATCTGGGAACTGAGATCGCGGTGATGGTGGGCGGCGGCAACATCTTCCGCGGCCTGGCGGGGGCCAAACGCGGGATGAACCGGGTCACCGCCGACCTGATGGGCATGCTGGGCACCGTCATCAATGCCCTGGCCCTTAGAGACGCCCTGGAGGCGCACGGGATGCCCACCCGGGTGCTGACTGCGATCGAAATGCACCAGGTGGCTGAGCCCTACATCCGCGGTAGGGCGATCCGGCACCTGGAGAAGGGCCGGGTGGTGCTCTTCTGTGCTGGGTCGGGCAATCCCTTCTTCACCACCGACACCCCGGCGGCGCTCCGGGCCGCCGAGATAGGGGCGGAACTGCTGATCAAGGCGACCCGGGTGGATGGTATCTACAGCGCCGATCCCGAAGTCGACCCCACCGCCACGCGCCTGCCCACTCTCACCTACATGCAGGTGTTGAACCTCGGCCTGCAGGTGATGGACAACACGGCCATCACCCTGTGCATGGACAACCGCCTTCCCCTTCTGGTACTGGACCTCTTCACTCCCGGCAACATCGCCCGGGCCGTGCGCGGAGAGAAGGTCGGATCCCTCGTCACTGACCAGGTGCCCCCGGTTTGAGCGATGACCTGCTGCGGGAAACCCAGCATCGGATGGCCAAGAGTGTGGACTCGCTGCAACGGGAGCTGGCCTCGATTCGGACCGGCCGAGCTAGCCCCGCTTTGATCGAGCACCTTCAGGTGGAGGTCTATGACAGTCACATGCCGCTCAATCAGGTGGCCAGCATCTCCGCTCCGGAAGCCCACCTGATCCTGATCCAACCCTGGGACCGCAATAACATGGCGGCGATCGAGCGGGTGCTCCGGCGCAGCGAGCTGGGGCTGAATCCCGCCAATGACGGCCAGCTCATCAGGCTGCCGGTGCCGCCGCTCAACGAGGAGCGCCGCCGAGAGTTCGTGCAGATTCTCAAGCACCGCGCCGAGGAGGCCCGGGTGGCGGTCCGCAACATTCGCCGGGACGACCTGGAACAGCTCCGCCGGCTGGAGCATGACAAGGAGATCTCCACGGACCAGGCGCTGCGGGCGCAGGTCCAGTTGCAGAAGGTCACCGACGGGTACATCGAGGAAATTGAGGAGGTGGCGCGGCGAAAGGAAGCCGACTTGCTGGAGGTGTGATCCCCGGCCGAGACTCTGCGGATGGCTGAAACCAGCCCCGCCCTGCCTCGGCACATCGGGATCATCATGGACGGCAACGGGCGCTGGGCCCGTCAGCGCGGCCTCCGCCGCAGCGCCGGTCATCGCGCCGGGATACAGGCAATCCGGCGGGTCATGGAGGCGGCCGACACGGCGGGGGTCCACTGCCTCACCCTCTACGCTTTCTCCACGGAGAACTGGTCGCGCCCCCGCCAGGAGGTGGCGACCCTGATGCGGCTCTTCGAGCAAACCATGCAGGCGGAGGTCGACGAACTGCACCGCAACGGAGTGCGGATCAGGGTGATCGGTCGTCGGCAACAGCTCTCCAAGCGGCTCCAGAAACTGGTGGGGGACGCCGAGCGGCGCACCGAGGCCAACTTGACCGGGGTGCTGAACGTCGCCATCAACTACGGGGGCCGCGCCGAGATCGTGGACGGAGTGCGCCAGCTGGCAGCCTCAGGCGCCGACCTCAGCCAGCTGGAGGAAGCAGACCTGGCCGGCGCGCTCTATACCGCCGGGCTGCCTGATCCCGACCTCATCATCCGCACCGCCGGTGAGATGCGGACCAGCAATTTCCTGATCTGGCAAGCGGCCTACGCCGAGCTTTACGTGACCCAGACACTTTGGCCCGACTTCGATGCCGCCGACCTGCGGGCGGCGCTGGCGGACTACTCCGCCCGGGTCCGCCGCTTCGGTGGAGTTCCGGAACCGAGGTGAAGCTCGCGGTTCGTAGCGCCACCGGGGTGCTCATCCTCGGCCTCTTTTTGGGCGCCCTCTGGCTGGGAGCTCCCTTCGTCGACGCCTTCGTAGCGTTGGTGGTGAGCCTTGGCCTCTGGGAGTACTGGCAGCTCTGGCGAGGAGCCGGGCTGCACATCGACCCGATCTTGCTGTTCGGACTGGCCGCGCTTTGGCTGTTCCGATACGCCTATCCCCAGCTGCCCGAAGCGGGAGTGATTCTGAGCATCGCGGTGCTGGGCGGGCTCGCGCTCTCGCTCCGGTCCGACCCCCAATCACAACCGTTCAGGTGCTGGACGCTGGCGGTCGGTGGGGCCGCCTGGCTCGGGTTCTGTCCGGGATCCCTGCTGCTGCTCTACCACGGGATCGCGAGCCGGCCCCGAGCGGTGGAGGTGGTACTGCTGACGGTCGGGGTCTCGGTGATCGGCGACACCCTCGCCTATCTGGTGGGATCGCGCTTCGGGCGCCACCCCTTCTTCCCCAAGATCAGTCCCCGCAAGACCTGGGAGGGCGCCGTCGCCGCCCTCATCGCACCCACCGTGACGGTGGGCCTGCTACTGCCCCTCGCTTTGCCGCGGGTCGGGCACCCACTGGCGTTTGGGATCGGGTTTCTGGCGGCGCTCGCCGCTGTGGTCGGGGACCTGGTTGAGTCCCAGCTCAAGCGAGAGGTGGGGGTCAAGGACTCGGGGCGGCTCTTGCCGGGCCACGGCGGGGTGCTGGACCGCATGGACAGTCTGATCTTCGTCGGGGCGGTCGTATACTCGCTCTTGGGGGCGACGCACGCTTTCTGACCACCCCCACGCCGGTCGCTCCCCTCGGGCTGGAGGCGCCGGAATCACATCGGAGGCTCGATCAATGCCAACGCGGGTAGCCGTGATCGGGGCCACGGGGTCAATCGGTGCGCAGGCGCTCGACGTCATCCGGCGCTTTCCTCAGCAATTTGAGCTGGTGGGCGCCGTGGCCGGGCGCCGAGTCGCTGCTCTGCAGGAGGCGCTGCGCCCCTTCCCCTCGGCCCAAGCGGTGCTGATCGACCCCGATGCGGCGGTCCGCAGCGGGACCTCGGTCGGGATCGATGCGGCGTGCCGACTGGCTGGCTCTTCGGAGGTCGACGTGGTCTTGGTAGGCGGCGGCGGGGCCGGAGCCTTGCTCCCGACGCTGGCCGCCTGTCGGGCGGGCCGGTTGGTGGCGCTCGCGACCAAGGAAGTGCTGGTGATGGCCGGCGAGCTGGTCACCGCGACTGCCCGCGAGCATGGGGCCAGGATCGTCCCGGTCGACAGCGAGCACAGCGCCATCTGGCAGTGCCTGCGGGGAGAACGCGCCGAAAGTGTCCGCCGACTGATCCTGACCGCCAGCGGAGGCGCCCTGCGCTCTTTGCCGCTGGCGGAGCTGAGCCAGGTCAGCCCTGACCAGGCGCTCGCTCATCCCAACTGGCGGATGGGGCCCAAGGTGACGATCGACACCGCCACCATGATCAACAAGGGGTTGGAGGTGATCGAAGCCCACTTCCTCTTCGACATCCCGTACGAGCGGATCGACGTGGTCATCCACCCCCAGAGCGCGATCCACTCGGCGGTGGAGTTCTGCGACGGGACCATGATCGCCCAGCTGGGGATCGCCGACATGCGGGCGCCGATCGCGCTGGCGCTTAGCGACGGCGTCCGGCTGCCTGGGGTGGTGGCGCCGCTCCAGCTGGAGGAGCTAGGCCACCTGGATTTCGAGGCCGTGGATCCAAATCGCTACCCGGCGCTGAAAGTCGTGCGGGACGCCGGGCTTCGAGGGGGGGCGGTCCCGGCGGTGATGAACGCTGCCAACGAGGTGGTGGTGGCTGCCTTCCTTGAGGGAAAGATCCGCTTCACCGAGATCTCGACCCTGGTGGAGCGGGTGACGGGCTCTTTCGAGCCAACTGAGAGCCTGGGGCTGGAGCAGTTGCTGGCCGCCGATCGCTGGGCGCGGGCGCGGGCGCTGGCGCTGGTTGGCCAGCCGTCCGTGCCCACCCCGGGGGCGGTCCCCGTCTAGATGCCTGCCTTCGTGTTCACCTGGCAGAGCGTCGGGGGCATCATCTTGATGCTCCTGGTGGTGATCGCCATCCACGAGCTGGGCCATTTCGTGGTCGCCAAGCGGGCGGGGATCATGGTCCAGGAGTACTCGATCGGCTTCGGGCCGCGGCTGATGAGCCGGATGCGTGGCGAGACCCGCTACTCGCTGCGCCTTCTGCCCCTCGGCGGCTACGTCCGCCTGGCCGGGATGACCGGGCTGGAAGCGCCGCCCAACGACGGGGGCGCCCGGGGTTTCATCCACGCCAGCAACGCCCGCAAGGCCGCAACCCTGGCCGCCGGAGGACTGATGAACATGGTCCTGGCGGGGGCGATCTTCACCGGGGTGGCGGTGGTGGGCGGACCCTCACCGCAGGTCCAGTCGGGTGGCGCCCTCGCTACGGCCGGGGTCAAGGGCGACTGGCAGGTGGTCTCGGTGGCCGGCCACCGCACCTCGACCCTGCAGGGCGTGCGCAGCAACATCCAGGCCGCCCGGGGTCTTCCCCTCCGGGTGGGGCTGCAGCCGTGGACTGGCGGCCCAACCCGGCAGGTGATGGTCCAACCCCAGCTGCATTGGGTCGGATTGGGCAAGACCCCGAGAATTCCGGTCGAGGCGGCCATCACCGCGATCAACGGGGCTCCGAGCCCCCGCGCCCGGCCGACAACGATGGCCAAGGCGATCCCGGGCACACGGCCGCTGCGGGTCTCGTACCGCACGGCCGCCGGCCGGACCGGCACCGTACTGGTTCCACGCAGCCAGTTCCAGGTGGAGTGGCTGGTCGGATACATCGCGTCGGCGGGGAATCTGCTGGTGCCCAGCCTGGGCGGGCCGCCGATGCCGATCTACTCGGCCCTCGCGACCGGCTTCTACACGGTGCCCAGCCAGATCGGCTCGACCTTCGTGAACCTCTGGAAGTTGATCAGCCCCCATCACCCCGCGAACCTGCGGTTGTCGGGGCCGGTCGGCATCGCCCAGGAGACCTCGGTGGCGACCCAGATTGGACCCACCACCTACCTAACTCTGATGGCGCTGATTTCGGTCAACCTGGGCCTCTTCAACCTGCTGCCGATTCCGTTCCTGGACGGAGGGCGGCTCTTCTTCGTGCTCCTGGAGATGGGCCGCCGCCGGCGCATCAACCCACGGGCGGAGGCAGTCGTTCACGCAGTTGGGTTAGCCTTGATAGCGATGCTCTTCATCTATGTGACCTACGGCGATATCTCCCAGCTGTCCCGATGATTCAGCGCCGCAAGACCCGTCCGATCAAGGTCGGCTCGGTGGTGATCGGGGGAGCTGCCCCGATCAGCGTCCAGACCATGACCAAGACCCCGACCGAGGACGTGAAGGGCACCCTGGAGCAGATCGCTCGCGCCGCTGACGCCGGCGCCGACATCATCCGGGTCACCTGTGACACGAAGGAAGCGGGGGAGACGCTCCGAGAGATCGTCAAGGGCAGCCAGCTGCCGATCGTGGCCGACATCCACTACGACGCTCCGCTGGCCCTGATGGCCCTCGACGCTGGGATTCAGTGCCTGCGGCTCAACCCGGGCAACATCCGCCAGCCCGAGAAGGTCGCCGAGATCGCCAGGCGCTGCCAGGCTTTGGGCGTCCCGATCCGGATCGGGGTCAATGCGGGTAGCCTCCCCGACCGCAAGAAGCTGGCGGGGGGGCGGGGTGAGGGGGGAATCCCCGAGGTGGCCCAGAGGATGGTTGACGCGGCCCTGGGCCATATAGCGATCCTGGAGGAGCATGGTTTCCAGGACATCAAGGTCAGCCTCAAGGCCAGCGATGTGCTCACCAACATCGCCGCCAACCGGCTCTTCGCCAGTCTCGACAACCCCTATCCGCTCCATCTCGGTCTGACCGAGTCCGGACCCACCAAGACCGGTTCGATCAAGAGCGCGATGGGGATCGGCATCCTGCTGGCCGAGGGCATCGGGGACACCATCCGGGTGTCCCTGGTCGACGAGCCCGAGGAGGAGGTGAGGGTGGCCCGGCAGATCCTGGCCAACCTTCAAGAGAAGCCGACTGGCCCCAACCTCATCGCGTGTCCCACCTGCGGCCGGCTGGAGATCAAAATGGTCCCCATGGTGGCCCAGGTGGAGGAGGCTCTGAAGCGGGTCAAGCGGCCGATCAACGTGTCGGTCATGGGCTGCGTCGTCAACGGGCCCGGCGAGGGGATGCACGCTGACATCGGTATCGCTGGTGGCCAGCAGAAGGGAATCCTCTACCGCAACGGCAAGGTGGTCGCTACCATGCCCGAGGCCGAGCTGGTGGCGGCTCTGGTCACCCAGCTGGACCAGATCGCCACGGAGGACGCCCGACTCCTTGCCTCCGGGCAGCCGCTCCCAGAGGGAATCCCCGAGCCAGAGAAGGAGCCCGTCCCAGCCGGCTGACCGATCGCCCTAGGCGGAGGTCACCAGCTCCGCTTCCGCCTCCTCACCTAGGCGGTCCGAGTCCCAACCGCGGCAGGCTTCCGCGAAGGCTTCGAAGAGGGCGCGCGCCGTCTGATCGTTGGGCGCCAGCTCTTCAGGGTGGTACTGAACCCCGACCAAGAAGCGGTCGTCAGCGATCTCCACTCCCTCGATCAGCCCGTCGGGAGCCCAGGCGGTGGCCACCAGCTCCGCAGCCAGCTGGTCGATCCCCTGGTGATGCGTGCTGTTGACCTGGATGGTCTCGGTACCCACGATCTGCCCCAGCCGGGACGAGCGATCGACGGTCAGCGGGTGGACCGGCTGTTCGCGCGGGAGCGGTTCCTCGGGCGTGGCTCTGGGTGCGTGCTGCGACAGGTCCTGGGCCAAGCTCCCGCCCAGAGCCACGTTGAGCACCTGCAGGCCCCGACAGATCGCGAGGACGGGGATCCGTGCCTGGAGCGCCCAATCCACCAGCGCGAACTCCAGCTGATCGCTCTCCAGGTCAGGGTCGGTTGTGGGGTCCAAATCCTGACCGTAGCGCAGGGGATCGACGTCGGGACCACCTGGCAGCAGGAGGCCGCTGGCCCAGGAGAGATCGTCTGGGAGTGGGCTGCGGG
>CABDZR010000163.1_pt1 | contig 16201 bp, 15 predicted proteins | sample 3132251 | NCBI WGS metagenome assembly CABDZR01 (sample SAMEA5534341, study PRJEB31848) | metagenome | biome: tundra; feature: field; material: soil | place: USA | collected 2013-05 | depth 0.45 m | reverse complement strand
GGGACGATGCCGCAGGGGACGTTGACCCAGACGACATCCCGTTCTGAGAGGAGGCCTCGCGCCTCTTCCCTCGGGACGGGCCGCATTGACACGTCTATGTCACGGAATCTGACCTAGGCTCAAAAGTGGCATGTCAGAATTTGTGCACCTACACAGGCACTCGGACCACTCCTTGCGCGGCGGGCTCTCTCGTGTAGCTCAGCTCGTCGGGCACGCCAAGGAGTGGGGGATGCTCACGATCGCGCTCATAGACCACGGCACGCTCTCTGGAGCGGTTCCTCTGGGTACCGAGGCGGCGACGGCGGGGTTAAAGTCGATCATTGGCTGTGAGGTCTATATCGCTGCTCGCGGGATTCTTGACCAGGATAAGGACTTCGATCAAGACGGCTCCCGCTTGGTGCGCATCGTCGAAAACGAGGTAGGCTACAAGAACGTCCGGTGGGCGGTGTGATGATCGACATCCAGCAACTACGCACGAAGGCAGGTCTCGACGTGGCTTTGGCCACGATCGAGGATCAGACCGGTTCCTGCCGATTGGTGTCCCTCCCAAGGCGTTCGCCGACTCGGCGCCAGCGCTTCTCCCTGGCCACCTGGTGGTGGCAGCGGGCCGTGTTGAGGGCGGGAGCGAGCGAGAGATGGACGACGAGGGAGAGGAGGGGGCTGAGCAGGTGATGACCTGCGTCGCCAGTCGCGTCTTCTCGCTCGACAACCCCAGTGCCGCCCTCCTTCGGCCCAAGACCGTGGTTCATAGCAACTGTCCGGCCGATGCTCTGGTGCTGAACCAGATTCAGGACCTGGTGGCTAGAACCCTGGGCCCATGCCGGTGGTGTTGCACCGCCAGGGCGCGTCAACCCCTATCCCTTTGCCGGCTCGCACCCGAGTTCGGGACGATGCAGCGGTTATCGAGGAGGTGAGACGGCTCTGCGGGCCCAAGGCTTGGTGGCTGGAGGACCGCCAAGCGCCCGTCAACGGCCGGAAGGATTTTTCCGAAGCGGGGACTGGTGTAGGAATCAGGACCATGAAGCCCGTAGCCGGAGGAGGTCCGAAATGCCCCGTGCGGTAAGGCACCATCTAGAGCCGGCTCCCCTCCCGGTCAACCCGGTTCGGGAGCCTCAACTCATCGCCGCCACGTGGCATCCCCTGGCCTATCTGGTCGGTCAGCGCTTCTACGCGGACAGCCAGCGCCGGCGGCGGCTGGAGGTAGTAGGCGTTTGGTCTAGCTCCGAAGTTCTCCTGCGAGACGTCTCGAGTCGGCTCTGCCGCCATGCCACAGCGACCTGGGTCAGAAACATGGTCGACCAGTACGGGCTCGACGCGAACGACGAGCCCCTGGGCAAGGTGGACTGGGAGCGGCTGATGCAGCCCCACGTCACGAGACTGACCAGGCCCGTCGCTGAGGCGGTCCTGGAGCGCGCCGAGAAGCGAGAGGAAGGCGGTGTGGAGCTGCGGCGCCTGATGCAAAGCGAGGTGTCGAGCGCCGGCCTTCGGCTGAGGCCCCGCGGGCCTCGGGCCCGGGTCGCCTCAAGCCTGGCCTGATCGCTACCCCTAGCTGAGCGTTCGCTATGCCCTATCCATCGAATTGACGCATCCATGTCACAGATTTCGGGCTATGGTGGCCCCGTGCCAGTTGTAACTCGCGCCGCTGCAACCGGCCCCGCCCTGGGCTACCTCAAGGACCAGTGGTACTTCACGGACTCCGGGCGAGGAGCCGTGGGCCGGGTCGTCACCGTCACCGACACCTATGTCGAGGTCGCGGTCCATCGGCTCGGTACGGCGGGAGACGTGGGGTCCGAGGAGGCTCGGGCCGCAAGTTCCTCATGGGTCAGCGGGGCCTCTGTTCGCCAGCAGATCAATTTGACCCGTGAGGCTCTGGGTAAGCCACCCATTCAATGGACTGAGTTGACCCGTGCGAGGGCCGGGCTTTCGGCAGAGCGAGCCGAGGGCCTCCGGGCCGCTCGTCAAGAGCTGCACCGGGATGCGGAGGAAGTCATCGAGGCTCTGGAGCATAGCGAGCCGGAACTCACCGATACTGCCGGTGCCCCCGATGGGCGTTCGATTACCCGAAAGGAGTTGGGTGCTTCGATTAGGGCGATCGGGCTTCTCCCAACTCTGGATGCGATGCTCGGAGCGTTTGAGGAGCAGGTTCGCCTCGAAGAGAGAGACGACCAGACCCCAGTGTTCCTTGACAAGTTGCGCGAGCTGCCAGTGCCGTCTCTCGCCGAGTATGGCCGGGTCTTGAAGAAGGCGATAGCCCAGCCGGATAGCCGCAACGTCCAAGACGCGCTGTTCGCCGCGATGGGAGCTTGCCAGGCTGAGATTCGCAGCGCTCGTCGGATCCCCGACGTGGTCGACATCGTGGACGAGCTCCAGGAGCCGGCTGAGGTCATCCGCGAGCGCCAGCACCGGGTTCGGCGGGTAACCGAGGGGACGGCCCAGGGCGACCTACTGACAGGGGCGTTCGGGCCGGTCCGGAACGCCAAGCTCGGCCGTCCTCGCTACCTGCTCACCCAGGACATGCTCCCGGACGAGCACGTGGTGGAGGTCACCCGGGCGGTTACGAATCTCGACCTTCCCGGGCTGAGCCCTCGCGATGCCCGGCGCGTACTTCGGCCTTATCTCAAGACCGAGGACGGAAGCGACAAGGTCCGGACCTTGGTTGACAAGGCCTCTGAAGGCCGCCTTCGCACAGGCTTTACAAGAGAGTAATCAGTTTGCTGCCGGTAGCAGGGAGCATAGAGTGGCCCTACGGGCAGCTTCGGGCCTAGGAGAGGTCACTATCAGTCTTTCGGTTGGAGAGTCTATCGCCGCGGGGAGTCTGCGGCTTGAGCACCGCTTCAGCACTGCCGGGGTCGACCCTACGCCTGTGTCCCCTCGACTACCACTGACGCCAAGATGGGCTTTCCCCCGGGATCCGACCGCACGCCCGAGGCGGATCACGGCCAGACACCCTGGGTTCAGGGAAGTTCCAAAATAGGGAGGTCCGTGAGTCGGACGAAGAAGTCCCCAAACGCGGCCAAGATCCTCATGCGGACTCCTCTCGGGTTGATCTCGACAACCAGTTAGCTACGACTAGCCTACTCCCACGCTTCCCATAAGTGCTAGCTCAGTGGCGCACTGTCTCTAATTTGTCATCGTTCGCGTGTCATATTTCCCGTATGGCACTTCAGCGATCGTTCACTCCCGTCAACTCTGGGGAGCTACTGGAGGCGCTGGAGTGTGGGCGGGGATCCTGCCCTTGTCACCAAAGCGCTCGCAACGGACGGGGCCTGACTCATTGCCCAGCCCACACCGATCCGTCTCCGTCGTTTTCGGTGAAGCCAGGCCAGGATGGCGGAGCGGTCTGGCACTGCTTTGGAGGGTGCCCGAAGGAGGAGACGACTAGCGCTCTTCGCGAGAGGCGAGTCCTCGGGAGGGGAGCAGCTGCATCTGGACCAGCTCCACTTCTTATCCGTCCAACCTTTAGCCCGAAGGCAGCCGAGGTGGTCCCGTCACGGCAAGCGTCGCTTCTGGGCTGGGCTATGGATGAATACCGCAAGCTCCTCCCGGGATCACCGGCCATGCGCTACATGCGTAAGAGAGGGCTACCCGATGCGGGTTGTGGCTGGGCCCCCGGAGGCCGCTTTCTGCTGGGGCGAGTGGGCCTTGGAGGCGAGAAAGTCACCCTGGCCGAGCTCGCTGATGCTGGTCTGGTTCATGCCGACGGCGCCTGGGCGGGCGCTGATGTGATGCGAGGGCGAGTCGTCATGCCATTCTCCTGGCAGGGCCGTACCAGTGCCCTTTGCGGCCGTGCGGTGGACGCCGACACTCCGCCTCATCGCCGCTACCTCTACACGAAAAGTGAGCGCCGTTGGCCGTTGGGCCTCTTCAATGAAGCCGCTCTCTCTGCCGAGTGCCTGGCAGTCACCGAGGGAGCGCTGGACGCGATCGCCCTTACCTACCTCTGCGGCGCCCCCGCGGTCGCGTTGGGAGGGCTGCAGCATCCACGGTCGATCGATCGCCTCGCTGCGCTGCCAAGCACGACGAAGGTCCTCCTGGCCTTCGACGCCGATGAAGCTGGAGACAAGGGCCGCACCCGTATTGGTGACGCGCTTGCCAAGGGACCCCAGGTCAAGCACGTTCGGCCCGGGCCCGACGTCAAAGACTGGCCCGACATCGTTCAGGCCCGAGCCGATCTCCAGCGCCGGCATGAGCGCGTGCCAGCTTTCCGACTTGCTGCCTACGAGGTCCATGCGCCTCCTTTAGCGGCAGGGGCGTCAGCCAGCCCCTCCCAGCCGCCTACCCCTTCTGGCGACCACCAGGGGATTCCGCTGCCCGGCCGAGATCGCAAGCCGAAGAACACTGTCGCGACTATGTCACTCACAGTTCGCTACGGTTAGGCCATGGCTCACCTCGATACATCGGAAGCGATCTACACCATCCGACTGAAGGACCTCCCCGCGGACGCCGCAGAAGGACCCCTCACGCCCGAGGCCAAGGCCGCTTTCGTTCCGTATCCCACGAGCCCGGCTCTCCCGGTAACCCCGTTCGCGACCAAGAGGCGGACTGAGGGATTGGCCCCAGGTCCGGGCATCAGATAGGCCATCTCGACCAGAGGTAAATGAGATGCACGTTGTCCTGGCGGCGGCCTCGATTGTGCCGCACTTCGTAATGGCGGTGGCGGCCTGCACGTCAACCGACCCGACCAGCTGTGCGACCAGCTTCATCACCACGATCGGTGGATGGTTCACGGCGCTCATTCCGATCGCCATCACTTACCACGCGATCAAGAAGTTCCCCAACAGCGAGTCTCACTTCCTGCTGATCATCGAAGCAGCTGTCGGCTGGATTGGGTGGCTGGCGATAGCCGGAATGATGGGTCTCGGCGTCTAAGGCCCGTGGGGGTGGTGCCGACGAGAGGGGTGTCGGGCTCTCGGGCTTGGACGCCCCTCTCGTCTTTGGCGAAGTCTGAATCGGCAGGTTGAAGGAGTAAGGGTCCGTGTTCTCGTGGCTTGGTGACCTCGGAAAGATCATCGGAGGGCTCTTCCACCTAGCCACAGACCCTCTGGCGACCGTCTGGTCATGGTTCTTCAACACCTTCATGGGGAACCCGACCCATGCCACCACGCCCCTGGGGTTCCTGTTTCAAACCCTGACCGGGAAGCTCGATCCGACATCCCTCGGGATCGTGCCCCATATGTACGCCATCATGGCGCCCCTGGCCCTGGGGGTCCTCTCGATCGCCACGGCGGCCCGTTACTTCACGTTGATGAAGAACGACCAGGTAGCGCCGAGCATGGCCATCTACGACGTGATGCCACGCTACCTGATCTTGGCGTTGCTACTGGCCCCCGGGACCAACATCGGCTATCACCTCTTTGGGTATGCGTCGGACGCCTTCTCTCAACTGGGAGGAGCGATAACTGGCGGACTGCTCACCACCTTCACGCTGGGCCATGTGACATCTACGCTGGCCAGTGCCTTCGAGACGGACATCCTGGTTGCCATCGCCTCCTTTCTCAGTGGCGCTGCGATTCCCATGGTCAGCCTCGTCGTCGTCTTTGGCATCTCGATGCTCTGCCTCATCCTCTATCTGGTGATCCTCATGACCATGCGGACGGTCATGCTGATCTTCGGCCTCACCTTCATGCCGATCGCCCTCCCGATTGCCGCCTATGACCCGCACAACGCCTTTTTCCGCTGGTGGCTTGGCACCGTCCTTGGCGCACTGGTGGCCCAGATCATCGGCGGAGCCGGATTTGCGATCACTCTCTCCCTCGCAATCAGCACGCCCGGCCAGGGACCATTGAAGATCCTGACCGCCATCCTCTTGATGGACGCTGGCCTCCTCTTTACGACCAAGGCTGTCAAGGCAGCGGAGAGCGGCACGGTTAGCGGAGCTGGGATGGGCCTGGGGGGACTCGTGGAAACCATGGCCCTGGCCCCCAGAGCTGCGAGGAACTTGCTGGGCACCCGGATCAACAGCGAGAACTCTGGTAGCTTCACCGCCCTCGGCCGGCGAACATCGACGGCCCACGGCGGTGGTGGTGGCGGCGCGGGGAATGGTGGCTGGAGCGCTGGTCGCCGAGGTATGGCCGGCTTCCTCTTTCCGCGTCACAACGTTTCGGCAGACATGGTCGGCGTTGGGCTCTCAACCGTCGCTGGGGCCGCCAAGGGTGCCTTGCGGCCTGGCGCTGAGGGTCGACCCCGGAGCCTGATCCTTGGTGCTCAGCGTGGTTATCACGCTGGCATGGGCTCGATGAGCCACTCGGAGTTTGCCACGGAGTACGGGGAGCACACCACCGCGGGGCGTCAGCTCAACTCTCATATCGATAGCCGCTTACAGAACCTTGACGCCACGCTTGGGCAGCAACACGAGGGGTCCCTTGCCGAATCTGAAGCCCACCACCAGCAGCAGGTGGCTTACGCCGATGAGGTTGCCGCTGGGCGTCACGACGACGAGGTTGGGAGCTGGCTCGGCACTCAGCAGCGCGAGTACGCGCAGATCTCTGACTCTCATCGGGCCGAGTACGCCAACACGGTTCGGGCAGGGGCTGACTCGTCGCTCACCGGCCATCAGCAACGGCTCGTTGTAGAGAGGGCGTCAGCTCATCAGGAGTTCGAGCGCATCCGCAGTGATGCCCTGGCGCAGGGCCACGCCAATGCCCAAGCCCGTCTCCATCCGACTGCCCAGGGCAAGTCGGGGCGGCTCACCAACGATCAGGAAGCCCATCTTGAGGCGCGGATGCGGGCCGTCGAGCAGAAGTACGGGGTGCGTTCAAGTGGAGATGAGTAATGGCTGACGAATACAACGAGGCGGTAGGGGTTCCACTCGCATACGACACCCAAGTGCAGATCCCCGTCGCTGGCATGATGTTGTCGATCAGGCAGGTGGTTGGACTGGCCATCGCGGCTGGACCCATCTACCTTGGCCTTCGATTCCTGCCAGAGCCCGCCGGGATGGCCCTAGCCGTCACCTGCGGCATGGTCGCTCTCGGCATGTCGAGCGTGACCCGGGAGGGCATGTGGTTCGGCACCTGGCTCTTGGCCCGACGCATCAGCCCGTGGCTCCCGCAGAGCATCCGGGGCGGTGTCGTCTCCCGGGCTCGCGTGAAGCGCCGGGGCAACACGCTCCAGATCGCTGATGTCCGGACCGCCAAGGCGGTACCCAAGGAGATCGGTGGCCTCAGCACGCTCCCCCGGCTTCGGACCGTGCGGGACGGTCTGATCGAAACGGTCCCTGGCGGCTGGTACGCCGTCGTGGAGGTACAAGGGCCTTCCAGCGCGCTCAATGAGATGGCTTACGCACGTTGGACTGAGTCCTTTATGGCTTGGCTGGCACAGATCGACACGCCCGCCCAGGTCTTGGCCGTCCGCGATTACTGGGACGGTGATCTGGCCCAGCAGATGTTTGACGAGCGGGTCGTTAGTCACTCGGAACTTGCGAGAGAGGAACGGGCCCTGGTGGGGGAGGTAGCCGGTGAGAGCCTGCGCCTTCGCCACTTGGTGGTGTTCACGCCAGGACGAGGCACCAAGAAGGGGATGCCCGGTGGAGGGTTCCTGGGCCCCATCGGCACTCAGGCCCCGATCAGACGCAGCGATGCGGAGAGTGTCCTGGAGCTCGCGATGCGAGTCGGGATTCAGCGTCACCTCCAATGCGCCCCCGTTGAAGCTCTCCAGCTCCGGGCCCACTGCGAGAGGACGCTCTTGGCCGCCCAAGAGGGCGCCGCCGCGGATGGCGCAATCCGGCTGGGCGACCGTCATCTGGCGACCCTCGCCGTCACTAAGCTCCCACCCTCCATGTTCCCCGGGACCGCCATCAAGGCTCTCCTTCGGACCAATGCTCGAAGCACAGCGTCGCTTCACTGGTTCCCCCTCGAGGGAGCTGAGGCTCGCAAGATCATCGACCAGCGGCGCCGGATGCACCGCGTCACCCAGCAGAAGCGACCGGGAGGCGACATTGAGCAGTCAGTCGCCGAGGAGAAGCTGACCACCTTCCTGGACTCGATCACCCGGCAAGAGGACTCGGTCTGCCGGATCGCCCTGACGGTCACGGTCGAAGGACCGGACCCGGCGACCGCGGAGGCCGCTCGGGACGCGATGCAGACGCATCTGGCCGAGGATGACATCAAGAGCGTCCCCGTGACGGTGCCGGGGTTCTGGCCAGTGGCCACGACCGCTCCCGGGGGGCTTGCGCTCCGCCGCGGGCTGATTCTTACCAGTCAGCGGGTCGCAAGCTGCTTGGTCCCGGTCCTAGGCACCCCAATGAGCGACTTGACCGCGCCCTACCTGGGTTTCAACGTCCAGACCGGCTGCCCGGTCTACCTCGATGTGTTCTCGCTCCCGAACCACAGTGCCGTCGTTTTCGGCACCACCGGAGGGGGGAAGTCTGTCACCACCAAGGCTATGATCGCCCGGCAGGTGCTCCGCGGCGTCACCGCCATCGTGGCGGATCCGGAGTCGGAGTATCGCCAGATCATCGAGGAGCTGGGCGGGCGCTACTACGAGCTGGGCGTCGACTCCTCCCTCAACCCGTTGAGTGCGGGCCTGCACGAGGAGTTGGTTGACGATGCGGCCGGGATCGTGCTGACCGCCCTTGGCGTCATGGTCGGTGAGACGGTCGGAATGAAGAATGGTTCCCCGATCCGGCAACTGCGAGATGCCGACCAGGGCTGGCTCCACGAAGTTCTATGCGAGTTCTTCACGGCGTGGCGCGCCGGCCCTCACCGGAACGAGGAACCGACGCTGACTTGGCTCTGCCGGTGGATCGAGGCCAAGAGCCTCAAGAGCCCTCTCATCGCCAACAGTGAAGCCATGCAGACCCACTACCGAGAAATCCTGCTGCGGCTCAAGCGGTACACCCAGGGCCGCTACGGACCCATCTTCGATCGCCCCAGTGCCTTCTCGATCGTGCAGGGGCAGGCAACTGGGCTGGGTCTGAAGTCGCTGGCGATGCAGGCAAAGGCTGAGCTGACGCCGGCCATCGTCATGTTGATCACCTCCATCTACGCCACCATCGGCAAGACCAACGGCCGCACCATCGTCATGATCGACGAGGCCCACCACCTCACCAATGGCGATGCGGACGCGGCTCGGGCCGTTGGGATGCTGGTGCGGAAGGCTCGCAAGTACCGCATCGGCATCTGGATGGCGAGCCAAATGCCCAAGGACTTCCTGGAGACGGAGCTCGGAGCCGAGCTGGCGGAGAACGCCCAGACGAAGGTGGTCCTGGGCCTGGAGAGGGCTGCGGGTGATCTGGCGCAAGCCAAGTTCAGCCTCAGCGACATGGAGATGAGCTTCATCTGCCCCGAGTTCGAGCGTGGCCGTGCCGTGGTCATCGCTGGTAAGGAGCGCGTCATCGTCCAGGTTGACCCTGGCGACTACATGATGCGGTTCATTCGCACCGGGGAGGCCTCGGCGGCATGAACTGGCTCAGCCTTCTGAAGGTCGCGGCGCGCGCCCAAACAGCACGCCGCTCTAGCGAAGACGGAGGGCTGTTGAAGCTCCTGCTACCAGCCCTTGGCGTGGCGGCCTTGATCCCCGTCGTAGCGATCGTCGTCATCGTTGTGCTGGTCGGTGGGGCCGTTGCGGTCGCGCTGACCCCCTTCACATTCTTCTTCGGGATGATGCCGCAGTCGGCGCCTGCAGGTCTGACCGGACCGCCGGCCATCTATTGGTCGGCCTACGTAGCTGCCCAGAGTGAGTACCACATTCCCATGGCGGGGCTGCTCGCGCTCAGCTACATGACATCCGGCTTTGACCCCACGTACTCCAGTCCTGACGGCAACGCCGGGATCATCGCAATGCCTCCATCCCTCTTCGCGACCACAGCGACGGCCCACGCAATCAACGCCAATCCATGCCTCCCGCAGGCGAACTCGACGAACAATGCGTGCACCTCGACGGTCCGGCAGGAGATGGATGCCCCGACCGAGGAGATCCCGGTGGCGGCGGCTGCATTGGCTGACCTCAAGTTCACTGTGCCCAGCGGGAAGAACTACCTGCCGGGAGACGTGGACACCGCCATCAAGCCCTTTGTGTGCGGGCAAGCCGCGGTGTGCGATCTGAGCACGGAGACTGGCGACCTCCTTCAGGACATGTCTGAGATCTACCAGTGGCTCCAAACCCCTTCGACCACACCGACGTTCCGTTCCTCAGGCTCGTGGAACCAGGTTCAGGTCGGGACATTCCCGTTGCCCGCGAGCACTCTAGGCGATCCTTTCCCATGGGGCCAATGCACCTGGTGGGCCTACTACAACGATCGCGTGCCTGGAGTGTTCGGCAACGCCGACGAGTGGCCGGCCGAGGCGGCAAAGACTGGGGTCACGGTCATCCCGGCCTCCTACGGTCCCGCCCCTGGCGACGTCGTCGTTTTGGGGCCTGGAGGAGGGTATTCGCCGGTTGCTGGTCACGTTGCTGAGGTGGTCGCGGTCTACCGCAACGCCGCTGGCCAGATCGACGGGTACGAGGTGAGCCAAGCCAATGTCCCTACAGGCGCTGACCATGGCAGCTACGCCGACATCCTGTGGCCAGATCCGAACGTTATGGACTTTCTTCCCTCGACCGGGCAGTGGTTCTATCCGCTCAGCTCGTTCCAACAGACGGGAGTCTGAGATGCAGTTCGTGCTTCCCGGCCCAATGCCGAACCCCGCCGCCGCTGAGGACGTCATGTCCTCGCTTTGGGGGACTTCGCAGACCTTCGCCTCGCGGATTTCGCTGTGGATCGTCGGTTGGGGGGATGGGAAGGTCCACGTTGCGGTGGCGGCATCTGTCCCCAAGGCTGAGTCGATAGCAGTCGAGACGATCGGCTTGGGTGCGGCTCCTGGCGAATCTGGAGCGGTGTCGGGTGACGCGGTCATCGCGTCCGCGTTGGCCTCTGGGGACTGCTACTGCATCGCCGTAGTCCCCCAGTACCGGGATATCCCCCTAAAGGACACGAGCTGGTGGCGCCAGAACAACGATCCCCTCTACCCGCTCCAGACGCGCATCGAGAAAACCCCACCTGGACGAGTGACTGGGAGCGTGTTCACATTTCGAGCCTTTGCCAAGGGCCGCAGTCGTGCGTCCCTGACCGTGTTCGCGGCGGGGGATGATGCCCACGAGCTAGCAGAGGGCATAGTGGCGCAGTACCAGGCGGTCGGTGCGACGAGCCGAGTGCCGATTCTCCAACGCCGAGCTCTGAGACGGGCGTTGGCCGGCCAGATTCGCAGGCCCGCGTTCACGGTGACCCAGGGCTCTCTTGAGGTCTACTGGCACCCGCCACTGACCCAGGACCCACGGCGGGCCGAGACCGCAACGTTGCTGCTTTAGGAAGAGCATGAACAGCAGCAGTTCCGATCTTGGCCTGAACAAGCTCGTTCTGGGCCGCAGGGTCCATGACGAGAAGAAGACAGAGGTGGCCATCGCGGGCCAGCACCGGCCTCGTGGAACCCTCCTAGTGGGTCAGGCCGGTCTTGGGAAGTCGAACCTCATCGTGGAGAGCTTTCTCCAGGACGCTGAGGCCGGCCACCGGGGAGTGTTCGTGGACCCGCACGACAGCACGGCCGAGATTCTGCGGCGGATCCCTGCTCACCGACGCCAGGACGTCGTGCTGGTGTCTCTCGTCCAAGAGGGCGTGCCCATCTGGCCGCTGATGAATGTCGCCCATAGGCCGGACGAGATCCTGGTGGTGGCTGACCACCTGATCGACGCCTGGCGGGCCCTATCGGGTGAGCAGTCGATCGGTCCCCGGGCCGACTCGATCATCAAGCACGCTCTTCTCCTCGTGGCTGGACACAGCGACGAGTTGCTCACCCCTCTTGAGCTGCAAACGGTCCTAGCAGACCAGGCATACCAGGTCGCCTTGATGGATCGAGCTCATGACCGACCAGACTACTTCCCTCTGCACCTCTTCTGGAATCAAGTAGTTCCCGGCCTTGGTGCTGCCCGCTGGCAGGAGTGGTCGCAGTCCACCCAGAACAAGCTCGCTCCGTTGCTCCTCCATCCGTGGCTGCGGCGAGCGACGGCGGGCATCGCGCCCATCACCGCTGGGGATCTTCATGTCTCAGGGCCCGAGATCCTGGATGACAAGAACCTTCTGCGAGTGATGTGGGTCCGTGATGGGGTGGTGATCGCTACGGTCAGGGAAGTTGACGGACAGATGACCACTTACACGGTTCGAGTAGGGAACTCGTTGGAGAAGTGGCTCATCGAGGGGGTATCGGCGTCCAGCGGAAAGGTCCGGTCTCAGAAGTTCCCCCAAGGGCGGCCGGCAGTTTCTCCGATGCCGTTCCCCGACACACGTGATCCCGCCTTGATGAGGCCGGACGATCTGGAGCTGGCTCAGTACGGCGATCACTTGGCCCAGTACGTGGCCCGTCGTCGTCGCCGGCGTGGCTGGACCAGGCGGGTTGAGTACGACTTCATGGAACGGGGCGTGGAAGTGAACGAGGCCATCGACATCGGGGACCTGCTCGACGATCGAAAGCTGGTCCTGGTGGAGATCCCCGAGACCTATGGGAGTTCAGTCACCGAGACCATCGGGACGTTCGTTCTGCTGGCCGCGGTCCTGAGCGGCATCCGGGCTTTGGCCCTGCCCCCTGAGCGCCGAGTCCCCGTCTCCATCTACATCGACGAGGCAGAGCAGTTCATGAGCAAGTCGATGGATGTGGCCTTAGCCCAGCTTCGGAAGGCTGGGGTGGCCCTGACCCTCTCGATCCAGCGACTCGGCCAGTTGGGGGCCCAGCACGCAGGCCTGCGCCGGGCCATCGTGGACACGGTAGGGACCCTGATCGCTCTGGGCCCTGGCCTTGGTGAGATCCCAGAGATGGCTGAACTCCTTGGAGTTGACCCGGATGACCTTCGAGGGCTGGAGCGGGGAGAAGGGCTGGTGAGTGGACTCACCGATAACTGGGCCCGGGAGAAGCCAGTTCGCTTCCACTTCGACAGGATGCGCCCCATCGGAGAGGACCACAGCATTGCCCTCAGAGAGGCAAGCGCGGCACGGTACACACAGACCGTGGAGCAAGCCGAGACAGGCTATGCGGCGCGGCAGTCTCAGATCCAGCACGTCATGGGCATCGGGGAAGTGAAGGTCAAGGAACAGGCTGAGGAGAAGCGGGCCAAGAGGCGCACGCCCAAGCCTTCGTCGGGGCCGAGTGACTTCCCCGAGGGTCCGCCCCCGGAAGACGAGCCGGCCGAGCCGCAGTGGTAGGGAGTGGTGATCTAGCCCCCCTCCTTAGGCTACACTCGGAGTAAGGCACAGCGAACTAGGGATTGATCGTGAGAGCCATACCTGAAGCACTCGTCCTTGAGGACGACCCGACCCAACTGGCCGAGATTGCGGAGGCCGTCTCCGAACTCGGCTACGACATAGTGACTGCACGGTCAGCAGTTGACGCTCGCCGGCGGCTAGAGCAGAGGGGAGCCCAGGTCCTGCCGACCATTGGGATCGTGGACTGGAACATGGACATGAGCCCCGATCAGTCCGTGGGCATCCCCGACTTTCTGCGTTGGCTTCGCCGCTTTGCGCCGTCGTGCACGGTGATCGTCTACACGGTTCGCGCCGACCTTCTGCCTGTGCATACCAAGGTGCGCGATGCCGACCCGTGGGCCTATCTCCAGGACAAACGTGACGGTGTCGACTCGCTTACCAGTCGCCTGCGGACCATGATCTCGGTCCGAATTGAGGACTTGGTGCTTGAAGGTTCGCAAGTTCACTCCGCTACCACGGGCAAGTCGTTCACTCACCACGTCGCCATGAACCTGTTGCTCCACTACCCCGAACCACTCGATCTGCGGCGCAGCGTCTCGTCAGTTCGTGCCGCCTATCGCTTCAAGTTGTGGCTGGCAGAACAGCACTCGCCGCTGGACATCGAGGTGGTTCACAAGCACTTCCGCCTTGTCGAGCGCAGGGAATATCAGGCAGCGGCTTCATGAGGCTGACCCCTCCTATTGTGGCGTCTCTGCCGCTCGCCGCCGCGGTGATCGGGCCTGACAACGGAATCCTTGCCCAGACCCCTGAATGGACTGGGCCGGGGCTCGGTACCGTTGCCTACGGTGCCGGGTCCAGCGCGCTCCTAGTGACTCCGCTTGATCAGGACGGTCAGGTGACCCTCCTGGTGGACGAGTTGCTCATGGCCATGCGCCGGGCGTCGGACACAGTCGCCGCGGAGTTCCGGGCCCGGCTCACAGTGGTCGCAGCCGCTCTTGAGGTGATCGTGGGCCGCCGGCCATCCGGTAGCGGCACCGTGGGGGAGGCCCTGGCACTAACAAGCGCCCTCTCTCCATTCCACCCAGATACTCAGCTCTCGATCACTCGCCATGGGGTGTCTGCGGAGGCTCCAATCTCGAGCCCCGCAGCGGTGGCGATGGCCTTGCATCAGCTGGTTCGCAATGCGTCCGGCCACGATCGCGCCTCGAACGTGATGCTGACTGTCTCCAGCGTGGGCCCCAGTGCTCTCACCTTTGAGATGAATTGGACATCGCGGGTTCCCGGTGTTCCCAGCTCGGTTCGGACGTCCCGGGTCCTATCGCGGCGGGTGGCAGGGTCTGACGCTCTTGGGCGGGTCCGGCACCAGGGCTGGGGACTTGGGTATGTATCAGTAGCCGCCGATGCTCTGAGCGCCGTTAGGACCGGGCCTATGCTCGGTGAGGACGGTGTGATGCGGGTCACCCTGGACTTCGGCGTGCCGCGGTTGATGCTCCCTATCGCATGCGTCGAGGGGTGCAAGATCGAGGAAACCACTCCGGGCTGGGACAGCGAGGAGCTTCGCTGCCCAACTCAAGGATCCCCGACCACCGTGGAACTCGATCGAGTGGTCAGGGACTCCGAGGCCGCAAGGGGACAGATCGTGGCCCACGGAGCCTGGCTGGCCAGGACCACCGGATCAAAGACCTGGATTGCGCTCCCTCCAGACGGGATGAAGGAGCGAGCCCGCGATCTCATGGTCGGGTGCAGCCACGAGAGGGCCACGTGGAACGTCGCTGAGCCTGTGAGCACCATTGTGAATGCCCTCTTGGTTCTGGTCTCGCTCGCCGCTGGCCAGCCGGCGGAGGAGTGGCTGGTCCTTCCGACCTCGTGGCCCCGGCACTTCAGCAAGGCAGCGGAGGCTCTTGGCCTGACAGCCACAGCTCCGCCGATCGACGGGCCCGCTTTGGATCCGACCGCAGTGGCTTACCTGATGTGGCGGTACGGCTCGGGATGGAGTAAGCGCGACGGCCTCTTGACCATGAGGGTCAAGGACGAGTTCGCCGCAGATCCGGTCCTGGCAGTTTTGGGTGCCCGCGACGGCGAACTGGTGGTCGAGGCCTCGCCCGCGCTACTGACTGGTGACGTCGCCAGCGCCGCGGCCAGCTAGCGGTCCCCTCAGGGAACGACTCTGCGCGTACCCGAGGACGGGGCTGGTACCGATGGCTCTCGCCGCCCCGAGCTCCACAGCTTCGGGGGTGAGCACGTCGGAGGCATTGCGACGTCGCCCGACTGAGCTGGGAGTGATGAGCCTTCCGACTCGGCCGACCATGGTGGCCACCAGGATCACAGCGATCGCCAGAGGTCCCATGGAGAGCGCCGACCAGGTGGGCGGGTGAGTTCGGTTCAGCATCTGGCCCCCGTGGATCAGCAGCAGGACAGCGAGGACGCCGAGAGCGCTGGCGACTGGGCCAGTGATGGCGACCAGCGGGTAGACCCCAAGACCCCTGGGTTCTGAACGGGGCCAGGGGAAGAAGGCCATCGACAGGGACCGGGCCAGAACGAGTACCAAGATCAGCAGCGGCAAAACCAGCTCACTGCCAGACACCAGCGCCAGCACGGCGACAGCGCCGGCGACTGAGGCAAAGACAGACCCAATCCCTACGAATGGGTAGTGGTAGTGCGGAGCCAGCCAATCTCTGAGATGGTGTCCGGTCTGGCCTGGGCTGCGCTCGTTCCATACCGCACGGGCCCATGGCAGGATAGAGGCGATGGCAATTACTAGGCCAACTATCCAGAAGGTCAGGGCCAGAAGGACGAAGGCGACGAGAAGGCCGATGATGATGGCAAAGCCCTCGCCGCCGCCAGTAGCGTTGCGCGCTCTCATGGTTCCAAGCTAACACCGGATTTCCCTTGTTCGGGGCATGGTCAGCTAGAGGGCTCTAGAGATCCCTATTTATGATCTATCAAAGAACTACAGGGGTCCCAACGAACTCGAACTGGCTACTTGGGATGCCCCGGAGAGCGACTCCAGATGCCCCATTTAGCTACTCCGGC
>CABDZR010000135.1_pt1 | contig 17460 bp, 18 predicted proteins | sample 3132251 | NCBI WGS metagenome assembly CABDZR01 (sample SAMEA5534341, study PRJEB31848) | metagenome | biome: tundra; feature: field; material: soil | place: USA | collected 2013-05 | depth 0.45 m | reverse complement strand
ACCAGCGCGGCCCAGCCCCCCACCAGGACCCCAAGTGGTAGCCGCGCCAGCGTGATCGTCCCCAGGCCGCCCTCCACCAGGAGATGACTGGGGCGGCGGCTGGCAAGTGACTCCACCAGGGCCACCGAGATCCCAGCGGCGGTCAGCAGCAACAGCAGGGGGGGGACCAGGCGGGCTCGACGGGCCAGCGCCGCCGAGGCGGCCGCCATCACCAGGCCCCCCGCCAGCGCAAGCGTCAGCCAGAGGCTCAAGCCGAGGTCTCCCAGGGGGTGGCCCGTCCTAGAGCCACCAAGGCCAGGGCCGGGACGCCGCTCGCCAACACCGCGACGGCGAGGGAGGACCCCGGGGCGCTGAGGAGGAGAAACGCCGCAGCTCCCATGCCGGCGCAGAGCCCGCCGAGACCCAGCTCGGCCGGCCCTCGGCCGGTGCCGATGCGGATCAGGCCCACCTCGAACACAAACAGGCAGGCGAACCCAGGGCCCTGGGTCGCCACCGTGCCCGCGGCGAGGTGCCCCGAAAGCAGTCTGGCGGCGAAGAGGCCGGCCGCACCCAGGATGGCGCGGAGGCTGCGCACGCCGAAGACCCGCGGCCGGTCAGTGACCAACCCAGCCCCCAAGAGCGAGTCCGACGCGTCCAGCCAGGTGAGCCTGCCACTCACGAACACAAGGAGCGCCGCGGCCGCTCCCAGACCGGCCAGGCAGGCAAACCCGGTAGGCCCCGACGACAGCGACGCCACCCCTCCCATCCCGAGCCCGAGGGCCAAGGCGCTGAGGGCCATCCCGGTGGGGCCCACCGAGAAGAGGGCGATGGCGCCGGCCACGAATCCGCCTCCCGCCAGGATCCCAGCCCAGATCACAGCCTGACCCACTCGGCCAGCAACCAGGCGGCCGCCGCCGCGGCCGCGACCCACAACCACACTGGGCGCTCCGCGACCTCGCGGTCAGCCAAGCTGACCAGGATCACATACCAGCCGCGCACCTCCCTCGGCCAAGACGGGGCCGAGGTGACCCGGGCGATCAGCGCCGCCAGCCGGGCAGGCAGGACGACGGTCGGGGTGACGTCCGCCCGGGCGGGGGCCTCAGCCCCTGCCGACCTCGCCCCGCTCGCCAGTCGAAAGGCCCAGCCTCCCCCACCCACCAGCAGGGCCAGGAGAGCCAGGTAGCCCCCGGGCCAGACCAGCCCCGGCGCCAAAACAACGAAGGGATCAGGCGCCGAGAGCAGGCCCAAACTGGCCGTGCCCGGTGGTGCGAGCGCCGCGGCTGCCAGGGTTATCGCCCATCCCGGCACGATCACAGCGGTGCCGAGGCAAAGGACCGGCAGCCACAGGGGCCAACTCCAACTCGTCGGTGCGGTGGATGCACGGCGGAGCCGAGGGACCGTCAGCACCAACCCCGCCATGGCGAAGAGGTAGGCCAGCGCCGGGGCGAACCCGGCCTCCAGCCCCCCCCGCAGCGCCAAGTCCAGGCCCAAGAGCGCCACCGCGAAGCCCAGCACGCAGGGCAGCAGCGTGACCGCTCCGCCAAGCATCACCTGGGTCCGACTCGCACCGCGGACGGCCCTCGGGCCACCTGGGGACCGACCTCTGGCGCGGCCCAGCAAGGCCCGCGGCAGGAAGGCGCAGGAGATCTCCAGGAACAGGCCCGCCGCCAGCCCCAGCAGCCTTCCGTCCGCCGTGTTCTGTCCGAAGCCCACTATTACCAGAGCGCCGACCAGCAGGAGCAGCGCCCGCAGCTCCGCGTGAGGATTGCTCGAGACCAGGATCACGGCCACCGCCGTCGCCCCCATCAGCAGCGCCAGAAGGTCGAGGGAGGTACCGAACCAAGGGGCCGGCCAGGTCCCACCGGAGAGGGCCTGGACCCTGATCAGCACCAGGAGCGCCGTGGGCACCGCGACCACCGTCAACCAGTCGGCCACGTCAAGCGATCTGGCGACCGACCCCAGCCGGCCGGGGGACGCCGAGCCGGCAATGAGCCCACATCCTGCCAGCCGTACCACCGCTGGCAGGAGCAGCAAACCCGCCAGCGCCGGGCTGACGGTGCTGGTGGGGATCGCGGTCAGCTGCAGGGTGGAAGTTCTGTGCAAAAGCACCACCATCGCCCCCAGCCAAACCAAGCCGATGCCCTGATCCGCGATCGCGGCCCAGACCATCCGGGTGCTGGCCGCCCTGGGTTGGCGCGCATAGCTGAGGCCGATGCCCCCCAACGCCGACAGTTGGAGCCCGATGTAGAGGCTCAGCAGATCCCCGGCGAAGGCGGCACCGACCGCCCCCAGCACCGCCAGCCCCAACGCCGCCGACGCCAGAGGACGGCGATCCCGGGCCGCGAAACTGACGACCAGCGCCGCCACCAGGACCATGATCGCCAGCACGGTGCCGCCGGTGTCGACGGACAGGGTGATCGGCAGCCGGGGTCCCAGCCGCCACAGGGTCGCCTCCAGGGTGCCGCCCGGTTGGAGCCGGTAGAGGACTGTCACGGCGTCCGCCAGCGCCAGCAGGAGCCCTAAACGCAAGACCCAACGGGCCCAGAACGCCGGACGACGCGGCCATGGCCGCCCCAGCACGGTGCAGACCAGAGTCGCGGCAGCCGGAAACAGGAGCGCCAGCAGCGGCAGGTCGGTGATCGACAGCACTCAGCCGCCCTGGGTCAGCTGTCGATCAATCGGCGCAGGAGCGCTTCCCGTTGGCCCACCTCCTCCAGTCGATCTCGTTCACGTCGGACGATTGCGCTGGGCGCCTTGTCGGCGAAGGGTCCGGCCAGCTTCCCCTCTACGTGGGCACGGAAGGCTTCGACCTTGGTCAGCTCCCGGCGAACCGACTCCTTCCACCGCTCGGTTCCTGGGCCAACGCTCCTCCCCAGTGCCAGCGTGGTCCGGCCGACGACTACCCGGGGAGAGGCGTCGCCCAAAGTGCTGGAGGGATCCACCCACTCCACCGGCAGCAGCGCCCTGACGTAGTCGAGGGACCCCGGAAAGGCCAGTTCCGGCCCCGCATCGACGACCGAGAACGGAACCCGACTGCTATTCCTCTTCACCTCAATTCCCAGTTCCTGAAGCCACTTTCGGAGGCTCGAGATCAGCTTTAGGCAAGCGGCCATCGCCAACTCCGACTCTGGGTCGGGCCAGCTCTCTTGCGCTTTGGGCCAAGCCGCCAGATCCAAGCTCGCGGGAGTGCCCGCGAACTGCTCGGCGAGGGCGTCAGTCAGGAAGGGCATGATCGGATGCAACAGGGTCGCGGTCTGAAGCAGGACGGTGCGGGTGACCCAGAGAGCGGTCGGATCGCCGGCTTCTAGGCGCTCTTTGGTCAGCTCCAGATACCAATCCGCCAACTCGTGCCACGCGAACTCGTAAATGGCGTCGATTGCCCCGTCGTAATCGAAGGCGGGTAGCGCCCTGGTGGTCAACTGGGTGACGGCCGCAAGCCGGGAGAGAATCCAGCGATCGGCCAACTGCAGCTTGTCCCCGACCGGTTCCGGAACCTCCGGGATCCGTCCCTCCTCGCCCTCCGCCGGAAAGTAGGCATGGTGGAGCAGCCTGGTCATGTTCCAGAGCTTGTTGGCAAACCTGGCGAACCCCTCGATCCGGGTCTCATCGAATCGGGCGTCCTGATTACCCATGGCTACGCTGGCCGCCCAGGCCCGAAGCGCGTCGGCCCCGTACTTCTCCACCATCTCCAACGGATCCACGACGTTGCCCCGGCTCTTGGACATCCGGGCGCCGTCAGCGCCCAGGATCGTGGCGTGGAAGAGCACGTCGTGAAACGGGATATCCCCGGTGAAGCGCAATCCCATCATCACCATCCGAACCACCCAGTGCTGGAGGATGTCCCGGGCGGTGCTAAGAATCGAGGTGGGATAGAACCGCTCCAGCGCCAAATTGGGCTCCGGCCAACCCAGGATCGCGAAGGGCCAGAGAGCGCTGGAGAACCAGGTATCGAGGACGTCGGGGTCAGGGGTCAGCTCGGTGGCGAAGCACTCGGGGCAGGCCTCCGGCTCCTCCACCCAGGCGAAGGTGTGACCGTTGGCACAGGTGCTGACTGGGATCCCATGGCCGAGCCAAAGCTGTCGGCTGATGCACCAGTCCCGCAGTCCTCCCAGCCAATCTAAGTACTGGCCTCGGAATTGCCCTGGGTGGATCGTGATCCGTCCCGACTCGACGGCCTCGGCGGCCGGCCCGGCCAGATCGCGCACCCGCACCCACCATTGGGGGGTGATCAGCGGCTCGATGATCGTGCCACAGCGATCGCAGTGGCCGACCTGGTGGACCAGCGGCTCCTCGCGGATCATGGCCCCCGAGCGGCGCAGCATCACCGCGGCAACTTCGCGGGCCTCGCTGACGCTCTTGCCGTCCAAATCGGGGAGACCGGGCGCGATCATCAATCCGTCGAGCGAGATCACGGTCCGGATCGCCAGGTGATGGCGCTCGCCGACCTCGTAGTCCTCCGCCGAGTGACCGGGAGTGATCTTGAGCACCCCGGTCCCGACCTTAGGATCGACCGCCTCATCGGCAATCACCGGGATTTCCCGGCCGCCGACCGGCTCCCTGACCCCTCTTCCGACCATCTGGCGGTAGCGCTCATCGCCGGGGGCGACCGCCACCGCCACATCCGCCAGGATGGTCTCGGGGCGGGTGGTGGCAACTTCCAGCGCACCACCTCCATCCACCAGCGGGTAGCGCACGTAGTAGAAGGTGTCCTGCTGCTCTTGGTAGTCGACCTCCTCGTCGGAGATCGCCGATCGACATCTAGGGCACCAGTTGACGATCCGGGGACCACGGTAGATCAGCCCCTGGCGGTAGAGTTCGGCAAAGACAGTCCGGATCACCCGGACGTAGGCCTCGTCAAGGGTGAAGCGCTCCCTGGCCCAGTCGCAGGTGGCCCCGAGCCGGCGCAATTGCTCGAGGATTCTGCCCTGGTAGGTCTTGTACCAAGCGTCCACCCGCTGGTCGAACGCCGCGCGCCCGATCTCCTCCTTGGAGGTGCCCTCGTCGTCCAGCTGGCGCTCGATCACATTCTGGGTGGCGATGGCGGCGTGGTCGGTGCCCGGAAGCCAGCACACCTCATAGCCGTTCATTCGATAGAAACGGCACAGGGCGTCCTGGACCAGGGCGTTGAGGGCGTGGCCCATGTGCAGTGAGCCAGTGATGTTGGGGGGCGGCTGGGCGATCGAGAACGCCGGCTTGCGACTCGTTGGGTCGGCCGCTCCCAGGCCGATCTCCTCCCAGCGCTGGCGCCAGCGCTGCTCGGTGGCCTCGGGTTGATAGGCGGCTTCCACCGGTCTTCCCCGGCGCCCGGCTAAGAGCTGGCCGGAGAGACCGCGGTCAGCTCGGCCGCAACCTGCCGCGCAGCGCTGACCAGGTTGCGCAGGGATGGCTCGACTTCCGCCCAGCCCCGTGTCTTCAGGCCGCAGTCGGGGTTGGCCCAGAGCTGGTCGAGTGGGATCACCGAGGCCGCCTTGCGCAGCCGCGCCACCATCTCCTCGACCGAGGGCACCAGCGGAGAGTGGATGTCGTAGACACCAGGACCCACCTCGTTGGTGTACCCGTGGTCCGCGAAGGCTTGGAGCAGGGACATTCCGGAGCGCGCCGCCTCGATGTAGAGGACGTCAGCGTCCAGCTCGGCGATCGCGCCCATGATGTCCTCAAATTCCGAGTAACACATATGGGTGTGGATCTGGGTGTGCGCCCCCGCACCGGCCGCGGTCAAGCGGAAGCTGTCGACTGCCCAGCGCAAGTAGGCGGGCTGCTCGGTCCGGTGGAGGGGCAGACCCTCCCGCAGGGCCGGCTCGTCGATCTGGATCACGTTGATCCCGGCCGCCTCCAGATCGGCGACCTCATCCCTCAGCGCCATCGCGATCTGGGCGCAGGTTTGGCTTCGCTCCAGGTCGTCACGGACGAACGACCACTGCAATATGGTCACCGGACCGGTCAGCATTCCCTTGACCGGGCGGGCGGTGAGGCTCTGGGCGAACACCGCCCAGAGCACCGTCATGGGGTGGGGCCGGGAGACATCGCCGAACACGATCGGCGGTTTGGCACAGCGCGACCCATAGGATTGCACCCACCCCTGCTGGGTGGTCGCAAAGCCGTCCAGCTGTTCGGCAAAGTACTCGACCATGTCGTTGCGCTCCGGCTCCCCGTGGACCAGGACGTCGAGCCCGATCTCCTCCTGGAAGCGCACCACGCGGCGGATCTCCGCCTTCATCAACTGCTCGTAGTGGGACTGGTCGAGCTCCCCACGGCGCAGCTTGGCTCGGGCCTGGCGGAGTTCGGGTACCTGAGGGAACGAGCCGATCGTGGTGGTGGGGAGCGGTGACAGCGAGACGCCCTTGCGCCAGATCAGTCGGCGGCCCGGGCCGTCACCAGGGCGGGCGAACTGGTCAGGGGTGACCCGGGCCATCCGAGCCCGGACGGCGGGGTTGGTCACCCGAGGGGAATTCCGACGGTCAGCGCAGGCCTCGCGGCTTTCCGCCAGCCGGGCCTCGACCTCAGGAGAGCCGTGACCCGCGCGGGCCAGGCAGCACACCTCAGCCACCTTCTCTTCGGCGAAGGCCAGCCAGGAGCGCAGCTCCTGGTCCAGTCCCGTCTCTGCCTCCAGGCTCACTGGGACGTGCAGCAAAGAACAGGAGGGGGCAACCAGGACCCGGTCCTCCCCCAGCTTGGCCACCGCGCGCTGGATCTGGCCCAGGGCCCGGTCAGGGTCGGTGCGCCAGACGTTGTGCCCGTCCACCACCCCCAGCGAGAGCGCCATGCCTTCGGGGACCAGCTGCAGCGCCGGGTCCAGATCACTGGCGCCCCGCACCAAGTCGAGGTGAACGGCGTCCACCGGCAGGGCCAGTGCCGTTGCCAGGTTCCCGCCCATGCCGGCGAAGTAGGAGGCCAAGAGCAGGTTGAGACCGGGGGCGGCCTGGCCCAGCTTTTGGTAGGCGTGCTCCAGTGCCTCCAACACCTCCACGGGAACGTCCTGGCTGAGGCAGGGCTCGTCGATCTGGACCCAGGTCGCGCCCGCCTGGCGCAGCTCCGAGAGAAGTTCGGCGTAGACCGGAAGTAGCCGATCGAGGAACTCCAGGGTGGAGCCTCCCTGCGCCGGACCCTTGCTGAGTCGGAGGAAAGTCACCGGTCCCAGCAGAACTGGCCGGGTGGTGATCCCCAGCGCCTTGGCCTCCAGGAACTCGTCGATCGGCTTGCGGGAAGCGAGAGTGAAGCTCTGGTCCGCCGCCAGCTCGGGGACCAGGTAGTGGTAGTTGGTGTCGAACCACTTGGTCATGTCCAGCGGCGCCACCTCGACCTCGCCCTTACTTCCCCTGGCCATCGCGAACATCAGATCGAGTTCGGGGGCTGCGCCCGACCACCCAAAACGAGCCGGCACCGCGCCCACGGTCAGAGCCGTATCGAGGACATGGTCGTAGAGCGAAAAGTCGTTGCTGGGGATGTGCTGGATCCCGGCGGCCTGCTGCTGGCGCCAGCGATCAGCCTTGAGCGTGGCGGTGTCCGCCAGCAACTGCTCGGACGACAGCCCGCCCGACCAGTAGCCCTCCAGGGCCCGTTTCAGCTCGCGGGACCGCCCGATTCGCGGGTATCCCAGGATGCTAGCGATCGACATTCATTAGATCCTCGCGGCGCTGGCGCGCGCCGGTACGCAACTCAACTGGAATGGCTCCCAAGTCTAACCGCAGCGCCCCATCGGAGGCCTCGGCGCTCTCAGGCAGAAGCAGCCTGGGGCTCTTCCTCTCGGAACAGCTCGGGCTCGGTGGCCTCAATGATGGAACGCTCAGTGATGACACACCGCTTGATCTCGGGATGTGAGGGAACGTCGAACATGCTGTTGAGCAGGACCGACTCCAAGATGCTCTTCAAGCCCCGGGCACCGGTGCCCAACGCCAGGGCCTTGCGGGCGATCGCCCGCAGGGAGCCTTCCTCGAAGACCAGCTCCACCTCGTCCAGCGAGAAGAACTTCTGGTACTGCTTGACGAAGGCGTTCTTAGGCTCAGTCAAAACCTTGGTGATGTCGTCCTCGTCGAGGCAGTCCAGGGTGACGGTGATCGGCAAGCGCCCGACGAACTCTGGAATCAGGCCATATCGGAGCAGGTCCTGCGCTGATAGTTCGTGGAGGATCTTGGCGTTCTCCTTGTTGCGAGTTCCGGACTGCGCGCTGCCGAAGCCGATCGTGCGCTGTCCCACCCGCTGATCGATGATCCGCTCCAGACCGTCGAACGCTCCCCCGCAGAGGAACAGGATGTTGGCGGTATTGATCTGAATGAAGTCCTGGTGGGGGTGCTTGCGCCCGCCCTGCGGCGGTACATTGGCGACGGTACCCTCCAAGATCTTCAGCAAGGCCTGCTGCACCCCCTCACCGGAGACGTCCCTGGTGATCGAGGGGTTGTCCGACTTGCGGGAGATCTTGTCGATCTCGTCGATGTAGATAATCCCCCGCTCCGCCCGGGCGATGTCGAAATCGGCGGCCTGAATCAGACGCAGCAGGATGTTCTCGACGTCCTCGCCAACGTAGCCCGCCTCGGTCAGCGAGGTGGCGTCCGCGATTGAGAAGGGCACGTCGAGAATCCGCGCCAGGGTTTGAGCCAAGAGCGTCTTGCCGCAACCGGTCGGACCCACCAACAGGACGTTGGACTTCTGCAGCTCCACATCCCCCGCCTCACGGGCGCTGTTGATCCGCTTGTAGTGGTTGTAGACGGCCACCGAGAGCACCCGCTTGGCCTGATCCTGCCCCACCACGTATTGATTGAGGGAGCTCCAAATGGCCTGGGGGTTCGGCACCACGCTGCTGCGGGCGCGCCGGACCGGAGTGACCCGAGAGTCCTCCTCCAAAACCTCCTGGCAGAGCTCAATGCACTGGTCGCAGATGTACACACCGGGCCCGGCGATGAGCTTGCGGACCTGCTCTTGTCCCTTGTTGCAGAAGGAGCAGCTGGTGTGGCGCCGTCGATCCTCGCGCTCAGTCATGCCGCGTCCCCTCCCCCTGGTCGGAGCAGCTGGCGAGCCGCCCGCCCAACGCAGCGGGGGCAGATCACGGTCTCGGCCGGCTCCCGGCCGGTGGCGACGGCGGCGGTGCTCGTCAGGCTTCCACAGAAGTCACAACGCTGCCCGGGCCTCCGCACCAGGCGGGGCCGCCGTCGGCGGTCCCGCCTGGCACTGGAGCTCCGAGTCCCTGGAACAGTCACCTCGATCCTCTAGGTGCCCGTCCGACTAGCGGACGGGTGAACTCTTCTCCGCCGCCGGGACTGCCACGGTATCGACGATCTCGGGCTCGTGGCTGGTCGCGGCCGGCCCCTCGTCGCCCGCGGCCTGATCCTGGCCGCGGTGCCCGGTGATGATGTGATCGATCAGGCCATACTCCAGCGCCTCGTCGGGCGACATGTAGAAGTCGCGATCGGAGTCGCGGGTGATCTGGTCAACCTGCTTGCCGGTGTGGTGGGCCAGGATCTGGTCCAGGATCCGGCGCAGCCGGAGAATCTCCTGGGCTTGAATCTGGATGTCTGACGCTTGGCCCTGGAAGCCGCCCGAGGGCTGGTGCATCATGATCCGGGTGTTGGGGAGGCTAAACCGGAGCCCCTTGTCGCCCCCCGCCAGCAGCAGGCAGGCGAAGGATGCCGCCAGCCCCATGCAGAAGGTGCTCACCCGGGGCTTGACGTACTGCATTGTGTCGTAGATCGCGAGCCCGGCGGAGACGGAGCCTCCCGGGCTGTTGATGTAAAGGTTGATGTCGCGCTCGGGATCCTCGCTCTCGAGGTAGAGCATCTGAGCCATGACCAGATTGGCGATCTGGTCGTCGATGGGCGTCCCGACAAAGATGATGCGGTCCTTCAGGAGCCGCGAATAGATGTCGAAGGCGCGCTCGCCCCGGCTGGTTGTCTCGATGACCATCGGAACGAGGGCCATGGTCTCCTCCTGGTTGCGCTAGATGGCCGGAACCGCGTCTGACTGACTGGCACCGCGAGTATACCCAGGGGTTCTAAAACTAGCCGTCGACCGGTTCCGGGATTGACTCGCCCCGGGCCAGCGCCGCCACCAGACGCCTCGCCTGTCCCAGCAGCAACTCCCGGCGGAGCGGCTCTCGAGCCCGGCGCCGGCTGTCCTTGGAAGCGCCCTTGGAGAAGATGCGGCGCAGATTCTCGTCCAGCTCCTGGTCTGAGACCTGCAGCTTCTCGCGGCGGGCCACCTCCCCCAGGATCAACTCGAGTTGAACCCGCTCCACCGCGGGCTGCCGCCGCTCCCCGCGCAGCTGCTCGAGCTGTTTGTCATCCGACGCCAGCAGTTGCTCCAGCGAGATTCCGGACGCCGAGAGGCGCAGTTCGAGGTCTTTGATCTGGCGATCGATCTCGGCCTGGATCATCACCTCGGGCACCTCGACCCGGGAGACTGCCACCAGCTCCTCCAGGGCCTTGGCCTCCTGGCCCTGCTCGCCGTCGAGCCGAGCCTCCTCGGTCAACTGGTCGCGGACGAACTGCCGCAGCTCGGTGAGGCTCTCGCCATGGCCAGCGATGGCCGCCAGGTTGTCATCCAGGGCCGGCAGTTCTTTGGCTTGGATCTGCTTGACATCTGCCGTGATCACCACCAACTCCCCTCTCAGCTCGGGCCGGCCGTACTCCTCGGGCAGGGTGACGGTGACCTCAGCCGGTTCGCCGACCCGGGCCCCCAGGAGCTGGTCCGCCATCCCGGGCAGAAGATCGCCACGCTCTAGGTCAAGGGTCTGGAGCTGGCCGGGGGTGCCGACGACCTCGTCGTTGTGGTGCATGGTCAGCTCCGCAGTTATCACGTCCCCCACGCGGGCTTCACGCTGGCCGGCGTCCTCCAGTTGGGCATACCGCTGGCGCAGCGCCTCCAGGGTGCGGTCGACGTCCTCCTCGGACACCTCAGGCGCCGCCACCGAGACTTTGATTCGGCGATAGTCCCCGAGGTTCACCTCAGGGCGGAGCACCACGCTGGCGGTGAAGCGGAACGGCTCTCCCCGCTCCAGCACCACTTCGGTAACGTCCGGGTTGGAGACCGGCTCGAGATTGGCTTGAGCTACCGCCCGAGCCCAGATCTCCGGCAGGAGGTCATCGATCGCGTGCTGCCGAAGTGCCTCCCAGCCAACCACCCTCTCTACCACGGCGGCGGGAGCCTTGCCGGGCCGGAAGCCGGGCAGGCGGTACTGCTGGCCCAGATGCCGCAGTGCCAGGCCGACGGCCCGGTCAACCTCGGCCACGGGAGCTTCGACCGTCAACTGCGCCTGCGATCCGGCCAGGCGCTCGACGCTTACCTCCAGCTCCGCGGCGTCAGTGGTACTTGGACTCATCCTGCTCTGGGTAAGCGTAACGGTGCGCGGACCGAGGATCGAACTCGGACGGGTTACCCCACGGGGTTCTAAGCCCCGCGCGTCTACCATTTCGCCATCCGCGCCAGCCGGTTGCGGGGCAGCCGCAGCGCGGCGCCGAGTATAGCCAATTCCAGGTCCGCTGAAAATCCCCTCGCAGGGGATTAACTCAGCTGCTGCTGAGCCCGACGCAGCCAATCGCCTGGAGCGTCAGCACCGGTGACCCGACAGAATGCGCTGAAACAAGCGTCACCCCAGACCGTTGGTATGGGTGAGGGTAGGCGCCGGCCACCGGCCACGTGCGCGGGCCTACTTGATCAGGGAGGATCTGCCGTGAGCATGGAAGTGCCGGCGCCGCCGGAGTCCGAGCCGAACCCGCCCCAGCCGGTGCGGACGGAACAGCAGCCCGCCCCCTCTCCTGGGACCAGCCGGCAAAGACGGCCGGGAAAGGTGGCTCCCAAGCGAGGCCACCAGCTCAGCGAGCTGATCTTGCTCTGTGTCGCCGTCGTGGACGCGTTTTTGGCACTCGACTTCGTCTTCCGGGCGACCGCGGTGAGTCGCGATGGCTTCGTCGGGGTCGTGGCCCGGGTCGGAGACGCCCTCGCAAGCCCCTTCGCGGGCCTCTTCCGACCCGGCGTCCCCCCGGTGGGTCACACCACCTTCTGGGCAGCGCTACTGGCTCTCGCCATTTACACGATCGCAGCGCTGATCCTAATCCGGCTCATCCATCTGCTGACCAGCCCCCTCCGGCGTCACGTTCGCGATGCCTGAGCGGGGGTCCCGACTGACCGCCGCCGGTGGGGGCCGGGCCTCCCGGAGCCTCAGCGCGCGCGATCCTCGACACCAGGCACTGGCAGCGATAGCATGACCAGCAGGCTTGCTGCCACCAGCAGCAAAGCTTCCGCGGGGCCGGATGACCCCTCCATGGAGGGCGGCATTGTGGAGTTGGTGGGATCGCCATTGGAGCTGGGGCTGGACACCCGGCAGACGGTGGCCAAGATCGAGAAGCAGGCGCTCCAACTATCAGCCTTGCTGCGGGAACTGGACAACCAGCCGGTGACCCTTGAACCGGGGCTCCGGGACGAGTTGGACGCCGTGCTCGACCAGTTAGGGTGCCGGATAGCGGCCACCCGGGCTCTGGAGCAGCGGCCGGGTGACCTGCTAGGCGACTGACCCGGCGCGACGTAGGCACTAGAATGCAACCCGCGCCTGCGCCCATAGCTCAGCCCGGATAGAGCACCAGACTACGGATCTGGGAGCGGGGGTTCAAATCCCTCTGGGCGCGCCACTTTCACTTCACCCACACTTCGCGGGGCCACCTTGCGCTAGCCGTGTATGGCGCTGTAACTGCGCTTATAATACGGGGCGTATGGCGCTACTGAGAAGAGCGTTCCCCTGCCAAGGCGCTGGAGGCCCGGAAGATGCCCAAGCTCACCGTCGTCGAGACCCCTACTCCACCCGCTATCGAAGCCCTGGCCGATGGGTTCCTGGCCGACTGCCGGGCGCGTGGGCTCTCGATCCGAACCGTCGAGTGGTATCGGGACACCCTACGGAGGGAGTTCCTACCCTTCTGCGCCCGTGAGCTGATCACCGACCCCTCTCAGCTCACCGCCGCCCTGGTGGGGCGCTACACCGCCCGCCTATTAGATGATGGCGGCCTACGTGGTCCCCTCAGCCGGGCGACTGTCCGGGGCTACGTCCGAGCCGTCCGCGTGTTCCTGGGATGGGCCGAGAAAGAGGGCGGCGCCACGGTGGGAGCCGCGCCCAAGCTACCCAAGGCCGAGAAGGTGCTGCTCGACGTGCTCTCCCGCGAGGAGATCCAGCAGATGGAGAACGTCGCCAAGTCGGAGCGGGACAAATTGATCGTCCGAGTCCTGGCCGATTGCGGCGTTCGGCTCGGTGAGCTGCTGGGGCTCAGGGTCGAGGATCTGTGGGAGCCCAAGCGCGGGGAGTTCGCCCTCAAGGTCCGCGGCAAGGGGAGCCGTGACCGCCTGGTGCCCTTGGCCCCAGCCCTGCATCGCCGACTCAGGCGCTACCTGGCAGGACACCGAGCCGAGGGCCGGGACTCGGTGCTCGTGGCCCTGCGGAAGGGCGCGGATGGCCGCTACGCACCTATCACTAAGAGCGGGGTTGAGCAGGTCACGAGGCTGCTCGCCAAAGAAGCCGGGATCACGAAGCGGGCCAACCCGCACGCCTTCCGACACGCCTACGCCACCGAATGGCTCCGCCGGGGCGGCAACATCATCTCCCTTCAGCGGGTGCTGGGACACGCGGACCTCTCGATGATCCAAGGCGTCTACGCCCACCTCGACACCTCGGACGACTTCGCCGCCGCGATGGCGGTCCTGCTGGGGAAGGAGTAGGCGATGGCCGACGCTGGCCACGCGTGGTAGGGCCGCGGACCTCCTCCTCCAACAGGTTGTGTACCGGGGCTTGCATTGCGTCGCACTTACGCGGATAATGTGCATAGATAACTAGGGGCACCGTCCTGGCGGCGGCCGACCCTCTAAACAGCACCGTCCTGGCGGCGGGAACTTTGGCGAGACAGATCCGGCCTGGAGCCGTGAGGTCTCGAATGGAGATCCCGCCAATGGACGACTCGACAGATCAGATAGGCACGAATCCGCCACTCGGCGGCCCTCTCTCCCCTAGATCGATCGACCGGGCGCTCCCGGCCTCACTCAAACGGCCACAGCGGCCGGGGTGCCTGAGGGCGACTCCACCGGTCCTTGATGCGAGGCAAGGGCAGTTTGGAGTCCCTATGCCCATGGACGATCTGCTGGTGGCTTTCGCATGAGAGCCCTTCTCGACGCCGCCGGCCTCCGCTATGCCCTCGCCGTTCGAGGCATGACCCAAGCCGAACTGGCCCGAATTGCTGACCTTACTGAGGCGACGGTGAGCCGTGCCGCGAACGGGCACGCGGCGAACTACACGACCATTCGCAAGCTAGCCCGCGCTTTGACTATCACGCCCTGCCTGCTGGGCGCCGAGGGCATCATCGGCAGTCAGAAAGAAGCCCTCGCGGCAGCCGCGGCCTCCCCAGGCCCGGCTGCCATGGCGGAGGTGAGCTATGACTCAGCGTCCGCAATCTGATTTTACCGCCGGCGCCGCCGCCGCGGTAGCTCGCCAAGCGGTCATCGTCGCCGAGGCTGCGCTGTGGCTGGCCCGCGTTCGGGAAGCCTGCGTCAGCTCTGGCTGCGATCCCTCTTATTGCAGGGTCAGAGACTCGCTTCAGCGTTCCCTCGACGCCGAGCGGGCCGAGCTTGTCCTGCTCCAGTCCCAGGCGGTGCCCGGCCTTGAGGAAGTGCGGATACCCGTACTTCCTCGCCCCGGCCAGCACCACCAGGTGGTGGCAGCGTGACCTCGCGGCATGATCCTACGTGGGCGGAACTGGAGGCCACCGGAAGCGGGACCACCCGCGTGGTGACCGGGCCGGTGGTCCGGCCCCCCTCAAGAGTCGGACCTAAACCACCCACTAAGACCGCCGCAGAGCATTGGCGATCGGGTGCTGACGTGGTGGTGGACACCGAATCCAAGGTCGAGTGGGTATGGCGAGACTACCTGGCCCGAGGGACCGTCACCGAGCTGGATGGCAAGGTCAAGGTGAGCGGCAAGACCACGTTCTGCCACCACCTGTCCAGGGCGATTCTGGACGGTGAGCCCTTCCTGGATCGGCCGACCTTGCGAGGCCCCATTGTGTATCTGACCGAGGAAGGCCCGGCCACCTTTGAGCGCGCACTTCACACTCGCGGACTCAAGGGCAAGGCCGATTTCCATTACCTCTCCAAGCGCCACGTCTCCACGGTGGCGTGGGTAGAGCTGGTCGCCCTAGCACGGGCCAAGGTGATCGAGACGGGAGCGGTCCTGCTGGTGGTGGACACGCTCGGCAAGCTGGCCGGATTCCAAGGCGACGATGAGAACTCGGCAGGCCGGGTTATGTCGGCCATGCTCCCGCTTCAGGCACTCGCCACCGAGCTCAACATCGCGGTGGTGGTGACGCGCCACGAACGCCGCGCCGGTGGGCAGGTAGGGGAATCTGCCAGGGGATCGACCGCGATCTCGGGCGACGTGGATCAGATCCTCCAGCTCTCCAGAACTGGAGGAGACAGCCACCAGTCCGAGCGCTGGCTCAAGGCGGTCGGTCGGTACGACGAAACCCCGGCAGAGCTTCGGATCGAACTGGACCGGGGAACTTACCGGGTGGTCGGTCCCGACGATGCCCGGAACCGGGCCGGCGAGGCTCTGCTGGACATGCTCCAGCCCGGAGAACCCCAGCCGGTCGTGGACATGCTTCAAGACTTGGCCGATCAGGGCCACTCCCGAAAGGCCATCTATGACGCCGTGGCCCGCTTAGTGGGTGACGGTCAACTAGGGGAAGTTGAGGACGTCGGGCCGAGCGGTCACCGCCGCAAGGCAATCGTCTCGCGCACTTCAAACGCGCGAGCGTCTCTATCGGTTGATCTCGACTCCGATGGCAATTCTCAAAACCCAACAAGCCATCCGAGATCGGAAGGGGATCGTCTCGCGCTCCCCACCCCCTTTGTAAAAGGGGGGAGCAGCGAGACAACCACCAACGGTCCAGTCGCTTCGCTCGCTGACGTTCTGCAACTGTTCCCCGGCTCTAAGCCGGTGGAGTCCGACGAGGAGGGCGGACTGTGAAGATCGACCACTTGGCGCTGGTCCGTAGCCGCGAGTACGCGGAGGTGATTGCCGACCGGCTGGCAGCTCTCCCGCGCGGGACCGTGACCATGACCACCGTTCTTCACGAGAAGGACGACTCCTGCTGCCGGCGCGAGATCTGGGGAGTCTCGCTCGCTCGCCTGCTGCAAATCGCTGCCGAGCGAAGGTCGGTGAAGACCCTCCTGGTGGCTTTGAAGTCCGACCCGGATGGCGCGGGATGAGCAAGCGCTACCGCGATGGTGAGTTCAGCTGGCGCGGCTGGTACGTCGCAATCCGGGGCCTCCAGGACGACGACCCAAATGGGGCACCGGTGCCTCATTTGCCCACCTGCACGAACTGCAGCTGGTCGCCGGAGGCAGCGACCGGCCTCCTCCCGAGGAGGTGTCCTGAGTGCTGGGCCAGGTTGCAGGCGGCAAAGCCGTGATCGACCCAGGCCCGCCATACCGAGAGATCCGCGATCAGCACGTCGCCGCGGTGATTGCCCACCGCAACGGGTCAGCCGAGCGAGAGCTGATCTCTCGGATGCTCGCCGGGCATGAGCTGCGCCGCCGCCAGGTTTCGGCCCGGCTCGATCCGCTTCAGCTAACCCTCGGGGATCGGCCTTGATCTCCGACTTCCCTCCGAATTTCTCCCCCGCGGCGACGGGATCTACTGCCCAGTGCGCCCCGTCGCCGCACTTCCCCGACCAACCGGAAAACCGACAACTGAGGAGCCCCGAATGACCAGCAACGTCAAAAGCACGACCCAATTCGTCGGACCCAGCGACGCGTACACCCCGCCCGCCAATCGGCCCTCCGACCGCATCGCCGAGCAAATGAGGAAGCTGCCTCGGGTCGATCACAACGGCCGGGACCTGCCAAAGAACGCCCCCTCGGACGTGATCGAGACTGTCACGCCCGCTGGCCCGGTGCCAACGATGGCGTCCGCGCTCGCTCGCGCCGCCGAACTGGAGGGCGCGGACCTGGCTCAGCTTCTCGACTCTGAGAGGTTCCGCCTGGCGGTCGCCACGATCTCCCCGGCAGACAGTCTCGGCCTTCAGGATGCCATCCGCGACTACATGCCCGCCCCAGCCGCGCCGACGATGCGGCCCAATTTGGCTCAGGGAGCACCCAGCGCCGTCGCACCTGGACCGGCGACCGGGAGCACGCTGGAGCGGATGCACGACCTCGCCGAGAAGGCACTTAGCCAGCCCGAGCCTCCCGGCTCAACCTACCGCCCGTAGTCAGACCAAAGGAGGTCCACCAACATGACCACCACCACCATCGCACCGCCAACGCCCGACGTCGTCGCGCTGGCCCAGTCCTTCGACGTGGCCGCCCGGACGCCGACGCAATTCGGACTTGAGGCACTGTTCGGGCGTTGGAGCGAACTTAGGATCGCCAGCGCGCATCACAGCCCCGACATTCTCGCCGGCGTCAGCTTCGCCGCCGTCATCGACGCGGTTCTCGACCACCGCGCAAATCCGGCGCTCGGCT
>CABDZR010000127.1_pt1 | contig 17757 bp, 22 predicted proteins | sample 3132251 | NCBI WGS metagenome assembly CABDZR01 (sample SAMEA5534341, study PRJEB31848) | metagenome | biome: tundra; feature: field; material: soil | place: USA | collected 2013-05 | depth 0.45 m | reverse complement strand
CGAGGCGGCCTCAGGTAAGCCTGCTCGCACCGCTTGCAATAGGCCACGAAATGATCGCCCTCGAGGCGCCGGCCCAGCCTCGTTGGCTGGTCGCAGTTGAGGCAGATCAATTGCACGTTGCTGTAGTGCAGCGGCGCGGGGAAGTCGATGACTCCCCCCTGCATCGCGGTGGTGCCTCCGCGGCGAGCACCGGCCCGCTGGTGGCGCTTTCGGATGTTGATCCCGTTCACCACGATGCGCTGCTCGGCTGAGAGGGTCCGCTCGACCACCCCGCGCTTGCCCCGCTCGGCGCCCGAGATGACCACGACGGTATCCCCGGAACGGATGTCGAGGGCCCGCACATGCGGCAGCGGCTCGTGGCGACGGCGGCGCATGACCTAGAGCACCTCCGGCGCCAAGGAGACGATCTTCATGAAGTTCCGTTCCCGAAGCTCGCGGGCCACCGGCCCGAAGATCCGGGTACCGCGAGGATTGTTCTGGGGGTTAATCAGCACCGCAGCGTTGTCGTCGAATCGAATCCTGGTGCCGTCCGGCCGCCGACATTCCTTGGCGGTCCGAACCACCACCGCCTTGACCACGTCGCCCTTCTTAACCCCGGAGTTGGGCTGGGCGACCTTGACAGCGGCCACGATGACATCGCCCAAGGAGGCATAGCGGCGAGCCGAGCCGCCCATCACTCTGATGCAGAGGATCTCTCTGGCCCCACTGTTGTCAGCCACCTTGAGCACCGTCTCCTGTTGGATCACTGACTACCTGGCCCTCTCGACAATCTCGAGCACGCGCCAGCGCTTGGTGCGGCTGAGCGGCCGGGTTTCCATGATCCGGACCCGATCGCCGGTGTGGCACTCGTTAGTCTCGTCGTGAGCCTGAAAGCGGTGACTGCGCCGGAGCACCTTGCGATAGAGGGGGTGGGCGCGCAGGTCCTCGACCTCAACCACCACCGTCTTCTCCATCTTGTCGCTGACAACCATGCCCACCCGCACCTTGCGGCGTTCCCGCACGACCGGAGTCACCTCGGTCATCCCGGCTCTCCCGACATGTCGGCGATCGCCCGGGCCCGCATCAGCGTGTGTACCCGGGCGATCCCACGCCGGACCTCGCGGATGCGCCGGTGCTGCTCCAACTGGCCGGTCGCGCGCTGCAGCCGCAATTGGAGCAATTCCTGACGGCGGTCTCGAAGCGCCTCCTCCAGACCGATGTCGTCTAGCTCCCGCAGCTGTTGGACATCGACGGCCTGCTTGGTCATTCGCCGCCTTCCGAGGTGCCGGCCTCTTCACGCGCGACAAAGCGGGTCTTCACCGGCAGCTTGTGAGCCGCCAGACGCATCGCTTCCTTCGCGGTATCCAAGCCCACTCCATCCATTTCAAAAAGGATCCGCCCCGGCAGGACCACGCTCACCCAGCCCTCGGGATTCCCCTTGCCAGACCCCATTCGGGTCTCAGCGGGCTTCTTCGTGATCGGCTTATCCGGGAAAACTCGAATCCAGATCTTACCGCCTCGGCGCACGTGCCTGGTCATCGCCCTTCGGGCCGCCTCGATCTGGCGGTTGGTCATCCAACAGGGCTCCAGGGCCTGTAGACCATACGGACCGAAGGCCAGCGATGACCCCCGATAGGCGGCGCCCGTCATGCGCCCGCGATGTTGCTTGCGATGCCGAGGACGGCGGGGGATCAACATCTCAGGCGCCCTCTTGAGGTTCGTCAACCGCCGGTTTCACCGCCCGCGTGCGGGGGGAAGCTGGCTTCTTCGGGGACGCTGCAGCCGTTGCCTTGGGAGCGGCGCGCCTCGGCGTGGTCGACTTGGTGGCGGCGGGTTTCGTGGCGCGGCTCACCGCTTCCACCTCGCCAGCTGGGGCGGGCTCAGCCGCTTTGACACGGACCCTGGGCTTGGGCTTGGGCTTGGGCGCGGCCGCCGCAGCCAAGGCATCGGCCCCGGCGCCTGGGACCGGCGACCCCTCGGCCACCACCTCAGCCGCCTGGTCGGCGGCAGGGCTAACTTCGGCAGACACCACCACCGGCGCGGCTTCGGGCCGGCTTAGCGCCGGAGCCGAATCGACCGCGACCGCCGGCTCCGAGGGCGCCTCAGGAGGGGGCACGACCGTCACCTGAGGTTCGGTGAAATCGCCCTTGTAGATCCAGGCGCTGACCCCGATCTGGCCGAAGGTGGTCTTGGCCTCGGCCTGGCCGAAGTCGATGTCAGCCCTAAGGGTGTGCAGGGGCACTCGACCGTCACGGTCCCACTCGCGCCGACTCATGTCTCCGCCGCCGAGTCGGCCCGAGACTTGGATCCGCACCCCTTTGGCGCCGGCCCGCATCGAGCGCATTACCGACTGTTTGACCGCGCGCCGGAAGGCGATGCGCTTCTCCAACTGATTGGCGACGTTTTCGGCCAGCAACTGGGCGTCCAACTCCGGAGTCTTGATCTCCTGAATGGTGACTCGCACCTTCTTGCCGGAGATCCGCTCCAGGTTGTCCCTCAAGGCATCGACTGAAGCCCCACTGCGGCCGATCACGATCCCCGGCTTGGCGGTGTGAATGATCACGGTCAGCTGGTTGGCCGAGCGCTCGGTCTCGATCCGGGCCACGCTCGCGTTCTTGAGCCGGCTGGCGATCAGCTGGCGCATGGCGAGGTCTTCCTGAAGCAGTTTGGTGTACTCAGGACCACTGGCGAACCAGCGCGCGTCCCAAGTGCGATAGACGCCGAGGCGGAACCCGTTCGGGTGGACTTTGTGTCCCATGCCCTTGCCTATTCCTCCTCTTCCTCAGCCGCCGGCGGCTGGGGGTTGGCCTGGGTAGGCCGGACTCGCGACCTGGTCCGACTGGGCCGCTCCAGGCCGTCCTCCACCACCGCCTTCAGGTGGCAGGTCCGCTTGAAGATCGAGAACGAGGCCCCCCGGGCCCGGGGGCGGAACCGCTTGATGGTCGGGCCCCCGTCAACCTCGATCCTGAGCAGCTGCAACCGATCGCGCTCCAGGCTGAAGTTGTTCTCGGCGTTGGCGGCTGCCGAGCGGACCACCTTGGCCACATCCTCGGCGGCAGCCTGCGTCATGAAGGACAGCGCCGTGAGGGCCTCACCCACCGGCATGCCTTCGACCACATGTGCCACCAGCCGGGCCTTGCGCGGGGGAACCCTGACCCATTTGGCGGTCGCCTGTACCTGCATCGCTTGCTTTCTCCAGTCCTACTTGAGCGACGAGCTGCGTTCGGTGTGATGTCCGTGCGTGCGGAACTTGCGGGTGGGGACGAACTCGCCCAGCTTGTGGCCCACCATCGCCTCGCTGACGAAGACCGGGACGTGCTTGCGGCCGTCGTGAACCGCGATGGTGTGACCCAGCATCTCGGGGAAAATGTCACTGCGCCGCGACCAGGTGCGGATCACCCGCTTCTCCTTGGCGCGGTTCATCTCCAGCACCTTCTTGAGCAGCGGAGCATCGCAGAACGGGCCTTTCTTGACTGACCTACTCATGGCCTACTTCTTTCTCCGGCGCACGATCATCCGATTGGTGGCCTTGTTGTTGCGGGTGCGATGGCCCAGGGCCGGCTTCCCCCAGGGCGTCTGGGGATGACCGCCGGGACCCGAGCGGCCCTCGCCGCCTCCATGGGGGTGGTCGACGGGGTTCATCGTCGATCCCCTAACTGAGGGGCGAAATCCGCGCCAGCGAGTCTTGCCGGCCTTGCCCCAGGTCTCGTTGGAGTGGTCGGAGTTGCCCACCTGACCGATAGTCGCGCTGCAACGCACATCGATGAGCCGCACTTCCCCCGACGGCATCCGCAACTGGGCGTAGCTCCCCTCGCGGGCCACCAGCTGAGCACCGACCCCGGCGCTGCGCACCAGCTGACCACCCTTACCCAGCTGCACCTCGATGTTGTGGACCGTGGTCCCGAGCGGGATCTTGGTGAGGGGCAGGGAATTGCCCGGGCGGATGTCGCTCTTCTCGCCAGCCACGATCTGGTCAGCGACCGCCAGGCTCTCGGGGGCGAGGATGTAACGCTTCTCACCGTCCCGATAGTGGATGAGGGCGATGCGAGCGCTCCGATTAGGGTCGTACTCGATCGTCGCCACCGTCCCCGGAACGTCCAGCTTGTCGCGCCTGAAGTCAATCACCCGGTAGATACGCCGGTGGCCGCCCCCGCGGTGGCGGACCGTGATCTTGCCGGTGGAGTTGCGTCCGGAATGCTTCTTCAGCGAGACCGTGAGCCCCCGCTCCGGCTTGGTCTTGACCACATCGGGGAACGAGCTGACGCTCATGAAGCGACGCCCCGGGGAGGTTGGCCGGTAGCGCTTCACCGGCATCTCAGACCCCCTCGAAGAGGTTGGCGATGGTCTCACCCGCCTGCAGAGTCACCACCGCCTTCTTCCAGTCGCGGCTGCGCCCCACGATCCGTCCGCCGCGACGCATCCGGGTCCGCGTCTTGCCTCTGACCGTCATGACGTTCACGGCGACCGTCTTCACCTTGAAAGCGGACTCGACCGCAGCCTTGATCTCCAGCTTGTTGGCGTAGCTGGCCACCCGGAAGACATAGCGCTGCTTGGCCATGCCCGCGTACGACTTCTCGCTGATCACCGGGCGGATCAGCACCAGCGAGGGGTCCCTCATGCCAGGTGCTCCCCGACCGCGTCAAGGGCCGCCTGGGTAAACACCACGGTCTCGGCGATGAGCAGATCCCGGACACTGAGGTTGCTGGCCAGTACCAGCTTCAGCTGGGGGATGTTCCGGGCCGAGAGTTCGACGTTCTCCGAGTGCTCGGAGAGCACCAGGAGCACCCGCCGCCCGGCTTCGACCTTGTCGAGGAAGGTGGCCAGCTTGGCCGTCTTGGGCTGCTCATAGTCCAGCTGCTTGACCACCTGGATGGCGCCATCGGCGGCCCTGGCTGCCAGCGCCGACCGCAGGGCCAGGCGGCGCTGCTTGCGGGGCATGGACTGGCGGTAGCCGTGCGGAGTGGGCCCGAAGATGGTGCCCCCACCCCGCCACTGCGGCGCCCGGATCGAACCCTGGCGCGCCCGGCCGGTGCCCTTCTGGCGGTAGGGCTTGCGCCCACCCCCACGGACCTCGCCCCGGGTCTTCGTGTCATGAGTGCCCTGCCGGGCGCCGGCCAACTGGCGGAGGAGCGCCTGGTGCAGCACCGCCCCGTGGACCTCGCCGCCGAACGCGGCCTGTGGCAGGTCCACGGTGCCCGCCTTGCCCCCTTCGGGCCCCCGGAGAACGGCGGTGGGCATCAGTGCTGCCCCGTGACCTTGCGGATCCGGGACCTTGACTCGGTGACCAGGAGCACCCCGTTCTTAGCACCGGGGACTGCGCCCTTGACCAGCAGCAGATTGCGCTCGAGATCGACCCGAAGCAATTCCAGCCGCTGGACAGTGCTGCGGGTCGCGCCCATGTGACCGGACATTTTGAGACCTCGCCACGTGCGCGCCGCGTCCACGGAACCCACCGAGCCCGCCTGGCGGATGTTGTGGCTGCCGTGGGTCACCGGGCCGCGTCCGAAGTTGTGGCGCTTGTGCAGCCCGGCAAAGCCCTTGCCCTTGCTGACCCCGGTGACATCCACCAGACCGCCAGCCTCAAAGCCCTCGACGGTCAGCACCTGGCCAACGCTGAGGTCCCCCAGGCCCTTGACCTCGGTGGCATGGCGGTGGGGCTCTAGGTCGGCCGCCTCGTAGTGCCCCCGAAGCGGCTTGGAGACCCGCTTGCGCATGGGCGCGAAGGCGATTTGGGCGGCTTCATACCCGTCCTTGGCCAGGTCTTTGACCTGGACCACCGGGCACGGACCCGCCTCCAGCACGGTGACGCCAAAGCAGCGGCCGTCCTCCGCGAAGATCTGGGTCATACCGAGCTTGCGCGCCAGCAGGGAGCGGGCCATCAGAGCTTGATCTCAATGTTGACGCCGCTGGGCAAGTTGAGATGCATCAGTGCATCGACAACCTTGGGGTTGGGGTCCAGGATGTCGACGATCCGCTTGTGGGTGCGCATCTCGAACTGCTCGCGGGAGTCCTTGTCGATGAAGGGGCCCCTGATCACGGTGTACTTGTTGATCTCGGTCGGCATCGGCACCGGACCGACCACCTTCGCCTGGTTGCGGGTCGCGGTCTCGACGATGCGAGCCGCGGCCTGATCCAGGACGCGATGGTCATAGGCTTTGAGCCTGATCCGGATGCGCTGCGCCATCTGTTGCCTTAGGGCTCCTGCTACTCGTGGACTTACTTGTCGATCTTGGTGACGACGCCGGCGCCCACGGTTCGCCCACCCTCGCGGATGGCGAAACGCATGCCCTCCTCCACCGCCACCGGGTTGATCAGGGACACCTTGAGCTCGACGTTGTCCCCGGGCATCACCAACTCGCGCCCCTCGGGGAGGGAAACCTGGCCGGTGACGTCGGTGGTGCGGATGTAGAACTGCGGCCGGTAGTTGCTGAAGAAGGGAGTGTGCCGACCACCCTCGTCCTTGCCGAGGACGTAGACCTGGGCGTCAAACTCGGTGTGGGGCTTGATCGAGCCGGGCTTGGCCAGAACCTGGCCCCGCTCGACATCTTCGCGCTTGACTCCCCGTAGGAGGCAGCCGCAGTTCATTCCTGCCTCACCTTGGTCGAGCAGCTTGTGAAACATCTCCACGCCGGTCACGACCGTCTTGGTGGTGTCCTTGATGCCCACGATCTCGACCGTGTCGTTGACCTTGACCAACCCGCGCTCGATCCGCCCGGTGACCACGGTGCCCCGGCCTTCAATCGAGAAGACATCTTCCACGGGCATCATGAACGGCTGGTCGATGGGACGATTCGGCACCGGGATGTAGGTGTCGACCGCCTCCATCAGCTGCCGGATCTGGGCGACCGCCTCGGGGTCGCCCTCCAGCGCCTTGAGCGCGGAGACCCGCACCACCGGTACGTCGTCGCCGGGGAACTCATTCTTGCTGAGCAGCTCGCGGACCTCTAGCTCCACCAGTTCGAGGAGCTCCTCGTCGTCGACCATGTCCACCTTGTTGAGCGCGACCACGATGTAGGGCACGCCCACCTGGCGCGCCAGCAGGATGTGCTCGCGGGTCTGGGGCATGGGCCCGTCGGTGGCAGCGACCACCAGAATGGCGCCGTCCATCTGAGCGGCGCCGGTGATCATGTTCTTGATGTAGTCGGCGTGGCCCGGACAGTCCACGTGGGCGTAGTGACGGGTCGCGGTCTCGTACTCGACGTGGGAGACGGCGATAGTTATCCCGCGCGCCTTCTCCTCGGGAGCGTTGTCGATGCTCTCGAACTTCCGGAATTCCGCCAGCCCGTCCCCGGCGAGCACCTTGGTGATCGCCGCGGTCAGCGTGGTCTTGCCATGGTCGATATGACCGATGGTCCCGACATTGATATGCGGCTTCGTGGAGTCGTACTTCTTCTTACCCATTCTTCCCTGCCCTTAGCGTGTGGCGGTCTGCACTCACTTGATAACTGTTCAACTCTTGCGCTTGGCCGTGATCTCTTCAGCCAGATTTTGCGGCAAATCCTGGTAGTGGTCGAATTCCATCGTGTAGCTGGCCCGACCCTGGGTCATGCTGCGCAGCTGGGTCGCGTACCCGAACATGTTCCCGAGGGGTACCTCCGCATGCACGATCTGCATGGTCCGCCGACTCTCCATCCCCAGGGTGTGTCCTCGCCGCGAAGCCAGGTCCCCGATGATATCGCCCAGGTTGGCCTCGGGCACCGTGACGTCCACTTTCATGATCGGCTCCAGCAGCACCGGGGAGGCCTTGCGCATCCCGTCCTTCATGCCCATGGAGCCGGCGATCTGGAAGGCCTGCTCGGAGGAGTCGACGTCGTGGTAGGAGCCGTCGTAGAGGGTCACCTTGACGTCCACCACCGGGTAGCCCGCGACCACGCCGGACTGGAGGGCGTCGATGCAACCCTTCTCGATCGGGGAGATGTACTCCCGCGGGATCGTTCCCCCCACGATCTTGTTGACGAACTCGAACCCCTTGCCGGTCTCGTTGGGTCCGACCACGAGCTCGCAGTGGCCGTACTGCCCGTGACCGCCGGTCTGGCGCACGAACCGTCCAGTGCCCTTGGCCTCCTTGCGAAGGGTCTCCCGGTAGGCGACCTGAGGCTTGCCCACGTTGGCGTCGACCTTGAACTCCCGAAGGAGTCGGTCGACGATCACCTCAAGATGAAGCTCGCCCATCCCGGAGATGAGGTTCTGGCCGGTCTCGGTGTCGGTCCGCACCTGGAAGGTGGGGTCCTCCTCAGCCAGCTTCTGCAGGGCTATCCCCAACTTGTCCTGGTCGGCCTTGGTCTTGGGCTCGATGGCGACGCTGATCACCGGCTCGGAGAAGGTGATCGACTCCAACAAGATCGGGTGGGCCTCGTCGCTGAGGGTGTCCCCGGTCGAGGTGTGGCGCAGCCCAATGGCGGCAGCGATGTCGCCCGCCAACACCTGCTCGATCTCCTCGCGGCGGTTGGCGTGCATCTTGAGGATGCGGCCGACCCGCTCCTTCTCGCCCTTGCTGGCGTTGTAGACGTAGCTGCCGGACTTCAGGGTCCCGCTGTACACCCGAAAGAAGGTCAGCTTGCCGACGTAGGGGTCGGTCATGATCTTGAAGGCGAGCGCTGAGAAGGGAGCCTCGTCGGCAGCCTCCCGTACCAGCTCCTCCCCGGTCTTCAGATCGGTGCCGATGATCGGCGGTCGGTCCAGCGGGCTGGGGAGGAACTCGACCACGCCGTCCAGGAGCGGCTGCACGCCCCGATTGCGCAGCGCGGCCCCGCAGAAGACCGGGAAGATCTCCGCAATCACCGTTCCCTTGCGTAGGGCTCGGCTGAGCTGGTCCGGATCGATGGGCCGGTCGTCGAGATAGGTTTGCATTAGCTCGTCATCAAACTCGGAGGCGACCTCGACCAGCTCCAGGCGGGCCGCCTTGACTGCCGCCGCCATCTCCTCAGGCATCTCGGTGTTGGTCAGCCCGGTGCCGAGGTCGTCGGTGTAAACCGTCGCCTGCTCCCGGATCAGGTCGAAGACCCCTTCAAAGCCGTCCTCGGCCCCAATCGGGAGCTGGACCGGAATAGCCCGGGCTCCGAGACGGTCCTTGATCGACGCCACCGCGGCGTCGAAGTCGGCGCCCACCCGATCCATCTTGTTGATGAAGCAGATCCGGGGGACGTCGTAACGGTCGGCCTGGCGCCAGACCGTCTCCGACTGAGGCTCAACCCCGCTGACGGCGTCAAAGAGCGCGATTGCGCCGTCGAGGACCCGCAGGCTCCGCTCAACCTCGGCCGTGAAGTCGACGTGCCCGGGGGTGTCGATGATGTTGATCTGGTGGCCCTGCCACTCGGCGGCAGTGGCCGCCGAGGTGATGGTGATCCCGCGCTCTTGCTCCTGGATCATCCAGTCCATGGTGGCGGCGCCGTCGTGGACCTCTCCCATCTTGTGGATGCGCCCGGTGTAGAACAGCACCCGCTCAGTGGTGGTGGTCTTACCCGCATCGATGTGGGCCATGATCCCGATGTTGCGGACCTTGCTGAGGGGGACCCGCCGGCCTTTCGAGCCCGCGCCGCTAGGTGCGACTGTCATTTGCGTGCCCATCAATACCGGAAGTGGGAGAAGGCTTTGTTGGACTCGGCCATCTTGTGGGTGTCTTCCTTGCGCTTGACCGCCTGACCCATGCCATTGCTGGCATCCATCAGTTCCGCGGCCAGCTTGTCGGCCATGCTCCGGCCGTGCCTAGCGCGAGCTCCGCGGATGATCCAGCGCCTGGCCAGGGCCAGCCGGCGATCATGGCGGATCTCCACCGGCACCTGGTAGGTGGCGCCCCCGACCCGCTTCGGCTTCACCTCGATGATCGGGGTGACGTTGCGCATGGCCTGGTCGAACACCTCCAGCGGCTCGCGGCGTTGGCTCTTGGAGATCCGCCCCAGGGCGTCGTAAACGATGTGCTCCGCGGTCGAGCGCTTGCCATTGAGCATCACCGAGTTGATGAACTTAGCCAAGCCCTCACTCTGAAACTGGGGGTCAGCGACGATGATGCGGCGGGATACCCGCTGGCGGCGTGGCATGTCAGGAGGCCCGGGCCGGCTTCTCGCGCTTGGCCCCGTACTTGCTGCGCGCCTGCTTACGAGCCTTGGTCCCGGCGGTGTCCAAGGCTCCCCTCACGATGTGGTAACGAACTCCAGGCAGGTCTTTGACCTTGCCCCCGCGGACCAGCACCACGGAGTGCTCTTGGAGGTTGTGCCCGATCCCGGGGATGTAGGCGGTGACCTCGGTCTTGGTGGTCAAGCGCACCCTAGCCACCTTCCGCAGCGCGGAGTTGGGCTTCTTGGGGGTGGTGGTGAACACGCGCACGCACACGCCCCGCCGCTGGGGCGATCCCTTGAGAGCCGGCGACTTGGTCTTCTTGATCACCGGCTGGCGACCTTTGCGGACCAACTGCTGGATGGTGGGCAAGCTGAATTTAACCTAGGGAACATTGGCCGTTCCGGGGCGACGGCCAAGCGCGGACAAGCAGAAGCCCCTCCGGAGGCGAGGGTGCTTAGTCTATCGCCGAAGGGGGGCACTGTCAAACTTGCGCGTCCCCTCAGCCAAGATCACCCCGTCAGGCGACCGTACCCGCACGCCGGAGTGACACCGAGGGGCCAACGCTGCTCCGCACGCCGGATCCCGGCTGGGTCGGGCCCTAGCCTTAGGAATGCGTCCTCCGGTACTCCGCCGCCAAACTGCGCAGGTGGGCATCGGTGCCTCCCATGGCCTGCCCCGGGGGGGCAGCGTTTGGGGAAGTTGGCCACCGAGGTGTAGTTGGTGTCACACACGTGGGCCAGCGGGGCGAGGACAGCTGGAGTGACCAGTTGATATGCGTCCATCAGCTCCAGCCCGAAATCCTCGGTCAACCAGTGCACCAGATCAGACTGAGCAGTCCTGACGGAGTCTTCCAGGGGCCCGACTGAGCCGGTGGAGACGATGTGGGTCTCTGACTCGATCCCTGGCCAGGGGCCGGGCCGACCCTTGATCAGATCGACTGCAATCACGGTGTTCATGGCAGTCTCCGCCGCTACTCCGCGGGTCTCGCCCTCACCCTGGCAGGCGCGGCCGCCTCCCCGCGAGAGCAGGGCTCCTTCAACATTGACGCCGAGCTAGCAGGTCACGCCGGCCCTCATCTCCTGGGTGTCCATGTTGCCTCCGAAGGCGTCCAGGACCAAGGCCGAGCGCACTTCCTGGTTGGCGGGTGCTACCCCGACCATCCCGTGCATCGGGTCCAGGGCAGCTCCCCGGTGAACCCGTCGGACCTGGCCCGGAAGAGACACGTCCCGTCGACGCGATCTAATTCCCAGATCCAGACGATCTCGGGCAAAGGCTGGTTCAGCAAGGCAGTGCGGTGGGTAGCCGTCAGCGCGCCGAACAGCGGCCCGGTGGTGGACGCCGCCCAGTCGCGGGCCAGGGTGATCTCGATGAAGGGCACGGCCAGGGTGTCTCCCACCTCGGCACCCTCAATGTAAAAGGGACCCGTCGTGGATTCAGATACGGGAATTCGCAGACCTCAGGTCACGCTCGCTTCGCACCCGGCCCACCAAGCAGTCCTCAGCGAATAGGCGCACCACAGTGCCGGGCTGAATCCTCGCCACGGGCGCGGCCCCACCGCAGGTCCAGGCGTACTGCTCCGGTGTTGGGACGAACGAGAGCACCTCCAGTCCACTCACACGACCACCTCCACGTGGATGACGGAACACCACCGCGATGGTCCGAGGTATTACGCCCCTGCGGAGGCTGGCTCCAACTCGGCCCTCAGGTCCGGTTCAAGGTCCAGATGAACCGTACCCACCTCGGTGACTCGCTTCGGATCCTTCCGATAGAGGTAGGCCATGTAGATGACTCCCAGCAGCATCCAGACTCCCATCGCCGGGCCCATGTAGGAATAGGGGGCGGGTAGCGGCGAGATGAAGGAGAAGATGGGAATCCCCGCCCCACTGAACCAGGCGGGCAGGAAGGCCAAGATTCCGAGCACCGGGACCACGATATGCAGGAACCAGTTGAGGTGGATCCCGCGGGTCCTGAGGAAATATCCGATGCAGGCGGCATTCACCAGCAGATAGATGGCTACCAGAAGGATGACGATCCCGGTGCCCACCATGGCGAAGGCCACGAAGGGATTGAAGTGGAGGCCGAGCCCTACCGACACCCCGATGCTGACCAGGAAGGCGGTCAGGATCCCGTATTGAGGAGTCCGGTGGCGCGGATGGACGCTGGCGAAGAAGGCCGGGAAGGCACGAATTCGTCCCATGGCATAGGCGGTGCGGGTGGAGACGGTGACTCCGGCATTGGAGTTGGCGATGGTGGAGTTGACGATGGCCAGGAAGACGAAGAGCCAGAAAATCCCGTATGAGGCCCTGGCGATTCCCTCCCATGACCCTGGCCCGGCGCTGCTGAAGGAAGCGAAGTGACCCGGACCGAACACCACGTCGGCGGCGTACGTGGTGAAGACGTAGATCAGCCCTACCCCGAGGGTCGCTCCGAGCACCGCTCTGCGGATGGTCTTGCGGGGGTCCTTGGCCTCCTCCGCCAGCGGGGCCGCGCCCTCGAACCCACCGAAAGCGAGGATCGTGAACACGGAGCCGGCGATGATCCCGCTGATACCCCGGAAATGGGCGGGTGTGAACTTGGTGGTGAACACCGCCGCAGTGTTGGCGTTGCCCGCCTTGATGACCAAGAGCACGGCCAGCACCACGAAGACCACGATTTCGAACGTACCCAGGATGGTCCCCATCCGAGCCGAGGTCCGGATCCCGAAGTAACCGGCCGCCAAGACGATCACGGCCCCGGCGATTGTGAACATCCACCAGAGGTTCGCCGAGAAACCAGGGTCGTACCCGTTGATGGTTGTGGCCACCGTGTAGCCCAACTGGAGCAGCACCAAGGGGGGGATCAGACCGGCCACGGCAACGTAGGCCCAGTTGACCAGGAACCCGATCGAGGGGTGGAGCCCACGAGCAGTGTAGGTGCCCATTGACCCCGCCGAGGGCAGTTCCCGGGCCAGCTCGCCGACGCAGGACGCGCAGAGCAGGCAAGCCACCAGAGCGATCAGCACGGACAGCGGCAAGGCCCCGCCGGCGAAGGCCACGCCGGCCGGGATGGAAGCGGCGATCGCAGCCGCGGGCGCCATGTCAGTAATGCTTTGGAAGAGAACCTCGCGCAGGCCGATGGCACCACGCCTCAGGCCCGGGCTAGCGGCTCCGAGCTCCGACGAGATAACGGTCACAGACGCCCCCCCTGCCGAAAGTCTGCTCAGTCGCTGGATGGTAAGCGCGGCCCTGAGAGCTTGTCAATCGTCGGGAAACCGTCCCTCCCTTGGCGACAGCCCGCGCCGCCGCAACGCGTGCGGGCGGGCTCACCCCGGATCGGAAGCTAGTCGAGGGAGAACATCACATGCTTGATCTGGGTGTACTCCTCGATCGAGTACATGGACAGGTCCTTGCCGTATCCGCTCTGTTTGAAGCCCCCGTGGGGCATCTCATTGATCAAGAGGATGTGGGTGTTGACCCAAACTGTCCCGAAGTGGAGCCGGCGGGAAACACGCAGCGCTCTCCCCACGTCTCTGGTCCAGATCGAGGCCGCCAAGCCGTAGTCGACATCATTGGCCCAAGCCACCGCCTCCTCCTCGTCCGAGAAAGGCTGGACGGTGACCACCGGGCCGAAAACTTCCCGCTGGATGATCTCGGCGTCCTGACCGGTGGGAAGCACCAGCGTCGGGCGGTACCAAAAACCCGGCTGGTCGAGCCTCGAGCCACCGGTGACAATGCTGGCTCCCGCCTCCCGGGCCCGCTCCACGAAGCCGGAAACGCGCTCCAGTTGCTCGGATGAGACTACCGGACCCATCTCAGTGGAATCATCCTGGGGGTTGCCGAGTTTGAGTGACTCCACCGCCGGAACCAGTTCCGAGAGCAGCTGGTCGTGCAGCCGGGCCGACACCAGAACCCGGGCCGCCGCCGTGCAGTCCTGGCCCGAGTTGAAGTAGCCGCCCACCTTGATGCCCTCGACCACGGCCCCGATGTCCGCGTCATCGAAGACGACCACCGGGGCCTTGCCGCCCAACTCCAGGTGAACCTTTTTGAGGGTCTGGGCAGCCGCTCGGGCCACCTCCTTGCCGGTGGCCACATCCCCGGTCAGCGAGACCATCCCGACGCCGGGATGGCGGACGATCCCAGCCCCAACCGGCTCACCGTCGCCGGTGATCACGTTGAGGACGCCCGGTGGCAGGATGTCGGCGGCCAACTCCGCCAGGCGGAGCGCTGACAAGGGGGTCCACTCCGACGGTTTCAGGACCACGGTGTTGCCGGCGGCCAAAGCGGGGCCGATTTTCCAGATGGCCATCATGAGGGGGTAGTTCCAGGGCGCGATCGAGCCCACCACCCCGATCGGCTCCCGGCGAATCATGCTGGTGAAGCCGCTGGCGTACTCGCCGGCAGCCTTCCCCTCCAGGCAGCGGGCCGCCCCGGCGAAGAAGCGCAAGGCGTCGACCATCGGCGGCACCTCTTCGGAAACCACCAGGGAGAGCGGCTTGCCCACGTTGTCAGACTCCAGCTGGGCGATCTCCGCTCCGTGCTCCTCGACTCGGTCCGCCAGCTTCAAGAGGACCTCGCTCCGCTCGCGGGGCGTGGCCTCGCCCCAGCCCGAATCGTAGGCGCTGCGGGCCGCCGATACCGCCCGGTCGACATCCTCCTGGGCACCCTTGGGAGCGTGGGCGATGACCTCGCCGGTGGCTGGGTTGTACACCTCTTGCACCCCGTCCCCGGCGCTCTCCACCCATTCACCGCCAATGAAGATCTTGCTGCGGTCCAGCGCTGCCGCCATCTTTAGCTCCCTCCTTTGGGGGGCGGCCACCCGGCCAGCCACCGCCTGACTCTAATCCCTGACGTCGCTCGCCCGCGCCAGCTCGCGCTCCAACGTGTCCAGACCCTGGTGAAGGAGTTCCTCGGGGACGTTCAGCGGCATCAGGGTGCGAATGACGTTGTGGTGCGGTCCGGCGCGGAGGACCAGCAGCCCGTGGTCGCGACATCCCTCGATGATCTGTTGGGTCGCCAGGGCGGCAGGCTCCTTCGTGTTCCTGTCGGACACCAGTTCCAAACCGGCCATGGCGCCGAGCACCCGGACGTCCCCGACCAAGGGATAGCGGCGGCGCCACTCCTCCATGCGCTCCTCCAGGATCGACCCCAGAACCTCGGCCCGAGCCAGCAGCCCCTCGCTCTCGACCACTTCGAGGACCGCCAGCGCTGCCGCACACGCCACCGGGTTGCCCCCATAGGTGCTCCCCAGCTGGCCCGGGCCGGGTGCGTCCATGACCTCGGCCCGGCCGACAACCGCGGACAGCGGGAAGCCTCCTCCCAGGCTCTTGGCGACCGCCATCAGGTCGGGTGCGACTCCGCTGTGCTCGATCGCGAAAAGCCGGCCGGTGCGACCGATCCCGCTCTGGACCTCGTCGGCGATCAGTAACAAGCCGCGCGCGTCGGCCAGCCGGCGGAGCCCCTGCAGGAACTCGAAGGGCGCGGGGACGAAGCCACCCTCGCCCAGCACCGGCTCGATCAGGAGTGCCGCCAGCCGGTCCTGGGGCCAGCTGGTGCGAAGGGACTCCTCCAGCCCCTTTAGGGCACGCTCCGAGTTCCAGCCCCAGTACTCATAGGGAAAGGGGGATCGGTAGATCTCGGGCGCGAAGGGACCGAATCCCTCTTTGTAGGGCTGCACGGTGTCAGTCAGGCTCATCCCCATCAAGGTTCGTCCGTGGAACGCCTGGCTGAAGGCCACGATCCCAGGTCGTCCGGTGAAGGAGCGGGCGATCTTGACGGTGTTCTCGACCGCCTCAGCCCCGGTACTGAACAAGATCGCCTTCTTCGGAAACTCTCCAGGAGCCAAGCGGCAGAGCTGATCGGCCAACCTCAGGTAGGGCTCGTAGACGGCCACCTGGGCCGACGTGTGGATCAGCTGGTCGATCTGGCGGTGGGCGGCGGCCAAGACCTTTTCGTGGCCATGCCCGACGTTGAGCACGCCGATCCCACCTATGAAGTCGATGTAGCCCTCGCCGTCCACGCTCCAGACCTGGGAGCCGGCGGCACGGGCGACGACGAAGTCCAGAGCGGGCTTCAGCCCCCGGGGCAACGAGCGGTGCCGGATCGCCAACAACTCTTCGGACGTCCCGGGGGCCGGTGACTCAGCCATGGAACGACCTTAGGGGCGCGACCGCACGCCGACTAGGTGCCCCTGACTCAGAAATCAGGCCGGGCGGTTGTGCGGAAGAGACATCAAATTCATCGCCAGTTGGAGCTGGAACCGGACCTCCGGATCGGCTAGATCGAGGTGGAGCAGGTCGCCGGCGCGCTCCAACCGATAGCGCAGGGTGTTGGGATGCACGTGGAGCGCCGCCGCCGCTCGGCGCCGGTGAAATCCGAACTCGGCAAGGGTCAGCAAGCTGGTGACTAGGGTGGCTCCGCCCTTGGCCCGCTGCGCCGGCCCGAGGAGCTGGTCGAGGAATGCCTCCCGCGCCGTCTCGTCCCCGTTGAGCACCCTCAACACCAACATCTCCTCGTAGCGACGGATCTCCCCCGGCGCCGCATGACTGACGATCGAAAGCGCCTCCAGGTAGCTGCGCCGAACCCCGTCGGCACCCGGTTGGGGCCGGCCCAGGAGCAGGGCGGCCGCGGGGTCCCCGGCTCCCGGCGCCCACACTGACTCGGGAGCTGCCTTCTCTCCCAGAAGGAAGGCAACCTGGTTCAGCCGGGCGGAGGTGATGGGTATCCCGGAGATCCGACTCAAGCGGTGGCGGAGGTGCTCCGCTGCCCGATCGCGGCGGAGTACTCCGTCACGGGTGAGCGGTAACTCTGACTGGAACACCAGGATCCCCACCCGATACGCAGCCTCCGGCAGGAACCCGACCAGCCGGGCTCGCTCCAGGTTGTGGGCAGTGGCGTCGAACCTCCCCTCCAGGAGTGCGTCCAAGAAGGTGCTCCCCAGCCGAACCTCTAGGGAGGCCAGCTGGCGCTGGTTGGCAATGTGGAGCGCCGCCACCACCGCCGCGTGCTCCGCCGCCCGGAGATGGAGATCGCTGAGCTCCTGGTCGCCCTCCACGATCCAGACCGTGCCCACCAGCTCGTCGCGTAGCCAGATCGGACAGACCACTCGACCCAGGAGCTGGATCTCAGGGTCGGCCGGAATGCGCACGGGGATGGCGCTCGTCCTGATTCGGGCCAGGTGGCCGAGCCGGTCCAGCTGCGCCATCACCTCGGCGGGCGACCGCCCCTGCTCTAAGGTGGCGCGGCGGACCGGGTCTGAGGCCTGGCCGCCCGGCCAGAAGGCCAACACCCTCCCCTCAGCGTCTTCCAACACGACTTCGCGGTCGATCAGCCGCCCCAGGGTGTCGACCAGGTCTTGAAGACTGCCCGCGGTGACCGCCGCCTGGGTCAGTTCCCGGTGGATGCGGATGGACTGCTCGATGACCTGGTACTGCTCGGCCAGGATGGTGCGGTTCACCGCCTGGGTCACGGTCGAGAAAGTGACCTCCCAGGGCAGCTCCAGCAGTGGCAGCTTCGCCGAATCCGCCTCTTCCTTCGCGGCATCGGGGAAGTGCGCAAGGTACTTGGGAACCGCCAGGGCCACCCCGGCTAGCCCTCTCCCCCCCAGGTCGCGGACCAGCCGGCGTTGCTCCTCGGCGGCCGTCGGCCAGGCGAACCCCGTCGTGAGCAGCAGCTGGCCCGCACTGACCCAGGGCAGAGGATCAGGGATGTCCACGACATGGGCCCAGCGGACCTCCCGGTCTACCCC
>CABDZR010000109.1_pt1 | contig 19269 bp, 13 predicted proteins | sample 3132251 | NCBI WGS metagenome assembly CABDZR01 (sample SAMEA5534341, study PRJEB31848) | metagenome | biome: tundra; feature: field; material: soil | place: USA | collected 2013-05 | depth 0.45 m | reverse complement strand
GGAGTGGGTGTGGACCACCCCGCCCAGCTCGCCAAGCCCCCGGTACAAGGCCAGATGGGTGGGGGTGTCGGTGGACGGGCGATGGCTGCCCTCGATCACCTGCCCCTGTAGATCAACCACGACCAGGCTGTCCCCGTCCATGGACTCATAGGGCACGCCGCTGGGCTTGATCACCACCAGTCCCAGCTTGCGGTCGATCCCGCTGGCGTTGCCCCAGGTGAGCCTCACCAGTCCCTGCTCGACCAGGGCCAGGTTCGCCGCCAGCACCTCGGCGCGGAGCTCGGCGAGCATCAGATCTCGACGAATTCGATGTCCAGCAGCTCGGCCAGGGTCCGCCAGCGCTCGACGTGGTCCCCCAGGTTCGTGACGAAGTGGTGGCCAGCCCCCTGACGCAGCCAGCCGTCCAGGAAGGGCCGCATCCCGCTGGCGGGGCGGAAGTGGAAGTAGGGCATCTCCAGCTTGGGCAGCTCCGGAGTGTCGAGGACCGTCCCCCGCCCGGCCACCAGGCGGTAGATCTCGCCGTTTAGCGGGACCAGGGCGGCTGTGGTCGCGGGCCCCGGCTGGGCGGAGAAGACGGTGGTGGGAGGGTTGTCCAGGCCCCCGATGCCGAGCTCCCGGTCGATCAGGCGGATGGGGCGGTCTCGGCGGGCGATCCGCCAATTGCCCTCGCCCATGTGGCTGATCAGGACCGAGTCCAGCTGGTAGTCCATGGCGTACATCTCGGAGAAGTGAGCGTCGCCCACCAGAGATTGGCCGGCGCACATGAGGATGCAGGTGTTGGTGTCGCCCTCGGCCCCGTAGCCGTAGCCGTCGGCCATGAGGTCCGAGGCCGCCAGCAGGGGCAGCTGCCGGAAGCGGCCATCGCGGCCCAGCGACTCGAAGTGCATGCAGAAGCCGCCATAGCCACCCTCCACCAGGAGGCTGCGGAAGGCCACCTCCATGCGGGCGGCGTAGGCGTGGCGCTCCCGAGCCAACCCCGGGGCCACCGCGAAGCGCCGGGAGTGTTCCTCCAGCACCGCCTCCACCTCGGAGCCGCCCACCGCCTCCATGCGGGCGTGCAGATCCCCTAGGCTCCGGTTGACCACTAGGGGCCCGATCCGCCGGAGCATGGCGGTGGGGTCGCTGAGGATGTCCCCCATCCCGTTCATGGGATAGCCGAAGAGGGCGATCCTGGTCGACTTTAGGACGGTGACCGTCTGGGCCGCCCGGGCCCAGGACCCGAACCTGCGCAGGAACTCCTCCGAGGTCCAGTCCTCGGTGATGATGGTGTAGGGCACGCCGGCCCGGAGGAGGGCGTTGGACTGATCCTGGGCCCCATGGATGCCTTGGTTGTAGGTCAGGTCGCCCATGTCCCAGCTGGCGGTGACGCTGGGCTCAGGCTGGATGTTGGCCAGGAGCAGGGGGAGCGGACACTGGCTGAGGGCCCTCACGCTGCGCAGGGCGGGACTGTAGGTGAGCATCACGATCATGATCCCGTCCAAGTCCCTGGCCACGAGCTCTCGGACGAGGGCCTCGACGTCCGCCTGATTGCGGGCCGGGCGTAGAAAGGTGACCTCGGCCACCGGGGCGAGCCTGGCCGCCACCTCGGCCGCGTAGGTAGCCTGGCGCTCGCTGATCCCCGGCAACATGTCGTCGTAGAGCTCGTGCATGATGCCAAGCAGGCCGATGCGGGGCCGGGCGGGCGCGCTCAAGATGCCCTCCGTGCCTGGCGGCGGGTGCCGACGCTACCGCTCATGCTTGGCGCAGCTGCTTGAGGGTGTGCAGCCAGTCCGCGCGCTCCCGCCCCAGCAGTCCGTAGAGCTCACGGTAGACAGCGTAGACCTTCTGATATGTCCGGCTGGCGGCGGGGTCGGGACTGTAGCTGGCGGCGAGGCCCGGGCGGTGGGCCCGGACCGCGCTGGCGATGTCGGGGAAGCCCCCCGCCTCCTCTCCCGCCGCCACCGCTCCGAAGAGGGCGGATCCCCGGGCGGGGACCTGCGACGAGGCCGGCACCCGGACGGGGCGGTTGGTGACGTCCGCGATCAGCTGCATCAGCAGCGGGCTGCGCAGGGCCACCCCACCACAGGCCACGATCTCAGGCTGGGGAAGACCGTACTCCTCGAAGTTGTCGATGATCCGGAGGGTGCCCAGGGCCACCGACTCCAGCAGGGCCCGATACACCTCGGCCGGGGTGGTGCTCACGGTGAGTCCCGCGATCACCCCGGAGAGGTCGGCGTCGGCCAGGATGCTGCGGTTGCCGTTCCACCAGTCGAGCGCCACCAGCCCAGTTCCCCCGGGCCGAATGGTGGCCGCCTCCGCCTCCAGGGCCTGGAAGCGGGCGGCCCGGGTCTCCCGCTCCCCGAGGAGCCCCTCCACGAACCAGGCGAACATGTCCCCCACCGCGGCCTGCCCGGCCTCGTAGCCGTAGCTGCCGGCGAAGATGCCGTCCTGGACCACCCCGGTGATCCCGGGGAGCAGCACCTCGTTGGGGTGGATGGTCATGTCGCAGATGGAGGTCCCCACCATCATCACGAACTGGCCGGGCTGGTCGACCCCGGCCCCGGGCACCGTGGCGAAGGAGTCGACGTTGCCGACGGCGACGGCGGTGCCGGGCCGGAGGCCTGTCCTCGCCGCCATCGCCGCCCCCAGGGACCCGGCGCGGGCCCCGGGGGGGAAGAAGGTCCTGCCCAGCTTGGCGTCGGGCTCGGGGAAGCCTGGGAAGGCGGCCCCGAAGAAGGCCGGCGAGGGGAGCCCGTCCCGGGGCGACCAGCAGGCCTTGTAGCCAGCCGGGCAGGACGAGCGCCGGAGCTCCCCGGTGAGCTGCCAGACGATCCAGTCAGTGGCCTCCACGAACGCAGCCATGGCTTCGAAGAGCTCGCGATCCTCGCTCCACACCTGGATCAGCTTGGGGAAGTACCACTCCGAGGAGAGCCGTCCCCCGTAGCGCGCCAGGAACTGCTCGCCCCGCTCGACGGCCACCTCGTTGAGGCGGTCCGCGTAGCGCTGGGCGGCGTGGTGCTTCCAGAGCTTGCACCAGGCGTGGGGTCGGGCCCGCCAGCGCTCCAGCTGCGACAGCGGCGTCCCCGCACCGTCCACCGGCAGCACCGTGCAGCAGGTGGTGTCCACGCCGATCCCCACCACCTCCGCTGCCAGCACCCCGGAGCGCTCCAGCACCTCGGGGACGCCCTTCTCCAGCACGTACAGGTAGTCGGCGGGGTCCTGCAGAGCCCAGTCAGGGGGCAGCTCCTCGCCGGTGCCGGGCAGAAGCTCGTCTATCACCGCACTGGGGTAGCGCACCTCACTGTCGGCCACCTCCTCCCCGCTGTCCAGGCAGAAGAGGAGGGCCCGGCCCGACTCGGTGCCGTAGTCGACGCCGAGGGCGTACCTGGAGGTCATGGCGGCCGCGTCACCGGGACCACTCCCGCCTGGCAAACTCCCCGCAGCCAGCCGTCGACGCTACCACGGGGCTCATTATTGGGCTCTTCCGGCGTGAGTGTGGATCGGCGGCTGGGAACATCGGTGCGGGCGAGGTCCGACTGGGTGGTGGCGAGTGGGGCTCGGCTGCCGGATTTTGGGCGCGGCTCGAGCCGGGTACTTCGCTGGGAGCCGCCGGCCTCGCTCCCCGGCTGAGCTGCTGCGGCTCCGGCAGCGAGACGTGATCACCCAGGCTGACAGCGCCTCCCACGGCACTTACCGATACCGGCGGGTTAGGGCCGGAGTTGCACCTGGGACTCAGGGTCTCCGTCTCCAGGAAGCTCGTGGACAGGATCATGGCCCAGGAGAAGCTGGCGGGAATGCCAACTCGGAGGCACCGGAAGAACCTGGTCAACGCCGCCACCTTCGAGGACCTGGTGCAGCGCAACTTCACCTGCGATGTCCCGAACCAGCTGTGGGTCACGGACATCACTGAGCATCCCACCCGCGAAGGCAAGGTCTACTGCTGCGCCGTGTTTGATGCGCATTCCAGTAAGGTGGTCGGCTGGTCGCTCGAAACCCATCAGGCCTTGCCGGTGGTCACCAATTCCCGGTCCATGGCACTGACCAACCGGACTCCGACGACCGACACGGCGCTGTACTCGGACTATGGCACCCACTTCACTTCGGGGATGTTCAAGGAACGAGTGCGCCAAGCCGGACTTGTTCCACCCATGGGCACCATCGGCGGGCACCATCGGCGACGCCTACGACAACACGGTGATCGAGTCATTTTGGGGCCGTCTCCTGACGGAGCTGCTCAACCGGAAAAAGTGGCGAATCAGGAACGAATTGTCATCCGCCCTCTTCGAATACCTCGACATCGTCCCCAACCGCCACCGACAGCACAGCTCGCTTGGGATGCTCACACCAGTCGACTATGAGAAACTCCATCAGGAGTCCACCAGTATTGCTTGACTCTCATCCGCCGGGTCCACAAGACAGCGTCCATCTGAATCGGGTCCGAGCCACTCGAGGTTTCCCATGAGCAGCGATCCGTACACCCCGACACCCGACGACCATTTCACCTTCGGGCTATGGACGGTCGGCAATCCGGGACGGGACCCGTTCGGCAACGAGGTGCGGGCCCCGCTCGACCCTGTCGACACCGTGCACCACCTCGCTGATCTCGGCGCCTACGGCGTCGCCCTCCATGACAACGACCTCATCCCGTTCGGCTCGAGCGCGGCGGAGCGTGACCACATCGTGAGCCGCTTTCAGCTGGCCTTGAAGGAGACCGGCCTGAAGGTTCCGATGACGACGGTGAACCTCTTCTCGCACCCCGTCTTCAAGGAGGGCGCCTTCACCGCCAACGACCCGGACATCCGGCGGTTCGCCGTCAAGAAGGCGGCCGACGCCATCGATCTCGGCGCCGAGCTCGGCGCCGAGATCTTCGTGCTCTGGGGTGGCCGGGAGGGCTGCGAGGTGGACGCCGCCAAGCCAATCGGCGCTGCCCTCGACCGCTACGCCGAGGCTGTGAACCTGTTGTGCGACTACGCCATCGAGCAGGGCTACCACCTGCGCATCGCGCTGGAGCCCAAGCCCAACGAACCGCGTGGCGACATCCTGCTCCCAACCGTCGGCCATGCGCTGGCCTTCATCGGTGAGCTCGAACACCCCGACATGGTGGGCCTCAACCCCGAGTTCGCCCACGAGACCATGTCGGGCCTGGCCTTCAACCACGGCGTCGCCCAAGCGCTCTGGCACGGCAAGCTCTTCCATATCGACCTGAACGGCCAGCGGGCCGGCAAGTTCGACCAGGACTTCCGCTTCGGCTCCGAAGGGGTGCGCGACGCCTTCTACCTCGTGAAATTGCTCGAGGACAACCACTGGGACGGCATGCGCCACTTCGACAGTCACGCGTATCGCACCGAGGACGCCGACGGCATCTGGGAGTTCGCCGCCGCCTCGATGCGCACGTACCTGATCCTGCGGGAGAAGGCCCGGCGTTTCCAGGCGGATCCCGACATCGCCGAAGCACTCGAGCGCGCACAGGTTGCCCACCTGCGTGAGCCCACGACGCCCGATGGCGGCCTGGTGGCGATCCGGGCCGCCGACTACGACGTCGATGCGCTCGCCGGCCAAGGCTATGGCATGGAGCGGCTCGACGCGCTGGTCGACGAACTCCTCCTCGGCGTCCGGTAACGCCCCTTGTCACCGGGATGGACTTGTCGACGCAGGCCACCAAAATCGGGTCTACGGACATTTCTGTGGGTCAGCAGCGACCTGGAAGTGCAGCACAGAGTCCACCGAGGCTGAGCTTGGCAAGGGCGATGATCGCTTCTGCGAAGTGGAAGCCGCAGGCACGTCGCATGATGAGTCGGATCTTGGTGTCGCAGCTCTCCACTCGGGCGTTGGAGAGCCGGTAGCGCAGCGCAGCGGCGATACTCGAGCGGTAGGCAGGGATCGTCCGAGCCAGCTTCACAAAGGGGGCCAGCCTCCAGCCGTCGAGCCCAGCGGATCCAGGCGTCCACGGAAGTTGTCAAGCCCCTTGAGAGAGATTGTTGTCGTTTAGCGAATCTGAGACCCGGTATTGGCTCAGCGACTCTGTCACCCCATGGAGAAAGTGCGAGTGACCTTGAGTGGAATTGAGCAGCTGCGACTGGTGGGAAAACGGCGGGGCCGAGCGAGGGTTCGGGCCGCCGGCGGCGGGCCCACGGTCACTCCTCCTCGGCTGGCCCGGTCCGCCTCTTCCCACCGAGGAAGGTATCGACGAAGTCGGGGCTGGCGATCAGATCCGCCGGCTTCCCCTCCATCTGGCACCTGCCGCCGGTCAGCACGTAGGTCCGATCCGAGATGGCGAGCACGGCTCGGGCCCGCTGCTCGACCACCAGCACCGAGGCTCCGGTGGCGCTGAGCTGCCGGATGTGGTCGTCCAGCAGGGACTGGGCCAGGGCCGGCGCCAGGTTGGCGGTCGGCTCATCGAGGATGAAGGCGCGCGGCTCGAGCATCAGGACTCGACCCATCGCCAGCATCTTGCGCTCGCCGCCCGAGAGCTTGGCCGCCCTCCGGGTGAGCATCCTGGCCAGCTGCGGGAAAACCTCCAGGACGTGGGCGATGCGCCCCGGCACCGCGCGGATCGGGAGTAGGTATCCACCCATCTCCAGGTTCTCGCGCACCGTCAGCGGCGCGAAGACGTCATCGACCTGGGGGACATAACCGATCCCGGCTCGGGCGGCCGCGTCGGGAGTCCAATTGGTAACCTCCGAGCCGTCCAACAGCACTTTGCCGGAGAGCACCTGGACCACGCCCACCAGCGCCTTGAGCAGAGTGCTCTTCCCCGAGCCGTTGGGCCCCACCACCGAGACCACCTCACCGGGCTCGACCCGGATGGAGATCTCCTGGACGACGGGCCGCCCGGCATAGCCGGCGGAGAGCAGCTCGGTCGCCAGCGCCGCCCCTTTGGGTGCGGCGCTGGGCGTCCCGGGCTCAGCCGACAAGGTAGGCCTCCACGACCTCGGCCTGGCCCCTCAGTTCGGCCATGGTGCCCTCGGCCAGGACCCGGCCCTCGGCCATCACTATCACCGGATCGCAGAACTCGTCCATGAAGGCGAGCTCGTGCTCCACCAGGAGGATGGTCATGCCGTCCTGGCACAGTGACTGGAGGCTCTGGCCGATCTTTCGGGTCAGGGTGGGGTGGATCCCCGCCATGGGCTCATCCAGGAGCAGCAGCTGCGGCTTGGCCATCAGCGCTCGCATGATCTCCACCAGCCGGCGCTGCCCACCGGAGAGGTTGCCAGCATAGGCGTCCGCGTATTCGATGAGGCCGAACTGGGTCATCAGAGCTCGCGCCTCATCCACTGCCGCCAGCTCCTCCGTCCCCCAGTAGCGGCGGCCCCGGAGAGCTCCCCGGAAGGAGTCGCCGAGCTGGGCGGGGACCGCTGAGAGCAGGTTCTCGACCACGGTCAGACGCTTGAACTCGCTGGCGAGCTGGAAGGTGCGGACCAGGCCGGCGCGCGCCCTGAGGTAGGTCGGCTTGCGGGTCACGTCCTGTCCTTCGTACAGGATCCGTCCCTGAGTGGCGGTGACGGTTCCGGCCAGGACCGACAGCAGAGTCGACTTGCCCGCCCCGTTGGGCCCGATGAGCCCGGTCAGGCGTCCGCGCTCAATGCTGATGCTGACCCCGTCGACCGCGTGAACGCCGTCAAAGCTGACCCTGATTCCCTCGGTCGACAGGATGGGGCCCGGCTCCCTCTCCGGTCCATCTGAAGGCGAGGGCAGGCGGGGACGCGGGGCGAACTGCGCCAGAGTGGCGACCTCGCCCGTCTCGGCACCCTGCGCCTGGGCCTTGGCGAAGATCCGCCGGCGTGGCTCGGGGATGATCCCCTGGGGACGGAACCAGAGGAAGAGCACGATCAGGAGCCCGATCGCGACCCACTGCAAAGCCGGGATCAGGCCCGGTGCGCCGATGGCCGGGATGTAGCGGGTCGCCTCCTCAAAGCCGAGCGGCACCAGGATTGCTCCCAGCATCGCTCCCTTGTGGTTGCCGAGCCCGCCGATGATGACCGCGGCGAAGATGACGATGGTCTCGGCGTAGCCCCAGGCGGCCGGCGACCACAGAGTGATGAAGCCGACCAAGACCCCCCCCGAGAGTCCAGCGGCAGCACCGCCCAGCACCAGCATCGCGGTGCGCTGGCTGAGCAGATCCTTGCCCAGGGCGTCCGCGACCGGGCTGTTATCGCGCATCGCCCGGAGGCTGCGACCGTAGGGGGACTCGGTCAAGCGTCGGAAGAGGAAATAGATGGCGACCGCAATCAGCACCGCGGCCCCCCCGTAGCCCCACTGGTAGACCTCGCTCTGGGGATTGATCAGCTTGTCCAGCGGCTGCGGGACGACCGAGAGCCCGGCCGCACCGTTGAAGAGGGGGACGAAGTTATTCACCAAAAGGTTGGCCATCACCGCGGTAACCAGCAGCCCGATCGCCGCTACTTGACCGGTGAGTCGCCTTCCGACCAAGAGGGTGAACGGCAGTGCCACCAGGCCCCCCGCTACCGCAGCCCCGATCCAGGGGATGGGGAACGGCAGCCCCAGGCCACCGATGTAGCTCTGGAAGCCGCCGTTCGCGTGGTCCGGCGGCAGCGCCAACACTGCCGCGGTGTAGGCGCCGGCCGCCTGGAAGATGATGTAGCCGAAGTTGCTGATACCGGCCACTCCGAATTGCATCGACAGCCCGAGGCAGGCGATCGCGTCCACGCCGCCATAAACCAGGAGGTTGGCTAGGTAGAAGAGAGTGGACTGACTCATGAAGAAAACCGCGGCCAGGCCACGTGGTGGGGACGCTGCCCGCGCTCCGCCCGCCGCTCCAAGTACACTGGAACTGAGCTCACGGCGTCAGCTGGTTGCCCCGGCACCGAACAGGCCGCGAGGGCGGACCGCCAGAATCACCAGGAGGATGATGAACGCCGCCGCGTACTTGTAATCCGAGGTGATGAATACCGCGCTGACCTCGGTAGCGACGCCGATCACCACTGCGCCCACCATTGCCCCATACGGCTGGCCGGGGCCGCCGAGGTAGACCGCGGCCAGGATAAGTACCAAGAAGAGGTCGGCACTGGTCGCGCCGAAACTGCCCGCATTGATGGCGAAAACTGTACCCGCTACCCCGCACAGCGCCCCGGTGAGGAGACAGGCGAGCGTCACCACCCGGTCGGTGCGAATCCCGCAGTTCCGGGCCAGGGTCCGGTCGGCGGCGGTGGCCCGCATCGCCTTGCCGAAGCGGGTGTAGCGCAACATCAGATGAAGGCCGATCATGAATGCCACGCTGAGCCCAATGATCACGAACTGGACTGTCGTCAGCAGCAGCCCTCCGATGGCGAAGCTTGTGCCCTGGGTCATGGTGTAGGACGCGTTGTTGGGGCCCTGCAGCGCCTGCACGGTGAACTCGATGATGAGCAGGACGCCCAGCGACACAATAACCACCCCAATCTCTGACGTGCCGCGACGCTGAAATGGCGCGTAGATGTATCTATTGATGACTAGTGAAATAACCGCGCCAGCAACGGCGCCGACCACCAGTCCGACCCACACCGACTGGCCTGAATGGTTGACGACCAACGCGATGAAGGCGCAGGCGATCATCACCGAGGCGTAGGCGAGGTTCAACACGTCGGTAACCCCGAACTGCACGGTGAAACCGACGGCGGCGAGGGCCAGGACCGCGGCGGTGACGATGCCGAAGCCGATCGAGGCGATGAACAGACTCATTTAGAAGGAGTGGTTCCCTGGCAAGTAGTGGTCCGGGTGGGGCGACGCTCGCCCCACCCGGCCGAGGATCATCCCGGGAGACCGGGCTGGAGACCGGCTAGGTGACGGCCCGCAACTGGGCAGCCGAGATGCTGCCATTCACGGTTACGCCGCCGGCGGAAGTGTAGCCATCGATTTGCAGGATGCCCGGCGAATCGTGATAGCTGTCGAAGTTGCTGGGGCCGCCGGGGCCGATGTAGCGGATGTTCTTGCCCTTGGCGAGCTCACTCTTCCCCTGAGTGAAGCTGTGAACCACAACGGCTCCCTTCACCCCGTTCCCGATCTTCAAGATGTCGGCCTTGTAGACGCTGGGTTTGGTGCTGTGGGACTCGATCATGGCCAGGGCCGCCAGGTTCATCCCGTCGAAGAGATGGACCGCCCCCGGACCCTGGAGCAGAGTGAGAAGGGTGCCAGCGTCGTCGGTGGCGACCTGGGACTTGACGGCCTCGAAGGCCGCTTTGAACGGTGTGTACGAGGGCCCGGAGGTCGCCACTACCAGGTTGTCCGCCTCGTAGTTGCTGGCGAGCGTCGAGGCGCCCACCGCTTGCGAAACCGCGCTGAACCAGTCGGGTGAAATCGTGGCGGAGGTACCGATCACCGGGATCATCTTCCCGCCGTTGAGCTGCTGCACCTCAGAGAGGAAGGTGGCGTCAGCCGCCCCCAGCGCCTCGGTGAAGATCACGTCAGGATGGCTCTGCACGATCGTCTCGGCCTCGGTCCGGAACGTGTTGGCGCTGAGGTCCAGCGTCACGTTCGAGGACAGCGTCATCTTCGCCTTTTTGATGGCTTGGATGGCGGGCTGGACGAAGGTCTGGGAGCCGATGTCGTTGCCGAATGCCAGGGCCACTTTCTTGTAGTGCTTCTGGAAGTGGGCGATCGCGACCATAGCGTAGGACTCGGCCAGGTCAGGCGGGACCAGCCGGAAGAAGTAGGAGTAACGGACGTGGTCGAACTCCGACTGTCCGGTCATCCCGAAGACCACCATCTTATGGGAGTTGATGATCGGAATCACCGAGGCGGCCTCGTCCGAGGTGCAACCGATGACCGCCACCAGGTTGGGGGTGGTCGCGAACATCTGGTTGGCAGCGGGCACGGCGTCAGCCGGGTCACCCCTGGTGTCGAAGGTCTTGCAGGCCATCTGGTGGCCGAGCACCCCGCCGGCCTTATTCATAGCGGTGGTCGCCGCCAAACAGGACGCGTCGTAGAACCCGCCCAGGGCCGCGTCCGGGCCGGTGAAGGGGGCGAGGTCGGCGATCACCAGCGATGAGCTGGCGGACACCGGGGCGGCAAGGATGGCCTCGCCGCCCGCGGCGACCCCGAGGGCGAGCCCCAGGGTGACGGCGGTGGCGCTGAGGCGCCGTCCGGAGAACGGAACCCGCAGCCCCCGCGGTTGCGAGACCGCCCCCGGTATCGGCGAACGGCTCGGATCAGGTCGACGGCGAATCAAATGCATGGATTCCCTCCCCGGTGTGCGGTGATGTCGCTCCTAAAGGGTCCGGTCGGACGCGATGGCCGGAACCCACCTGCGCAATACCTCTTTGGGGTCCTCGTCCACCACCTTGTTGCGGATGGTGCCGATCCCCTCGACCGTGACCTCGACGATGTCGCCGGCCACCAGCCACAGCGGTGGCTGGTGGCCTAGCCCCACCCCCCCCGGGGTGCCAGTGGCGATCACATCGCCAGCCTGAAGCGTGGTGAAGGTTGAAAAGAACTCGATAGCGCGCGGGACGTCCACCAGCATCTGTGAGGTCCGAGCCGACTGCCTGACCTCGCCGTTCACCGAGGTGGTGAGCTGGACGTCAGCCACGTCAACTTCGTCGACCGTGACCAGCTCCGGTCCCAGCGGCATGGTGCCGTCGAAGTTCTTGCCCGGGGTCCACTGGGTGCCGGCTCGCTGCCAGTCCCTCGCGGAGGCGTCGTTGCACACGACGAATCCGGCGACCGCCTCCAGGGCCCGTTCGGCGGGGATGTAGCGGCCACCGCTACCGATCACGATCCCCAACTCGCCCTCGTAATCGAAGCGCTCGGTGAGCGCCGGACGCACGAGGTCGGCATAGGGCCCGACGACGCTGGGGGCGCCCCTAACGAAGCATTCGGGCCAGTTGGGCACGGTCCGCCCCGTCTCCAGGGCGTGCTCGCTGTAGTTGACGCCGAGGCAGAGGATGCGGGGCGGTACCGGTACCGCGGCGGCGAACTCGGACTCCTGCACCTCGCGGCCCTCGCGGGCCTCCAGCGCGCGCAGCGCCTCCCAGCCGGCGGGGCCGGAGCGGAGCGCGGTGGCCAGGGTGGCCAGCTCAGGGTTGCCGGTCTCGGCCGCCGCATCCACGTAGCCGGAGCGACCCCGGACATGCAGCCGAAGTCCATCCGCAGTCGTGATGGTCGCCAGCCTCATAAGACAGTCACCCTCCCTGATTCTGCGGTCCCGGTCGGCGTTGCCCGCCGTCGAGCGCATCTCCGCCCGGGACGCCGACACCAGAGCAGGCCCGACGTACCGCGCTCTCACATCCTCTGGTCCGGGTGAGAGCGCGGCTCACCCGGAAACCTGAGAGTGGAACGTACACGAGATGGGGAGATCCGTCAAGGGGGGGTGCATACGTTTGCAGCCGTTGCCGCCGGACACCCCGCTCAGAGCCACCTCATCCCCGGCCGAGGCCGCCCCGCGAGCCCGTCGGCTGGCGGATACACTGCCCGGCAACGAGGGAAGGGGAGGCTTGACCGAGATCCCCAGAACTCCGGTATCCCGGCGCCCTCTGGCTCGCGCCGGCCGCCACGGCCCCACCAAATCTGGAGGTAAGCGGCTCCCGTGACCCAGACGCTCACCGACCTGTTGGAGCGAGGGTCCGCCGACCGGTCGGCGATCCTCGTGCCGGGTGGCCCGGTGCTTACCTATGCCCGACTCCGCCAGCTGGTGGCCGAGGGCGCTGAGCGGCTGGCGGCCTTCGGAGTCGGGCCCCTCGACCGGGTGGCGATGGCGCTTCCGAACGGCCCCGAGGCGATCGTCCTCTTCCTCTCGGCCGCCCTGGGAGCCACCGCCTGCCCGCTCAACCCCGCCTACAAGGAGGATGAGTTCCGCTTCTACCTGGAGGACACGGGGGCCCGGGTCCTGCTGGTGCCGCCCGGAGAGGGAGAGGCGGCCAGGCGGGCGCTGCCCCAAGGCGGGATCGTGATCGAGGCCGAGATCGACTCTCGAGGCGAACTCCGCCTGGCGAGTGCTGAGTTCGGTGGGCCCGTCGGGCCCGTCCAGCCGTCCGGGCCCGACGACGTGGCGCTGGTGCTCCACACCAGCGGGACCACCAGCCGGCCGAAGCGGGTCCCACTGCGCCACCGCAACCTGGTCGCCTCGGTGGGCAACATCACCGCCCATTACCAGCTCACTGAGGAGGACGTCTCGCTCTGCGCCATGCCCCTCTTCCATGTCCACGGCCTGGTGGCCTCGGCCCTTTCGGCGCTAGCCGCCGGCGGCACGGTGGTGACGCCCCGAAAGTTCACTCCCCTCAACTTCTGGCCTTTGGCGCGAGAGTATCGGCCGACCTGGTTCAGCGCCTCACCCACCCCCCAGCGGATGATCCTGATGCGGACCTCAGAGGACCGGCCGGAGGGCACCGAGCGGCTGCGCTTCGTACGCACCTGCAGCTCGGCGCTGACTCCAGCCCAGATGGCGGAGATGGAGGCGCGCTACGGCGTGCCGGTGCTGGAGGCCTACGGCATGACCGAGGCCAGCCACCAGATGGCTTCCAACCCACTGCCGCCAGGGCGCCGCCAGCCCGGCTCGGTGGGCCCGGGCACCGGGGTCGAGATCGCCACCATGTCCGAGGCCGGCCAGCTGCTGCCGCCGGGGACGGCCGGAGAGGTGGTGATCCGCGGTCCCAACGTCATCGATGGCTATGAGTCCAACGCCGAGGCCAATGCCGCCTCGTTCACGGAGGGCTGGTTCCGCACCGGCGATCTGGGGATGCTGGACAAGGACGGCTACCTCACCCTGTCGGGCCGGCTCAAGGAGCTGATCAACCGAGGCGGCGAGAAGATCGCCCCGCTGGAGGTCGACGCCGTGCTGGAGGCCCACCCGGCGGTGGCGGAGGCGGTCTCCTTCGGCCTGCCCCACCCCACCTGGGGTGAGCAGGTGGCGGCGGCGGTGGTGCTGAGCTCGCCTGCCGACGAGCAGGAGCTGCTCGCCTACTGCCGGGAGCATCTGGCGGAGTTCAAAGTTCCCACCACTATCTACCTCGTGGAGGCAATCCCGCGCACCGCGACCGGCAAGGTCCAGCGCCGGTTCGTGGCGGAAGCCTTCGCCCCCAAGTGAACCCAGTGACCCCACCTTGAAGTTCGTCGTCCTCGGCGCGGGCGCGACCGGCGGGCTCCTGGGCGCGCATCTGGCCCGGGTGGGGGAGGAGGTCACCCTGATCGCCCGGGGACCGCATCTGGCGGCGATGCGCGCGAATGGACTCCGGGTCACCGGGCTGAACGGCGATTTCACCGTGCATCCGGAATGCACCGACGAGCTCTCTCCGCTCAGTTCCGCCGACGTGGTCTTCGTCACCGTGAAGGCCCACGGCCTGTCCCCCTTGGCGGCGCGGCTGGGAGCCGCGCTGGGACCGAAGACCAGCTTGTTCAGCGCTCAGAACGGGATCCCCTGGTGGTTCTTCGACGGCTTTGGGGGGCCTCTGGAAGGAACCCGGCTGGAGTCGGTGGACCCCGGCGGCGTCATCTCCCAGAACATCGAGGCGAGCCGGGTCGTCGGCTGCATCGTCTACCCCGCCGCCCGGCTCCGGGAGGGAGGGGTGGTTGAGCACCTCGAAGGCAACCGCATCAGCCTGGGCGAGCCGGACGGTCTCCCTTCCGCGCGGACGGAGGAGGTCTCGGCGGTGCTGACCAGGGCCGGGTTCAAAGCGCCAGTGCAGCCCCGGATCCGTCCCGAGCTCTGGCTCAAGCTGCTCGGCAATGCCAGTTTCAACCCCATCTCAGCGCTCACCGGGGCGACCCTAGAGGAGATCACCTCCGATGGTGCGGCAGTGGCGCTGGTGAGAGCGGTGATGGAGGAGGTGGCGCTGATCGGGCGACGGATCGGCATCGAGACTCCGATCGGGATCGACCGCCGCATTCAGGGAGCCGCCCGGGTCGGGGGTCACAAGACCTCGATGCTCCAGGATGTCGAGGCCGGGCGACCGCTCGAGCTGGGGGCCACGGTCGGAGCCCTGGTCGAGCTGGCCGGCTTGCTGGAGCTGGCAGTCCCCCACCTCGAGGCGCTCTTCGCCTGTGCCAATCTCCTGGACCAGCATTTGCAGCGGACCGGCGCCTCCAGCTAGCGAGGCACCGCCCAGCGGGAGTGACCCCCCCCTTTCCGCGTCGGTACGCTGGCCGGTACTGGAACCGAGCGCTCCGTCCCGAGGTTGACGCAGGCCAGCGGAGGGTGGGCTGCCATGATCGGTCCCACCAAGAGGAGGGGGTCACATGCAGGTTCGCGCGATTCAGGTGACGACGCCGGAGGGCCGGCAGCTGGATGTCCTGGACACGGGCAAGGTGGGCGATCCCGCGGTCCTAGTCCACCACGGAACCCCGGGGGCCCGGGGCCTCTTCGCCGGCTGGCTCGCCGACGCCGAGCGGCGCGGAATCCGCCTGATCGGGTACTCGAGACCGGGCTACGGGGAATCCACCCGCTTGCCGGGTCGGCAGGTGGGTGCCGCCGCCGCCGACGTGGCAGCGATCGCCGAACATCTCCAGCTCGCCAAGCTCGCCACCTGGGGGTACTCGGGCGGCGGTCCCCACGCGCTCAGCTGCGCCGCCGGGTTGCCCCAGCTGGTGGTGGCGGCGGCGACCATCGCCTCGGTCGGCCCCTATGGTGCCGAGGGCCTGGACTTTCTCGCCGGCATGGGAGAGGGCAACGTGGAGGAGTTCCAGGCCGACCTGGAGGGCGAGGCGGTGACCCGTCCGCTGCACGAGGCGGCCGTGGCCGACATGTCCTCAACGGTGGACGGGATGATCGAGAGCATGGCTTCGGTCCTCTCCGTCCCCGACCGGGCGGCAATGCGGGAGCATCTCGGCGACTGGTTCGTTCAGCTCACCGCCGACGCCTTCTCCCACGGCGCGGACGGCTGGATCGACGATGACCTGGCCTTCGTGCAGCCCTGGGGGTTCGATCTCGCCGAGGTCCGGGTCCCGTTGCAGTTGTGGCAGGGACAGCACGACCTGATGGTGCCCCCCGGCCACGGCCGCTGGCTGGCGGAGCACCTGCCCGGTGCCGAGTGGCACTACCTCCCCGACGCCGGGCATCTGACCCTCTTGGTCGAGCAGGTCCCCCTGATCCACAGCTGGCTTTTGGAGCACTTCTGAGCACGAGGCCCCAGCGGCCACGGCGACCAGGCCGAGCCGCCCGTCGGAGCCCGACGGGCCGACGAACCTTAGTCGAGGCGATACGGCAGCGCCTGATCGCGGACCCGAACAGCGCCGCCGCTGAACGAAGGACAATGGCTGTCGCCAGCCCCTCTTGAGGTGAATGCCCAGCCGATGACCGCGACCAGTCTCCCCTCCGAGAGCCCGACCCCGTCGGAGGGCGGCTGACCGTTGCCCTCCCTGAACGCGATGGCGCGGAGCGCTATCCTCGCTGCCGCGCATAACCGGGCGACCAAGGCCTTCATGGGCCGCTACGGGATGCGGCTGGGTGCTTCCCGCTTCGTCGCGGGCGAGACCTTGGACCAGTGCGTCGGGGTGATCCGGGTCCTCAACCAGCAGGGGTTCAAGTGCAACGCCACCCTCCTCGGCGAGGCCGTGGCCAGCGCCGCCGACGCCGATCGGGCGGTGGCGGAGTACCAGGGCCTGATCAAAAGGCTCGCCACCGAGCACGTCAATTGCAACGTGGCGATCAAGCTGACCCTGCTGGGGCTGGACCTGGGCGAGGAGCTCGCCGAGAGCAACATGGTTCGGCTCCTGGAGCGCTCAGCCGAGCTGGGCCTGACCATGCGGATCGATATGGAGGACTCCGCCCATGTGGAGTCGACGCTCAAGATCTACCGCAATCTCCTAGCTCGCGGTTGCGACAACGTCGGCGTGGTGCTCCAGTCGTGCCTGCGGCGGTCGGCGGCCGACCTGGAGTCCCTCCTGCCCCTGGCGCCCAACCTGCGGCTGGTCAAGGGCGCCTATCTGGAGAGTCGCGAGGTGGCCTTCCCGGACAAGGCCGAGGTCGATGACAATTACGTCCGGCTCCTGGAGCAGGCGCTGCGCGGGGCCGGCTACACCGCCATTGCGACTCACGACGACCGGATGATCCACCATGCCATCACCTTTGCCGAGCAGCACCAGATTCCCCGCGACCACTTCGAGTTCCAGATGCTCTACGGGATCCGGCCCCAGCTGCAGCGCGAGCTGCTCGGCAAAGGTTTCACGGTCTTGGTGGCCACCTGCTACGGCACCCACTGGTACCCATTCTTCATGAGGCGGCTGGCGGAACGTCCCGCGAACGTGCTCTTCCTGGCCCGCAACCTGGTGCGGCGTTAGCGGCGACCCGGGCTGCGGCGGCGTCCCCGCCAACCCACTTCCCCCAGCCCCAGCTCGATATCAAGAGGAGGATCACTGATGGCCCTGGCTCCGTTCCGCACCGAGCCGACCCTGGACTTCTCGGTGGCCGCCAACCGCGCCGAATTCACGGGCGCCCTAGCTCGGGTACGCAGCCGGCTCGGTCGGGACTACCCCTTGGTCATCGGAGGTGAGCTAGTCGAGACCGGCGAGCTGATTCAGTCCTACAACCCGGCTCACCCAGAGCAGGTGATCGGCCGCCATGCGGCAGCCCGGCGGGAGGACGTGGATCGGGCGGTGGCGGCCGGGTGGTCGGCGTTCCCGGACTGGTCGAGGACGCCGATCGAGGAGCGGGCCGCGGTCCTCATTCGCGCGGCTGAGGTAGTCCGCCGCCGGCGCGCTGAGCTGTCCGCCCTCATGGTCTATGAGGTCGGCAAGCCCTGGGACGAGGCTGACGGAGAGGTCTCCGAGGTCGTCGACCTGATGGAGTGGTACGCCCGTCAGGCGCTGGAGCTCAACAGCCGAGATCGGATGGTGCCGTGGCCGGGAGAGCTCACCCAGTTCCGTTACCTGGCGCTCGGGGTCGGCGCGGTGATCTCCCCCTGGAATTTCCCGCTGGCTCTCGCCACCGGGATGATCACGGCAGCGGTGGTGGCGGGAAACTGCGTCATCCTCAAGCCGGCGGAGACCTCGAGCACGACCGCCGCCTGGCTGGTGGACATCTTCACTGAGCTGGGACTGCCGCCCGGGGTCATCAACCTCCTGACGGGGCGGGGCGAGGTGATCGGCGAGGCTCTGGTCGACCATCCCCAGATCCGTTTCGTGGCCTTCACCGGCTCCCGCGAGGTCGGGGTGCGCATCTACGAGCGAGCCTCCAGGGTGCATCCCGGCCAGCGCTGGCTGAAGCGGGTGCAGCTGGAGATGGGCGGCAAGAACGCGGTAGTGGTGGACGAGACTGCCGACCTCGACCTCGCCGCGAGGGCGATCACCGCCTCCGCCTTCGGGTTCCAGGGGCAGAAGTGCTCGGCCGGCTCCAGAGCGATCCTGGTGGAGTCGACCTATGACGACATGGTCGGTCGGGTGCTGGAGCTGGCCGGCCAGCTCCAGGTCGGCGATCCCAGCGATCCCGAGGTGACGGTGGGCCCGGTGATTGACGGTGCCGCGGAGGAGAAGATCCTCGACTACCTCCAGATTGGCCGACGTGAGGGCGAGCTGCTCTTGGGGGGAGACCGTCGCCCGGGAGACGGTCACCTCATCGAGCCGACCGTCTTCGGAAAGGTGGCCCCGGACGCCCGGATCGCCCAGGAGGAGATCTTCGGCCCGGTGCTGGCGGTGATCAAGGCCCGCGACTTTGAGCAGGGGCTGGCGATCGCCAACGGCACCGACTATGGCCTGGCGGGCTCCTACTTCAGCCGCGACCCACGGCGCATCGCCCTAGCCAAAGAGCGGTTCCACGTCGGCAACCTCTACATCAACCGTCGGTCCACCGGCGCCTACATGGGAGTCCATCCCTTCGGCGGCTTCAACATGAGTGGCACCGACACCAAGGCGGGAGGTCCCGACTACCTCCTGTTCTTCGTCCAGGGCCAGAGCGTGGCCGAGAGCCTGTGATCTGGGGCGGCGGCCGATCAGGGTGAAGCGTCGACGGGGGTACGCAAACTGAGCGCGCCTGACCGCCAAGCGGCCAGGGAGTCGGCGAGCACGCCGATCACCGGCCAGGGCGGGACACCGGCGCCGGACACCGCCGGTGCACAGATCAGACAGGGGTCGGCCGGCGCCATCTCGGCTGCCGGGCGCGCCGGAGAGGTGAGTGCGGCCGAGGTGACTGAGGTGTTCGTGCGCGCCATCGAGGGCGCGGCCGACCTGCACGCGGTGGTGACCCCCTGCCCGGAGCGGGCACTCCAGCAGGCCCGCCGGGCGACGGCCGGCCCTCTTTGCGGAGTGCCGCTGCTGGCGATCTTCAACGCCTCGGTGGCGATCACCCTCCAGTTCGCCAGGATCGTTTGGGCCACCGGTCGTGACCGGGCCTGGCCGGAGCCGATCAGTTCCTGGATCGGCAAGGTCGAG
>CABDZR010000099.1_pt1 | contig 19853 bp, 20 predicted proteins | sample 3132251 | NCBI WGS metagenome assembly CABDZR01 (sample SAMEA5534341, study PRJEB31848) | metagenome | biome: tundra; feature: field; material: soil | place: USA | collected 2013-05 | depth 0.45 m | reverse complement strand
TTAACCTGGATTGTTCGTCAAGGGGTGGAGCAGGCTAGGGGCCCAGTTGCTCGGCTCCTTGGCGAAATCCTCAGGCTAAGGCAGCCCCTGACCCGGGGTGAGGCTCAGGGCGACGGGGGCGGAACAGCCAAGGTGGTGCTAGTTGCGCTCACCGGGGTGAGAGTGCCCTTATGGTGGTGCGGATGAAAGCCATAGCCGCCACCGCGGTGGCCGTTGCCGTGGCCCTAATGCCGATCACGGTCTCGGCGCACAGCAAGCGCTTGACCGGGTTCGGGGCCACGATCTCGGCATGGAATTCGACCCACAAGATGGTCACTAAGCATGGGTACCAAACGTTCGACAAGGACGTTTGCTACGACTGGGTCGCGCACGAGGCCAACGCCTCCAAACTGAACGGTCCGGGATGCCGCTATGCGCCGATCAGTGTCGAGAAGCGCCGGGTGGACGGCATTACGGTCTCGCTTGCAAACCAAACCCCCCTGGCCACGTCAGAGCACCTCGCGCTTAGCCTGCTCCCCAGCGACCGCGTAGTCCTATGGACCGTCAATCAGCCCAATTGCATCTGGCAACTGATCCAGAGCAAGACCCTGGCTCCGATCCTCGCATCCGACAACAGCGGTGAGCCGCCTGGGGCTGGGCTTGTAACGGTCGAGTTCGAGACGACGGCCACAGTGAATGGATCGGAAGTCGCGTTCAACCCCGCCAACGCGCCCTTGATTGATCTGGAGGTTGCCGATCCCGCGCTGGGTGCTCCTGGCGCTCCGTACACCTCCGCCGCAATCCAAGCGGAGGTGGTCCGCAACGCGTGTGGCTCGGGTCAGCTCCCCTGAGTGGTGGTGGTGGCGACCACCACCTGGAGTCTAGCCCAGGCGGTTCCTCAGCTTGGGAGGCATCAGGAACCAAACGAGGAGCCTGCGGACCCAAGGGGGAAGGAATCCATGATCCGCCCCGACCGGAGTTGTCTTGTAGATCCGGAGCGCCAGTCGGGGGGCCAGCCACAGCGTGCCAAGGGCGACCGCCGCGCCGCTAGGCGCTACGGGGCATCCACTACGTACACCCACGGCCAGTCCGGGAGCGCCCACCAGATCGGGTCCGCGCCGTGAAGCATCAGGTGAAGGCGCTCCGCATCCCCGGCCCCAGGCCGGTAACCATGATCGAGCGCGATATGGCAGGCCATCGTGAGGTGGTCACAATCGGGCTCGTGGGCTTCCGGGATCACCACTGGGGACTCACCTCACTGCCCAGGTAAATCGACCACGGCCCGCCCGGCTCAGGTGGTGGCACTCCCCAGTGATGCTCCGCGTCATGTTGGGCGTGGGCTGCCCTGAACTGAATGTAGGGCAGGGGCGGCCAGGCATGGTCCCGGTAGAGGTGGGCTACTAGGTCGCGATCTGCTGGCAGGTATCCCATGGCGGGAGATCCTACCAAGGGAGTGGGAAGCCTGCCACTCGATCTGCCCACTTAGCACTTGCCGCTGATCTCCCCTAGACGCCCCCAGATACCGCCCCTTGCCTCTCGGTTTGATCTCAAATAGACCACCTGCATCTCGTTTAGGAAGTTCACGCCGGACTTCCCGTTCCCGCGCCGGGGGCATCCCTGTGGGCCTCGGGCAGCCAAGCCGCCCTCAACTCCCAGATAAGCGTGCTGCAGGGCACGGAGGGCCACGGGTTTATCCGGGGCACCTTCCCAGCTGCGTCAGCCCGGGCGACACTCCTCCAGGACAAGGCGGGCGGACTTGGCGTCCCCGGGCTCGCGCACCAGCACTCGGACAATTGCGCAGTCCAGCCCTTGGGAAAGGCCAAGGAACTGATGACGGACCTCTCCCGGCGCGCCCCATGCGCCCACCGCCGAGAGCAGCCGAGGGCTGGGGGGGACCCCGGCGCTGTCCGGGCGGGCCAGTTCCTCAGCGAAACCCATCCTCTCGAAGTGCCTTCGGTAGGCGACCGGCCCCAGGGCGTACTCCAACATCGCCCCACTCAGCACCCGGGCAGCCGCCGCGGGATCAGCGTCGACCGCCGTCCTGATGTACTCGGCAATGGGAGGAGCCGTCCTGCCCGCGACGGCCGCGGCCTGCTCAACCTCGGAGCGGGACCAGGCCACCTGGTCCTCGGAGCACCAGTTGAGCGACACCCCGTCAGCCATTTCCGCCGCCAAACAGAGCATCAGAGGCCCCAGCGCCGCCACGTACAGGGGAAGCCCGGGCGGCAGCAGCCGGCGGAGTTCCTCCAGGTAGGGGCGCATCTCGCTAGCCGCGTGGGCCATCCGGCCGCTGCCGACCCCGAGCGTGAACTTCCCCCGGCTCCCCTCCCAGACCCGAGCCGCGTGCTGGGCGTAGAACTCCGGGGGCTGTCCGGAGGCCGGGACCACCGCCACCCCGGTGGGCAAGCCGGAGGCCTGGTGCCACGCCAGGCAGCGATCAAAGGCGGATGCGTCACCGCGTCCCGGAGTCCAGGCTGACCGGTACCCGAGCTCGGCTGCGCAGCGGACGCAGTCCAACTCATCCGCACGGCTGAGACCCTGGGCAGGGTCGATGCTGAACCCGACTTCCACCAAGCCATTGTCGGCGGTGCACCCCCACCCCAGTACCATCCCGACGCCCCGTCCTTCAGCGCCGGCCGATGGGAGAGAATCCAGAGCGCGTGGACATCATCGAGACAATGGGGCGGCGGCGGTGACCGGATCGATTCTCATCGCGCTCGCGGTGTTCGGCGCCAGCGCGGTCGAGATGGTGGAGGCCCTGACCATCGTGCTCGCCTCAGGGTTCTCCCGGGGATGGCGCTCGTCGCTGGAGGGCGCCGGGGCGGCCTTCCTGTGTCTGGTGGTGGTGGTCGCCGTCTTCGGCCCCGCTCTGGTCCACTACGTGCCGATCAATGCGCTCCGGGTCGTGGTCGGGAGTCTCTTGCTGGTGCTCGGCCTGCAGTGGCTACGCAAGGCGATCCTGCGCGCCAGCGGACGCAAAGCCAAGCACGACGAAGACGCCATCTACCGCCGCGAGGTTGAGCGCCTAGCCAACATTCCCCGCACCGGGACCGGGCGCGACGCGATCGGCTTCACCCTCAGCTTCAAGGGCGTCCTTTTAGAGGGCATGGAGGTGGTAATGATCGTGCTCACCCTAGGCCTCAGCTCAGGCCACCTGGCGGTCGCCGCCGGGGCCGCCCTGGCCGCTGTGGTGGTGGTGGGAGCGGCCGGCTTCGCCGTCTCCCGACAGCTGCGGGAGGTGCCGGAGAACGCGATGAAGCTCGCGGTGGGCCTAATGCTGGTGACCTTCGGGAGCTTCTGGGGAGGTGAGGGGGCGGGGGTGAGCTGGCCAGGATCGGACCTCTCGCTGCTGGGACTGCTGGCCCTCTACGCCGCCCTCACCTGGGCCGCGATCCGGATCCTGAGCCGAACCCGAGTTGCCCCCAGGGCGGCGGAACTAGGGTGAGCCGCTGGCCGGCGGCGTTCGGGAGGTTCTGCTATGAGTTCGTGGTCGGGGACACGCCGGAGCTGGCGGTAGGGGTCGCGCTGGTCATCGTGGGCGGCTGGGCGCTCGCCCGCGCCCTCGGGGCGGCCGCGTTCTGGTTCATTCCCCTGGCCGTGATAACGCTGCTGGGGGTCAGCCTTTGGCGAGGAGCCTCGAGCGCCTGACCTCTCCGCTGGATGCGGTGCGGGCCGGCAAGTAGCCCTGGGAATCGGCGCCGGTCAGTCCGCCGCCCGGAGACGGACCACCAGCTGCTCCAGCGCCACCAGGTAGCCGTTCGGGCCGAACCCGGCCACAACTCCGAGGCAGGCTCCGGCGACGAGGTCAACGTGGCGGAACTCCTCCCGCGCCGAGGGGTTGGAGAGATGGACCTCCACCGCCGGAAGCGCCACCGCCAGCAGCGCGTCCCGGATGGCGACACTGGTGTGGGAATAGCCGGCGGGATTGATGACGATCCCGTCGGCGGCGTCGCGGGCCCCTTGGATGGCGTCCACCAGCGCGCCCTCCGAGTTGGACTGCGCCGACCGGACCTCCACCCCCAGCTCAGCGCCCCGAGCCACGATCGCGGAGTCGATCTCGGCGAGCGTCGCCTCGCCGTAGATCTCCGGCTGGCGGGAGCCGAGAAGGTTCAGGTTGGGCCCGTGCAATACCAGAACCCTCATCTGGGTGCCGGCCCGGACCCGGCCCGAGCCCGGGCCGGCACCGCGGTCAGCTCCGGGCCCTCCCGACTGGCCTCCGCGAGCAATTCCCAGAACGGTTCCAGGGCGAAATCCAAGTCAATTCCGCTCACCAGGGCGGCTCCTCCTCGCGCCGGCACCACGAAGGCCGGCTCCCCCCGGCGCCACTTCTTGTCCAGCAAAAGGGCGGCCCGCACCCGGGCCCGGTCCATCGAGGGAAGAGTTTCCAGCAGCCCGATCCGGTCGAGGGCCCCCTGCAGCTGAGCCGGGAGGTCCTCCTCCGTAAGTCCGAGACTGACCCCCAGCCGGGCGGCAGCCACCAGCCCGATCGCCACCGCCCTGCCGTGGGGGACTAGGTAGTCGCTGGCGGCCTCCAGGCCGTGGGCGTAGGTGTGGCCCAGATTGAGGGACTGCCGCAGCCCGAGGTCTTCGGGGTCCGCCGCCACGTAAGCCGCCTTGATCCGCACCGCCTGCTCGATGAGCCAGCCGAGGTGCGGGGGCAGCCCTTCCCCTGCCGGGCGGGCCTGCACTAGGGCGTCGAGCAGCAGCGGCGAGGCCAGGACAGCGCTCTTGACCACCTCCGCCAGCCCGTCGCGAGCCAGGCTGGCGGGGAGGGTCAGCAGCAGGCTCGGATCGCACACCACCGCCCGCGGCTGGTGGAAGGCGCCCACCGAATTCTTGGCGCCCCCACGGTCAATCGCCACCTTGCCCCCGATCGAGGCGTCGACCATGGCCAGGATCGTGGTCGGCACGGTGACCCACGGGATACCTCTAGCCCAGGTGGCCGCGGCGAACCCGATGGCGTCGAGCCCGGCCCCGCCGCCCACCGCGACGATGACATCGCCCCGGTCCACCGCCAGCGCCTGGAAGCGATCCCAGAGCTCGGTCACGGCGGCAATCTGCTTGGAGGCCTCGCCCCGACCCACCGCCGCTGTCAGGACCTCTCTCCCCGCCGTCCGAAGCGTCTCTCCGACCAGGGCGCCGGCGCTGTCGGTGACCGCCTGGTCGGAAACCACCACCACCCGGCCGGCCTTTGGCAGCTGGGAACGAAGCAGGCCGTCGAGGCGGTCCAGCGTGCCCTCTCCGACCAGCACCGGGTACTCCGCGTGGGGCCCCGAGACCGTCACCCGCTGGGCCTTGTCATTGGCCTGCGCTCGGTACCGGTCGGCGACTAGGCCAGCAACCTCCTGGATGCTTTTCCCGGTGGTGTCGACCGCGGTGCCGGCGGCGGAGTACGCCAGGGCGCGCTCCGCCAGTAGCTCCCGGATCCTCGGTCCGGGAGCACTCGCCACCAGCGGTCGGGTCGCGGGATCCCCCAGCCGCTCCTCGATCTCCTCGGGCGGTGCGGTCAGGACCACCGCCACCGCGCCCCCCGCGAGCGTGGCGAACTCCCGGTGAAGCACCGCTCCGCCGCCGGTCGCGATCACCGTGCCGGAGAGGCGGGCGGCCTCGCCCAGCAGCTCCGCCTCCAGCTCCCGGAATCGCGCCTCGCCCAAAGTGAGGAAGACCTCGGGAAGGGAGCTGCCCAAGCGCCGTTCCGCGAGCTGGTCCAGATCCACGAACGGCATTCCCAGGAGCTCGGCGGCCAGCACCCCGGCGGAGGTCTTGCCGGTGGCGCTGAAGCCAGCCAGCACCAGGTTGGCCTGGCCCCCCCTCAAGGCGGGCGCCGGCAGCCGGAGCTCTCTCACCCGCCTACGCCCGGGATCGGCTGGGAGTCCACGTGACGGGACGCCGCCAAGGCGGCGTCCAGCCGGTCGCCCCCGAAGCGCTCGATCAGGGCCTGGGCCAGCACCCAACCGACCATGGCCTCCCCCACCACCGCCGCAGCCGGGACGGCGCATACATCGGAACGGACGTAGGGCGGGTCGGCGGTTGTGCCGGAGCGCAGATCGACCGAAGCGGCTGGCGCCCTGGTCGACGAGAGGGGCTTCATGGCCGCTCTCAGCACGATCGGCTCGCCGTTGCTCATCCCGCCCTCCAGCCCCCCCGCGAAGTTGGAACCCCGGACCAGCTTGCCCGGGGAACCGAGGATCGGGTCCTGGCCCCGGCTGCCAGACAGCGCCGCGAGTTCGAACCCGGGCCCGATCTCGACCCCCTTGATTGCGGGGATCGAGCAGATGGCCTGAGCCAGGCGCCCGTCGAGACGCAGGTCCCAATGGGTGTACGACCCGAGACCGACTGGGACTCCCAAGGCAAAAACGACGAAGGTCCCGCCTAGGGTCTGGCGCTCGTCCTTGGCCCGGTCGATGACGGCCACCATCTGCTCGGAGATCGCGGGATCGGGACAGCGAACCGGGTCAGGCTCGGCCGCCAAGGCCAATTTGGCCAGCGACTTGGCGGTCGAGGACGCGAGGTCGACCCGCAGCGCCACCTCGCCGATCCCCACCACGAAGCAGCCCAGCGAGATCCCGAACTCCCGCAGGAGCGGTAAGACTAGCGCAGCGGCGGCGACCCTGGCCGCGGTCTCCCGGGCACTGGCCCGCTCGCGCACCACCCTAAAGTCGGAATGGCCATGCTTGGTGGCTCCCGCCAGGTCGGCGTGGCCAGGCCGAGGGGTGGTGAGCCGGACCGGGTCGGCCGGTTGATTGGCGAAGTCCCGGTTGATGATCCGGATCGCCACCGGCGACCCGGTGGTGTGGGACTGGGCAACCCCGCTGACGATCTCCGCGTGATCTCGCTCAATCTTGGTGGACCGGGCTCCGCGCCCATGGCCTCCCCGGCGCCGGTCGAGCTGCAGGTCGATCTCCTCGACGTCGACCTCGACCCCGGCCGGGATCCCCTCCACGATCACCACCAGCTCCGGTCCGTGCGACTCGCCAGCGGTCAGAAGGCGCAGGGTCACCCGAGTACCTCCAGGGCTCGGTTAGCGGCCTCTCGCATCACCGGCAAAGGGGCGTTGATCCCGGTCCAGGCCTCGAAGGCCAGCGCTCCCTGTTCGACCAGCATCTCCAGCCCATCCACTAAACGACAACCCTCGGCCCGGGCCCGGCGCCGCAGTGGCGTGTGCCTAGGCCGGTAGACGAGGTCGAAGACGATGAGGTCGGAGCTGAGCCGGACCGCGTCGGCGACCGGAGAGAGCTCCGGAAACCGAGGGCCACCCAGGGTCGTGGCATTCACCAGCAGCTCAGCGCCGTCCAAGGCCTCCGCCAGCGCCCGGTCGCCATCCCCCCGAAAGGAGACAGCCCCTGCACCTGCCCCAGCCAACTCCGAGGCCAGAGCTGTGCCGGCGGTCAGATTGCGCCCCACCACCAGCACCTCCACGCCCTCCGCCAGCAACGCCGCCGCCACCGCCCTAGCGGCCCCTCCGGTGCCGACCACCACCGCCCTCGTCGGCAGGCGGCCGGCGCTGCGGCGCAGCGCCGCCAGGAACCCCGCTCCGTCGGTGGAATCCCCAAACGCTCCCGAAGGACTGAAGGTGAGGGTGTTGACTGAGGCGCAGATCTGGGCGGTCGGGCTGAGGGCATCAGCCAGCCGGGCCGCCTCCTGCTTGTGGGGGCTGGTCACGTTGAGGCCCCGGAACCGTCGCGAGAGATCCGGCCAGGCCTGTTCCAGCCCGCCCTCGGGAACCCTCACCAGCTGGTATTTCCAAGCTAGGTCCAAGGCCGCGAACGCCGCCGACTGGATCGCGGGAGAGATGCTGTGGGCCACCGGGTCTCCGACCAAAGCCACCTCCACCATCACGACAGCCCCCGCAAGGACTGCAGGAAGCCGGGGAAGGAGTCGGCGACGAACTCCGAGCCCGCCACCTCTACCGGTCCCTCGCTGACCAGGCCCGCCAGAGTGAAGGTCATCGCCAGCCGATGGTCGGTCTGGGCGTCGCACACGCCCCCCCGCAGCGTGGTCGGTCCGCGAACGATGAATCCGTCCTCCAGCTCCTCCGCCTCAGCGCCCAGGGCTCGCAGGCCCGCGATCAGCCCTTTGATCCGGTCACTCTCCTTCACCCGCAGCTCGGCGGCGCCCCGGACCTCGCTCATCCCCTCGGCGGCGGTCGCCAGCAGCCCCAAAAGGGGCAGCTCGTCGATCAGCGCGGGCACCTCCCGGGCGTCGATCCGGAACGCCTCCAACGCGGCGTACCGGACTCTGATGTCGGCGACCGGCTCCGGGCCCCGGCCGTCTCCGCGAGGCTCGAACTCCACCCTGGCCCCCATCCGCCTCAAGACGTTGAAGAACCCGATCCGGGAGGGATTGGCCGAGACCTTCTCCAGCACCACGTCCGAGCCCTTGACCAGGGCGGCGGCGGCGGCCAGGACCGCGGCCGAGGACGCGTCCCCGGGCACCACCAGCCGAAGCGGGTTGAGCGCTCCCGGCTCCACCCGGACCGACCTCCCTTGGTCCGACTCGGCGACCACGACGTGGGCACCCATGGCCGCCAGGAGCCGCTCGGTGTGGTCCCGGGTGGGAATGGGCTCGAAGACGGTCGTCGGCGAGCTGGCCCGTAGCCCGGCGAGCAGCACCGCCGACTTCACCTGGGCGCTGGCCTGAGGAGGGGTGAAGTCAATGCCGGCCAGCTCGCCGCCGCGCAGATGGATCGGAGGACGGCCCCCGTCAGAGGTCGAGATCTCGGCCCCCATCCGCCGGAGCGGCTCCGCCACCCGCTCCATCGGCCGCCGGAGCAACTGGGCATGCCCGGTGAGCTGAAGGGTGAACGGGAGGCCCGCCACCAGCCCCGCCCCGAGGCGCATCGTGGTTCCGGACCGGCCGCAGTCCAGCCCTTCCTCGAAGACTCGGGAAGATGGAGAGGGTCCGAGGCCGGTCACCTCCAGGGTGTCGCCGTCCTCGGTCACCTCGCACCCCAGCCGACGCACCAGGGCAGTGCTGGCATGGCAGTCGCCAGCGGGTGAGAAGTTCCCGATCCTAGAGGTCCCGGCACTGCCGGCCGCCAGGATGGCCGCCCGATGCGAGATCGCCTTGTCGCTCGGCACCTGGCAGCGACCTGAGAGGGGACGCTGCGGCCGGCCGACCGTGACCACGCTCATGCTCGTCCCAGCACCAGGGCATGCCCCGCCCGGCCGGCGCCCAGCACCTCCTCGAGCGCGCCGGGTCCCGACTCGAGAGCCAGCTCCAGCCGGTCCAGTTCCCGGCGGAACTCCCTCAGCGCGGCTTCCACCTGGCGGCGATTGGCGCTGACGAAAGCCGCCACCATCTTGGAGTCGCTGGCGGCCAGCCTGGTGGTGCTGCGGAAGCCGGTGCCCGCCAGAGCCTGGGTCAGGGGGAGATCGTCGCCGACCTCCGCTGCCACAGCTGCCAGTGCACTCGCCACCAGGTGGGGTAGGTGACTGGTCCGGGCCAATAGCCGGTCGTGATCAGGGGCCTCGACCACCAGTGGCCGGGCGCCGCAGGCGGCGACCAGCGCCGTCGCGATCTCCAGCGCCTCTCGGTCGGGGCGGCACGGGCTGAGCACGAAGAGCGCCTCGCTGAGGGCCCCCGGGATGGCGGCGCTGGGGCCGGACGCCTCGTTCCCCGCCATCGGATGACCTCCGATGGCATGGACCCCCTCGGGTACGAACCGCGCCATCGCCGCCACCACCGCCGCCTTGGAGCTGCCGGTGTCCAGCAGCGCCCCTCCCTCCCGGAGACGGGGCCCGAACTCCTCCAGCCAGGCGAGGATCTCGGTTACCGGGATGGCTAGCACGACCACCTGGGCCTGCAGGACGCTCGCAGGGTCCGGCAGCACCAGGTCACCACCACCGAGGGCGACCGAGGCCGCCGCCGCCTGGGGGTCGGCGTCGTAGAGCGCGACCGAGGTGATCCCCAACGGCGGGCCGGCCTCGAGCAGAGCGCTCCCCACCATGGTGCCCACCTGCCCGGCACCGACGATCGCGACGCTCCCCAGGGTCCTCACGTGATCTGCCTGCCCACGGCCTCGGCCACCTTGCGGGCCCCGCCCATCAGCTCCGCGAACGCCTTGGGGTTGAGGGATTGCGCCCCGTCGGAGAGCGCCTCACTGGGATTGGGATGGACCTCGACCAGGAGCCCGTCGGCCCCGGCCGCTACTGCGGCCAGCCCGATGGCCTTCACGTACTCGTAGCGCCCCGCCGCGTGACTGGGATCGACCACGACTGGCAGCGAGGTCATCCGCTTCAACACCGGCACCGAGGTGATGTCCAGGCTGAACCTGACCAGGGGCTCGAAGCTCCGGATCCCCCGCTCGCAGAGGGCGACCTGGAGGTTGCCTCCCGCGAGGATGTACTCGGCGGCCTGGAGCCACTCCTCCAGGGTGGCGGACATTCCGCGCTTCAGCAGCACGGGCCGGTCCACCTGGGCGCAGGCCTGCAGCAGCCGGTAGTTCTGCATGTTGCGGGCGCCGACCTGGAGCAGGTCGGCGTAGCCGGCCACCAGCTCTACGTCCTCGGGGGCCAACACCTCAGTCACCACCGCCAGCCCGAGGTCGTCCCCCACCGCCCGCAGCATCTTCAGCCCGTCGCCTCCCAAACCCTGGAACGCGTAGGGCGAGGTCCTGGGCTTGAAGGCTCCGCCACGGAGCACCTTGACCCCCTGGCCGGCCACCGCCTCCGCCGCCGCCTGCAGCTGGCTGCGACTCTCGACGGCGCAGGGGCCGGCCATGACCAGCACCCCCGGCCCCCCCAATTGAGCACCGCCGGGCAGGTTGATCACCCGGTCTTCCGGATGGAAGTCACGGCTGGCGAGGGGGTAGTCGTGGAGAACTCGTACCACCCGCTCCACCCCATCCAGCAGTCCCAGCGCGTCGAGGTCGGACTCGCTCTCGTGACCGACGACGCCCAGGACGGTGCGCTCGGCGCCACGGTTGACTTGGGCGGAGAGGCCGAGCGACTGGATCCTGGCCACCACCGCCCGCACCTGCTCCTGGGTGGCGTGGGCCGCCATCACGATCATGGCTTGTCGGCTCCGGCGGGCAGCAGGTCGGGCCGCAGCACCCTGGCCCCCCGCAGGTAGGCGTGGCGCACCTCGCGCTGCCCCAAAGTCGTGTTGAGCAGCACTAGCACCCGCAGGCAGCGAGCCACCCGCTGGTCACCGCCGTCCTCGCGGACGACCAGCAGTGGGACGCTCTCGAAGCCGTGAGCCCGCGCCGCCGCGGCCGGATTGACGCCCTGGAGATCGTCGGGGACGGTGAAGATCACCGCCGCGACGTCCGCCGAGGATGCGTGGTTGTCGTGAAGGATCTGTCCTAGCATCTCCCCCACCGCGCGGTCGAGCGGGTCATCGGCGGCGGCGCCGTCGACAGTGGTCGCGCCGCGCACCCCGCGGCACGCGCTGATGCCGACGGCGCCAGTCGGGGGCCGTTGCGGCCCGGAGCTGATCTCATCCATATCCAGTCCTCTATCTCCTCTTATTGCTTGGGGAGCGGGACCGGGGCTAGACCAAAAAAGGCGCGGAGCCCGCTCCACGCCTTCCGTTGCTCGCCGCGACCGGTGTACTACCCGGGAGAGCTGCCCACGGAAGGCGTACTGGCGTTCACGTATCGATACGTAAACAAGCTCAGTCCCCCGTGGCTCCTGCTGGTAGCTCCGATGTGCCTCATGTGGTGGCCCATGTTGGGGCCTGGATCCTTGCCTGTCAACCTTCGGCCGGCTTCGCATCAGAGCGTGACGCCCACCAGGGCTAGAAAACGACCGATGAGCGCAGGCCCCTCGGGAGTCAGGATGGACTCGGGATGGAACTGGACTCCGAAACGGGGCAGCCGGCGGTGCTCCAGCCCCATCACCAGCCCGTCTTCGGTCTCGGCGGTGACCATCAGCTCCTCCGGGAGGCTTGTGCGGTCCACGACCAGGGAGTGGTAGCGGCCCACCTCCAGCGGCGAGGGCAACCCCGAGAAGATCCCCTGGCCTTCGTGAACGACGGGGCTGGTCTTGCCATGGATCGGGACGGGGGCCCGCACGACCTTGGCGCCAAAAGCAGTGGCCAGCGCCTGGTGACCGAGACAGACCCCCAAGATGGGGGTGGAGTCGGGGAGGGCTCGGACCAGCTCCTCAAAGCAGCCGGCGTGCTCGGGCCGTCCCGGCCCGGGGGAGAGGATCACGGCATCGGGCTGAAGCGAGACCAGCTCCGCCGCCGTTGCACTCTCAGAGCCGACCACCTGAACCTCCCGGTCCATGGCCGCGACCACCTGCACCAGGTTGTAGACAAAGGAGTCCTGGTGATCGACGACCAGGATCACCGCGCCCCCTGGGGGCTGCCGCCGATGGCGGCCAGGATGGCCGAAGCCTTGGCCTCAGTCTCGGCCAGTTCCTGGCCGGGGTCGGAGTCACTCACGATCCCGGCTCCCGCCTGCACGTGCACCTGACCGCCGCTCACGACCGCGGTCCGGATGGTGATGCAGAACTCCAGGTCGCCGTAGAAGGTCAGGTACCCGCAGGCCCCGGCATAGGGACCCCGCGCGGTCGGCTCTTCGCGGGCGATGATCTCCATTGCCCGCCGTTTGGGGGCGCCGGTCACCGTCCCGGCCGGGAACACAGCGGCGAGGGCGTCGAGGGCGGTGCGGTTTTCCGCCAGCTCGCCCGCGACGTTGCTGACCAAGTGCATGACCCGAGGGAAGCGCTGGACCTTCATCAGCTGGGTTGGAACCACGGTGCCGGGCGTGCAGACCTTGCCCAGGTCATTGCGGGCCAGGTCCACCAGCATCGAGTGCTCGGCGAGTTCCTTGGGATCGGCCAGCAGCTCGTGCTCCAGTAGCTGGTCCTCCTGCTCGTCCTCGCCCCGGCGACGGGTTCCGGCGATGGGACGGGTGGTGACGCTGCGCCCCTGGACCTTGAGCAGCGGCTCCGGTGAGGATCCCGCCAGCTCCACGCCCGGGACCCGGAGGAAGAACATCGCTGGGGAGGGATTCAGCTGACGCAGCCGCTGGTAGATCCCCAGCCCGCGAGAGCACCGCCTGGTAGATCTCCCCGGCAGCGATGTCCTCCTTGATGCGGCGGACCCCAGCTTGGAACATGTCCACTGAGACGTTGGGAGCGACTGCCAAGGTTTGGCGGGACGCCGCCGTCGCGCCGGGTGTCTTCCCGCCGGCTCGGATCCGGCTCGCCATCTCCTCCAACGCGGCCACTCCACCGTCGTAATCGGCGCCAGCTGGGACGTGAGCGACCAGGACCAGCCTTTCTCGCTGGTGGTCGAAGACGGCGACTCGGTCTAAGACCATGAAGGTGATCGGGTCAACCGCCTGCCGGCCCCGGCCCACCGGATAGGCGAGGCCGTCCAGGAGGGATGCCGCTTCGTAGCTCAGCAGACCGGCCAGACCCCCGGTCATGGTGGGCAGCTGGGGCAGCTGGGGGGCCCGCAGCTCGGCGGCGAGGCGATTGAGCGAGGACATGACATCGGTGCCGGGGGGGCCGAAGACGCCCTCGCTGACGGGGAGCGGCCGCCGGATCGACTGGATCCGCACCCCTGACCGGTCCGCCACCACCAGGGCCGCCGGATCGCCCCCCACGATCGTGAAGCCGACCGAGCGCCCGGACAGGTCCAACTCCTCCAGGAGCATACCCGGCCCATCCCCGGCGAGCGCTTGGAACACCTCCACCGGCCGCCGGTCCTTGATCGGCAGCTCCGCCCAGACCGGGACCAGCGGAAAGTTCGCCGCGGTCGCCTGCACGGTCTGTCGATTGGGAAGGATTTCCAGGGGGGCCAGCATCACAACTCCTCCTATTCAGGCAAAAGAAAAAGCCCCGGAGAGTTCCGGGGCTTGGTGTTCGCTCGTCGGTCAGACGGTCAGTCGCGTGCGGACACTTCACCCCGATCGGGCCAGCTCCACCACCAGACCAGCGCGCTCGTCTTGACCATAGGCCGCGGATTCTGCGGTAAGCCGAAGCTAGGAGTCAAGCCCAAGGTGGGGGCCGGGCCGACGTCAGGGTGGTGGCCGCGCCCCGGGCGCAGGTCCCGCCGGTCCGGCGAGGGCTCCGCCAGGAGCCGGCGCCGACCGGGTCGGATTGACTCCCGGCCCGAGCTTAGTCCAGAATCGCGTTGTAGTGACTAGGCGATTCGCGTTTAGCTGGCGGTGGCATTGGCCCGATGCGGGTTCGGCACCGTCGCGCGCCTAGTCACAGCGACCGCCAGCGACCGCCGAGCCCTGGGCAATGCCCGGGGCTTTTTTCATTTCGGAAGGAGACGACCCCAATGCGTCAAGCGATCGCGGTTCCGGCCCCCCAGGCAGCCGGCCCTGGTCGTTTGGCGCCCATCAGGCGGGGCGCCGACGCGCCCTTGAGCCCCAGCTCTGGCCGGGGCCGGAGCGCCTCCTGATGGAGGACTTCCCCCAGCTCCTGCGCCGGCTACTGCAGGGGGGCACTATGTCCGCTGCGGAGAGCGCCGCCACCGTGGGTGCGATCATCGATGAGACCATCACCAGCGCCCAGGCGGCGGGGCTCCTGATCGCTCTCGCGGCCCGAGGTGAAACCATCGAGGAGGTCATCGGCGCCGCCACCGCGATGCGCCAGCGGGCGGTGCGCCTCGACCACCAACTGCCGCTGGTGATCGATATCGTCGGAACCGGAGGCGACGGCACCCAGAGCATCAACATCTCCACCGCGGCGGCCCTGGTGGTGGCCGGCGCCGGAATCCCGGTTGCCAAGCACGGCAACCGAGCCGCCTCCAGCGCCTGTGGCAGCGCCGATGTGCTGGAGGCTTTGGGAGTGCCGCTCGACCGCAACCCTGCCGCGGCCGCGGAGCTGCTCTCCGTCCACCGCATCGCCTTCCTGTTCGCCCCCCAGTACCACCCGGCGATGAAGGCGGCCGGGGGGCTGCGCCGGGAGCTCGGGGTGCGGACGATCTTCAACCTGCTGGGCCCGCTCTGCAACCCCGCCGGGGCCCACCGCCAGCTGGTCGGGGTCTTCGGTGAGGCCCAGGTCGATCTGGTCGCCGAGGCGATGCAGGGCCTGGGCGCCGAGGAGGGAGCCGTGGTCCACTCGGCCAGCGGGATGGACGAGGTCGCCGGGGACGGGCCCACCTGGGTGGCGCAGTTCAGCCGGGAGGGGAGCAGGCGGTGGGTGCTCCACCCTGAGGACCACGGGGTTCGGGCTTCGCTCGACGACCTCCGGGGCGGCGACGCCCGAACCAACGCTGAGCTGATCCTCGCCATCCTGCGGGGCGAGCGCTCCCCCCGCGCCGACGTGGTGGCCCTCAACGCCTCGCTGGCACTGGTGGTGGCGGGCGCCGCCGGCGATGTCGATGAGGGACTGGCCCTGGCCCGGGCCAGCATCAGCTCGGGAGCGGCGATGGCGGCGCTCGAGGCGCTGCGGAGCAGCCCCGGCGGCGAGGCGAGCGCCAATGTCTGACGCTCTCTCTCAGATCTTCCAGGACCGGCGGCGGCGGCTGGAAGAGGAGATGGCGGGAGAGCCGCTGGAAGCCCTCGAGGCCAGAGCTAGGCGAGGACGCGGTGACCGGCGCTCACTCGATGCTGCCCTCAGCGGCGCCCGTCCCCCGGCGCTGATCGCGGAGATCAAGCGCGCCTCGCCGTCGGCGGGGCTGATCGCTCGGGACTTCGACCCGGCCGAGATCGCTGCCAGCTACCAGATGGCGGGGGCCGATGCCGTCAGCGTACTCACCGAGGCGGACCATTTCCAGGGCCAGCTGAGCTATCTCGCGGTCGCCCGCGCCCAGACCAGCCTGCCCTTGCTCCGCAAGGACTTTCTGACCACCTCGTATGAGGTGGTGCAGTCTGCCGCGTACGGGGCGGACGCCGTCCTGGCCATCGTCGCCGGCCTGACTGATCAGCAACTCACAGCCCTGCTCCAGACAGCCCGGGTGTGGGAACTCGATGTCCTGGTCGAGGTGCATTCCGCAGTCGAGCTGGGGCGGGCGCTGGACCTCGGGGCCAGCCTGCTGGGGATCAACAATCGCAACCTTCGAACTCTCCAGACCGACCCCGCGGTCACGGAATCGCTGATCCGCCTGGTCCCCAAGGGCATCCAGGTCGTCAGCGAGAGCGGGTTCGAGACCGCGGCCCAGATCGATCGCATCTATCGCTTAGGGGTCCAGGCGTTCCTCGTCGGCGAGGCCCTGATGCGCGCCGAGGACAAGGTCGCCTGGGTGGGGGCCGTGAAGGCCGCCGGCGCGGTGGAGGCTTAGGAGTGGACGGGCTCGCCGCCAGCCGGGCCGGTGACCTGGGCGATGCCGTAGGCAGAGGACCACTACCCCCCTCGCCACGGCTCGGAGCCAAGACCAGCGGGACCCGGGTCAAGATCTGCGGCTGCCGGTCGGCTGCCGAGGTTGCCGCGGCGGTCGCGGCGGGGGCGGACGCCGTGGGCCTGATCTTCGCTCCCAGCCCGAGGCGGATCTCGCCCGAGGAAGGAGCCATCGCCACCGCCGCCGTGCCACCCGGGGTCTCGGTCGTCGGGGTGTTCGTCGACCCCTCGGAAGGAGAGCTGGAACACGCCCTGACCGCGCTGCCCCGCCTGATTCCCCAGTTCTCCGGCTCTGAGCCACCTGAGCTCTGTCGGCACCTGGGCGTCCCCTACCTCAAGGTCTTCCCGGTCAGTGTCGAGGAGTCGTCCAGCGGCGACACCCTCGCCCCCGAGCTGGACCGGTATCCCGAGGCCCTGCCGATCTTTGAGACCGCCTCCCGGCAAAGGGGTGGCTCGGGGCGGACCTTCGACTGGTCCAAGGTGCAAGCGCTGGTCGACCGGCGCGCGGCCGTCATCAGCGGCGGCCTCGATGCCACCAACGTGGGGGAATGCGTGCGGCGGCTGCGACCCTACGCCGTCGATGTCCGCTCCGGGGTGGAGTCCGAGGGCGTCAAGGATCCCAAGAAACTGCGGGATTTCATGCACGCGGTGCGGAGTGCCGATGCAACCACCTGACGCCCGGGGATACTTTGGGGCCTTCGGCGGGCAGTACGTCCCCGAGGTGCTCTATCAAGCGGTCCGCGACCTGGAGGAGGCGGTCGACAGGGCCTTTGGCGACCCCACGTTCTGGCAGCAATATCAGGCGATTCTGCAGAACTACGTGGGCCGCCCGTCGCCCCTCTACCACGCCCAGCGCTTCCCCACCACCGCCGCCACGGTGCTGTTCAAACGCGAGGACCTCAACCACACCGGGGCGCACAAGGTGAACAATGCGGTGGGCCAGGGTCTCTTGGCCCAGCGGATGGGGATGAAGCGTCTCATCGCGGAGACCGGGGCCGGCCAGCACGGGGTGGCAACCGCCACCATCGGGGCCAAGCTGGGATTGCCCGTCGAGGTCTACATGGGCGAGCTGGATATCGAGCGCCAGGCCATGAACGTCGCCACCATGAGGTTGCTGGGCGCCACCATCCACCCGGTTGAAAGTGGGACCAGAACCCTCAAGGACGCGGTCAATGCCGCCATCCGGGAGTGGGCCACGCGGGCGACCGACACCTTCTACGTGATCGGGAGCGTCGTCGGCCCGCATCCCTATCCCTACCTGGTACGCGAGTTTCAGAAGGTGATCGGCGTCGAGGCCCGCCGCCAGTGCCTGGAGCAATGGGGGCGCCTGCCCACCGACGTGATCGCCTGCGTCGGCGGGGGTAGCAACGCGATCGGGATCTTCTCTGGCTTCGTCGGCGACCAGGGCGTCAGGCTGTGGGGCGCGGAAGCCGCCGGTCGCGGTAGTGGGTCGGGCGACAACGCCGCCTCGCTGTCGTACGGGTCGGTGGGGATCCTCCACGGTTCCAAGTCATATCTCCTCCAGGACCGCGACGGCCAAGTGGTGGGCACCCACTCGGTCAGCGCTGGGCTGGACTACCCCGGCGTGGGGCCGGAGCATGCGCTGCTCAAGGAGAGTGGCCGGGCCCAGTACCTGGGGGTGACCGACGATGAGGCGGTCGCTGCCTACCACCGCTGCGCCGAACGGGAGGGAATCGTGCCGGCGCTGGAGAGCTCGCACGCCCTGGCGCTGGTGGACCGGGTGGCGGAGCAGAGCGGGCCCCCGGGCCTCTTGATCGTGAACCTCAGCGGGCGCGGTGAGAAGGACATCCCGCAGCTCCTGGAGCGGGAACGGCTGCAGCTGGGCGAGAACCGCCGCCCCCGTGGGTGACGCCCCGGCCCTAGACCGGCTGAGCCAGCGGTTCCAGGAAGCCAGCCGGCACGCTCGGACAGCGCTGATCGGATACCTGGTGGCGGGTGATCCCGACCTGAAGACCACCGAGATGGTGATCGCCGCGGTGGCCGGAGCCGGTCTCGACGTGCTGGAGCTGGGCATCCCCTACGGGGACCCGCTGGCGGACGGGCCGACCATCGCCGCTGCGGGCCAGCGGGCGTTGGCGTCCGGCACGACCATCGAAGCCTGCTTTGGCCTGGTTGAGAGGCTGCAGCACCTCATCCCGATAGTCCTCTTCACCTACTTCAACCCCGTCTACCAATACGGGGTCGATAGGTTCGCCGAGCGCGCGGCCAGCGCCGGCGCCGGCGGGGTGATCATCCCCGACGTCACCCTCGGGGAGATCGACGAGGTGCAGGGGTCCCTCCGCTCCCGGCACCTCTCCTTCCCACTCCTGGTGTCCCCCACCACCAGGCCGGCCCGGGCGGGCCAGATCGCGGCCGCCAGCGAAGGGTTCGTCTACGTGGTGTCGCGGCTGGGAGTGACCGGTGAGCGCGCTGGCCCCGACCTGAATTGGCTTCAGGGCCAGGTGGGGCGGCTGCGTCAAGTCACCGACAAGCCGCTGGCTGTCGGGTTCGGCATCAGCACCCCGGAGCAGGTGCGCGAGGTCGCGCCCTGGACTGACGGGGTCATTGTCGGCAGCGCTTTGGTCAGCTCCTACGCCGGCAGCACCGGCTCGGATGCCGCCCAGGTGGCCGGGGCCTACGTCGGCTCGCTGGTGCCGGCGCTGACCAGGGAGACCTGAGGACCTCCGCTCATTCAACCCGGCTGAGAGATTGGATGGACGCGACCGAGACCCTCGCTCAGTCGGGGAGCGTGCCGGTGAGGGAGGAGGTGCGCAGAAGCTCTCGGATATCGAACCGCCGGGGCGTCATCTTGAGCAGCTGGCGATACACCGAGATGGAATCGGCATCGGCGCCCCTCGCCCGGAGCAGGCGGGCGATGTACTCCAACCAGACCGGGGCCATCGCGGTGTCCCGGCGCTCGACCGAAAGAGTGCACAGCTGCCAGCAGGCGCGGTCGCAGGGCGGGCAACTGAGCACGGCGGTGGTGAAGCAGAGCACCGCCAGTTCAAAGTGCTTGGCTTGCTTGACGCCCTCTCCCACGGTGCAGGCGACACCGGCGGCCTCCTCCCCCCTTCGGGTTTCCGCCATCTGCACCGCCATGGTGGCGGCCTCCTCCAGCTGGCCCGCCTCCAGCAGCGATTGAATCTCGCTGGAGGGGTCGGCGCCGTCGGCCAGGGGTAGCTTGTCCCGAGCGGCGGCCAGCGCTCGCCGGGCGTTGCCTCGCGACGAAAGTGCCACCTGCTGGCTTTTGGCGGTAGCGACTATCTCCTCCACCAAGAGGGGCAGCTGGGCCTCACGCGCCAGCAGCTTCCGGTCCCGCTCGGTGCTGGTGCGTGGCGAGTCCCTGACCGTCCATCCCGAGCGAGGAGCCCTGGCGGGCCGGCCCCCAGGGGCTGCAAACGGTCTCCGTTCAGGCGGAGCCGACGCCACTGCGGGAGGGACCGCCGGAGCCGGTTCCTCGGCCGGCTCTCCCGTTGCTTTCTCCTCGACCTCGCTCTCCCGGGCAGCGGGATCGAAACCCCACAGGGGCGCTTCGCCCCCGGTCAGCTCCCTGGGAGTCGGGACCCCGGTCGGGGGGGGTGCCCCATCCTCGGTGACCTCTCTGGGAGTTGGCACCGCCGCCTGGGG
>CABDZR010000073.1_pt1 | contig 21610 bp, 24 predicted proteins | sample 3132251 | NCBI WGS metagenome assembly CABDZR01 (sample SAMEA5534341, study PRJEB31848) | metagenome | biome: tundra; feature: field; material: soil | place: USA | collected 2013-05 | depth 0.45 m | reverse complement strand
TCTCAGCACGTGCCTCCCGTGAGAGTCAAAGAGATGGTCGACGACGGAGCGCCGCTGGCACAGACATATCGGTCTTGGTTGCTGACCAAGGCGTTGAGTATTGCCGTCGCGAGGGGGTGCTCGGCCGCCGGGAGAGTGACCAGGAGATTTTCGAAGATGGGTGTGTCGGTCGAAGCAGGCAGGTTCGTGTAGGCGACGCCATTCATCTCAAGCCCGGGCTGCGAGTCGGCAAGGCTGTAACCGATCAAGCCAGGAGCGAGTAGCTCTGTCTGAAGTCCCGCAGCGGGCGACGATGCCGGTCCGAGACCCGACGAAGGAAGAGCATCAGCGACTGCCGGGAAGAAGGCGCTGGCATCCCCCCAAGTACATCCCGCGCAGGCCCCGTCGAACTGGTAGACCATCTCGGCGCCATCCCCCGGCGAGGCGCCCGTCGGGAGCAGGGTGAAGGCAACGCTGCCGTCCGCACCCACTTCGCCGCTCCCGGTCCAACCTACCGGCGCCACCACCACGGTCCCGGCGACGCCATATGCCGCGACCTCACCCGATAACGAAGGTGGCACTGAGGCGCGGATGGTGGCCGGGTAAGAATTGGGCGCGCCCGGCACCCCGAATGTCGTCGGCAAGGCGACTACCCCCAAGGTCAGCGTGGTGGTGGTGGGCAAGCTCGGAGACGAGGAGGGGCTGGTCCGCGGGGCGGGGTCCGGCCGCGGAGTCGGTAGTGGTGATGCGCCTGGGCTCGTCGAGCAACCCGCCAGCACCCCACTAGCAACCATTGCCGCCACGGCGACCGCCAGTGCACTCAACGACCGGGTCATGCTCTCGCGATGCTAGCTAATAGACCGCGCCCGGCGAGGCCGGCAGGACCGCCGATGCCCAAGGTTCGGCGGCACCAGGCGGCGGCTGACCTGAAACGGAAGCATCGGAGCGCTGCTGTCTGCCTCTCCGCCAGGCTGATGAACTGGCCCGATTCACCGACTCCCGGACCGCGTCCGCAGATCCCGACCTGGTAACCATGTCCTGAAATGCGGACGATGATACGATGTCCGTAAATGAGGACACGATCGGACCGTCCACAAAAGCCCGCCCCCTTCCGCGTCTACAGCCCCGGGTCACTCGGTGCGGCCGTCCGCCACTACCGCCAGCAGGAAGGCCTCTCCCAGGCGGAGCTGGCTGAGCGAACCGGTCTCAACCGCACCTACCTCTCGGCCCTCGAGCACGGACGGGAAACGGAGCAGGTCAAACGCATCCTCCGCGTGCTCAGGCAGCTCGGGGTCCGCATGACCTTGGAGAAGGCAGACTGGTGATGGCGGACGGACTCGCCGTGTGGCTCCACGGCTCGAGAGTCGCACTGATTGACCAGGAGCGCGGGCGCCTGCGCCTGGCCTACACCGACGAAGCACTCGCCCAGTACGCGCCGGGCACTCCCTTGCTCTCCCTATCGCTCCCCGTGGGCGCTCGGCGCTACGCCCACGGTCGGGTGCGACCGTTCCTGGACGGCCTCCTTCCGGAGGGGGAGGCCAGACAGGCGATCGCGAACGATTTCCACCTGCCGCGGGACGACACATTCGGCCTGATCCGAGCCCTCGGGCTCGACTCTGCCGGCGCCATGGTGATCCTACCGACTGCTGAACCGGCACCGCCGCCACCGACCACATTGACCGCGGAGCCTCTCCACGAGGACGAGATCGGAGCCTTGTTAGACGACCTGCGCCGGGCGCCACTCGGGGTCAGTAGCCGTGTCCGCCTCTCCCTGGCTGGGGTGCAGGAGAAGCTCCTCCTCACCCGGATGCCCGGCGGCGGCTGGGGCCGCCCGGTGGACGGCACCCCATCGACGCACATCCTCAAGCCCGAAATCGAGCGCTTCCCCGGGACGGTCGAGAACGAGGTGTTCTGCATGCGGCTCGCCCGCAACCTAGGCTTGGACGTCCCCGCCGTCGAGATGGCCACTGTCGCTGGCCAACGACTAATCGTCGTCGAACGGTATGACCGTACCGTCCGCCCGGACGGGTCAGTCGAGCGCATTCACCAGGAGGACTTCTGCCAGGCGACTGGCATCGTTCCCGAGCAGAAGTACGAGGAGGATGGCGGCCCCTCCCTGCGCCAAATCGCCGAGATCCTGCAGGTGGCAGTGAGCCCGGATTCGCTGGACCAACTGCTTCGAGCCGTCACTCTGAACGTCGCGATTGCCAACGGTGATGCGCACGGAAAGAACTACTCCCTGCTCCACGAACCGTCAGGCGCTCTGCGCCTCGCCCCGCTCTATGACCTCGTGTGCACGCTCGTCTACGGAGACGACCGGCTGGCCATGTACATCGACAACCTCCACCGCAGCGATCGGGTGACCGCCGACCGCCTTGTCAACGAGGCCGTCCGGTGGGGGATGTCGCGTCGCCGGGGTGTCGAGGTGGTCAGCGACCTCCTGGAGCGCATCCCGGCCTCAGCGGAGGCGGCGCGTGACGAAACCGAGGGCCTCACTCCGGCTGTTCTGGCGGCTGTCGAGTCGCAGTTAGCGAAACTGCGGAGCGCGTTGCCCCGAGCCGCCTGAGCGCCGACCAGCCCAACATCCTGATGCGATGGGCCGCCCGGGGGATGGCTCAGTCCGGCAGGGCGGGTCCCCTAACGCTCCCCGGCTCCGGCCGCCGCACCTGACGCCCCGGCCAGAACAACCACCCAATCTGGCCGGCCACGCTGAGCGCTCCGACGAAATACAGCCCACCACCGGTCTCGACCAGCGCTTGGGTGGAAGTGAGCAGGCCCCCCAGCACGCCCGCGTATCCGATGAATAGCAGGGCGAATCCGCAGGCGCCCAGTTGGCCGTTCATCAGGTCCCGGAGCAGCGGCGTCGGAGCCGACCCCGCGGTGCGGCTGTAGCGGTGCAACCACACCAGGAAGGGGATGATCTTGTAGTACTTGCCAATGATCGCGAAGCCGAAGCAACCGACGATCGCCACGTAGCCATACGCCACGATCCAGTCCCGCGTCAACGGGTGACCGGCGGCGAGGGCAAGGCCCATCCCGGCCGCCAGCAGCAGCGAGAGGCAGCTGACTCCGACGTAGAGATGCTCCAGGGTTAGCGGGCGGCGGCGCCGCCGCCCGAACATCACCCCCAGATCCGCCACGAAGACCAGTGCCGACGCTCCGATCACGGCCGCGAAGAGGACGATGAACGCCGATCCGGGCACCAGGAGGAGGGCTATCACCAGCCCCAGGAGCCCGCCATTCCAGAGCACCAAGTTGGCGTAGGCGGCGCGCCAGCGCTTCCGGTGCGACAGCGCGAACAGCTCCATCAGCTTGTACGACACCCCCATCAAAGTGCAGCCCAGCCAGCCGACCAGTCCAGCGTGGACATGCGCCGCCAACAGGTTGGGAGTGATGTTGAACCAGTTGAAGTACCAGTCGAGGGCCCAGGTGACGCCGAAGCCGATCGTGACCAGAAACCAGCAGGTCGAGGCCAGCAGATAGAAGGCCATCGGGTGCCAGTTGTGCACCCGCCGGTAGCTGAGGAAGAGGCCGAGGGCGAAGTTCAGGATCCCCAGCGCCGCCAGCGACCCGAAGATGGAGACGCCCGGGTTCCACGAGAGGTACAAGCTCGGCACGAAGCCGGCGACGCCCACGGTGTAGACGCAAAAGTTCACCCGCCCCATGCGCAGGCTGTGGATCTGGGCGCCCAGGGCGACGGGGAACAGCTGGTAGAGCGCTCCCATCACCGTCATCGTGACCCAGCCCAGCACCGCCAGGTGGGTCAGCGCGAACACCCTCGGGTCGTCACTGCCCGCCACGAGGTCGGGGGCCAAGAACGGCACGGCAGCCGCCACCGCGACGAGCGCGACCGCCGAGGCGAGGAAGTACGGGAGGGGCAGGCTGATCTCCGGAGACCGCTGCGGCCGGATCATCGGGCTCCCCTATTCATATCTCGGAATAGTCTAAGACTAATAACTTATACTGGCCCGATGGTGGTCGCTAACGCCCCCGGCGGCGTGCGGATCCACCGGGCGCTGGCCGGATGGAGCCGGGTCGCAGTGCTGACCGAGCTGCGGTCGGCCGAGGCCCCTCTGGATGTGAGGGAGCTCGCTGCCCGCACCGGGCTCCATTCCACGACCGTCCGGTTCCACCTGGATGTCCTGGCCGAGGCCTCCTTGGTGCGTCCGGCTACCGAAAGGCAGGCGCGGCGGGGCCGGCCTCGCCAGCTCTGGGCGGCGGTCGATCAGCCGGAGCCGGCCACCGGGGGCGGCTTCCAGCTGCTGGCCCGGATGCTCGCCAGCTACATGGCCGCCAACCTCCCCGAGCCGAGCGTGGCGGGCGCGGCGGCGGGCGCCGCTTGGGGGGCCTACCTGACCGAATCCGGCCGACCGTTCACGACTCTGTCGGAGCCCGAGGCGGTCGCCCGGATCACCGTGCTCCTGGACCAGCTCGGCTTCGCTCCCGAGGCTGGCCACGATGCGGAAGGTCTGGAGATCAAGTTGCACCGGTGCCCGTTCGGGGACGTAGCCGAGGACAACCAGTCGGTCGTCTGCTCAGCTCACCTCGGGCTCTTGCAAGGGGCCCTCTCAGAGATGGGGGCACCGCTGACAGCCACCCGGCTGGACCCCTTGGTTGAGCCCTCGTTGTGCATTGCCCATCTAGCCTCAGCGGACGCAGCCGCGGGGTCTGCGGAGGACCACGATGCCGTTGGGTGAGCTGGCCTCGATCGGTTCTGACGAGGCCATTCGCAGCGAGGCCTGGGAGCGGCTCACCGAGGTGCTCGACCCCGAGTTGGGCATCGACCTGGTGAACCTGGGCCTGATCTACGAGCTGGCGGTGCAGGACGGCACCGTGGAGGTGGCGATGACCCTGACCACTCCCGGCTGCCCGATGAGCGGGAGCATGCCCCAGGCCGTGGAGCGGGCCCTGGAGACGATCCCCGGGGTCAAGGCGGTCGGGGTGGAGCTGGTCTGGGATCCGCCCTGGGAGCCGGAGGCGATGACCAGGGTGGCCCGGGACGCATTGGGATGGCGGTAGGAGGGTTCTGAATTGGCGCAGTTGGATGTGCGGTCGCTGATGGCGGCCGGTGGCGACCCGTTCGCCGAGATCATGGCGGCGGTGGAGCGGCTCGGCCCGGCCGAGCCGCTGGAGCTCATCGCTCCGCTCGACCCGGTGCCTCTCTACGCGGTGCTGGGAGCGCGCGGGTATGAGCACGAGTCAGAGGACCTAGGCGGCGGCGACTATCGGGTGGTCTTTCACCGCCCGGCCGAGACCAGCTGAGGTGGTGGTTCCCCCGGTGACCCGGCTGCTGGGCGACGAGATCGCGGTCCCACCCCCCTCGGCGAGCGGAGTGGGCCGGCGCGTCTTGTTCAGCTCCGAGCATGCTCGGACGATGCTGCTCTCCTTGGAGGACGGCGCCTCCATCCCGGTCCACGCGCCAAAGACCCAGCTGGTGCTCTCCGTGGTCGAGGGCACCGGCGAGCTTTTGGTGAGCGGGGAGCTCCTCTGGCTGAGCGCCGGGGACGTCGCCACGGTGCCCACCGGCGCTCCGCGGGGACTACGGGCACTGGGCGGCCGGTTTGTGGCGGTGGCGATGGTGACCCCGCCCCCCGACGAGGCGGACCACGACCCCACTGAGGGAACCGACCCCTGGCCGTCGGAGAGTGGGGTGGACCTGGCCCAGCTGATCCACACCGAGCACCAGGGGCTGATCAGGCCGATCGACCAGCTCCAGGAGCTGGCTCAGGAGCTGCCCCAGATCGAGCCGTCGCTGCTGAAGGAGCGGCTCACCGAGTCGGTGCGGTTCCTAAGGCATGACCTGCTCCATCACGCCGCGGCCGAGGAGGAGGTCATCTACCCGGCGGTGGACCGGGTGCTGCGCTCGACCGGGGGCGCGACCAGGTCGATGATGATGGACCACTCTCGGATTGCGGAGATGACCGGTGAGCTGGAGCGCCTTCTGGAGGGCCCGGTCTCTGAGGACCTCCGGATCAGCGCCCAACGGCTCCTCTTCGGGCTGGAGGCGCTCATCAGCAACCACCTGAACAAGGAGGAGGCCATCTATCTCCCCCAGCTGGGACGGCTCGGCGCCAACGGTCAGGCTGACCTCTTGGCCCATCTCCAGGGGCACGGCTCGGGCGGCCCTGAGGTCGAGGTGTGATTCCCTTGGCTGAGTCCCGGGTTGCCGCCACCGGGACTCCCTGAGCCAGGTTGGAAGGAGGGCAGGCGATGCGAGCTGACTACGCTCACAAGCTCCCGGGGCTGATCGAGGCGATGGTCCAGCTGGGGTCGGTGGTCGACACCGCGGAACTGGACCCGCTCCTGCTGGAGCTGGTCAAGATCCGGTCCTCTCAGATCAACGGCTGCGCCTACTGCCTGGACATGCACACCAAGGAGGCCTTGGCCCTGGGGGAGACGACCCAGCGGCTGGCGCTGGTTTCCACCTGGTCGGAGGCGCCCTGCTACACCGCCCAGGAGCGGGCCGCCCTCCAGTGGTGCGAAGGCCTCACCCGGCTGCCCGAAACCGGTGCCCCCGACTCCGATTACCAGGAACTGGCAGCGAATTTCACCGAGCGGGAAGTGATCGCGCTGACGCTCGCGGTGGTGGCGATCAATGGGTGGAACCGCTTGGCAGTGGGTCTGCGGGCACCGGTCGGAAGCTATGTCTCCCACCGGTCTCCGGCGGGCGCCCCGGCAGTAATCGGGTAGGAGGAGCCGATGGCGGACCAGACCTTCGAGGCGCCGGAGGAGTGGGCGGGGTCCGGCCGGGAGGCGGTGGGATTGGTTCACACCGGGGGATAGGCGGTCGCCTGAGCGGTGCCCACGGCGACGGGTGGGACCGGCTCGGGCAGCAGTCCGGAGGAGCTGCTGGCGAGTGCCGGGGGCACCTGCTACGCGGCGACCCTGGGCTCGACCCGGCGCCACGCCGAGCTTCCTTACGCCCGGCTCGAAGTCACCGTCCGGGAGCTGGTGACCCGGACCCACGGAGATGCCCTCGAGATCGCAGAGATCCAGTTGACCCCGGCCGTCATCGGCGGGGAGCCGGCCCGCCAGAAGGAGTCCGAGGTGCAGGCGTTAATGACCCGCGACGATTGCTTCGTCGGACGCCACCTGGCTGGTGCGGATCGTCCGGGAGGCATAGGAGAGCCGCTCGAAGGACTTGCCAAAGCGCTGGGCTGGAACCTCAGGATGCTCGGCGACTGCGAGTGCCCCACCCGGCCTTTCGACCCCCGGCGTCGCGCGATCCCGGCTTAGCCGGCGACCAGCACCAGCTTGCCGGTGACCTCCCCAGACTCCAGCTGCTGAAAGGCCGCGGCGGCCTCGGCTAGCGGGTAGGTCTGGTCGATCAGCGGTCGGACTCCGGCAGTTCTAACCGTGCTGAGGAGCGCCGAGAACTCGGCCCAGGTGCCCATCGTCGAGCCGAGGATCTGGAGCTGGCGCCAGAAGATGCGCCGCAGGTCGGCGGGCGGATCGGCACCCGCCGTCGCCCCGGCCACCACCACCGCGCCTCCCCGCCGGAGCACGCGGAGGCTGGTCGCCCAGGTGGCCTCCCCGACCGACTCCATCACGGCGTCGACCCCCAGGCCTCCGGTGAGCCCCAGCACCTCGCCGACCGCGTCTTTTCCGGTCGCCACGGCATGGTGGACTCCCCGCGTGAGTGCCGCAGCCCGCTTGGCCGGGTCGCGACTGGTGACGATCACCCGCAGGCCACCGGCCAGCGCCAGCGCCTCCGCGGCAGTCGACAGGCCGCCCCCGGCTCCCTGGATCAGGACGTTGTCACCGGGCCGGAGCGCGGCCTTGGTGAAGAGCATCCGGTAGGCGGTCAGGTAGGTGGTAGGCAGGCAGGCTGCCTGCTCGAAACTGAGATCGGCAGGCAGCGGGAAGACGTTCATCGCCGGCACCACGCAGTACTCGGCGAAGGTTCCCTCCCAGGTGCCCTCGCTGAGCATCGCGAACTTGCGGCAGGAGGTCTCGTCCGGTCCGAGGCAGGCGGCGCAGACCCCGCAGGTGACCACCGAATGCGCTACCACCGGAGTTCCGAGCGGAATCCGCTCCTCGGTCTCCGGGCCGTAGGCGTCCACGGTGCCCGCCACGTCGCACCCCAAAGTCCAGGGGAAGGTGGAGGGAGCGCCGACCCCGGCCAGGGTCCAGAGGTCGTGGCGGTTGAGGGAGGCGGCGCGGGTGCGCAACCGCACCGCTCCGCGCGGTGGGGCGGGCATCTCCCGCTCGCCGACCGCCAGGTTGTCGAGTGGCTTGGGACCGCCGGCGGCGGTCGCGAACGCGGCTAGCACTGGGGCAGCCCTCCTGTCAGCCGCCTCTTGCTCGGCGGCTGGTTGCGACTTTAGTCGCCGGAACCCGAGGGCGTCGGCGAAGCCGCGCCCAGAGCCCCGGAGACGTAGACGGCGCTGACCTGGTCGGCGCCATTGACGACGGTCGAGGTGCTGGTGCCGGTCACCCTCTCGGGGCCGACCTGCCAATCATGAAAGGGCCAGCTGTTCGAGTCAGTAGGTCGCTCCTTGAGGTTGACGGTGGCGCCGCAGGGGAGGCTGACCGTCCTGGTCGCGCTGCCGAAGGTGAAGCTGGTCCCGCCCGAGGTGGCGGTGACGGTCCCCCAGGTAGTTCCCGAGGTTGTGGTGATGCTCACCGTCAGACGGCAACTGGTGCCGGCGCTGGCCTGGGGCGAGTTTTTCGGGATGGGGGACGAGGTGGTGGTGCAGGCCGGCGCCGTGAGCGCCAGCGCGAACAGCGCCCCCGCCAGTAGCCACCTGCGGATGGCGGGCGGGAGAGACCAGAGGGACCCACCCTTGGTTGCCGCCACCGACCTCTTCATCGTGTCAGTTCACCTAGTCCGGAGAGGAAGTTGTGCTGCTCCGGGCCGCCGTCCCAGATGAGCTGATCTATTCTGAGTGCGCGATGTCTTCGGAGGTTGAGAGCCGACGCGCCAGCAAGCGCGACCGCCGCGGATATTCGGCTACGCCCTCAGTAAACCCGATCATCATCCAGTCGCTGCGCCGTCGGGTCGACCGCGTCGCCCGACGGATGGCCATCGAAATGGCCCGGACAATTCCCCTCGCCGAGGGGTTTGGGGGCGGCTCGGCATTCGGCAGCGAGGTGCTGGCGGCCTGCCGTGAGGGGGTCGGAACCATGCTCTCCCTCTGGGCGGAGTCGCGACCGCCGTCGCACGCCGAGCTGCAGCAGCTCTCCCGGATGGGCGGGCGGCTCGCCAGCACCGGGGTTCCCCTGGACGCGATCCTCCGGGCCTATCGGGTCGCCGCCCTGGTCATTTGGCAGCATGTGATCGACGCCGTCAGGATCCATCCTGAGATCGAGGCGCAGTCGGTACTGACCGCGGTGGGGCCGCTCTTCGACTACCTGGACGCCATCAGCGTCGCCGTCAGCACCAGCTACCTGGAGACGAGGGAGCGGGCTCGCCGTGAGCAGGATCGCCAGTACGACCAGTTCTTCAGCGATGTGCTGGGCGGGACCGCGGACCTGGAAATGGTGGCCAAGGCCGCCGAGGGCGGCACGGTGCTGGAGTTCCCCTACCGGCTGGTGGTGGTGGGAGCCGATGATGCGTCCGCCGAGACCACCATCGCGACCGCCTGGATGGTGGTGGGTGCCCACGTCGCCCTGTACCAGTCCAGCGTGGTGGCGCTGGTGCCGGCCCAGGCGCGGATCGGGACGCTCCAGCGTCTGCTCCAGGTGGCGCTGGGAGCTGATCGAGCGCCGTGGCAGATGGCCCTGGGGCCGACAGTGGCAACTCTCGGGGACGTTCCAGCGGCGGTTCGGGCTGCCCGCGACGCTCTCACGGTGGGCCAGATCCTGATGCCGGATCAGGAGCTGTACGACACCGCCAGACTCCATCCCTACCTGGCCTGGCTCCACGACCTCGAAGGACTGCGGGAGTTCGTCGAGGGTGCGCTCGGACCCCTTCTGGAACGAGAGCGCACGCGCAGCTTGCCCCTCCGGCAGACCCTGGAGGCCGTGCTGAGCCACGAGGGCCTCAGCGCGGCCGCCCGGTCGCTGGGGGTCCACCGCCACACCCTGCTCTATCGGATGGAACGGATCGAGGACCTGATCGGTAGTTGGAACGACGCCGAGGACCGGCTCCGGCTGGAGCTGGCGCTCCGGGGCTCACGGCTCCTGGACGCGCTGGCCCCGCTGGAGCTGATCAAGCCGACGGCGCGCCTGACCGCCGAGGGTCGCCACTAGTGGTCTGTCGGTCAAATGAGCTGGGGGCTCTGCGGCCGCGGCGAGCTTCGTGCCGAGCCGAAAGCGCTCGGCCGGTAGCGCGAGCGTTCGTGATCCCTGTCATGCAGCGCGCTCGTGATCGGCGAGGGCTTCATCGATTGCGTGGCGGGCGATGCCGGAGAGCACCGGGTTGCTGATCTTGTAGTAGGGGAGGGCGATCAGCCCGAACGACAGTGCCCAACCGCGACCACGCGCCCAGGTCGCGTCATCGACCGGTAGCGCTGCACGGAATGCCTCTCGGGCCTCCGCGGAGAGGTACGTCCACGCGACCATCACATCACATGCGGGATCGCCCACGCCCAGACACCCGAAGTCAATGACGGCGCTTAGCCGGCCCTTTTGGGCCAGCAGGTTCCCCGACAGGAGGTCTCCGTGGAGCCAGACGGCCGGACCGTTCCACGCCCGTACGTGGAGTGCTGCTTCCCACGTCGCGGTCACTGCGTCGGCATCGAGTGTGCTGTGCAGGGTTGGGATCGCGGCTCGGGTGAGAGAATCTCGCACTGCCAGCGGCACGCCGCGGAAAGAGTTGTTCGCCCCCGGGGGCGGCCCGCCCGCGGGATCGATCCGCTGCAGGGCAGCGACAAATTGAGCCAACTCGGTCGCCGCTTGGCGTGGATCGGCGATGCGCTCGATGGTCGCGTTCTCGCCTTCGAGCCACTGGTATATGGACCAATGCCAGGGGTAGCCCTCGGCGGGCATCCCTTTCGCGAGCGGGACAGGGATGGCAAGCGGTAGGAGCGGGGCAAGTCTAGGCAGCCACTGGTGCTCCTTCTCCACTTGCCCGGTGGCCCCGTGGATGCGGGGCAGTCGCACGGCCATGTCGGCGCCTAGCCGATAGATGGCGTTGTCCGTCCCGGCGGAGTGGACCGGCTCGATGGGAAGGTCTGCCCACTGCGGAAACTGCGCGGCGAGCAACCGGCCCACGAGAGATACGTCAATGTCCAACTCGTCGGCGTGCATCTTGCCAGCAGACATGCGCTCTCCTTGACTTGGTGAAATCGCAGTGTGACAGGGACGACGGGAGTGCGTGGAGCGACTGCCCGATGGCGCTTTCCCTGTTGGGCGTCGGCCGACGTCCATTCCACGGCTCCGGACGTCATCCACCTATCCGGCGATCTGGACGACCAGAACCCCACCAGCTCATTTGACCGACGGACCACTAGCACTGCCGATTCTTGAAGAGCTGCAAGCAAGAAGGGACCGCCCGGGAGCCATCGCTGGCGACCTCTAACCGCAGAAGGCACTCGGCGTCTCGGCGCTTCAGGGCAGGCAGACCGCCTTGTGCGACCTGCGCGGCAAGGGCGCCTGCCTGGACAGAAAACCGCACCAAGGCCTCAGGGTAGTGCTCCCGCGCTGCGGCGGAATGCCCCGATTAGGCGGCCGGGGTCTCTTCCGCCCCGGCTGCGGCCGGCGTCCGTGAGAGCCGCGACGGCCACCAGTTCCACCGCCCCAGCAGGACGGCGGCGGAGGGGACAACCAGGGTGCGGATGATGAAGGTGTCCATGAAGACGCCGGCGGCGACCCCGAAGCCAATCTGCTGGATCTCAGCTGCCCCGGAGGTCCCACCGCCGGCGAGTCCGAGAACCGCGAAGGTGCCGCCCAGGACCAGGCCAGCGGTGCTGATCGTGGTCCCGGTCATGGCGACCGCGCGCTGGATCGCCTGACGCAGCGGCATCAGCTGCACCTCCTCCCGGATACGGGTCATCATCAGGATGTTGTAGTCGGAGCCCAGCGCCATCAAAAAGACGAACAGTAGGAAGGGCAGGAGGAAGTTGATGCCGTCCTGGCCCAGGATGTGGACGAAGACCACCGACACCAGGCCCAGCGTCGCCAGGTAGGAAAGCACCACGCTCACCACCAGGTAGACCGGCGCCACCAGGCTGCGCAGCACCAGGGCCAGCAGCAAAGCGATCAGGACCGCGACCACAGGGATGATGTGGACCAAGTCAGTGTTGGAGATGTTCTGGACGTCGTAGGCGAAGGGCAAGATCCCGAAGATGCCGTTCTCCTCGGCCCCAATACGACTTGCCACCTGCGCCACCGCCGTCCGGACCGCAGGCACCGCGGCCAAGGCGAGGGCGGAGTTGTCGTTGTTGTGCAACAGGAGGGTGGAGAACTGGATCGTGTGTCCGTCGGGGCTGATGAACTGGGCCAGCTCCCGGTAGGAGTTGTAGAGCTCGGGCGACACCGCGGCGCCGCCGGGCTCGGCGGGTGGGAGCAGGCCGGGAGCCCCCAGCTCGGCCTGGAGCGCGCTCACCTCAGCCGGCGTCAGTCGGGAGGCAGCCAGCGCCCCGACTACCGTCCGGAACTGCTGGCTGCGAGCCAGATCGGCCTGGGCGGTGGCGAGGATGGCCGGGTTGCTCCACACCGAGTAGGGCAGGCGGAAGAGCACCGCCGAAGCCTGCACGTTGGAGGCGGGGAAGTCCCGGGCCAAAACCGCCGCGCCGGCCGCGGAGTTGGTCCCGCTGGGAGTGGAGGTGTTGCCGAAGCCGGCCGTGGTGCTGGTTAAAGCGCCGGTGGCGATGCCGCCAAATACCGCCACCCCGGCGACCAGGATCCAAAGCGGCCGTCGCACCACCCGCTTCGCCAGCGTGGAGTAGATCCCGGTCCGGGGGCGGTCCTCCCGAACGGTTCTGGTGGGCCAGAACACGGCCCTACCGAAGATGGCCAGGAGGGCCGGCAGCAAGGTCAGCCCGGCCAGGAGCATTAGGCCGATCCCAATCGCCAAGGCGGGGCCCAGGCTCTGATAGATGCCGAACTGGGCCAGCACCAGGCTGAGTAGGGCAACTATGACCGTCAGGGCGGAGAAGGTGATCGACTCCCCGACCGTGCTGACCGCCTTGACCACGGCCGCCTGAGGCTCGAGGCCCCGACGGAGCTCCTCACGGACACGAAAGACCAGGAAAAGGCCGTAGTCGGTCCCCGCCCCCAGCACCAGGACGATGAGGAGCACCTGGGTTATCACCGAGACCTGGACCCCGATGTGGGTGGCTTCAGCGACGACCGGACCGGCGAGGGTGAGCACCAGAGCCGCGGGCAAGAGCGTGACGAGGGGAGCCAGCAGAGCCCGGAAGGCGACCAGCAGGAGGGCGAGGATGAAGACCACCGAGAAGAGCTGGGTCAGGTTCTGGGAATGCTTCGATGACTGCTGACTGTCGATGATGGTGGGGAGGTCACCGGTCAGGTAGAAACTGAGCCCCGGCACGCTGGCAGCCTTGAAGTCCGAGCGGATGGAGTGCACCAGCTGGGAGGCGTCGCCGCCTCCGAAGGCCGGCACCGCCGCCTCGATGAGCGCCTGGCGCGCTTTGCCGTTGGGCGAGATCCCCAGGTCGCGGACCAATCGCACCCGGGGCAAGGTCCGTAGCGTGACCTCGAACTTCGTGATCGCCTGCTGCTCAACCTCGGTCAGCGGGCTGCTGGAGCCGGCCGCGACCAGCGTCGCCGCCGCCAGCTTGGAGTTCTGGAAGGGGCTGGCGAGCTGAGCCGCCCGCTCGCTGGGGGAGGAGGCAGGCAAAAAGGCAGAGTTGGTGGCCTTGCTGACCGAGGCTAGGGACGGCAGCAGTTGGACGCAGACCACTACCACCACGACCCAGGCGACCACCACCGGGCCGCGGAAGCGGACGGCGAAGTGGCCGAGGCCGGCGAAAAAACGCGTCATCGGCTGGCCGTCCGGGCGGCCCCGCGCGCACCGGGACCGCGGACGTGTGCACCCTCCGCGGCCGAAGCCGGCTCGCCCGGAACCGGAGCGGGCGGCTCGGAGCCGGCCAGTTTCTCCAGGAGGCGGACCAGGGTCACGAGCTCCTGGTCGTCGTAGACGTCGGTCAGGACGGCGAAACTGGCCTCCTGGGCGCGCCAGACCTGCGCCGCCAGCGCCTCCGCGCGCGCCGTCAGGGCAACCTCGACGCTGCGCCGGTCGAGGGGGTCGTGACGGCGCTCGACCAAGCCGTGCACCACCAGCCGGTCGACGACCTCGGTGGTGCTGCTGCGGGTAATCCCGTGCAGCGTCGCCAACTCGTGCATGGCCAGGGGGCCCCGGGTGGCGAGAAGTCGGAGCACCTCGAACTGACGGATCGTTGTGTTGGCCACCACGTCGTGCAGGCTCGCGTCAAGCTCGCAAAGGTGGGAAGGCATGATGGCCTCAAAGCGCCGCCGGAACTGCGGCAGCAGGTCCACCAGGCGAGCGATCAGGGCACCACGCTCACCCTCCTCAACCCGGGACGCACCTCGACCCGCGGGTGACTTCGGTGGCCGTACCATACGGATACAGAATAGTACGGGACGCGAACCATGTCAACTTACCGGGCTCCTCTCCCGAAGTTCGGAACTCCCGCGAAACTGGCGCTCGAGATCAACCCTGCAAGTCGATCTGCAAGAGGCCCGCTAGGGTTGTGGCAAGGTTCCGTTTAGCACCCTCGGCGACTTCAGTCAAGTGCCCGAAACCGGCTCCCGCGGGGAGGCTTGTCCGCGCTGCGGTGGGTGGTTTGTACGCGGATCGCTCTGATCTCAGGCTGAGCTCAGACTGGCGGCTGGCCGGGCCGAAATGAGTGGTTTTGGCGACCCTTGTTTCGGCCTTTCAGCCGTCACACAGCCCGCTGGTTCGACACGGTCCCGCCGGCTGACGGTCGGGGAGCCGTTTCGGGTCAGTGAGAATTACCTCCATGCCTACTCCCGTGGTGTTCTCTTGGAGTGCTGGGAAGGACTCCGCGTTCGGCCTGTGGACCCTCCTCCGGGATCCCGGCTTCGAGGTCCGGGCCCTCCTCACCACGCTGACCGAAGGCTATGACCGGGTCAGCATCTCGGGGGTGCGGGAGGAGCTCCTGGAACACCAGGCCCGGACGATCGGGCTGCCACTGGCCAAAGTGTGGATCCCGCCAGCCTGTCCGAACGCGGTTTACGAGGAGCGGATGGCTCAGGCTCTCGCTGCGGAGCCCCTCCGCGGCGTCCGCCACGTGGCCTTCGGCGACCTTTACCTAGCCGACGTCCGAGCTTACCGAGAAGGCGGCCTGGCCGTGGCTGGCAAGGCGGCCGTGTTTCCACTTTGGGGTCGGGACACTGCGGACTTGGCTAGAGAGATGATCGCCTCCGGGTTTCGGGCTACGGTGGTCTGCCTCGACCCTCGGATCCTGCCGGCCTCGTTCGCCGGCCGGGCATTCGACGAGCGGCTCCTGGCCGACCTGCCCGAGGGCGTCGACCCGTGCGGTGAGCGGGGCGAGTTCCACACGTTCGTGTGGGACGCTCCCATGTACTCGGCATCCATACCCTGCCGGATTGGCGGGGTCGTCACCCGGGACAGCTTCGTCTTCTGTGACGTGCTTTCGGGACGTGCAGGCCCTGGCACCTGAAATGGTTCGCTCCGTGCGCACTCAGCTCGAGAGGGACCTCGGCCGGCTCGAGAGCCTGGGCACACCAGCTACCACGGTCCTCGGTAGCTACCCTTGGTCGACGTTCCATTGGCCTTCATGGATGGCCGCCGTCCGGGCCGGGTAGTGTTCTCAGGTCCGACGGGAAAGTGGCCGGGTTTTCGTCCTCGAGCCCGGTGGCTCTTAGCGCCTTCGAAATGCTCCGCGCTGGCCGCCGCTCCTGAGTTCGGTCTGAGCTGGCCGCGGCCCCGGGCACGCGGTCGGCGGCCCTGGCACATTCGTGGGCGTCTCTCTTCCCTGGCCGGGCCCTGCTGGAAAGGGCCGGCGTCGGCAGCACCGGAGGATCCCTCCGCGTGGTGTGCGCTGGTACCGAAGTTCTCGCCGACTTCTCCTTCTCCCGATGGCCTGCAGGGTGAGTCGGCGGAATCGAGAGCCACGCTGACGGGTTCCGAACTCTGTCAACTAATCGGGCTCCTCTCCCGAAGTTCAGAACTCCCTCGAAACTGGCCCTCGAGATCAACCCTGCCAGTCGATCTGCAAGAGGCCCACTAGGGTCGTTGCAAGGTTCAATGTGCGCCCTTATGCGAGTTCAGTCAACTGGCTTGAGCCAGCCGTCAATGCGGGGTTTGTACACCCTGCTGGCGGTGGTTTGTACACCGATCCGGTTGATCTCGGCTTGAGATCAGACCAGCGCCGCCCGGGACGGGAAAATAGGCATCGGAGCGATGCTCATTTCACTCTTCAGCCCGCGGCTGGGCCGCCGAGAGGGGTAGCTCCCAGCGGTGGCCTGGGAACGCTTCCCGCAAATGGGCTGCTTCGACATAAGGCTGAGCCGTGGCGAGCTCGCGGCGTTCGAGGTATCCATCTCCAGTAAGCCTCCCCGCCCGCCCACCGTCCGCAGCCGGGTAAAGTTGCCGGCGTCAAAGCGTCACGCCTCACAGCGCCGCGCTTATCAGCGAAGGAGGGCTGGATGTGGACCCAGAGGTCGCCAGGCAGACGCTCTTCGAAGACCAACGTCAGATTCGATCTGCCCTCGGTCACCTTGAGAACAACGGCCTGTCCGTGATTAGTCCCCTGGCGCTACGCGCGGGGCAACTAGAGCACCTGCTTCAAGCGGCTCTTCCTTTGGCGACGCGCAAGACATTTGCCACTTACTTCCACCGCGAGTTTCAGCTTTTCGCGGACCGCATCTAGGGACTGTCTGAAGTGGATGCGACAGCCCTCCCCGCTCGGGCCGATGAAGCAATGGAGCACTGTGAGCGACTGACAGCTAAACTGCATAAGGCTTTCGATCCCAGCACATAGACGCCAACGCGCTCGATCACCCGTAGTTGATCAGGCGGCCTTCAAGGTTGCTGGTGCGCCGTTCGATGTAGTCAAAATCGTCCCCTCGGAGTTCCAGAAGTATCCAAGGGCAAGTGAGCATCCGCGTCAGAAAGCCCACCGCATTGAAGGCCAGCAGTGCTGCTTGACCGGACTTCGGAGCGTGGCACTGACTGCTCGCCATTGACTCTTCGATGCTGCCGGCAAAGAATCCATCCTCGGTGAGATCATCAAATGGATACTCGGCCACGGCACGGTATCGTGACACAGAACTGACCGAACGCGCCCAATTAGCGGTGCAATTCGCGATTGGTAGGCGACGTCTCCGTCGTCTTCCAAGCCGCTGGCGTTGCTGAGACTGACCGGTGGCTGGTCGAGTATCCGCTGTAAATACTGCCCGTTAGAGGTTTGGGCAGTGGATGAGGTTTGAGCCATGATCGCGACGCTAGCACGTACGTTGACGGGAAGCAACTTCTTGTCGCATCGCTGACAAGTGCCCGGGGCACGCTGCCTCTACTACGCCTCACCGGGAGGAAGCAAGGTGCGCCGCTCTCGACGCAGTTGGCGCAGGTCCGATGTCGGGCGTCTCATCCCGCGCAGGCGTTTGAAGACCTGAACCTCGAAGAGAATCGCCTCAATTAGACCGACGGCAGCCGCTGGTTCGCGCCACTAGTCTCCGAACGCCGCAGGATCCGCGGGAGGAGCATCGGAATTTGGCAGGCCGTCACAGTTCCTCGTCATGTGAACGGTCAACGGGCGTGGCAAGTAGGTCGCGCAGAGCTGCGGTGTAGTCCTCGAACGCCCGGCGTCCGACCTTCGTCAGAGTCACGTAGGTGACCGGAATGCGACGCTGGTAGGTCTTGGTGATCGTGATGTAGCCGGCATCCTCGAGCTTGCGCAGGTGGGTTGACAGGTTGCCGGCAGTCATGCCGACCAGTTCCTGGAGACGCGGGAAGGTGACCTTGTCCCCTGCGGGCAAGACGGAGAGGGCCACCGTCACTCGGAGGCGGGACTGGGCGTGGATGACCGAATCAAGATTAGGAAGGGCCCGCTCCACAGTCACGCCTGCGCAACCTCTGAGCGCCAGCCACGGACCCGAGCGACGATGGCAGCGACCAGGAAACCGCCTCCACCTGCCAATGACAGCACTGCAAAGTTCCCGGACACCCCCGCAGCGACGCTGGCCGCGCCGGTTACCAACACCCACACCCCGAGTCCGTACTGCAGGCGGTCGTCCCAGAGCATCCCCCCGGCTAGGTAAAGCAGGCCGACCGCCAGCAGAGAGCTCCCGGTCCATAGGAGCGGTGCCAGATCTGACGGCAGTCCCTGGTGCTCCAGGGCGAGATCGAACGCAAATAGGCCGACAAACGCCAGGAGCCATGACCACCCATACCTGGCAGCGAGACGCCGAGACGGCCCTTGAACGCCACGTCCGCGTCGGACCTGCTCGCCGAACGACAGGATGGTGGCAGCCGCGAACAGGAGCCCGGCGATCAGGCCGGCCACCCAGGTCGGCAGGACCGTACCGAGCCACCCATTGGCGGCTAGATAGATCGCTCCGAAACCAACCAGCCACGCCACCCCCCACGCACCGAGGATCAGCGCCGGGTCGACATGCAAGCTCCGGACGGCCTTTCCATGCTGGGCTTCAATCAGGGCCAGCGTCTCTTCTGGCGAGAGGAGCGACTCGTCGCCGATCGCGTCGGGGCTATCTGGTCGCTGACCTTTATCCATGGCGGGGCACTCCTCGGTGAGGATGACTTGGGATCACAAAGTACTTTGCAGCGCATCGAGTGTAGCACCCCACTGGGTCACACGGGGTAGACGCCGTGCCGCCGCCTGGCCCTGCCAACGCGGCCACGGCTGCCTCCACCGTGACTTGGGCTACGTTTCCGGGGTGGTTGACATCTCGGAGGGGCGTGCTCAGGAGGATCGACAGCCGCATTCCGGGTGCCCGAGCGAGCAGGAGCTACCATCGGCGGCTGCGGTCCTCCATGCCGGCAAGAAGGCGGCCGTCCTAGTCGATGCAGGCGCCCTCGACGCCACCGGGTGCCCCCCGCACGCAGATTCGGCGTCTTGAGCGGCGCCCATTAGCCTCCAACCTGGCCGCTCTGATCAACCTTGCAACTCGCCCTGCAACTACCCCACTACCCGCACGGGGAGTCGAACCCCGGTTACCACCTTGAAAGAGTGGTGTCCTAACCGCTAGACGATGCGGGCTCGGTGAGAGGCGCCCCTATACTCGCAGGAAGTGGCGGGGGTCCAGCTTGAGAAGGAACGTGACGAAAGTTGAGCACCGATCCAGACCGGGCGCGTAGCGCCTCCAACCCCTCGCCGACCGAGGCCCAGCGTTACCCCAACCTCGGCACCAAGGGCGTTTCGGTGAGCAGTTCCGAATCCGCTGACATCCCCATCCTCACCTCGCGCACCGAGGGCTGGGTCGTGGCGGTCGCCCTTCTGGTGGCGGGCTGCATCTCGATGGGAATCTACCTGGTCGTCCTGCACCATTGAGTTCCGCTCCCCCCGACCTGCTCCCGGAGCTAGTTGACCTTCCGGGGCGGCGGCGGCTCCGCTTCGCCCCCAGCCCCACCGGTGACCTCCATATCGGCAACGTCCGGACCGCACTGCTCAGCTACTGCCTGGCCGGCGAGGACGGGCGTTTCCTGGTCCGCATCGAAGACACCGACCGGGAGCGCTACCAGCCGGAGGCGGTTCCCCGGTACCTGGAGACCCTCGCCTGGCTGGGGTTGCACTGGGATGAAGGACCGGACATCGGAGGTCCCTGTGGCCCTTACGTAGAGTCCGAGCGGCTCCCGTACTTTCAGGCCGCGGCCGAGCGACTGGTGGAGTCCCGGGCGGCCTATCCCTGCTTCTGCACCAGAGAACGCCTGGACGAGCTCCGCGCCGCCCAGCGTGCGGCCGGCCTCCCCACCCGGTACGACGGCCACTGCCGGAACCTGACCCCGGAAGAGGTCTCGGCTCGGCTCGAGCGCGGCGAGCCTTCGGTGGTGCGGCTCTGGATCCCGCCCGGGGAGACGAGGTGGGACGACCTGGTGCTGGGCCCGCAGTTGTTCGACAACGATTCGGTCGACGACCAGGTCCTGCTCAAGTCCGATGGGTTCCCCACCTACCACCTGGCCCAGGTGGTCGACGACCACCTGATGGGGATCACCGAGGTGGTGCGGGCAGTGGAATGGCTGCCGTCGACCCCCAAGCACCTGATCACCTACGCCGGCCTGGGATGGCAGCCGCCCCAGTTCGCCCATGTCGCCCTAGTGCTGGGCCCCGACCACAGCAAGCTCTCCAAGCGTCACGGCGCTCAGACCGTCAGTGAGTTCCGAGCGATGGGGTACCTGCCCGAGGCGCTGGTCAACTTCCTCGCCTTTCTGGGGTGGTCCCCCGGCACCGAGGAGGAGATCTTCACCCTCTCGGAGCTGCGCCGGCGCATGAGCTTCGACCGGCTCCAGTCCAGCCCCGCCATCCTTGACCAGCAGCGGCTCGACTACCTGAATGGAGTCTGGATCCGCAAGATTCCCGTCGAGGAGTTGGCCCAGCGCATCCAGCCCTTCCTGCCCCAGGCTAACCAAGAGCAGCTGCTGCCCATCGCGGCCATGGTGCAGGAGCGGATCCGCAGGTTGGACCAGGTCCCCGGACTCTTGGCGTTCGCCTTCTCCGAGCCGGCTCCCGATGCCGACTTTCTGAGGGGCAAGCTGACCCGGGAAGAGGCCCGTGCCTTTCTGGAGCGCGTCCCGGAGCTTCTGGGTGGCGACCCAGCCCAACTGATGCACAGGCTGCGGGGCCGGGCGCAGCAGATCGGGGGCGGCGACCCCGCCACCGAGAAGAAGTTCATCCAGGCCGCCATGCGGGTGCTGCGCGTCGCCACCACCGGGGCCGAGGTCACCCCTCCGCTTCCCGAGTCGATCGCGCTGATCGGGAACGAGGCGGCGGCAAGGCGGATCCAGCGGGCCACTCGGGTCTTGGCCGAGGCGGGCTGATCCCCAGGTCTGGATCTCGTACCGCCTGACGAACTGAGGCTGGCGGCCGATACTATCGTCCCCGAGCTGGCGCGGGAGCCTGGTCCTCCCCGAGCCGGCCGGCGCGACATTGGGGCGTTGCCAAGTGGTAAGGCGCCTGACTCTGGATCAGGTAATCGGAGGTTCGAATCCTCCCGCCCCAGCCCGCCACTTCAGGACCAGTTCCCGATATTGGGTATGGCCCCGTTGCGTTTGGCTGGCCTAACTGCCCACCAGCAGGACTACGCCTCCAACCTCGTTGATTCTGGCCGAGTGGACATCTCAAGGGCGATCGTCGCCACCGAGGACCCGGATTATCGGAGCGGCTGGCTCCGGTCGCTGACCCACCGCTCCGGGGATTCCGACGCCGAGCTAGCGGCAGCGGAGCGCCGGCAAGCAATCCGGGAAGGCCGGGAATATCGCGCTAACGAGGGCACCCCAAGCGCCGGCGGGTTCGCACCCTTGTGGTACTTGGACCCCGCCATTGTCCCCACCGCCGGCGGGTTGGAAGCACCGATCGTGGACTTGTGCCGCACGGAGACGATGACGAGTGGCAGCACCTGGCACGGAGTTGCCAGCTCGATGGCAGGAAGCGCTTACGCCTGGACGGCAGAGTCCGCCGCAATGGCAGATTCGAGCCTCACGCTCAGTCAGCCCTCGCTTCCGGTTTACAAAGGCGCGGCCGCCATCCCCATGAGCCGG
>CABDZR010000051.1_pt1 | contig 22106 bp, 18 predicted proteins | sample 3132251 | NCBI WGS metagenome assembly CABDZR01 (sample SAMEA5534341, study PRJEB31848) | metagenome | biome: tundra; feature: field; material: soil | place: USA | collected 2013-05 | depth 0.45 m | reverse complement strand
ACATGGCTGAGAGCGGCGAGAGCCAGCACCCGATCGAAGCCTTCGATCCCCGGCGGTTCGCCGCTCACCAGAGTGGTGGGAAGGGGATCTCCGGGTCCGGTGGGACCCCCACGGCCAGCGCTGACATCACCTCACCGATCACGTAGATCGAGCCGAGCGACACCACCAGGCCCCGCGGGCCGGCCAGTACTCTCGCTCGGACCAGCGCCGGCGAGACCGGCTCCACCACCTCCGCGGGCCCCGGCCAGCTCTCCGCCAGCGCGGAGCCCGCGGCGGCCCGGGCGGAGTTCGATCGGGTGAACACCGCCGCCCGGAAATCAATCGTCTCCAGCAGCTGGAGCATTCCCAGGTGGTCGTGGTCCTCCATGGCGCCGAAGAGCAGCACGCCAGTCCGGTGCTTCAATCTCCTCTGGATCTCCGGCAGCACGGCTTCGACGGCTGCCGGATTGTGAGCGGCATCGACCAGGACCTCAGGTGTTGAGCCGAGGATCTCCATCCGGCCCGGCCAGCGCACCTCGCTGAGACCTGCCCGGACTGCTCCTTCGCCGATCGGGAAGCCCAACTCGGCCAGGCAATCAGTGACGGCCACGGCGAGGGCCGCGTTCTCCACCTGGAAAGAACCGGCCAGGCCCAGGCGGAGGCCCTCCCGAACCACAGCTGGGGTTCTGACGTTGAAGGACCGGCCCGGGGCTGGCTCGGACTCCACCGAGATCTCCCGGCCTAGCTGCCAGAGGCGGGCGGCCGCCGCCTTAGTGGCCGTTTCCACCGCCGGCAGCGCCGCCCCGGAGACGCCAGCCACCACCAGATTGCCAGGCTTGATGATCGCCGCCTTTTCGGCAGCGATCTCGGGGACAGTGTTGCCCAGCTGGGCCTGATGGTCCAGTGCGACGGAGGTGACCACCGCGACCCCTCCGTCCCAGACGTTGGTGGCATCCAGGCGGCCCCCCAGCCCAACCTCGCAGACGACGAGATCGGCGGACCAACGCCGAGCCGCGAGGAACCCCATGGCAGTGAGCAGCTCGTGGTGGGTGGGCCGGCCACCATCCGACACCATGGCGTCCGCCGCGTCGCTGACCGTGTCGGCAAGTTCCGCGAAGAAGGGCTCAGCGATGGGAACGCCGCCCAGCTGGATTCGCTCCCGATAGCTGGTGAGGTGGGGTTTGGTGAGCAGCGCCACCCGGATCCCGGCTCGGTGGGCCATCTCAGCGGCAATCGCGCACACCGATCCCTTCCCGTTGGTCCCCGCCACCAGGGCCCCTCGCAGGCCCAGGTGCGGATCACCGAGCCGCGCCAGCAGCGCCCGGGTCGAGTCCAGCCCCAGCCGCATTCCCGGCGAGCTGGCTCCGACCAGCCGCAGCAGCGAGTCCCGATATGGGCTGGAGTGCCGGGGGGCCGGATCTGGCAACCGGGCCACCGTCATCGACCTAGCGGCCAAGCCGGGACGGTTGGCCGCCGCGAGCTGTCGTCCGGGACCGAGGTAGCAGCTCCGGTTGGGTTCCGCAACCATCTGTCGTCACGTCTGTGAATTGCTCGTGTACCCCACTCATGGCATTCTGCCTGGGTGAAAGTGCCCCATAGCCGGCGCGTGCCGATCTCGGCCCTCATCCTTCTCACCCTGGTGGTCGCGGGGTGCGGCGGCCCCAAAGCCCATCCGATCGCCTCGCCCTCGGCCACCCCGACTGCCGCCCTGCCCGGGCTTCTGGGGTTGGCTGGCGAGACCCCCAGCCCTTTGTTGCTCTCGGGACTGTACGCCGTCGAGGGCCATCTCGGAGACGGTTCGGGGACTGTCACCTCCGCGACCGTCCCGGCCACCGCCATGGCGGCGGTGACCGCCCTGGCGCAGGCCCTCAACGTCCCCGGGCCCCCGATCAGCACCCCCACCGGGCTGGGCTACAACCTCGGCTCGACCGACGGGTACCAGCTCACTACCGACGCCGCCCTCGACACCTTCAACTTCCATCCCAACACTCCCACCGACGAGGTTGGGACCACGCCCACAGTCGCGTCGGCCGACCAATTCGCCGAGAGCTTCCTCACGGCCGCCCACGTTCCGGCGGGCGGCGGCGTCGTCCCGCTGACCCAGCTCAGCACCGTTCAGGGCTCGGACCGCACCGTCTACTTTCAGTGGGCGCTGAACCGCCTACCGGTAGTCAACATTCTTGGCCAGCCGGCTGATTTCTTCGTCGACGTGGCCACCGACCGAAGCCAGACCATGGCGGTGGTGGGCATCTCGGGGGCGGTCCCATATGGAGCGATCGGCAACCCCGTCGTCTACCCCGCCATGAAGCCATCCCAGGTGGTCCAGTACCTCAACTCTGGAGCCATCAAGCCCGCCGACTACCTGCTTTCGACGACCGGGCAGCCGTTTCCCTCGCCTTCTCCCCCGTCCTCGGTTCCGGTGATCCTCCGCGCCGCATCTCGGGGGGTGGTCGACAGCTACGGGACCGCCGTTCCCGTCTACATCTTTCAGGTGTCGGAGAACCCCCGTGTCAGCCAGTTCGTGACCTGCGCGGTTCCTCCCGCCGGTTGCGTGCCGCTGCGGTTCAGCACCGCGACGCCATCACCCAGCCCCGCAGTCGGGGGTTGACGAGCTGCGTTTGCTGACCGGCACCATTTCCTGGAGGGCGCCCTCCAGGCGGACCACCGAGTCAGGCTCTCCACCTGCTCTTTGGCCTGGGGGCGGACATCGAATGCGCGGGGTCACCTCGTGCTGGGCCAGCTGCTCCCGGAGAGCTGGCTCGGTGAGCGGCTGGACCGACTCCGGGAAGAAGGAGGTATCCCCCGCGCCCTCCTCGGCCAGGACCCCGGCGCCGGCGGCGAGCAGCCGGGCCGCCGACTCGGGCCCCAGGGTGACGCAGCGCTCCTCCGGGACCAGTTAGTTGGCGAGGCCAATGCGCATCGCGCGACTTCATCGGGGCCCGGCCCGCCAATAGCGAGAAGCCCATTCCGGCCCGGGGTCCGTCATCCTAGCCAGGTGCCGGGGATCGAACCGTACCTAAGACGAATGCTGCACGGCTGGCAGCCGATCGTGGTGGCCAACCGGCCTCCCGTCGAGAGCCAGCTCGGACCGGGCGGGGTGGAGCGGATCACCAGAGGCGGGGGAGGGCTGGTGACGGCCATGTCCGCGCTGGCCCAGGCCAGCGACGCCCCCTGGGTGGCGGTGGCCCTGGGAGACTCCGATGCCCGGCTGGCCAGCCGGGCGGATGAGGACGGGGTGGTGCAGGTTGTCTCCGAGGACGGCAACAAGTTCCGGATCGCCTACATCCACCCGGACCAGGAAGCCTACGACCTCTACTACAACGAGATCAGCAACCCGTTGCTGTGGTTCATCCAGCACTACCTCTGGGACCTGGGACGGGAGCCGATCCTGGACTCACGGACCGAGCGGGCCTGGCGAGATGGCTACGTCAAGCTCAACGCTGAGTTCGCCGACCGGGTGGTTTCCCTGGCGGAGAAGGCGACCGCCCGGCCGCTGATCCTGAGCCAGGACTACCACCTCTATCTCTTGCCCGGGATGGTCCGGGAGCGGCTTCCCCAGGCCCATCTCCAGCACTTCATTCACATCCCCTGGCCAACTCCCCAGTATTGGAAGGTGCTGCCCCGGCATATGCGGGACGGCATCCTGGCGGGCGTCTTGGGCAGCGACGTGGTCGGCCTCCAGACCTCACTCGACGTCCGCAACTTCCTGCTCACCTGCGAGGAGAACCTGGGGCTGGCGGTGGACCATCGCCAGTCCACCGTGTTCTTCGAGGGCCGCAGCGTCTGGATCCGGGCCTATCCGATCTCGATCGACGTGCGAGCGATGGCCGACCTCACCGTCCACGAGGAGGTGTTGCGCCAGGAGGAGCTGATCACCTCGTGGCGCCCCGAGTTCCTGATCCTTCGGGTCGACCGCACCGACCTCAGCAAGAACATCGTCCGGGGCTTCCTCGCCTACGAGAGGCTGCTGGAGAGCCACCCCGAGCTGCGCGGCCGGGTCGTGTTCTGGGCCCTGCTCCAGCGCAGCCGCCAGAACGTGGACGCCTACCGCTCCTACCTGGGAGCCTTGGTGAGCGCCGCCGCGCACGTCAACCGCCGCTTCCAGACCGGCACCTGGATGCCGATCCGCCTCGAGGTGGAGGAAAACCTTTACAAGGCGGTCGCCGCCTACAAGTCATACGACGCCCTCCTGGTCAATCCCATCTACGACGGCATGAACCTTGTGGCGAAGGAGGGCGTGCTCTGCAACACGAAGGAGGGGGTGCTGGTCCTCAGTGAGAACGCGGGCAGCTACGAGGAACTTGGCATCGAGGCCCTCACCATCAACCCCTTCGACATCGACCAGACCGCCGAGGCGCTCCACTCGGCGCTGACGATGCCCAAGCGGGACCGCACGACCCGGGCTCGGCACCTGCGCCAGACCGTGCGCAAGCACGACATCGTGCGTTGGATCACCGCCCAGCTTCAGGACCTCAACGAGTTGGTGGCCCGCTGACTGACGCCCGGCGCTAGGTCAGGCGGCCTTCGCCAGCTCCTCCACAACCCCGGCCAGCAGTCTCGCCCACTCCTCAGGTCCGTCCAGGCAGACGTCCGCCTCCTCGCGGACCGGATCTGGGGTCTCCGGGCTGAGCACCGCGAACGCCAGCGCCAGCTCCAGGTCGGCAGCGCGGCGGTGCAGCTGGACCATGGCCGGGAGGTCGCCGAGGTCGTCGCCCGCGAATACGCAGCCTCTGGGGGAGATGTGGTCGAGCAGCTGGACCAGGGCGGTTCCCTTGTCGCCGGCGCGGCGGTCGCACAGCTCCAGGACCCGCCGGCCCCGGAGGAGCTCCAGCTCCTCGCGCTGGGAGACCCGCGACAGGATCCGGCGAAGCTCCAGCGCGGCAGCGTGGCGGTCGGGGGCGTTGCGGTAGTGGACCGCCACCCCGAGCGTTTTGATTTCCACCTCCACCCCGGCCAAGTCCCGGGTCGACTCTCGCAACTCGTCGGCGATCCGCCGCAGCCGGGGCGAGGGGTTCGACGGCGGCAGTGGGCGTGGACTAGTCCCCGCCTCCTGCCAGGGCTCCAGGCCGTAGCTCCCCAGCAGTAGAACCCCAGGCAAGGGGCACTGGACAAAGAGGTTGGCCAGGTCGCGGCCGCTGATTACCGCCACCGGAGTTCGGAGGGCGAGAGCGGTGAGCACCTGGGCCGCCTCCGGCAGCGGCCGCGCTCGGCGAGGGTCCCTGACGACTGGGGCCAGGGTGCCGTCAAAGTCGGTCGCCACCAGGAGGCTGCCGGAGCGCGCCAGTCGGACGAGGGGGGCGGCCAGTTCGTTGAGGGACTGCTGGGGGATGCCGAGCACGACTTGATGATATGCGGCGCGGAAGCGCGAGCCCCGATCCGCTACGCTGCAGAGATGGTCAGCCCTGAAGCGCCGGAGCAGACCGTCGTGGAGCTGGTCCACGGCCTGACAGATGACGTCCGGCAATTGGTGACCGACGAGGTCGCGCTGGCCAAGGCCGAGCTGAAGGCGGCCATCAGGCGGGGAATCCGGGTCGCCCTGGGGGCTTTGGTGGCGATGCTGGGAGCTAGTGTGCTCCTGATATTCGCTCTCGTGACCCTGGTGGAGTGGCGCCCCAACCACACCCTGGTCGCCGGGATCGTCGCCCTGGCCGGCCTGGCTCTGCTGCTGCTGGGGGCCGTGGTGGTGTGGGCCAACCGCCACCTGTGGCCGTTCAAAGAGACCAAGGCCAGTCTTGAAGAGGATCTCGAGTGGGCACGTCGACTGAGCAAGCGCGTCAGGCCGTAGCCGCGACTCGCGGGCGGGTCGAGGCCACCGCAGACCGCCTTGAGGCGCGCCTGCGCTACGACCTCGACCCCCGACAGCGGCTCAGGCGGGATGGCGCCAAGCTGGCGGCCGGCCTCGCCGTGGTGATCCTGGTGGGCACGGTCTACGTGGCGCGTTCTAGGCGACGCCGCCGCGCCGAGGGTTCGGCCGATGTGGATTGGATCGCCGACATGCCCAAGCAGTGGCGCGAGCGATTGCAAGAGTTGCTCGCCGAGGCGGCCGCTCAAGGACCTTTGCCGGTGGAGCTGGGCCGGTCTGGGAGAGCCCGTCGGCGTCCTCTCGTGGCGAGCCTCGCGATGCGGGCCGCCCGGATGGCGGCTCCGGTCGTAATCTCCGCCGCCGCAGATCGTATCGGCCGCCGCCAGGCCGCGGCAGTCCGACCGTGGAGGCAGGAAGGCTAGGCCGCTGGGTGCGGCCTCTGGCGCACCGCCCCGGGCCTGGCTGAGGGAGCCCGGTCATCCCGGCAGACGTGGTGCGGATCCCGCGATGGAGCGAGTCGGTGGCGGGCGCCCGTCTGCCCCTGACCAGCTAGCCGTCAAGAAAAGCGAGTCAACTTCTTCTCTGCATGAAGGCACACACGATGAGCAGGACGTAGCCAGCAACGAGCAGCCCTATCCAAATGACCGACGTGGTCGTGGTGTACTGCCCCTTATCGACAAAGGCCAAAACGGACTCGCCGGCAATTCCGATAGCCATCGCCGCGATTACCAGCCGCCGGCCCGAAAGACGCCCCAAGCACATGACCGCGCCGCCAACCACTGCGATCGCCGCCGCCGCGACGTCCAGAACCAGACCGATCAACCCCAAGACGACCGGCCAGAAAAAGACGATGCCATGCGTCAATAGCTGGGCGGCCGCTTGAAGCGCGAGGTAGAGCTCTGCTCCGGTTAAGACACCGGCGGCCGCCGCCAAGGCGACAGTGACAAGGCCGATGGTCCGCACGCCGAAGATCAGACGCGTCAACGAGATCTGGGCAAATGGACTCTTCATGACGCCTCCGATCGGCGATGGAGCCCGCCCGGGGACTCTTGACTTCAGTCTTCGGAGGATCGTGCACGACCGGCCAACCGCCGTCAAGGGCCTTCGTGCGACTTATCCGCCTGACAGGACTTGGTAGGGTGGCGCGTTGGGCTACCAGCATCTCTCGCGACGGAGCGGACGAGGCTTCAAAACGCGTCCGAATGGCCCGATGCGCTGCGGCGACTTCATAAGATCTTCAGCCCGGACGAACCGTCGCCGGAAACCTTGTCCGCCGGGCCAAATGCAGGCCGGTCACTAAACTCAGCGGTCGCTCCGGGATAGCCACTCGCCGGTCTCCCCGTCAGGTCAGCTCTACTCTGCCTGACCTAACAGCGGTCTCTATCAGCCACAGGCCGCCGGTCCTGGTCAGGTCCTGGTCAGCTATGCCGGGAGCCGGCTCCTGGCCGAGCTGGCGGAGTGGAGCGGGCTGGAGGCGGAACTGTCCGCGGCGGTGCTCCAGCTGGCCGAGAGGCCTCGGCGACCCAACCCCGCCAGGGTGCTGGTGGACCTGGCGGTCACCCTGGCGGACGGCGGGGAGTGCATCTCGGACCCGGCCACGCTGCGGCAGCAGCCGGAGCTGTTCGGGAAGGTGGCCTCAACTCCCACCGACTGGCGGGTGCTGGACTCCGTCGACCAGCAGATGCTGGCGCGGCTCAGGGCGGCCGTGGCCATGGCGGGCGCCAGAGTCTGGGAGCGGGGGTTCAGTCCCAGACGGCTGACCCTGGACCTCGACGCCACTTTGGTAGAGGTGGAGTCGGAGAACAAGGAGCAGGCCGCTCCCAACTGGAAGCATGGCTTCGGATACCACCCCCAGCTGGTGTCCCTGGACCAGACCGGGGAGCCACTCGGCGGCATCCTCAGGCCCGGCAACGCCGGTGCCAACACCGCCCAGGACCACATCGAACTGCTGAATGAGGCGCTATCGCAGCTGCCGCTGCCAGCCCGGGTGGAGTACGCACACCTGGGCCTCGAGGTGCTGGTGGGTTCGGACTCGGCCTGAGCCAGCCACCAGTTCGTGATCGCCCACAGTCCCCAAGAAAGTCCTTCCGGACCGGGCGCCCCAGAGCCCAGGTGGGTCAGCGGGTCGGGCGCCGCCGAGGCTGGGGCACCCCCGCTGGACGTGACGGAACCGGCGCGTAGGGTCCGGACCCGACCACGGGTGACCACGGGCAGCGGCCCCCCAGCCGGGCCAGCCGGTCACCCCGTCGAGCTGGAGCCCGTCAGCGGCGCCAGCAGGTCAGCCGACTGCTCGCGTTCCAGGAGCGGTTGGGGCGCGAGCCGGTCGGCACTGTTGACACGCTCGAAATCCCCCCAAAGGTACCCTTGGCCGTGACCCCCCGGTCAGCGGCGAATGGCCGTCCGGATGGCGCCGGCCCGGACCCGACCGCGCCCTTCCTCCACGTGGCCCGGTTGTGCGCGGAATCGTGTGCAAAACACACTCCTAGCGACTTAGGGCAATGGTATGGTTTCATCCACTCGGCACAAAACACCTGGTCGCAGGGTTGTCAGTCAATCCGCACCGCCTTTTAGACAGCCCGATTCGGAGGTGCCATAAACGTGAATCCATACATCGTTCTCGGCAGCGCCATCGTCGGCTTCCTCGTCGGAATGACCGGCGCGGGTGGCGGTGCACTCATGACGCCGATGCTGATCCTCCTGTTTGCGGTGAAGCCCTCCACTGCGATCTCTAGCGACTTGGTCGCTGCCATGGTGATGCGTCCCTTCGGTGCCGCGGTACATCTGCGCAAGGGCACAGTCAACCTCAGACTTGTGGGGTGGATGGTGTTGGGGTCGGTCCCGATGGCCTTCGTTGGGGCATACATCCTTCATCTGATGGTTCAGGCAAAGGTCGCCGAGAACAATGTTCAGACGGCTCTCGGCGCCGCCCTCCTCATCGGTGCGGCGGCCATGGTCCTACGCTACCTCCTTGACCGTCGAAATGGTCACGCTCGTAGCGAGGTCGTTCACAACGTCGTCCTTCGACCACTTCCGTCTGTGATCATCGGGATGATCGGAGGGATCATGGTCGGGATCACGTCGGTTGGCTCGGGCTCGTTGATGATTGTCCTTCTGCTGTTCCTCTACCCAATGCTCGGAGCCAACCAGCTGGTGGGGACAGATCTCGCTCAGGCTGTACCACTGACCGGAGCGGCGGCCCTTGGGGCGCTGGCGTTCGGCCATGTGGAGTTCTCGGTCACCACCTCGCTCATCGTTGGGAGCGTACCTGCTGTGCTCGTCGGTTCTTTCCTCTCCTCGCGAGCACCCGACCGCTACGTGCGCCCGGTCATCACATTCGTCATTTTTGCGTCAGGGCTCAAATACGTGGGGGTCGGTACCACCGCGCTCGGCTGGATTCTCTGCTCGGTACTTGTCACCACCGCGACCGTTTGGCTGGCTTGGGTCCGCCCCTGGCGGAATGGAAACGGAAACCAGTTGTCCACGCCTGTGGACGGACAGGACAACGGGTCTGCGGGGCAATCAGGATCCGGTCTGGGTGACTAAAAACCTCAGCGGATAAGGGGCGGGTCTGGTGACCAGCGATTGGGCCAGTCGATGAGCTTCGATGTGAGCAAGAATGCACCGGCGAGAGCGAGCTGAGCGAGGTGCTGTACGGTCTGTGCGGGCCCCCTGAGACTGGTTCAACGGGTATGTGGTCCCATCTGGCGATTAGGGGCAAGGAGGACCGAATTGAAAGGCAGGAAGGACACACCGGAGCAGATCGTGCGCTAGCTCCGGGAGGCGCCGCTCCGCTCGTAGTGGCGGCTGGCTTTCGTGCCGAGACCACGGGCTTCGGCCAGCTCGCCGATCGTTATTCCTCACCTCCTAAACCTTCTACCTTGGTGGAAGGTTTAGTCTCAGTGCAGGAGGTACGCCATGCATATCACTGTCCTACACACTGAGGACTGCCCGAACCTGGCACCGCTCAGGGAGCGACTCGACGCGCTGCTTTCTGGTCGTAAGGATGTCGCCGTGGCGACACATGTGGTCAACTCTGATGCCGAGGCCGAGCAGCTTGGCTTCCATGGCTCCCCAACCATCCTCATCGACGGGCACGATCCCTTCCCGATCCCCGCAGGAGCCGCCAGCTTGTCGTGTCGCCTGTACGACACCGGACACGGATTACAAGGCTTCCCGACCAGCGCACAGCTGGCAGCGGTGCTCCAGACCGCCGACTGAACCGTCTTCCCGAATGACCGTCGCTCGACGTTGCGGCTCGGTTGCTGGGTGGTCCTCTCAATCGGTCCAGGTAATGGGAAATCTGTTTGGTTGATGTGGCCCCCGTCTGCTGGACTGACGAGAGCGTCCGAGTCGCAGGTATGAGCCCGCTAGCTGCGTGCCAACGACGCGCCTGGGCACGGCAGGTCATCGCCTACTCGTAGCGCAGAACCTCCAGGGGACGGACCCGAACCGGCTTCCAAGCCACGAGAGCAGCGGTACCAACGGCGACCAGGATGGCGCCCAGGACGATGGCCAGGGCCAGCGGGGTGGGGATACCCAGGCTGACCTTGAGCACCAGCCGTCCGAGGGGGACCAGGACCAGAGCGATCGCGGCCATGCCGAAGGTGGCGCCCAGCCAGGCTACGGTCGCGGTTTCCACCAGCACCTGGGAGTAAACGGCTCGATTACTCAGTCCCACCGCCTTCTGGACCCCGATCTCGCGCCGGCGTTCGAGCAGGGAGAGCGCCACCGAGTTGGCCACGATCACGATCCCCGCCAGCAGGGCCAGGGAGGCGATGGCGGTGAGGAAGAGGATGGCGTTGTTGAGGAACTGGTCGATGATCAGGGTGAAGTCGGCCAGGTTCACCACCAGCGCCGAGGGGTCGGCGGTGCGGAGCCGGGTCGCGGCGGCCGCGGCGCGGTTGGGCGGGAACTTCAGCTCGACGACCTGGTCGACGGCACTGCCCCCGATCGCCAAGGCCGTTGAGCTCAGCCCCAGGATCGGTGCCTCGGTAGTGCTGAAGGCGACCCCTTTGCCCTTGGTCACGATCGGTATGTAGAAGCCGACTGCCTTGAGGTCGACCACCGCCGGGTGGTCGGCGAAGGGATTGGTCACGGTGACGGTGTCGCCAGGCTTGAGGTGGTACGGATCCTGGCGCAGGGAGGCGCTGAACAGCACTCCGTTGCTGGCGGCGTCGCTGGTACGGAGCTGACGACCGCTGGTGACGTCAACCTCGGGTAGGACCCCCTGTTGGACCGGGAACCCTTGGATCCCGCTGAGCAGGAAGAGGGCGTCCTGGGCCCTACCCCGGTGGCTGGTCCGGGTGCCGAACTGGGCGAACGGGCGGCCGTTGATGGACACCGGCTCGGTCAGCGCGGCCAGGGTAGTGAGCTTCTGCTTGGCGTGCAGCTGTGCTGCCGCCTTGAGCAAAGGGGCGGCGTTCCGGCTCGGGGCCACCGCGATCACGTTGTAGGTGGTCGCCTTGGTGATGAAGCTGTCCAGGTCGCCGCGGATGTCGGTCCCCAGGACCAAGATCAGGCCCACCGCGAAGACGCCCACGAAGAGGGCGACGGCGGTGGCCGCGGTTCGGGTGCGCTGGCGCCCCGAGTTCCGCAAGGCCAGCCTCACGACCGAGCGCACCGGCCGAGGCACATAGACCACGATCAAGCCCAAAAGCGACGCCGCGATTAGGAGGGCGCCCACCGCCCGCAGGCTGGGTAGGAGGGCGATCCCGATCGAGATCAGAAGGGCCAGCCCCACCAGGATCACGTAGGAGGGGCTGAGCCGCTCGGGCACCGGCAGGCGCCCAACCACCCAAAGGGCTGCGCTGAAGATCAGCGTTAGCAGGGCCAGCGCCACCCCGGTACCCACCACCAACCAGAGCGCGAGCCAGGTTGAGCCGAGGATGGCCGAGGCCAGCAGCCAGAACAGTGCCCCCACCAGGGCCATCAGGGCCAGGCTGGAGCCCACCACTCCCGCCGTGGGGCCGCCGGGCATGTCCCGGAGCACCGCCATCGGCCTGACCCGGCTCAGGCGGACGATGGGCAGAATGGCGAATATGCCGGTGGTGGCGACGCCGATGCCAACTCCGGCCAGGATCACCTCGGGACTGAGCACGAAGTTGATGTCGACGCTGGCGACGTTCTGGACCAGGAGGCGGACGGCGTCCGAGAGCCCGATCCCGGCAGCCGCCCCCGCGACTCCGCCCATCAGCCCCAAAAGGGCCGCCTCCAGGCCGAACAGCACATAGAGGTCGCGGCGCCGGTAGCCGACCGTCTTGAGCATCGCGATCTCGAGCCGGCGCCGGGCTAGGCTCACCTGCATCGCGTTGATGATCCCGATTCCCCCGATCAGGAGAGCGGCCAACCCGGCGACGGAGAGGAACTGGGTCAGCTGCTGGCTGGCCTGCTTGTCCGAGTTGAGCGCCTGCTTGACCGTGGACACGGTGGCGAGCGGCATCTGATTGCGCAGCGTGGTCGCCACCCGGTCCGCCTCAGCCGCAGTCCTGGTGGTCACGTAGACCGCTCCGTACTCGGCCTTGCCGCCGGGGCCCAAGACCCCTTGGAGCTGGGAGGTGGAGACCAGGATGTCGTCGCTGAGGCCGGCCGGGGGCGAGCCGGAGAGAATGCCCCCCAACGTCCACCTGACGGCCCCCTTGGCTTGGGGGACGTTGACCTTTACCACGTGCCCAACCCGCACCCCTAGGAGGCTGGCGACGGCCCCCGAGAGCACCATGGTGTGGGGCCGGCTGATCAGCTGGTGGAAGGTCCCCAGCGCCCCCGGTTTCAGGGGCAGGGTGCCTACCAGCGGGAAGCGGGCGGGGTCCACTGAGTCGATCGCCACCGACACCCCCTGGCCATTGGGCCGGATCAGGGTGCCCGAGATCTCCTGGACCGCGGTGAAGCCGGTGATCCGGCCCTCGTGGCGGAGCTTCTGGAAGAGAGTGAGCTGGCTGGCAGGGAAGGGCACCGCCACCGAGACCACCGAGACGTCGCCCCCGTTGGCCGAGCGGACGTTGGCGGTGAGGGAGGTGGTGACCATGGCGGCCGCCAGCTGCAGGCCGACGATCGCCATCACCCCCACGCCGACACAGAAGCCCGCCAGCACGGTTCGGTTGCCGCCACGGCGAAGCGAGCGGGTCGAGTAGCGGAGGTAGAGCCCCCCCTTCACCGGGAGCCGGCCCTAGGGCCGGGGCTGTCACTGGTCAATTCCCCATCCGCCAGTTGCAGCCAGCGGGTGGCGTACCCGCCGACTGTGCGGTCGTGGGTGGCGATCACCAAGGTGGTGCCGAGCCGCTCTCGAAGGCTCCAGAGCAGGTCCAGGACCTCCTTGCCCTGGGCGGCGGCCAGGTTGCCGGTCGGCTCGTCGGCCACCAGCAGGGGAGGCTCGGTGGCCAGGGCTCGGGCGATGGCCACCCGCTGCTGCTCTCCGCCGGAGAGCTGGCTGGGGCGGTGCTCCAGCCGGTGGCTCAGCCCGACCAGGCCCAGCAGCTCCTGGGCCCGATCCGCGGGTGAGCCGCGCCAGTTGCCGGCATAGAGGGGGACCTCGACGTTCTCCTGGGCGGTCAGCGTGGGGATCAGGTTGAAGGCCTGGAAAACCATGCCGACGGTGCGGTTGCGGATCCCCGCCAGCTGGGACTCCCGCATCGACGAGATGTCGGTCCCGTTGAGCAGCACCTGCCCAGTGGTAGGGCTGTCCAGGCCGGTGATGCAGCCCAAGAGGGTGCTCTTGCCACTGCCGGAGGGCCCAGCCAGGGTGACGAACTCGCCCCGATGGATGCTGAAGTTGATGTCCCGCAAGATCTCCAGCAGCTCGCCGCCCAAAGGCAGGGAGCGGCCGAGGTGGCGGACCTCGAGCACTGGTGTACCCGAGCCGCTGGGCGCGGGTGGGGCGGAGGCCGCGGCGCCGGCCTCAGCCACGGATACGGCGGGCCAGTTCTGCTTCGGACTGGAGCTGGCCCGCCGGCTCAGGATGGGTCCGAGAGGAGCCGGCAACCACCGCCGCGCAGCCATCGCTGGTCCCCGTCAATTTCCACATGTCCCATATATTGACGGGGCCTTGCTAACCACTGCCCACCGCTCTGCCGAACTCTCGATGCCCAAAGGCGCCGATCTGGCCCCGGTCCACCGTGCCCTCGGCCACCTGAACGGCGCCGTCAATCTGGTCGGGCTCACCGACAACCACATGGGCCGTGCCCGCCTCTCTCCGCTGGCGGCCATCCCCGACTGCCTTGCCCTCGGGCTCCGGCCGGTCGTGCACCTCTCGTGCCGCGACCGCAATCAGCTGGGGCTGCACCAGCAGGTGGCCGGCGCCTCGGCGCTCGGTGCCGCCGGGGTGCTGGTGGTGCAGGGGGACCGCCGGGGCGGGCTCGCCGTCGACTCGGCGATGCGAACCACCGATGTTCTCCGGCTGGTCCCTGAGTGGGCGGCTCCCAACCGGCTCTTGCGGGGAGCGGTGGTCAACCCCTTCGCCGACCGCCGCCGCGAGCTCTCCCTGCTAGAACGCAAGGTCGCAGCTGGGGTCGACTTCATCCAGACCCAGATGGTGTTCGACCTTTCCCTCTTCGACGACTTCATCCGCGCCGCGGGGTCGATTCTCCCCCCGGAAGTCGGGATCTTCGCCAGCGTTGGGATCCTCCGGGCCGCCCGCAATCTGGAGTTCGTGAGGCGCTCGATCCCGAATTGCCCGGTTCCCGACTCTTTGGCGGCGCGGATCAACGAGGGTGAAGGGGTCCAGGTCGCCGCTGACCTGGCGGCCGAGATCGGAAGCCGACCCGGGCTTCGCCTGCACGTGATCCCTCTCGGCGCCGAGCGGCACGCCAGGGAGGTCGTGGAGGCCTTCGACGAAGCTCGCTCCGCCGCCAGTGTCTGAGGGGGAGAACATGACCGACTCACCCTCCGGTATCGAGGCCAGCCCCGAACTAGAGCCCTTGCCGGAAGTCGAAGGCTTTCTCGGGGACATGGAACCCCAGGAGTTTCGGGCCTTCGCCCATGCCACCGTGGACCAGATCGCTGACTACCTGGAACGCCTCTCCTCCTTCCCACCGCTCTCTAGAGCTGAGCCCGGGGACCTCGCCGCCGCGCTGCCCGAGGAGGCGCCTGCCCGGGGCGAGCCGATGGCCGAGATCCTCGGCGACGTCGATCGGCTGCTCCTGCCGGGGATCACCCACTGGGCCCATCCGCGCTTCTTCGCCTACTTCACCAGCTCCGGCTCGGCGGCGGGGATCCTGGGGGAGATGCTGACCGCTGGGCTCAACGTCAACGCCATGCTCTGGCGCACCTCGCCGGCCGCCACCGAGCTGGAGTGGGTGGTCTGCCGCTGGCTGCTGCGGATGATGGGACTTCCCGACAGCTTCGACGGGCACATCAACGACACCGCCTCCGCCTCGACCCTGGTGGCCCTGGCGGCGGCCCGGGAGGCCCTAGGCCAGGACATCCGCCAGCGCGGGCTGGCGGGACGGCCGGAGCTGCCTCAGATCCTGGTTTACGCCTCCGAGCAGGCGCACTCCTCGGTCGAGAAGGCGGTGATCACCCTGGGGCTCGGCCGAGACGGATTCCGGGCCGTTCCCGTCGATGGCGAATACAAAATGGACGTCTCGGCCCTGCGCCGAATGGTCGAGGAGGACCTAGTAAGGGGACGGCTGCCGGCGGCGGTGGTGGCGACGGTCGGCACCACCGCCACCACCAGCATCGACCCGGTCCCGGAGATTGCGGCGCTGTGCCGCGAGTACCACCTCTGGCTCCACGTTGACGCCGCCTACGGCGGGGCCATGGCGGTGGTGCCCGAGTGGCGGGGGGTGTTGGCGGGGGCCGAGCTCGCAGACTCGCTGGTGGTCAATCCCCACAAGTGGCTCTTCACCCAGCTCGACTGCTCGGTGCTCTACACCAGTCGCCCCGAGGTCCTGAAGCGGGCCTTCTCCCTGGTCCCCGACTACCTCGCCACTCCAGAGGCCGGCCGCGAGAGCGGCTTCGGAGCCCGCAACCTGATGGACTACGGGGTCTCCCTGGGCCGGAGGATGCGGGCCCTCAAGCTCTGGTTCGTGCTCCGCCACTACGGCAGCGAGGGGCTGGCTGAGCGGATCCGCCAGCATGTCCGGATGGCCCACTGGTTGCGGGGCCGGATCAGGATCACCCCGGGCTGGGAGCTGAGCGCCCCCGTCCCGATGGCGACGGTCTGCTTCCGCCACCTGCCGCCGGGAGTCCGGGACGAGGCCCAGCTCGCGGCCCACAACCGCGAGATCATGGCGAGAGTGAACCAGGGTGGTGAGGCGTTCATCTCCCATGGGGTCCTGGGTGAGCGCCTGGTGCTGCGGGCGGCGGTGGGCAACATCCGGACTCGCCCCGAGGACGTCGCCGCCCTCTGGGGAGCGCTGCAGCGGGCGGCCGGGTTCCTACCCTAGGCCCCCGCGGCCGCTCAGGCCTGAAAGAGGCCGTCCAGCCGGCGGTAGCGCTCCCGACGACGAACTGGGTCGACTCCCTCGGCCACCAGCTGCTCCAGCTTCGCCACCAGACGGGGGCGGAGCAGGGCGGCGGTACCGTCCCAGTCGGTGTGGGCGCCGCCCGGCGGTTCGGGCACGATCTCGTCCGCGATCCCCCACTTCAAGAGATTGCTGACTTCCAGATGGAGCGCGGCCGCCGCGCTCTGCTTGCGGCCGGCGTCCCGGAACAGGATCGCCGCCGCCGCCTCGGGGGAGGCCACCGAGAGGAAAGCGTGCTCCAGCACCAGCACCGAGTCAGCCAGCAAGGTGGCGAGAGCGCCGCCGCTGCCGCCTTCCCCGATCACCACGGCCAGGTAGGGGGTAGGTAGCGCCAACTGGGCCTCCAGGGTCTGGGCGATCGCCCAGGCCTGTCCCCGCTCCTCCGCCGCCACTCCGGGGTAGGCACCGGGGGTGTCAATGAAGCTGATCACCGGTAGCTGGAGCCGGCCCGCCAGGGCGAAAAGCCGCTGAGCCTTCCGATAGCCCTCCGGGTGGGCCATCCCGAAGTTGCGCCGACCGCGCTCTTCTAGAGTGCGCCCCTTCTGGTTGGCGACCACTGCCAGCCGCCGGCCTTCGAGCTTGGCGAGCCCGATCACGACTGCCGCGTCGTCGCCCCCCTGCCGGTCCCCGTGGAGTTCGATGAAATCGTCGAGGCAGCGCGCGATCAGGTCCAGGGAGTAGGGCCGGTCGGGGTGGCGCGCACCCTCGACCTGGGCCCAGGCCGAGGCCATCTCCTGGGCGGTGGCGCTGCCGTCTCCTTCAACGCCGGTCATGCGGCGGACTGTTCGATGTCTCCCGCTGGAGCTGACAGCACCCTGAGCAGCTGGGTCAGCACCGGGCGTAGTTCGCGCCGGTCCACGACCTTGTCGATCAGCCCCCTCGCGTGATGGAACTCGCTGGTCTGGAAGCCGGCGGGCAGCTGCTCATAGGTCGCCTGGGTGATGACCCTGGCCCCAGTGAACCCGATCATCGCCTTGGGCTCGGCCAGGATGACGTCGCCCAAGGCGGCGAAGCTGGCAATGCTGCCGCCCATGGTGGGGTCGGCCAGGACCGAGATGAAGGGGAGGTGGCGTTCCGCCAAGCCGTGGAGGGCGGCGACGGTCTTGGCCATCTGCATCAGGGAGAAGACCCCCTCCTGCATCCGGGCGCCGCCTGAGGAGGTGACGCAGACAAACGGCATCCTCGCCTCGGCGCTGGCCTCAATGGCGCGGGCTAGCCGTTCCCCTACCGCGGTGGAGAGGCTGCCACCGAGAAATCCGAAGTCGAAGGCGGCCAGGCCGACCGGGATCGCGCCGATCTGGGCCGCGCCGCTGAGGATCGCGTCCGGCAAATGCTGGCGGATCCTCGCCTCGTCCAACCGGTCGACGTAGGCCCTCGTGTCGAAGAAGCCCAGCCGATCGCTGCCCTCCAGCCCGACGTCCCAAACCTTGAAGGTGCCGGGGTCGGCGAGCTGGCGGATGCGCTCGTGGGCGCTGATTCGGGCATGGGCACCGCAGGCGGGGCAGACGTAGAGATTTGCCGCCGCCTCTCCCGCCGATTGGCTGGAGCTGCAGACCGCGCAGATGACCGCCCCGCTCTTCTCGGCCGCTACGGCCTTAGTCGGGGAGTAGGTGGGGCTCGCCGACATCCTTTCCTCCGTCACGAGCTCAGCGCTCGAGGCGCCGCCAACCAGCACGGCTCCGACGTCACCACTGACTCAAGCAAAGTCCCAGAGCACCCCTCAAGGTTACGGTCCGGGCCAGAAATGGAGCTCAGGCCGTAACCAGCGGGGCGGTCTTGGCCTTGAATGCGTGTGGGGTCGCCCTGGTTCGGAGAGGCTGGCGCAAGCGGTGGCAACGGACGTCGCCCCGCTCCGCCGGGTTGCCGGGTGGTTGGGATCGGGAGTGCCGTGCCCGGTCAGCGGGTCTCCAATTCTGAGATCGAAACCTTCCTCGACACCTCCGACGAGTGGATCCAGTCCCGGACCGGCATCCGTGAGCGGCGGGTGGCTGAGCCCGAGCTCACCCTCTTGGAACTCGCCGCTCGGGCAGCGCGGGCGGCCCTAACCGCCGCGGGCGTGGACCCGGCCGCGGTCGACACCGTCATCTGCTCCAGCAGCTCCCCGGACGCCACCTTCCCCTCGTTGGCCTGCCGGCTGCAGGCGGAGCTCGGCTGCCCGCACGGACCGGCCTTCGATGTCCAGGCAGCCTGCTCCGGGGCGCTCTACGGGATGGTGCTGGCCCAGTCCATGATCCAGAGCGGGCTCAGCCGGACCGTGCTGGTGGTGGCCGCTGAGATCTTCAGCCGGGTGCTGGACTGGAGCGATCGTTCCACGGCGGTGCTCTTCGGAGATGGCGCGGGGGCCTTCCTCGTCGGAGGCCACGACCAGAAGGGTGCCGAGATCGTCGCGATTGACCTGGGCGCAGACGGAGGGGGGGCCTGGGCCCTGGATACCGTCCGCTACAGCCCGTCCGAGGAGGCACCCTCCACCCCCCTTCCCGAGTACGCCTCGTCGGCCCGAGCCCTGGATCGGGTCGTCCACATGGACGGCCGGGAGGTCTTCCGATTCAGCACCAAGATCCTGGAGCAGATAGTGGTCCGGCTGGCGGGCGCGGCCGGGATCGAGCCGAACGAGATCGCTCTCATCGTTCCCCACCAGGCCAACTCCCGGATCCTGGCCACCGCCGCCGGTCGGCTGGGAGTGCCGTTCGAGCGTTTCGCCTGCAATGTCGAGCGACTCGGCAACACCTCCTCAGCCTCGATCCCGCTGGCGCTTGCCGAAGCTGATCGCTTGGGTCGGTGCCACGACGGCGAACTGGTCTGTTTGGTAGCCTTCGGAGGCGGGCTGACCTGGTGCGGAGTGCTCCTCCGCTGGCAGCCCACCGCGGTGGGCATCGACGACCCCGGCGATCTCGATACTAATCTGGGGATCGCGGGGCGGGAACAGCTGCCCTCCCAGGATCACAAGGAGGTCTCTGCGTGAGCACACCGACGCCTTCCGACCGACGCCGCGTGGTGGTGACGGGCATGGGCGCGGTGACCCCTCTGGCGGTGGGTGTGGGACCGACCTGGGACGGGCTGCTTGCCGGGCGCAACGGCATCGCTCGGATCCAGGGATTCGACCCTGAGCCCTACGCGTCCCAGATGGCGGGCGAGGTTCGGGACTTCGACCCGGTCGACTTCATCGACCGCAAGCAGGCCAACCGGACGGCCCGGTTCACCCAGTTTGCCCTGGCCGCGAGCCTGGAGGCGATGGACCAGTCCGGCCTCACCATTGACGACTCGAACCGGTTCGAGGTAGGGGTCATCGTCGGCTCGGGGATCGGCGGCCTCAAGGTCACCGAGGAGGCCAGCTACACCTTGAGGGACCGCGGGCCTCGGCGGCTCAGCCCCTTCACGGTGCCGATGATCCTGGCCGACATCGCGGCTGGCGAGATCGCGATGAAGCTCCAGGCCTGCGGCCCCAACTTCGCACTGATCTCCGCCTGCGCCACCGGGGCCCACGCCATCGGCGAGGCGACCGAGATGATCCGCCGGGGTGATGCCAGCGCCTGCGTCGCCGGTGCCAGCGAGGCCGCGGTCACTCCCCTGGCGGTCGGAGCATTCGCCGCCATGCGAGCCCTCTCCCAGCGCAACGACGACCCCGAGCATGCCAGTCGTCCCTTCGACAAGGGCCGCGATGGCTTCGTGGTCGCCGAATCGTGCGGGATCATGATCCTCGAGGACCTGGAGCACGCGCGCCGCCGGGGGGCATCCATTTTCGCCGAGGTGGTCGGCTACGGCGCGACCGCTGACGCCTATCACGTGACGGCGCCTGAACCCAGTGGCCGGGGAGCCACGCGGGCCATGACCAGGGCGCTGGAGAAGGCCGGCGCCGGGCCCGAGGACGTCGACTACATCAACGCCCATGGCACCTCGACTGAGCTCAACGATGCGGCGGAGACCTTGGCCATCAAGCAGGCGCTGGGTGAGGACCGGGCCCGGCAGATCCCGATCTCCTCTACCAAGTCGATGACCGGGCACAGCCTGGGCGGCGCCGGGGCCATCGAATCGATCTTCTCGGTGATGGCCATCGTGGACGGCCGGGTACCCCCGACCATCAACTATCAGGATCGAGATCCTGACTGCGACCTGGACTACGTCACCGAGGGTGCTCGGCGCGTGGACCCAGAGCTGGTGCTCAACAACTCCTTCGGCTTCGGCGGCCACAACGCCTGCCTCGCCTTCCGACGCTTCTCCGACTGAATTAGGGTTTCGCCGAGCGCGCTGGTCGCGGCCTGGAGCAGGAGGCGCCGGGCAGGCCTTGGCTGGCGTCACAGCGCGGAGATTGACCGGGGGGGGCCGGGAGCGACCACGGCTCACCCGGCCGGAGTGTGAACTTGGCGACTGCTCTTGGCTGTTCGGGAGCTGGGCGGGGATATCCTCGCTGGGTGCGCTCGCCCCCTTTCCCTGGCCGCCCCATCCAGCTCGGCGCGGCGCTCACAGCCCTCGGCCTGCTGCTGGCGAGCTGCGGCGGTCAGGGGCCGGCGCTTGCCCCACCCCCGAGCCCCTCGCCACCGCCGTCTCCCAGCACGCCGCTCTGCTCCACCCAGATGGTGCTGGCCACCTGGCCGGTCGACCGGCTGGCGGAGCAGGTGGTGGCGATACCGGTCCCGGAGACCGATCTGAGCGCGGTCGCGGCGGAGGTCTCCCAGGGGGTGGGCGGACTGCTCTTGTTCGGCAGCTCGGCCCCCGCAGACCTGGGCTCAGAGCTGGCCAGCCTGGAGGCGGGGGCGGCTGGCGGTATCTCGCCCCTGGTGATGACCGACGAGGAGGGGGGAGGCGTGCAGCGGATGGCCAACCTGGTTGGGTCTCTTCCCTGGGCCCGCGAGATGGGAAGCACCATGACCCCCACCGAGATCCAGGACCTGGCGGAGTCCGCTGGCCGGGCGATGCTGCAGCAGGGAGTGACCATGGACCTGGCTCCGGTCCTAGATGTCGATGGCGGGGATGGGCCGAATGCCGCTGACCCTGACGGCTGGCGATCGTTCAGCCCGGATCCGCTGGTCGCCACCAGCGATGGGTTGGCCTTTGCGGAGGGCCTCGCGGCCGCCGGAGTGATCCCGGTGGTGAAGCACTTTCCCGGCCTGGGCGAGGCCAGCGCCAACACCGATGGTGGCCCAGCCACCACGCTGCCCTATTCCACCCTGGTCGCTGGCGGGCTGCTTCCCTTCAAAGCTGCGGTGAAGGCGGGGTTGCCGGCAGTGATGGTGGCCAACGCCACGGTGCCGGGACTGACCAGCGGTCCCGCCAGCCTGTCCTCTGCGGCAATCGAGGGACTGCTGGTGGGGCAACTCCACTTCCGAGGGCTGATCCTCACCGACTCCCTGAGCGCTCTGGCGATCGCGGATCTGGGCCTCGACGTGGCCCAGGCGACGGTCGACGCGATCACCGCCGGCGCCGACATGGTCATGTTCGGGACTGGTGATCCGGTCCAGGTGACGGCGTCGATCGATGCCGCGCTGGTCGCGGCAGTCGCGAGCGGCCAGATATCCGAGACGCGCCTCGTCGATGCAGCGGCTCATGTCCTCAGCGCCAAGGGTGTTGCGCTGTGCCCAGCCGTCCGGGGCTCCGCGCCGCGTGCCGCGGCGCGCAGCCTGCGACAGGTCGCAGGCTAGACCAGAACTTGTTCGCCCGCTCCCGGGAGACCTTCAGAGCCGGCGGGCGGGCCGTGGCCGTTCGCCGGTCGCCGGGGCTGGATCTCGCCGCCGGCCCCCTGTGGTCATCTCCGAGAGTGGTGGGGGCATAGCGCCCAGCCGCAAGTGGGACTACGCGTGCGCCGTTCCTTTGTTCTCAAAGATCATGGCGTGCTGCAGAGCCGCTGCCCGGAGTTCCTCAGGGAGTTCGAC
>CABDZR010000016.1_pt1 | contig 24310 bp, 22 predicted proteins | sample 3132251 | NCBI WGS metagenome assembly CABDZR01 (sample SAMEA5534341, study PRJEB31848) | metagenome | biome: tundra; feature: field; material: soil | place: USA | collected 2013-05 | depth 0.45 m | reverse complement strand
CACATTTCCCGAGCGAGATGGGGGAGGTGCCGGTAGTCCGGCACCTGGCCGACGCCACGCCCGATCCCGACCCCGACCCCGCAAAGGAGTCGAAGCTGCGCGAGCTGGTCTTCGACGGACTCAACGAAATTTCGGTGGCCGACCGGCTGACCCGGCCATGCGCTCGCTGCAAGCGCTGGGCTTGGCTCCGGATCCTGCCGTTTTGGGCAGCTGACGTCGAGCACCCCCCTCCTGCGGTGCTTGGTTAGCGCCTCTGCGGGGGCTGGCGCCCGACAGCCGCGGGGCTGCCGACTGTAGCCATTTTTGTAGCCAAGAGGGTGGCGGAGCTTGGCGCCCGGCGATACAACTCGAAAGTGCTGGACCGCCTAGCCGATCTCAAATTGGGCCGATACACCACAACCTGACACAGTGCGATAGGTGGCCAACTAGGACTTTGGATCCCCCTTTCGAAGGTTCGAATCCTTCCGCCTCAGCTCGGGCGAATGTGAGTGTGGGTTCGACTCCCACTGCTGGCACGCCGATTTCGAGATCAGATCCAAGCTATAGCCACAGCCCTATGTGTCAACCTTGGGTGAGAGAAGTATGCCTCGGCAATTACCCACTGCAGGGCGGAGCTGGAGGACACCCAGGGCGGGCGCCCACCCCAATGTGAAAGGTTTCACGGTGACGGGACACTAGGTCGACTGTCGCACCAGCTCGTCGATGAGCGCACTGGCTTCGCGCTTGGTCAAGCCTTCCGGAGTTGGCACCCCTGACTTTCGCAGCCGCCAGATCTGGGCTGGGGTAGCCCGCGCCAGATGACGGTTGGCTTGAGCGCCGGCGATGAGGTCTGAAGCCTGACCACGGGTCGCACCGTTATCGACCCGAATTCCTAACCGGGTGAGCTGGGCGAGTTGGCCCTCGGTGGCCGACTGGCCGCGCCAAGTCGCGTTCTTGGACGTCAGCCGCTCAAGCCTGTGGAACCGCACATAGTCCTCGGCCGCTCCGTAGGCGTATCCGCGATCAGGCGTCTCGGCAAGGACCTCCGGGTTGGCATCCCGGCGGTAGGGGATGAGAGTGGCGGTCCACCTCTCACCGGCAGGACGGACGAGGATCACGCCGCCATCGACGTTGAGGGAAGCGGCGCCTGTCTCCAGGACCTGCCACCGGAGCTCGCTGCGCCGAAATAGATCCACGTCGACCGCGACCAGGTCGCCCGTTGCAGCGGCCTCTGCCTCCTGTGCGCCCAGAATCCCTCCGAGGGTGTGAAGGCCCTGCCCAAAGGCTCCCTTCGGCAAGCCGAATAGGGAGGCAGCGCTGACCAGCTTGTGGAGCTGCGAGACCCCGACCAGATCGAGGATCAGGCAGTCGTCCTTGCCCGGGTAGAGGCGAGTGCCCCGGCCGACCATCTGGAGGTAGAGCTGCCTTGATTTGGTGGGCCTGGCGATGATGACCGTGTTGATGGACGGTTCATCGAATCCCTCAGTGAGTACGGCGCAGTTGGCGAGGGCGGCCAGCTCTCCGGAGCCCAACTGCTCGAGGATGCTCCGCCGCTCGTCCAGTGCAGTCGTGCCGTCGAGAGCAGCCGCAGAAAGCCCCGCCATCACGAAGGCCTCGGCGGTCTCGTGGGCCAGGGCCACGGTCGGGGTGAAGACCAGGGCCCGCCTACCCGAAGCGAACTTCTCATAGGCCTGCACAACCATCTCGGGAGCGGAAGCGTCGTGCATGGCCTTTCCCAGGGCCTCGGCGGCGAAGTCGCCATGGTGGACGCTCACCCTGTCGAGGTTCGCTGCGATGCCCACCTGAGCGCCCCTGAGGTCGACCAGGTAGCCCTCGCGGATCATCGAGGTCAGGTCGCGGTTGTAGACGATCTCCTCGAAGCAGTCCAAGCGCTGCCGATCGCCGCGCTCGGGAGTGGCCGTCACGCCGAGGGTGAGGATTTGCTCGTCGTCAAAGGACCCGAAATACGCCAGGATCCCTCGGTAGCTGGGTGCCGCGGCGTGATGAGCCTCGTCGACGATGATGGTCTGGAAGACCCGTCCTAGTCGCTCCCTACGATGGGTCCGTTGAAGGGTCTGAACCGAGGCAACCACGACGTCGGCTTCAACGTCGTCCTCATCCGCTTTGACCACACCGACCTGTAGGCCTGGCGCAACAGCCTCGATCTTGCTCACTGCCTGCCGGATAAGCTCGTCCCGGTGGGCCAGGACCAGCGCCCGCCCAGAGCGCCGGCGAATGACCTCTGCGAAGACGACCGTCTTGCCGGTCCCGGTGGGTAGCGCTACCAACTGGCGACGAACGCCGCGCTCGAAAGCCGTTTGGATCGCCGCAACCGCATCTTCCTGGTACGGCCGCGGATGCACAGTAGACACCAAGGCGGTTGGGGAGGGGAGGGGCGCAATGGTCACCCGGCGACCTCCTCTAGTAGGGTGTTGAGATACCCGGCCGAGATCATATCCACCAAATTCTTCCGGTAGCCGATCTGTTGCCAGATCCCTGAGAGATGGCGGTTGTTCTCCCGGCTTTGGGGTAGCGGTCACTCCGAGGACCAGAGGCCCGTCTTACTCGAAGGCCCCCAGAGCAGCAAGGAGCCGCTGATAGCTGGGGCCGGGGGTTGGTGCGCTTCATCCACGATGATCGTTCCGAAGGAAGCCGTCCCCTAGCCAGGCGCTTGGGCTGGCTCAAAGCCTGAACCGACCCGACGAGGATCCGTGGAGTGCCCCGTCGCCGGCGCCGTTGGAGGGCTATACCCACGCTCAACAACGGGTCGACTTCGCGGAGCTTGGACGCTGCCTGCTGAATCAACTCGTCGCGGTGCGCCAGAATCAGCACACGACCCATCCGCTGACGAGCTAGATGGGAGAACAACATGGTCTTGCCGGTGCCCGTTGGTAGGCAGACGAGCTGATGCTTGACACCCCGCTGCCAGGCCACTCGAATCGCATCGAGAGCTTCGGCCTGGTAGTCGCGAAGGGATATGGTCCCGCGAGGCCCTACTTGAGGTCCGGGGACCATGGGAACAGCCGCTGCCGGTTGGTGCGGACATTGGTCTTGACCTTCATGGTGGCCACGGTCGGACGCATGGTCTTGATGACAGCGTCAATCTCCTTCGCCGACAGCTTGTCGGGCTGGACTGGCTCATCGCGCCCGACCATCTCGGCTATCCGAGACGCCTGGAGTGTGGGGTCCTTGATGCCGATGCGATCGAGGAGGATCTGGCACTCGTGGACCTGGATCAGGGTAGGTTCGTTCTCCAGGACTCTCAGAGCTTGGCCGATGGTCCTGGATGAAACGAACTGCATGTCCCGATCGCTGGTCGCGCCCACCAAGGTCTCCAACCTCTGGTACAGGCGATCGCCGTCCATCCAGCCACGCTCGGCGAGGGCCTCGTTGAGGGATTTCATCTCCTGATCAGAGGCGAGATCCCGCACCTGCTCGATGCCGCGAGCCATCTCCTGCGAGGTCAAGAGGGCGGGGTTTAGAGGCGTCTCTGCGTGGGTGTGGAGCCGGCCAGTGAAGGTGAAGATCGCGTTGCCTTCAACTCCCCGCGCCGCTAGGAGCTGCTGGAACTCCCGCATCTGATCTGGGGAGGGGGGCATCTGCCCTACCGACGTCACCCTGCCTTGCCCAATCGGCCACGGCAGGCGTCTCCCCGGGCGGTCCCGCTCTGGCAGACACCACTCTGGAGGCAGGGGATTGGTGGCCTCGACAGCCTCTAGATCAGGCGGCGCCGGCGCCATCGCCTCCAGGCTCGCCAGCTCCGCATCGGACTCAGAAGGCCCAGAAACGGCCTGAGGAGCCTGGATCGCTCCGGAGGATGAGGAGGCAGGAGGCGGTACAGGCAGCTCTTGGCCAGCGGGAGCGGCCACGGCGGCGATTACGGGATCGTTGCCTGCCCCGCTCGTCGTGGACGCCATTGGAGCGGCCCATGCCAGACCTCCTGGAGCGGGAGTCTCGGGGAACGAGGCCCTCACCAGCTTCCAAAGGGCTCGACGCACGGCCTGCTCGGAGGCGAGGTCTACCTGGGTCCTGCGAGCGCGGGCAGCCTCCTCTTCGGTAGCAGACCCTTCGGCTCGGGCCCAGTGGCCACCAGGGATCGCGGCCAGGGCACTAACCTTGAGGGTGCCACCTTCGACCGTTTCGGACTCGGTGCTGGTGCGGACTTCCCCAAACCGATTGGCCAGAGCCCTAAGCCCGGGAACCTTGATGTAGGGGTGGAGGAACGTGACCTTCTCCCCATTCACTCGCCTCTCGCCCCAAGCACGGTCCACCACACCTGTCCTCGGATCGAGGCCGAGGGCCAAGTGACACTGCTCAAGGACCCTGACACGCTCAGGCTCGGACAGGCCAGTGAGGTCCTGACGGACTACCGACCACGCTGCGGCCGAAACGTCCTCGAAGGAGGAGTCCGGGGTAAGCGCCAGGATTTCATCCATCATGCCTACCTCCTAACCGCCGCTAGAACTTGGGCCAAGGGGCTGCGTCCCGGCGAGAGTGAGCTGCGAGGGATCGAGGGCCCTTTACCCGTTCGGAAGTGCTCAACCCCTGGGAAGTAGGGAGTGGCAGCCATGGCACTCAACCGGGGATCTGTGAAGTAGCGTCGCTGGTCAACGAAGAAGGGGTTTTCTGACCCAACGAGGCACAGGACCTGATCGTCGCCAAGCATCCGGAAGGCTCCTGCATCGAGCATCTGCTCGGTGGCCTGGCTGATGGACCGACTGGTCGGGCCACCGCCTGTAGTGGTCGTTGAATGTGTCACGTGGCGCGAACCAGCGAAGGTGGTGAAGTAGTCGGCGGTCTTCTGGTCGGCGATCCCGGCGAGTGCTACTCGCACAGCGTGGTTATTGAAGATGGTGCCCGCTTCCGACTCACCGTAGCGCTTCTCGATCTGGGAGAGGTCCTGCCAGAGGCTCATGATTCGGATGCCGAGTCCGCGGCAGGTCGAGATCAGCTTGTCGAAGTCGGGGAGGGGGCAAATGTTGGCCATCTCGTCGAAGACAAAGAGCACGGGGGGATCTGGCAGCTTCTCCCCATTGTTGGCCATGATGTTCAGCGTTCGCCAGATCTCCATAACTACCGACACGTTGAGGGGGGCCACCTGAGCTTGGTCATCGCCAGGGGCTACCACGTAGAGGGTGTTGGGTCCGCTGAGAAACTTCCGCACGTCAAAGTTGGGGCTGGAAGCGGTGGCCGACTCCAAGACGTTGTCGTTGAGCCAGATGTCCATGCTCTGCCGAGCCATCGAACTCATCGACTCGAACTGCTTGGGGTTGGTCCGGAGGGCCCTCATCAGGATCTCCCAGGCTTGCTTCCGGTAGTAGGGATCCTCAATCCGGGAGGGCACGCTGCCCTTAGCCACCATGTATTGCGCTGGATCACCTCCCTCAAACTGCTTGGCATACCACTGGGCGAATTCATTGCGCCCCTCGTCGCCGCCGATGATCTCCAGTGGCGTCCAGAAGTCGTCGTTGTTCACCCAGTTCCTCACGGCTTCCATGTCTAGGTCGGCCCAGGCAGCAGCGCAGAGGTAAGCAGCGATGAGACTATCGCGAGCGTGGGTCCACCACCGGAACTCACCGTCCCCGGCCTGCTTTGCGTCGGCTGCGCCAACTCCCATCCACTTGCCTCGGCGGAGGGTGAGCATGATGTCGCGGCAGCCCGCGACCGGATTGAAGTTGGCACGGGGGGTGTAGTAAGGCGCCGAGTTCATGGGATCGTAGAAAAGGATCGAACCCATCCGTTGGCGCTGGCCCACGGTCTTGTCGACCAGATCGGTCTTGACCGAAAACAGCACCGCTGGACCCTGGTGCTCCAGACCAGCCGGGATCGCAAAGCTGGTCGACTTGCCCTTGCCCGTGGTACCCACGACGATCATGTGGCTGTCCTGGGGCACCGCCACGAGGCGCCGCTGGTAGAAGCCCATGATCATCCGTCCCGCGGGATTGTCCCGAGGGACGAAGAAGCGCTTGAGGTCCCTGGTAGTGGCCCAGCGAGCGCCACCTGTGCCGGGCTTGCGGGACTTGACCACGCCAAGCACCCCAATATTCGGAAGGCCTCCACGCCAGTTGTAGCCCGCTACGGCGGCGGTGATCGCCAGCAGGACTATCAGCCCGATGGCAACGAGCCAGAAGATGGCGAGATTCATTGGGTGGGTGATCCCTTCAAGGTTCCACCACGTCAGGGGGAGCTTGGGGAGTCGCTTGCCCGTAGAGCTGACAGTGGGCACGAACACCCGGATGACGTTGTGAGTGAACTGCTCGAAGCCTGCGGTTGGCCGGCCCCCAGCCGCCGCTGCCGACAGCCAGCCCAGCACCCAGGTCGACACGAGGGCACCGAGGAACGCGCCAGCAAGCAGCACCGCATCGCGGTCTCCATTGTGCTTGCCAGAGTTGGGTGGAGTCTGAATTGGCACGTGTAGTTTACTCTAGACAGCCATAAGGGAACTGCTTACCAGGGCTTGCATAAAACTAACCCTACCCTCAGTGCTCTGACAAAGTAGTGACAGTGCGGTCTGAGCGGGAACGGAGATTTCAGTGCAGTCCCAGCGGGAGAGGCACGGGGGCGTCTGAGCTCAATAGCGGAATCTGCACCTTGACCCCGTTCGAGTAGGTCCGAGTCCATGCCCTAGCACCGCGTCGTCCGGTCAGCCTATCCACGGCCTGGTACGTGGTCTTGCCCAGCAGGAAGGAGCACTGCTCAGAGGTGGCCGTGGTGGAGCAGAACCCTGAGAAGGCACTGGGCCCTATCAAGCCATCAGCAGCGCTCAAGGTAGTCCCTTCGGACGGGCTGGAGATAATTACCACGGCACCGCCTGAATAGACCCCTGGAGACTTCGCTGGCAGGACGAGGTCCCCGACCCGATAACCGGCAGGAGTCAGGCCGGCCGCGGTCGGGGCGGGCGAAGCTGCCAGCAGCGCACCAGCCGCCATCGCCATCAGACCAAGTACCAGCCCAAGGATCTCGGGCAACTGCCAGCGATCGGCACGCACAGGCCGATGCGCTCCGCGCACGTAGCGCTGGGTGCCAGGAGCAAGCCAGATAGCCCCCTTACGGGTTAGCGGCTCGGGCGGGCTGTCGCTCGCGGCGACAGTATTTCCGCCCTCAAGACCTTCTCGATCCATGTAATCCCCGGATCCGTCTCCAACGTAAAGGCGATCTGGACCGGATGTGGGTCCCCGCGATACGGCGCCAGTGGTCGGCGCTGGGGGTCCAACCGCTGGGCCTTGTGCGTGACCGTCGCCTTGATGACCACGGGAGCGCCGGGGTCATTCAGGCCGGTGAGGCTTGCGGGAAAGTCCGTCTCCCGAAAGTCATACCGCTCTCCGCTCATCACGAAGGGTCCGCAGGCCTTGACGATGCCCTGGACCACAGACGGCTTGCAGAAGCGCTCGAAGTCGGTGGGCCGAGAGGTAAGGAGATCGCGCCAGGCAACCATCCAGTGGGCGAATAGCGTGTCTGCCTTCTCCTTGCGAAGTGCGAACCGCCGCGTCTCCTCGGAGGTGTCAGGCATCGTGGAACCCCCTCACAGGTATTGGTCCCCGCCCGTGAAGGCGAGAATCGCGGCCTCGGTCACCGCTCGGTATGCCTGGGCCAGCGCCTTCGAGATCGAAGTCAGGCTCTGGTGCCGGGCACCAGCCACCATGACTCTGGCGTTGTAGGGGATGGGGTAGAGCCGCGCTCCGAGCCCCTCAAGAGCTCGGAGCGCGGTCTGCACCTCCGGGTCCCTCTCGACCGATGGATCAGGTGGAACGATGTACGGGACCAAGATCGGCTTGGGACTCGGAGAGCCCGCTGGTCCAAACAGCCCGATCACGGACGCGATGTATTGGTAAGCGTCCGGAAGAGAGGACGTCGGGTTGAGATCCGTCGGGACGACCACTACGTCAGCAGCAGCAAGCCAGTGAAGAGCCGCCGTGGCTGCCGGACCGCCGTCGATGCTGGGGGACACGTTGGCCAGGTCGACCACGGTGAACCGGTACTGCAACCGGAGGTAGTCAGCGAACCGAGTGATCTCAGCTCGCGTGTATTCGACCGCGCCGGGGCGTTCCGGATAGAGGGCGACTGACTCGGTCAGGGCCTTGATGGGATCGGGCGGGAGCTGGTTGTTGACCAGAGCGGCCACGACCGATCGCACGCTGACCATGTTCTGGCCAATCTCCTCCTTGAAGAACCCAGCCGCGTCGGGGTTGTTCAAGTTGGCATCCACATACGCCGCCGCGGCGTTGTTTGGGCTCAGGATCTTGCCAGCCCAGTCAGCGAGCCCGCTGGCGACCGCCGTCTTGCCGACGCCCCCCTTGAGCGCTCCCACGGCCACGATGCCGCCACGCTGTCCATCCAGGAAGCCGCCCAGCTCCGAGTCCGTGTGCTGAGCCTTCGCCACCTTCGGAGAGGACGTCCTGTGCCCTCCGAACAGCCGGCCAGTCACTCCTTCGAGCGAGGGCCGTGCCGACGGGCGAATTCGGTCCAAGAGGCTCCTAACCTTGTTTCCCGAAGGATCTGCCGTGGCCACCCGCTGAGGCTTGGTGCGCTCAACAGGTCGCTCGGGGCGAGGGAGGGCGATGACCGGTGCCATGAACTGCTCCGGCTCCGTTGGCGCAACGGGTACGACCGGAGGAGATGTCCATCTCTCGATCTGAGGTGCCTGGCTGTCGCCAAACGCCGAGAACTTGGGCAGGACTGGCTCATCGTCGGGAAGCAGAGATGGCCCAAGTGAGGATGTCAGGATCGGGTCAGCCTGCCGTGGCGGAGGAGGGGGTGCATCCGGAGTCATGTCGTCGTCTCCCCAGACGGCGGCGATCGGTGCGGGGAGCGAGGCCGGCCCCGCCGGCTCCGTCTGGCGCCTTGCGGAGGCTGGTGCGGGGGAGGGCCCAGGGACTGGGATCGGGTCCGCAGAAGTGCGGCTGCTGATCTCCTCGGCGTATAGCACGAACGGGTGTGGAGTAGCAGCCACTCCCGACCCATCGGATGCAATCCGCTGGGGAACCGCGGGGATCGCAGGAGGGACGGGAACGCTGCTCGACGGCGGGGGATCTCCCGCGACTGCCGAGGCGACGCCCGGGGCTTGGGCCCCATTCCCGTATTGGGCAAAGAAGTCCTGGTCGACCAGGACACCCAGGATGGGATCGACCTCTTCGGGCTCCACTGCTTCGACCGCCAGCTCCAGAACCTCCTGGTCCACTGCTGATTCAGTCGGCAGCTGATACTCCGATGCCTCGTCCGGCTCGTTCTCATCTTCTTCATCGTCGTCCGGGGCGACGTGGGGCTCGCGGTCGAGAATCCGCACGTTCTCGGGATCAGGCGGTGCGGCGACCGGAGCGTCATTTGGAGCGAAGTCCCAGTCCTCTTCAACCGGCAACTCGGCCGGGGTGAGGCGAGAAGGCGCTGGTTCGCTAGCGACGGCGCCCTCGGGTTCGAGATCAACGAGACACCCAGGCGCCTCTTGGTCGTCGTCCGTCTGCTCGTCGAGGTCGACGTCCTCCGGTTCCTGAGCCATCGGCCAGGACGGCATGGCCGAGGCCTCGGGTCCATCCGGCTCCGCGTAGGGCGCGTAGTCGTCGGGTTCGTCTTCCTCCAGTGCAACGGCGGGAGAAGCGGCCACGGGGCGGGAGGCAGGCTCCACACCCGCGAAGGGACCAGCGAGATCGTCAGACAAATCGAGCGAAGGCGCTGCGGCCATCAGGATCCGGGAGAAGTCGCCAAGGTCATCAGCCAGGACCGTCTTGACCGCTTGCTGGCCCTCGTACTGGGCTGCCTGCTCGATGGCGGCCAGCCGGACCAGGACATTGGTGGTGGTCACACTGGCAGTCCAATCGCGGAGGCCCGGCTCGTGGTCGAGGCAGATGAACGTGTCAACGGTATCGGTGACCACGTGCTCGCGCCACCATTGTTCGAGTTCGCTCTGGAGTAGCTGGAACATCTCGATGCCGCCGGCAGCAGGAGCCACCACTGCAACGTGCCGCTGTCCTAGCAGCGTGAGATGGTCCCGAAGCCGCTTCACAACGTCTTTACGCGTCTCGCCGTCAGAGAGAGCGACAACGAAGGTGAGATCCCGCATTACTCGTGCTCCTTCAAGAGCTGTTGAGCCTGCGTGACAGACCCGCCATGAAGGGCAGGAGTGGACAGGAAGTGGCGGGCGATGCCTGCACTAAGGACGATGGCCCCCATGACGAGGATGAGACCAATCTGCATCCGGCGTTGCGTACTCCACTCCTGGGCCCCGACCCCGAGCCATGCCGCACGGCCCATCATCACCAGGATCGCCAGGCCCAAGGCGATAATCGGCAGCCAGGCCAGGAGGATCACTGCGGCGAGGGCCCCAGTCTGGGTGGGGTAGTTGCCCGTCTCGAAGGTCTGGACAGCCCCGATGTTTGGAGCGCCCAGGGCGAACCAGACGCTGAAGGCGCAGAAGGCCACTAGGCAGAGCGGGGAGGTGAATCGAGCGAGCTTGCTCACTATGAGAACGCCTGCATCATCTGGAAGAAGATGGCTGGGCCGATCACCGCGAAGATCGCCAGAAGCATTCCGACCATGGGCACGACGCTGACTTTCTCGGCTCGAACCACGGCCACCTCGCTGGCGTGAATCTGCTGGGCCTGAAGCTGCTTCGCCAATTCGAGGCAGACTCGCCGGGCAGGCTCCCCAGTTTCCAGGATGCGCTTGGCCGCTACCCCTAGCTCTCGCATGTTGGCGGAGCCCACCGCCACGCCGAGTGCCATGTAGAGGTCGGCCGCCGCGAACTGGCCGGTGAGCTGGGAGAGTAGGGACCGAGTCTCAGGTGTGGCCGCGATCAGCCTTCTCCAGTAAGCGGGCTGGAGAACCTCAGCGAGGATCGGATCGACCTGGAGCTTCGCGATCATGGAGACGGCATCGGGGAATGGCATGGAGCGGGCACTCACGAGGATGGCCAGCAGCGAGGGAATGTCCGAGATGGCACGGTCCAACGCGACCTGCCTGCGGGCAGCGTGGCTGTAGAGATCGAGTATCCGCACGGCACCCAGGCCCAAGCCCACCACCAAGGGAACGTAGAGAGCAACGGGCATGGAACCGCCAAGCACGGCCGGTAGCGCGTCCAGGCCGCTCAGCACAGCTATGGCCAAAAGCGCGAGCGCACACGATTGAGAGACGTAGCTGCCGACCGACTCCATCCTGCCCGCCAGCAGCATGACCCGCCTTAGGTCCAGCAGTTGACGAGCATCCAAGCGTCGCGGCCCCCGCATTCCAAGGGCGGGCGTGAGTTCAACACCAACGTTCAGCCCACGCCTGAGAGCGGCCTGGCGGAAGAGCTCGACCCGATGGTCGATGAATGCCCCTCCGAGCCAGAGGCCCACCACCCAGACCCCGCACACGATCGCCAGGAGCCAGGGAAGCGCCTGCTGTGTAACCAGATCAGGCATTGCTTGCAGCCTCCGATTCGACCAACCGTCGAACGGCCCAACGCACCCGAGCCGGGGGCCGAGTGAGCTGATTCAAGAGCGCCACCATGCCGGTCACGATCAGGATGGCAATGACGAGGCTCGCCTGGCCCAAAACTGAGGCGTAGAAATTGTGGAAGGACTCGGTGCTGTCGAAGATGAGGAACAGGATCCCGGTGATCGCCACCATCATGATTGTGTTCCAGCGCTGACCCGACATCAGCTTGTCCAGGTTGCGATCTACCGCCAGGTCCCCATCCAGGCGCGGGATAAGCACCTCTTGGATGCTCTCCAGCATGGTCTTGGGGTCACGGCTACGCGCCAGGAGCAACTGCATCACGATCTGCTCCATCTCGGCCGTCCGACCGCGTTCCGCCACCTCAACGAGCGCGTCCCTGAGATCGCTAGATCCCCGCAGCGGAGCAAGCACCTCACGCAATGCCGGGGGCGCATCGACACCCATATGACGCAGCGCCTGGTCGACCGGGATACGGGCCTGGCCGACCTGGCTCACGATCTGCTGTAGCCGTTGCTTAGCGCCCTCGTTCTGCTGCAAGATCCTCTTGCTGGCGCGATACCGGACGAGCCAGACCGGGAGCCCCAGACTGCCGGCCAACGCGAGAATGGCGATCACGGGAAGTTGCGAGGCGTACCCGAGAAAGCCGCCGATGACCAATAGGGCCAGACGTAGAGCGACCCACGTCTGCCACGGAATCCCTACCGAGGCAGCGTAGTCCTGCTCCTTATCGATCAGGCTGGTACCGGGCTTAAAAAACGCCACGTCGGTGACGACGGGCAGGTTGCATCCGATTACCCCGATGGAGACCAAGACCGCGAAGGCCAGGGCGGTCAGCGCGTAGAAGGTGACAGGGGCGAGAAGGATCTGGTTCATGTCTCAGGAATGGCGTTGTTGAGCGCCCGGCCCAACTTGGTCTGGAGGCGAGGCGGTGTGTCGTGGAAGTTGCTGACCCGGATCAGCCGCCGAGCCCGCTCATCCCAGGTGTAAATCAGGGTGTGGCCGGCGGTCTCCATCGGGGCAACGATGCCCGTGATCACTCGGCCACCGTCCGCGGTATGGCCCAACTGGACTACCAGCTCGATCGCTTCGTGCACCAGCTGGTCCGCGAGGTCGACCTGGCCCTGGAAGTCAGGGTGCTTCAGAACGTACCCACGGGCCCGGTCAATGGCCTGGTCGGCCCGAGGCGCATGGATGGTCACCATGCCGCCCTCTTGGCCAGCCGTCATGGCGGAGCAAACGTCAGCCATCTCAGCACCGCGAGACTCCCCGAGGATGGGCCTCGTGCCCCCTAGACGGAGAGCACTCCGAACCAGATTCTTGAACTCGATCCCACTGTCGTCCCCCCGGACGGATGGGGGAACTGAGGTTAGGGTTTGGAGGTGCTTGACCCAGGGTTCGCCGTTAGGGCGCAACTCCTGAAGGTGAAGCTCGGCGCCGTCCTCGATTACCGTGACCACCTCCCACGCTGGGATGTAGGAGCTGAGGATCCTGAGGAGCGACGTCTTGCCGCTTCCCATGGGCCCCGAGATCAACATGCTCACTCGGTTCTCAACACATGCCTGAAGGAAGTAGGCGACTGGCTCGGGAAACATGCCACCGGTCACGAGGTCACCTAGGTCCCATCGTTCGTTGCGGCTCTGGAAGCGCATCGCTACCAGCAGCTTGTATCCCGATGCCAGCACGGGGTCGCGGACCACGGTCAAGCGCACCAGGGAGCCGACGTTAGCCTCAGCGACTGGGTTGGTGTAGTCGAGAGCCCGGTGGCCCGTGGTCTGGGGCCAGGCGAGGACTGACATGAACACCTCTAGCAGATCGTCCTCCTCTTCCAAGCGAGCCCCCTCGGGAGCGGTCTGAGGAGCGAAGTCGACCACGCGGCCCTTGGCCTGGATGCTCCAACATCCTCCGCCGTAGTAGAGAATGTCCTCGATCCCACTCGAGTAAACGAGCAGGGAGACGGGCCAAAAGCGGGAAGCCCTCACCGCGACCCAGTGGATGGCCTCGCGGCCCTTAGCGGGGTCGCTCATGATGTCGGAGGCAACCAGCCGCAACGCATCGGGCGGATGCTTCAGAACACGCTCTAGTGCCTGCCGGGCATATCCCGCCCGCTCCGGGTTCTGCTTGTTGTAGGGAGCCCGAAGTCGGAGCTCCTCGACGAGGTCGTGGACATGCTCGTTGTCGAGAAACCACATCTTCAACTGATCTGCCACGTAGTCGATGAAGTCGCGCCAGTCCTCGGGGATCCGGGGCCACGCTTCGACCGCTACGCTTCGACCCTGGTTTACGGGCACTGGCATTGCCGCTTGCGCTTGGAACTGGTCAGGGTTCAGAGCCATCTCTCGTTACTCCTTCTCACGCGAGCCCAAGCACCTCGGCCTGAGCGGCAGCGGCGAGCGGCTCTGACCACAGATCCCGGCTCCAGGGCCACTCGAGCTTGACAACGAGGTCACTGGCCTCCCTCTCCAGAACATGTCTGGCCTCGGCCGCCAGCTTGCGGTGCTGGGAGTTGATGACCACCTGGGCCGAGGCCAATCGAGCCAGCCGCAGCATTTGAATCTGGAGGGCCAGCGTCAGATGGTCGTCCCACATGAAGACGACCAAGCTGTTGAGCGTGGCGCTTAGCACCTGACCAGCCCCTGGGATATTCGCCAGACCCGGGTAGGCCAAGGGAACTCCGAGATCCACGAGCACCAAGTCGTCCGGCAACTCCTGAAGGCCCTGAGCCAGCCTGGGCAGCAGCACGTGAGGAGGGACGCCACAGCCAGCCCGCACGGCAGGGACGACCCGAAGCTGCTCCCTCCCTGGTACGCGAACCGCCTGCTCTTCCAGGGCTCCAGCACGGATCTCAGATGAACTGTAGAGATTGGCGACCGTGCGGTTTGCCGTCTCCAACTGGAGGAAGTCGACAACAGTCCCTCCGGCCGCGTCCAGATCGACGATCATGACCTGCCGCGTCTTGGCCAGCTCCCAGCCCAGGGAGACGAGCCGCACCGTGGCCCCAACGCCCTGGCGAGTTCCGCAGAAGCCTATGACGTGCGCCATATCAACCTCCCTGCGAAGACCCAGCGCTAAGTGAAGGAGAGGGGTTGGCTGAGGCGGAGCCCGATCCGGCCGGGATGCTCGAAGCACCGCCGGTGTCGCCAGCAAGGTCCTGGAGCGACTGGAGGGCCGAGATATTGCTCGACGGAACCCCGATACCCGTGCTCTGGGCCATGATTAGGGTGGTGTCGCTTCCCGCCACCGAGATCCACAAGGGCTCCTGACGATCGGAGACCAGAATGGTGAGCGGGTTGGCGTTCTCGATGATCATGTGTCTCGCCAGGAGCATCGTCTGCCCGTTGACCACGGCATAGATGTCGACCGTGTCGCCGGGGGCAAGGCTGGGCGCCATGTGTACCGAGAGGGGCACCTCAGCAGTCGAGACGGGATTCAGCAGGCTCGTGGTGAGCAAGTCACCAGGCTGGAGAGCGAGCGCGACCTTCAACCCGACTGGATTCTGGGTCAGGATCTGGAACTGATCGCCTCCAACGGGCACCTGGACCGACTTCACGTCGGCGGCAGTCAAGGTGGTGCCGGTGGCAACCGGAGTGGTGACTACCCAGCCGTTGATGTGCTCTCCGGAACTGATGACCTTGTCGGAGAAGATCAGCCCGACCAGGACAATGAAGCCGATGGTCAGGCCCACCATGAGCCGTGGCCGCTTGATCCGTTTCATGTGCGCGCTCCTATTGCGACTGAGGGATCGGGAAGTATTTGTTGGTGCCAAACGTGGCACCGGCTGTCCTAGTTGATCGTACGCTGCCTGTAACCCCAAACACAGCTATTGGTAGGGGTACGGTTTGCTTCACGCTAAGGGTAAGACTGATGCCCGTCTGAGTGCAGGTCGCCACCACATTGGGCCCAGCGTCGTCCTCGGCTGCGACACCAGCGCAGAGCCCGGCCGCGGTGTCTCCCCCGCTTCCCGTGCAGGTTCCCGATTCACTGCCCCCGCTGTAGACGGTGCAGCTATCGCCGGACTGCCCGGCCAGGGCCAGGGCCCCCGCATAGAAATCGGCTTGGTTGATGTCGCCGGCTCCCGCCTGGGCTCCGAGGTAAGCCGCTGAGTCGGCTGAGCTGTTGCGGAACTCCAGGACGGCCATGTCCGCCACCATGCCAACGATCGCGACGCCGACTAGGCCTAGGATCAGGGCGTACAGGATCAACACCTGCCCCCCTTCGCCCCGGGGGCTGGATGCCTGCCGACGGACGAGCTTCTGGACCACGGCTTTCAGGCTCATGAGCACCCGGCGTCGCTTGAGGAGGGGGCACAACTGCGGTTCGGGGAGTAGTCGGCCTGCCCTGTCCCCGAGAACGTGAGCAGTCCGAGTGGGCCCCGCCAGAACACACCAAGGGGGGTAGCCGCTAGGTCGAGTTTGGCGGTGGCGTGGCAGACGACTGGGCTCGTGGACGGGATGGGGGAGAGGTTGCCTCCCGAGCAGGTCAGGCTCTCCCCGCTGATGCCGTAAACCTGGAGAGTGGCGTCGAAGGTCTTGGTAGCAGCGTCCTGCGACTGGGTAGTGTCCCCAATCGGGTACTGGATGGCAGCACTGGCCGCCAAGGTGGTAGCGGCATTGACCTCAGTAGCAGTCTCCATGGCCAGCATCGCCCCCAGGAACATGAAGATGCACAGGATGAAGAGCATCATCGAGATCGCGAACTCGATCACTGCCTGCCCGCTCTGCTGGCGCTTCCGCCCTTGCGCCAGCCTCATCGCTTGAACACCGAGTCGTAGACGCAGGCCCGGACATGGATCGGCGGGTCAAGCGGGGACATGAACTCGATCAGCGGAACCAGCATCGCCGGCAGCCCCCAGACCTGCACCGATGTCATCCCTGCGCAGGTGCCGGTGGTTGGCTGCTGGTCACAGAGGTAGACCGTCCCGTAGTCGGGCTTGGGGAGGCTCGGGCACCAGGTATTCGGCTCGAAGATGACCTGCGTGCCGCCGAACAGAGCGCTCTTGAGCCGAGGGATGACGGTGTCGACGGTCTGGAGGGCGGTCTGCTCGCTCGTGTTGGAGCCCGCGGCACTGGACGCGATCCTCGCCGCCGTATCTGTGACGTTGACTGCGTTCATGGTCTGGACCGAGGAGAAACCGGCCTGGATGAACGACAGAACGATGGCCAAAGCCAAGGCAGCAACCAGCGCAAATTCAACCGTCGCCTGACCAGCCTGCTGACTTCTCATCGTGACTTCCATCCCTCCTCGATGGCCGCCTCGCTGAGTCGCCTGGCCGGGGCCAAGGCTGCCGGAGGGGTAGCCCTGTGGAGAAGGACCCTGCGAACCGCTTCCTCGAACTCGTCTTAGCGAGGGCCGAGCGATGGGTCGACCACTAGCAGTCGCCGTCCCACGCTCTTGAGGCAGGCCTCGATGAGCTCCGCATTGACAGTGGCTATGCGATCCGGCCGTCTCGAGCACAATCACGTCCACGTGCCGGCGCTCTAAGGCGACCAGGCTGGAGTTGCCCGTGTCATCGGGAATGGAGCGCACACGCGCGCCGCCCGGCGTATCCACTGGAGCTAGATTATCAGATAACTTCCCTTAGCCCCCGGCTAGGCTTTACCTAGCTCTGCCCTTTGCACCACTTCGCTGTCGCGAGTTCTCGGAGGTGGCGGGCTCCATGCCCGCCTTGACCCGTTCCGAGCGAGGGTTGGTCTGGAATCGTCCCTATCGATTACCGCCCCTGAGACGGCTTAAGGAGCGGGAGCGAGACTCGAGCTCGCGACATCCAGCTGGAAGGAGGGCGCTCTTATTTGAACTCAGATTCCGGCTGAGAGCCCCTTAGAGCATCTTATTCGGCTTCTTGCGATTCTGATTAGAGGCGGGCGCGGTCGGACTGACTTCGGGGGGGGGAGACCTGAAACCTGACCCGCGAACTGAGCCGACTTACCACCCAGGGTTCGTTGACCTCGGTGGCTGCGCTGGTGAGCATCGTCGCTTCGGCTCCCTCACTATCCGATGGATTGGGATCCCAGCCCCCACCATTGAGATTCCTCAAGATCGCGAGCCCTGCCTAGGCAGAAGGTTTGTTGCCGTCGGGTAATGAGCGGTCGCAGGCTAACTATCGATCCTCACCCATTTGGTCCCTCTCCCGACGCCGCTCGGCTTCACGCAGCCTTGCTCCTTCAGTTCGCGGAGCACGAGGCGGACGGTCTGATCGCTCACTCCCGGGATAGCCCGCCTGACGTCCGCCATCTCGAACGAGGGGCCAGCGTGGTTTAGCACGTAGTTCCGCACTCGGTCTTGCTTGCTGACGCCCGAGCGGCGGTCGGTGGCGCGCGCGGCGAATAATTCGTAGGCGTCCGCTAGCACGTCGACGAAGAATCCGAGCCACGGCCAGGGGTCGTGAGTACCGTCGTGCCACCCGACTGTCGAAGCGGCGAGCGCGTCGTAGTAGGCGTCGCGTCGTTCGTAAAGGAGCCCCTCCAGGGAGACGTAACGCCCGACGCCGTAGCCGACCTGGGAAAGAAGGCGTGTGCTGAGCAGCCGCGCGAGCCTTCCGTTGCCGTCCGCGAACGGGTGAATCGTGAGGAAGTCGAGAGCAAACAGGCCGACGAGAAGAGCATGGTGGTGGTGTCCGCCGTGTTGCTCGGCGCGGTATCGATCCGCGAGCTCAGCCATGTAGGCGGGGGCGTCTTGGTGCGAGACGGGGGTGAACCGAACGCTTTGCGTACCGTCGGCGTGTCGATCCACAACCAGGTTGTCGGCGGTCTTGAATTGCCCCCCTCCACCCCCCGTACGGACGAAGAGCAGTCGGTGGAGGTGGAGCACAAGACCAACCGAGAGATCGCCAGGATCATCCTGGAACAGGTAGTCGAGAGCGTCGCGGTACCCAGCCAACTCCTTTTCGCTACGCACTCGAAGCCGCTGGTCGGCACCCCGCACGATCCGCTCAGCTCGTGCCTGTTCGACCACGATCCCCTCGATGGCCGAGGAGGCGATCACCGATTCAACCCGGGCGGATTCGGCGAGCTCTTTCAATAAGCCCGGGAGCTGGTCGGCATAGAGGGCCTCCGAGCCGCGACCAGCATCGACGGTGCTCAGGCGCGCCACGACGCCGCCTGGGACGGCGCCGATGCTGGAGTCGAGGTCGGCGAAGCTGCGCATCTGCCAATCTTCCGCTAAAGCTGCTAATTCCGGTCTAGATTAGCTAGTTTATCGCTTTCTGCCGGTGAGAGCCGAACACGCCGGCAATCTCGCTCGGGTCTAGGCCCACGCGCTTGAGGGCGCTGAGAGAGGTCGCGCCGCGGTCCACCAGCACGGGGTCCGATTCCCGGGGTTCCCGGAGGTGGATGCAGGCCTGGTAGCGGCCACCGCTGCCGAAAGCGTCACCGGATCCCAGCGAAGAGGTGACGCCGACGGTCGGGCCACCGGGGGAACTCATCGATCCATTCTCGTTCGTGCGGGCGTGCTCCGTAACGGTTGGAAGAGAGCGCTGGGTCAGGCCCGAGAAGGGGAAGGAGCTTGGACGACGCCTGGCAGGACGGGAGATGTCGCCTCGTGCAGGTGGTTGCCAACGACGGACACACGAGCAGAAACCAGCCTGGAGGCAAAAGGGGCCTAGGAGCAACTCTGAGAGTTTGGGCAGTAGGGGACGCCCTCGATCTGACCTATCCGAATCCACACCGGGGCCAGCGCAGTAGATGGCGGGGTTGAGTTCCAAACTGGCTGACTGCCGGCGAAGGTCGCAGGCACGTACATGGATCGACCGCCAAGCGACTCAGAGCCCGTCTTGCCTGTCGGGTAGATCCATGATGCCTTGGCACTCAGTGTCTCCACAACGTAAGCCGTCACGGGGATCTCGTCTTGCGAGTTGACCACCCGGTAGGGGGACGGCGTTTCTCCCTGCACTGAGACTTCGTGGTAAGTGTGGGAGACCCCGCTGGAGGTGCCCGCGGCCCCAGCTGCATCTGGGCCCGTCTCCATCGTGCAGATGCCATCCCCGAAGCACCACTCGACTCCAGACTCCTGCAAGGTCGCTGTCACGGTGAGCACCAGAGCGCGACCATCAAAGGTCTCGTCGCTGATCTGGCTCCCCGAGGCGGTCGCATCGGGCGGGACATTGTCCCCTTGGAGATAGAAGTAGGTGGGCAGGTTCACGGCGGCGTTCAACGGGGGCGTGGCGACTACCGATCCTGCGCTCAGGTTTCCCCCGATCAGCTCATTCACAAGGATGTTTTCCATGTTCTGAATCTGGGACGGGTTCCCGGGAGAGTTGCAGATGGCGCCAGAGCCCTTCGCGGAGCAGATCGGCATCGCATAGAGGCCCTTCGTCTCCGGAAGACCACTGTCAACGCAAGCGGACTGGCCAGCGGCCTTGTTGGGGTTGGCCTTGAGCGGCTGGTAGAACTCGCCGTAGACGCTGTAGTCGGCAAGCAGGACCGCCCCATCGGCCGTGCTGATGTTCACGCGACCTCCCGTCCCAGAGGCATCTTGCTGCAAGTCTCCGATAAGCCCGCCAGCGGGCCATGGCCATGCAACGACGCCATCAGTGGCGGCGAAGTAGCTCTCTTGGTCGCCAGGGCCCCAAAACCGGGCGCCGCCGGGGCCAAATGCGGACGAGGTGAACTCGTATTCGCCAACGCATGCGGCTGGCGTCCCGTTGTAGTAGCTCCCCGGTGCAGTGGAGGTCGTTCCGTCATAGTCGATTGGTTGGAAGGTCTGGTTCGTCCCGGCGTACCAGCCGGTCGGAGTGGTGCCGGTGCCACTGCCTGGGGCAGGTGGAGGAGGAGGTGGGGGAGAGCATGAATTGCCACATGACGCGGCCATCACCGAGCTACCGACCCCGCCAGCGCTCGCTCCAGACCATAGAGCTGTCACCACAGCCACTACGGCTAGCCCAGCCAGTGTTCCGCGAGACACTCCTACCCGTTGCCTCCAGATGTTGGTGTGCAATAGGTGGCGGCAACATCTCCAGGTTGGAACCCTGGGCACGAAGCGGCCCCCGTCGAGTACCAGATGGTGCCCAGGGGAGCTAGCGCTTTGGGAGCGCCAAAGAAAAGGTCAGGCACATTGGAAGAGCTAAAGAGCACGGTTCCTGACGCGGTCTGGAGATGGCATTTGCCCCCGGGCGAACTGAAGGTCGCTACGAACCCATACTCATTGGCACCCTGCCCAAACGTGGTAGGAATGGGCACTAATTGGAGGGTGACTGGCAACGCGCAGCCGACGACTGAGATCTTTGTCCCGGCGGTCAGCGCGGCCGTGACCGGTGCGGTGCCTGGATAAGCATTGTCGGACACGACGGCACTAACTCCCACACCTGACCCCTGGGACAGGAAGTAGTCCTCGTAGCCTTGCTCTTCAAGAAATTCCTGCCCCCAAACCTGGGCCTTTCCATTCGAGATAGTTCCATTCGTCCCGTTCAACACTGGGACATGCCCTAGGCGCGTAACGAAAGTAGCCGGCGGCGGATCGGTCTGGAACGCTCCGACCCATGCGCTCTGAATGGATGCCGGTCCAGTCGAGTCGGCGAGGGCACTGAATACGCCGGTCTTCTGATTGACCCACTCCGAAGCTATGTACCCTCTTCCCGCCCCAGTAGAGGTGCTCGAGGGAGTGGGATGCGGCTTACTGCCCGACCCACTAGAGCACGCGGACAAGCCAATCGCTCCACCCACCACCAGGGCGACCGCTATCCCGCTCCGAGTAAATCCTTTGAAGATGCTCCTCGGTCCCATTATCGACCCTCCGAGATTGGATGCTACCAATAGCCCCTGTCAATCGAGAGTATCGAGATCATGGCGGGCGGCTGCGCTGACTTGAGCCTAAGTTCGTACCGCGCCGAGGAATATCGGTAGCTACCGGATAGCGTACCACCCCCGGGCGACGCATGGCTACCGACAGCCCATAGCAAACTGCCTAAGGAAGGTGGGGGAGGGGACGGGATGGCCCGCCTCCACGCCACCCTAGAGGTCGGTATGACTCGCCGCGTTGTCCTGGAAGAGTGACCCCCGTCTGATGTACCGACGCACCACCGGCAGGCTCTTGTGGCCGGTCTGGTCCATGATCGAGCGCTCAGACGCGCCACCAGCCGCCGCCGCAGTAGCCAGCCCTGATCTGAGGCTGTGCCCGGCATAGGAGGTCGGCTCCAGCCCAGCCGTCACCGCTGCCGCCTTAACGATCAGAGCGACGGACTGGGCAGTTAGTCTCCTGTCCCGAACGCCTCCCCGCGAGTTCATGGGCCGGAAGCACGGGCCCTTGAGGAGGCAGGCCGCTGACTGCCAGGCTCTCCAGGCCTTCACTGGACAGGTGTCGACGTGACGACCGAAGGGGATCCCAACCTCGCGGCCGACCCCTTCCTGGTCGGTCTTGCTACGGCGGATCCTCACGCGCAGGCCTTGAGCCGTCTCCTCCAGGTCGTCAACGTCCAGGGCGACCAGCTCACTCCTCCTGAACCCTCCAGCGAAACCGAGGAGGAGGATAGCCCGGTCCCGCAACCCGGACAGAGTGTCGAGCTCCATATGGTCGAGCATGGCCCGAAGGTCATCGGTGGCCAGGGCCGTCTTCTGGAAGCGCGGAGCCGTCCCGAGCACCCTCCTTATCCCGGCCAGGGTCTTCCTCACCGTCTCGTCCGACGTCGGTGATGGCAGATGAGAGAGCTTGTGGGCTTCGGAGATCGCCGAGGCCCGCCGGTCTATGGTGGCGGCCGTGACCTCACCAGTCGAGGCGAGCCAGCTCAGATAGCCAGAGACAGTCTCGGGGGTGGCGGGCAGGCTGGCGAGCTGCCATGTACCTGCCCACTCCTGAAAGTCAGCGAAATCACTGCGGTAAGCCCGCAAGGTGTTCGGGGACCTGGAGGCACCAATGAACTTGACGCTGGCTCTGCTCAGCGCCCGATCGGGAGTTGGTGTGATGTGGAGGATGACACCCTGATCGGTCATGGGCTGGCCCGAGTATAGACCGGGCCAGCGATCGGGTCAGCAGCAACTAGTGCTAATGGACGTTATCGCTACTTGGAACACGAGAGAAGTGAAGTTCCTAACCCAAACTCACCTCAGTAGTGAACTTTGGGCACGTCTGGCTCTTACGCGGCGGCCCTCTCCACCCTGAGAACGTATTGATGCTTGGCCTGGCCAGCCCTGATCACGATGGCGCTGTAGCGTTCGCTTGAGTTGACCAGCTCCTCACCGGCCTGACGAAGCCGAGTCCGAAAGCGGTCAGGGTTGCTATCGCGACTTCCAAGCGTCTGAGCCAGACGCGAGTCAATCGTGATCTCATAGAGCGTGCCTTCCTGGAACCCCTTCTGGGACTCTAGGAACGCATACAGGCGGCGGCCCAGGCTCGACTGGAGACGGCCACGCATGACTCCCCAGTCCAACTTCACGAACTGCCTCTCCCGTAGCTGCTCGTGCATGAAGGTGGAGAGGGTCACGGTGACCGTCGCGGCGCCTGGCTCGATACTCTCCCCGTCGAGAGAGTCCCGGCGCTCCAGTATCTGAACGTCGTCGAAGATCCCGAAGTGGCGGGTCACCATCTTCTTTGTCCTCGCATCCCAGACCTTGCCGGTAAACCTGGTCCGGTCGATGCGGTGTAGGGAATCCGAGATCAGGTTTCGGCGGCTACCTCCCCAGGTCACACCGAACTCCCGAGCGCACTCGCGTAGGGAGAACTCGACGGTGGGTGCCTCTGGCTTCCAGCGACCCATGATCCAGGCCACCAGCTCCATCTCGTGGACGGAAAGCTGGCCGAGACTGTATTCCACAGTAAGCGAGCCAACAATGTCCTCGGTCTGGTACTTGAACTCCAGCACCTTGCGATTCGGCTCGGTCGACCAGATGGCCTTTCGCGAGAGGTTGTATTCGAGACGAGCTGGCGTCTTGCTGGAGATCAGGGGCAGCACCAGGTCTTTGGCCTGCTCGGTGATCAGCTCTATCTCAGCCTCGACATCATCTTCGACCACCACTGCGGTGAGGCGCTTGAACTGCTCCGAGAACTGCGGAATGATCCGATCAAGCCGCTCTCGGAGGTCGTCGGCAAGCAGGACCGGCTCCCGGGATCCACGGTTCGCAGACATATCCGGCAGGGATCTTCTCCAGCTAGGGTGTGATCAAGATGTAGGTTCGGATCGATGCCCGCCCCACTAGGGCTAGCGACAGGCTACCAATAGCGGCTCCGGCGTGCAAGCGGCTCCCCAGCGGGTTCCTACGTCTAATGCCCCACCCGCTGCAAGATCGCCACTCCACGGAACCTCACTGGGACCACTTCCCCAGTCGGGTCAACTGGACCCGTATCTTCCTACGGGTAATGCCCCACTCCAGTCCTACGCAGGTGGGGCATGGGAGGTAGGTAGGGCCGGCCGGTGACACCCTGCGCGAGTTGGAGCGACGTCAGTGGCCGCTCAAGCCGCGCTCCAGGTCAAGGTCCATCTGGCTCGAACTGGAGGTGGGGCATCCGAGGTAGAAACCCGAGCTTAGGGCTCCCGCTCGAGATCAAGGGTGGGGCATTAGACGTAGGAATAGACAGCCGCAGGAGCCGCCGACCGAGGCCAGTCGACTTCAGCGACCCGTCGGCAACCGGACCTGGACATAAGCCGTAGGCCTTGCCAGCCAGGGCCGCGCCACCACGGCAGGCCGAACTGGAAGGTGGGGCATAAACCGTAGCTGGGACTTCGAGGAGCCCTGTGCTCACGTTGGGACAGCTCTCCCCTGGGTGGGGCATGGGACGTAGTCTGGACTTCACGCTCGGCCCTGAGTGAGTTCGACGGACCCATTTAGCGATCTCACGAGCCCCGTGTGAGCCCTTAGCGCCGGAAGCCTGGGGTGGGGCATTGGAGGTAGCTGGAGCTTCATCTAGAGTGGGTGGGGCATAGTAGGTAGAAGTTCAGCCGCATGAGATCAACCCAGAGCTACCGGGTGGGGCATTGGAG
>CABDZR010000392.1_pt1 | contig 26343 bp, 23 predicted proteins | sample 3132251 | NCBI WGS metagenome assembly CABDZR01 (sample SAMEA5534341, study PRJEB31848) | metagenome | biome: tundra; feature: field; material: soil | place: USA | collected 2013-05 | depth 0.45 m | reverse complement strand
GAGCCTGGATCCGGGCCTGCGCCGCGGCCAGCCGGGCTCCGGCAACCCGGAAGGGGGAGCACGACACGTAGTCGAGGCCAAGCCGCTCGCAGACGGCTATCGACTGAGCATCTCCACCGTGCTCCCCGCAGATGCCGACCTCGAGCGACGGTCTGGTTTTCCGACCCTCGGTCGTCGCCATCGCCATCAGTCTGCCCACCCCATCGGGATCGAGGTGTTCGAAGGGGTTAGTCGGCAGGATCCCCTCGCTGACGTAGCGGTTGAGGAACTTGCCCTCGGCGTCGTCCCGGGACATCCCATAGGTCATCTGGGTTAGGTCGTTGGTCCCGAAGGAGAAAAACTGAGCCTGCTCCGCCACCTGGCCGGCGGTGAGCGCCGCCCGGGGCACCTCGATCATGGTCCCGATCTTGATCTCCAGTCGCACGCCCTGCTCCTTGGCCACCTGCTTCAAGGTGGACTCGATGATGGCGCGCGAGCGCTTGAGCTCCTCCACATGCCCGACCAGGGGCACCATGATCTCGGGGACTCCCTTGATCCGGCGCCGCCGAAGCTCGGTGGCCGCCTCGGCAATCGCCCGCACCTGCATCTCAATGATCTCGGGAAAGAACAGCCCCAACCGGCAGCCTCTGAGCCCCAGCATCGGGTTCTGCTCCCGGAGCTGCTCGACCGCCGCCAGCAGCTGCTCCGCACGAACCAATTTCTTGGGCGACTTCTTGAGCGCTCGAAGTCGCGTCACCTGCTCCAGCAGCTCGTCATGGTTGGGCAGGAACTCATGGAGCGGCGGGTCGATCAGCCGGATGATCACCGGGAGACCGTGCATCGCCTCCAAGATGCCGAGGAAGTCCTCCCTCTGGTAGGGGAGCAACTCGGCCAGCGCCCGGCGGCGGGCCTCGGCGTCGCTGGCGAGGATCATCCTCTGCACGTGGGGCAGCCGGTCTTGCTGCATGAACATGTGCTCGGTGCGGCAGAGGCCGACCCCTTGAGCGCCAAAGGAGCGTGCCCTGATGGCGTCGGCAGGATTGTCGGCATTGGCCAGGACCTTGAGCCGGCGCACCTTGTCGGCCATCGCCAGCAGCTGCTGCAGGTCGCCTGAGACGACCGGCTCGATCGTCGCCGCGACACCTTCGATGACCCTTCCGTCGGACCCGTCGAGGGTGAAGACGTCACCCTCTTTGACGGTCACTCCACCCGCCTGGAAGCGGCGTCGGACGAGGTCGACGTTGATGTCCTCCGCCCCGGCGACGCACGGCTTGCCCATGCCTCGGGCGATGACTGCAGCGTGGGAGGTCCGTCCCCCTCGCGCGGTCAGCACTCCCTCAGCGGCGATCATGCCGTGGACGTCGTCAGGATTGGTTTCGATCCTGACCAGGATCACCTTCTCGCCCCGTTTGGCGGCCGCCTCAGCGCGGTCGGCGTCAAAGACGGCGGCCCCGGTGGCAGCACCGGGCGAGGCCGCGAGACCGGTCGCGAGGACTCTGACCTCGGCGTTGGGGTCAATGGCCCGGTGGAGCAGGTGGTCGACCTGCTCCGGCTCCACCCGCAGGAGCGCCTCCTCCTCGGTGAGGATCCCCTCGGCGAGCATGTCCACGGCGATCTTCACCGCAGCGGCGGCGGTGCGCTTGGCGCCCCTCGTCTGGAGCATGTACAGCTTGCCCCGCTCGATGGTGAACTCCATGTCCTGAACGTCGCGGTAGTGAGTCTCCAGCTTGGCCGCAATCTCAGCAAACTTCCGGTAAACCTTGGGCAGCGACTTGCGCAGGGTCTCGATCGATTGGGGGGTGCGAATTCCCGCCACCACGTCCTCGCCCTGGGCCTTGAGCAAGTACTCGCCGAAGAGCCGCTTCTCCCCGGTGGCGGGATCACGGGTGAAGGCGACCCCGGTGCCGGAGTCGTCACCCATGTTGCCGAAGACCATGGCCTGGACGTTCACCGCCGTGCCCAAGGTGTGGGAGATGTGGTTGAACTCCCGGTAGGCCACCGCCCGGCGCCCGTTCCACGACGAGAAAACGGCGGCGATGGCCAGCGTCAGCTGCTCCCAGGGGTCCTCTGGGAAGGGCGCTTTGGTGTGCGCCCGGTAGATCTCCCGGTACTTCTGCGCGAGCACGGTGAGAGCCTCGGCCGGAAGCTCGGCGTCGCTGCTGACTTTGGCGGCCCGCTTGGCCGCCTCCAGCTCCCGCTCGAAGAGCTCGCCGTCCACCCCCTTTACGATCCGGCCGAAGAGTTGGATGAAGCGGCGATAGGCGTCGAGGGCGAAGCGACGGTCGCCGGTCTTCTGGGCCAGCCCCTCCAGGGTCTGCTGGTTGAGGCCCAGGTTGAGGACGGTGTCCATCATCCCGGGCATGGACAGAGCCGAGCCCGACCGCACCGACACCAGCAGCGGCTCGGCTGGGTCGCCGAGCCCCTTCCCGGACTTGGCCTCCAGGTGCTTCAGGTGCTCTTTGACCTCGTCCAGGAGGCCGGGGGCGAACTTGTCGCCAGCCTTCATGTAGGCATTGCAGGCCTCGGTCGTAATCGTGAAGCCAGGCGGCACCGGCATCCCTGCCTTGGTCATCTCGGCGACGCCCGCTCCCTTGCCCCCGAGCAGCGCCCGCATTTCGGCACTCCCCTCTTCAAAGTCGTAGACGAACTTCGGCTGAGTCTTCCGTGCCGGGGCTGGACGGGTACGCACTACGGTCCCTGTCATCGATACCGCCTCCTTGGCTGACAATTCCCATCCAAGTTTACCTGCGCGGGCCCCCGATCCAGGGCTGGGACCGATCCCCACCGGCACCGGTGCTAGGATCGGTCGGTCGGCTGTCGACCGGCTTCGCGCCCCGCCGCGTCCGGAGCCACCAGGACCATCCCCGCCCCGCGACTGGGCCAGAGGACTTTCCGGACCGAATGGGAATGCATCAAACCGGGGGTAGGGGTGCAGGCCGCATGCTGCGCAGCCTGTCTCAGCCGATAGACCCATCCATGCGCACGCCCCGGTCCCGGGGCACCGTACGGCGGGTCATCAAGCTCTTCCGCCCCTACCGCTGGAAGGTGCTCGGGGTGCTGGGGATCCTGATGGTGGTCGCCGCCCTCGGGATCGTCAACCCCTACATGCTCAAGCTGGTCATCGACGACGCCATCCTGAAGCACAACCCAAAGCTGCTGGTGATCTTGTTCGGGATCATGGTGATCACCCCCATCCTCAGCACCGGCTTGGGGGTCTGGCAGACCTACCTCAACGCCGTCGTGGGGCAGCGGATGATGCAGGACCTGCGCGTCGCGCTTTACAGCCATCTCCAGAACCTGCCACTGCGCTTTTTCACCGCCACCAGGACCGGGGAGATCCAGTCCCGACTCGCCAATGACGTGGGCGGGGTGGACTCGGTGGTCACCAACACCGCGACGACCACCGTCGCCAACCTCACCCGGACCGCTGCGACCTTGGCCGGGATGGCCTTTCTCAGCTGGCAGCTGACCGTGCTGTCGGTCGCGGTGCTGCCAATCTTCATCCTGGTCACAGTTAGGGTCGGCGAGGTGCGTCGACGGGTGAGTGCCCAGACCCAAGCGACCCTGGCCGACCTCTCGGCACTCGCCGAGGAGACGCTCTCGGTGAGCGGGATCCTGCTCACCAAGGTCTACGGGCGCGAGGCGGCGGCGCGAGACCGATACGTGGTCGAGACCTCTCGCCTCACCAACCTGATGATCCGCCAGCAGATGGTGGGGCGCTGGTTCTTTGGGTTCATCCAGACGTTCTTCTCCATCCTCCCGGCCGGGGTCTACCTGATGGCGGGCGTGGTGCTGCACGCCGGTCTCAAGGGCGGGGTGTCGGTGGGTACTCTCGTCTCCTTCACCACCTTCCAGTCGGCGCTGTTCTTCCCGATCGGGCAGCTGCTCAACATCCAGGTGGAGCTCCAGGGTGCGCTGGCGCTCTTCGACAGGATCTTTCAGTACCTCGACCTCCCGATCGAGATCGCGGACCGGCCCGGGGCCATCACCATCCCCGCCGCTGCGATCAAGGGGCAGATCGGCTTCGAGAACGTGACCTTCAGCTACGAGCCGGGCATCACCCCAGCAGTCCAGGGAGTCACCTTCGGCGCCGATCCCGGCCAGCTAGTGGCGCTGGTGGGGCCGAGCGGAGCCGGCAAGAGCACCCTGACCTACCTCATGGCCCGTCTTTACGACGTCGACAAGGGGCGAATCACCCTGGACGGACACGATCTGCGTGACCTCACCCAAGCCACCTTGCGGGCGGCGATCGCGGTGGTGACCCAGGAGACCTTCATCTTCCACAGCACCATTAGGGAGAACCTCTTGGTGGGCAGGCCCAACGCGACCGAAGAGGAGCTGATCGCCGCCGGCAAGGCCGCGGCGATCCACGACCGGATCATGGAGCTACCCGGCGGCTACGACACCGTGGGAGGCGAGCGCGGTTATCGGCTCAGCGGTGGGGAGAAGCAACGCGTCGCCCTGGCCCGGGCGATCCTGAAGAATCCCCGGGTCCTAATCCTCGACGAGGCTACCAGCGCCCTCGACAGTCACAGCGAACGCGCCATCCAGGACGCCATCTCCCAGCTGATGGAGGGCCGAACCACGATCGCCATCGCCCACCGGCTCTCGACCATCCTGGCCGCCGACCTGATCGTGATGCTGGACCACGGCCACATCGTCGAACGAGGAACCCACACCCAGCTGATGGCCCAGGGCGGCGCCTACTCCCGCCTCTACCTGGAGCAGTTCGCGAGGCAACCGCTGGAGGCGGTGAGCTAGCGGCCTGCCCTGGGGAGAGCGAGATTGCTAGGGCTGTCTCACCCCGTGGCCAAGATCGTGGTCACCAGGGCCGCAAGGGCGAATATGAGGCCCAATACGCCGCTCATGACCCCCATCCATCGGCCTCAGGACTGGTTCGGTCGACCGTGCTGACCGTCCGCACAAGCGGGGATGAGTTGAGAGGTCAACGCCCCCTCCAAGATCAGCGGCAAACCGATCAGGCTCACCATTCCGAGCACGCCCAGGACCGTCGCCCACACCGCCACGGTCGCGGGTGCGGCCACCAGCCTTCGAGGTTACCGGACCGAGCAGGCCGACAGCCATCGGGCCGGCCGGAATCAGCGCCCTGCCGATGAACCAGACGGGAACCCACCAGTCCTGTTCAACACCTTGGCCCGGATGATCGCCAGGTATGCATCGGCCCAGACCACCATAGCGGCCGCCAGCAACCACCTTCTGGTCCGGATCCGGGATTGGAGGCGTACCAGGTCAGCTTGCATGGCGTGCGTCTCCGAGCATGCCACACTCCTTCTCGCCGGTACCTCTCAGCCCACGTCGAATTCGTTCGCCTCTGGGTCGCGCATCGCCACGATATAGTGATCCCGGGCCGTCGTCGGGATGACACCCACCCGGACTGCCCCGGCTTGCTCCCAGCGCGCCAACTCGGCATCGACGCGCTGCTTTCGCATTGAGAGTGCAACCTCGCGGCTGCCACTTACCTGGAGGTCCAGGTGCATTCGGTTCTTAACCCCTTTGCCCTCAGGCACCTGCTGGAACCAGATCCGCGGCCCGACGCCATCCGGGTCGATGATCGAGTCGTAGCCATCCGCCAGTTCAGCCTCGGGGACACCTCGGCTGCTCCCGTACTCAGTTCAGCTCTCGAACCCGCTGGGTGGTTCTTCGGGCAGATACCCCAGCGCCAGCGCCCAGAAGCGAGCCAGCCGGTCCGGATCCGCGCAGTCAATCGTGAGCTGAAATCGGTTGCCCAAGCTCTCTCCTCTTGATTATTCGGTGCAGCCCTGGATTTTCGGCGCTCTGACCGTCCGGGCTCGCGATCGCCTTCACCGTGCGACTAGCATTCCTCGCCATGAGCTCGCGCCTCTATAGCATTGTGGTCGACTCCAAGGACCCTGCCTCCCTGGCGCGTTTCTGGGTCCAGGTACTGAACTTCCAGATCGCCTACGAAGAGCCGACCGAGGTGGTGGTGGCTCGCGACGACGACACCTATCCCGCCCTGATCTTCGTCCCGGTGCCCGAGTCCAAGACGGTCAAGAATCGGCTCCACATCGATCTGGCTCCGGACGACCGCGACGGCGAGGTGGAGCGGTTGATCCAACTGGGAGCCCACCGGGTAGATATCGGTCAGGGCCCGGACGTGACCTGGGTGGTGCTCGCCGACCCCGAGGGGAACGAGTTTTGCGTCCTCAGCAGCCGGGAAGGGGGCGTCTAGCCCAGAGCCGCCGTTTACCGCCCGGCGCCCACCTTGTCAGCGCAGGCGCTCGCCAACTGCTCCAGGGGGACCCGCACCTGCTCCATCGTGTCTCGGTCACGGATGGTCGCCGAGTGGTCCTCCAAGCTGTCGAAGTCGATGGTGATCGCCAAGGGGGTCCCGATCTCGTCCTGGCGCCGGTAGCGACGTCCGATCGACTGAGTGTCGTCGTACTCGGTGGAGAACTGCTGACGGAGCTCCTTCTCCACCCGCCGGGCCAGGTCCATCAGCTCCGGCTTCTTGGAGAGCGGTAGCACTGCCACCTGGAAGGGGGCCATGTCGGCCTTGAGGTGCAGCACCACCCTGGTCTCGCCCCGAACCTCCTCCTCGGCATAGGCGTCCAGCAACAGTGCCAAAAAGGTGCGATCCACCCCCAAGGAGGGTTCCACCACGTAGGGCAGGTAGCGTTCGTTGGTGCTGGGATCGGTGTACTGGAGGTCCTTGCCGCTGACCTCCTGGTGGCGCCGCAGGTCGAAGTCGCCCCGGCGGGCGATGCCCTCCAACTCGCCCCAGCCCCAGGGGAAGCGGTACTCGATGTCGCTGGACGCCAGGGCGTAGTGGGCCTTTTCGTGCTCGCCATGGGGGCGCAGCCGGAGGTGTTCGCGCTTCAGCCCCAAGGCCTCGTGCCAGCTGAGCCGCTGCTCACACCAGTACTCGAACCACTGGGCGTCCTGGCCCGGCTGGCAGAACCACTCCAGCTCCATCATCTCCAGTTCCCGAAGCCGGAAGATGAAGTTTCCAGTCGAGATCTCATTGCGAAAGCTGCGGCCGATCTGGGCGATGCCGAAGGGAATCCGCTGCCGCGAGCTGTTGACCACGTTCTTGAAGTTGACGAAGATCCCCTGCGCGGTCTCGGGCCGGAGGTAGACCACTGCGCTCTCGTCGTCGACCGGGCCGATGAAGGTCTTGAACATGAGGTTGAACTGACGCGGCTGGCTGAGCGGACCCCCGCAGTTGGGACAGGTGGTCCCCTCCAACTGGTCCGCGCGCCAGCGTTGATGGCACTCGCCGAGGCAGTCAACCAGCGGATCACTGAAGTTGGTGAGATGGCCCGACGCCTCCCACACCGTGGGATTCATCAGGATCGCCGTCTCCAGTCCCTCCACGTCGTCCCTGAGGTCGACGATCTCTCGCCACCAGGCGTCGCGGATGCGCCGGCGCAGCCGCACCCCCAAGGGTCCGAAGTCGTACACCGCGTTGATGCCGCCGTAGATCTCACTGCTCTGGAAAACAAAGCCTCGACGCTTGCACAGCGAGACCAGCGTCTCCAGCGGATTGGCGGCGGATTCCGTCATTTCAACCTCCAGCGGTCCCGGCAGGGCGCGCCGAAGGGACCTGGGCTCAACCAGTGGGCGTCATTCTACTGGCGGCGAAGGTCTGCCCTCCCCCACCTCGAGCTCTCCGGAAGCCGTCACCAGCACTGCCCGGCCCGGACCCCGCACCGACCACGCCTGGCCATCCCAACAGATCCCGGTCGACTCATCGATGGCGATCACCTCACGCTCTCGCCCCAGCCGTGACGCCATCTCGGTCCACCTCCTGCCAGCGCCACTCCAGTGAGGCACCACCACCGCCGGGAACAAACCCAACCCCGGTCGCAGGGCGAAGTCCTGCCCGGGCAGGAGGCAGTCTTCTCCCAGCACCATGGCGCCGGCGCTCGAGCCCGCCACCGGGACGCCGCCGTGGTAGGCCGAGCGCAACACCTCAGCCGCCGGGGTATCGACGAGGACTGCCTGGGCGGCGCCGGGATCGCCACCGCACAGGTAGATCGCCGCCGCCCTGCCCAACTGTTCCAGGAGCCGAGGGTCCGCCGCGTCCTCTCGGGTCTGGATGAGGCAGCCCTCGACCGTGCCTCCCAACTCCTTGAAGTAGGCGGCCGCCCAGCTCACCTGGGTGTCGGGAATGTCCTGGGCCGCGGAGGTGACGACCGTGACCTCGGGGCGGGCCGCCCGAGCCAGCCACCACGAGTCCGGCACTTCTGCGCCGGGGCGCCACTCGTTGCCCCCCAACAGCATCAGCGTCCTCGGGCCGGTCGAATCGTCCATCTGAAACCTCCCGCATCAGGCGACCGCCTCCCCTGCCCACCACGTTATTTTCAGCGCTGGCGCTGGGCCTCGCGGAGTTTTCCGAAGCCCACTGCTAGCATCGAGTAGTGCTCCGGCTCCGCGACACCCTGACCCGACAGGTCCGAGAGGTGGAACCACGGCAGCCACCGCATCTGCGCATGTACAGCTGCGGCCCAACGGTCTATCGCTCGGTCCACATCGGCAACTTGCGCACCTACCTGCTGGCCGACTGGATCAAGCGAATCGCCCGCAGCCAAGGCTGGCAGGTCTTCCACGTCAAGAACATCACCGACGTGGGCCACATGCGACAGGAGATGGCCGAGCGGGGCGGCGACAAGGTGATCGCCGCCGCCCTGGCGGCAGGACGAACCCCACGGGAGATCGCAGCCGAGTTCGAGGAGGAGTTCCACCTCGCCGAGTCGCTGCTCGGGATTGAGCCGGCCGACGTCTTCCCCAGGGCCACCGACCACGTCCCCCAGATGATCGCGCTGATTGAGCGCCTGCTGGAGCGAGGACTGGCCTACGAGGTGGACGGAACGGTGTACTTCGACACGGCGGCGCAGCCGTCGTACGGATCGTTGTCAGGCAACTCCTTAGAGCAACTCCAGCGAGCCGCCGGGGCCGAGCCGGACCCCGCCAAGCGCCACCCCGCCGACTTCACCCTCTGGAGGCAGGCCGAGCCCGGCCGCCAGCTGATGGTTTGGGACAGCCCCTTCGGTCGAGGCTACCCCGGCTGGCACATCGAGTGCTCGGCGATGTCGATGGCCTATCTCGGCGAGGAGCTCGACCTGCACACCGGCGGGGTGGACAACATCTTTCCCCACCACGAGGATGAGCTCGCCCAGAGCGAGGGCGCGACCGGTAAGCCGTTCGTCCGTCACTGGGTCCACGGGCAGCACTTGCTCGCTGACGGGGTGAAGATGGCCAAGTCCCAGGGCAACGTCTACACCCTTCAGGACCTGGTGGAGCGCGGCTTCGATCCCCTCGCCTTTCGGTACCTCTGCGCGACTGTGCGCTACGGAACCCGTCTCAATTTCACCCTGGCCTCACTGGCGGCCGCCCAACGCGGTCTTCAGCGCCTGCGCCAGCTGGCGGCGCACGGGGGCGGAGCCGCCGACGGGGCGCGGGTGGAGCGGCTCCAAGAGGAGGTCCAGAAGGCACTGGAAGACAATCTCGACCTGCCCCGGGCGCTGGCCCTGGTCTGGGAGTTCGCCCGCGCCAAAGACCTGTCCGGGGCGACGCGGCGCGCCGGGCTCGTCGGCGCCGACCACTGGCTCGGCCTGGGTCTTGATCACCCGTCCCTCGGCGCGCCTCACCCCGGGGAATGGCGGGAGCTGGCCAACGCCCGCGAAGAGGAGCGCCGCCAGCGCGACTATCCCGAGGCTGACGCCGCCCGGGCCTCCCTCATCGGGCTGGGCGTGGTGCCAGAGGATGGGTCGGCCGGTACCACTTATCGAGCCGCCTCGGCCCTGGATCGCCGTCATGGGCTGATCTCCTCCCCCTTGGCGATCCCCGACCAGCGTGGCGAACCCGATCTCGTTGAAGTCTCGGTGAGCATCGTCAGCAGCGGCTACCCCGACGATCTGGTGCGATGTGTGCGCAGCCTCCAGCGCCATCGGAGCCGGCACTCCGTGGAGATCCTCGCCGTCGACAACGACGCCCCCGAGGTGGGGGTGATCCTCAACGAGTTGGCCCGGGAGGACCCCTCGATTCGGCCGTTTCATGCGGACCACCAGCTGGGCGAGGCGGCCGCTCGTAACGTCACGCTCCGGGCCGCCCGGGGGTCGGTGGTGCTGATCCTCGACACCGGGGTGGAGGCGACCGGTGACTGCTTCACTCCACTACTGGCGGCTCTTCGCGACCCCCTGGCTGGCGCGGTCGGCCGGTGGGGCGCAGTCAGTCGCGACATGCGCGAGTTCGATGACTCAGAGAGCGTTGAGGTGGACGCGATCGACGGATACTGCCTGGCCTTCGCCCGCCGGCGGCTGCAGGAGGTGGGGCTGCTGGATGAGCGCTTCCGTTTCTACCGGATGCTGGATTTCCACTACTCGCTCACCCTGCGCTCGTTCGGCCTGAGCCAGCGCCGGATCCCCGAGCTGCCGGTCGTGATGCACCGTCACCGAGGTTGGGAGGACACCGACCCAGACGAACGGGAGCGGCTGAGCCGGCTCAACTTTCGCCGTTTCTTCGAGCACTGGCACCACCGGCCCGACCTCTTGCTGGCCATGGACCCTTCTGCCTCCACCCACAGCTGAGCGAACCATCGGCTCAAGCCTTGGGGGAGGCCACCTCACGAAACTCGGCCAGGATGCGAGCCGCCTTCAGGGGCCGGTCGAGATGGTGCTCCAAGTGGGCCAGGAGGATTGACTCCACCTCATCTCGCAGGGGCTCCGACCAACGCAGCCGGCGCAGCAACGACAGGTCGCCCGCTGCCATGGTCCGGAGGATCCGCAGTGAGGGAGCCGAACAGGGCAGGACTCCCAGCTGGGCATTCCAACAGCCCCCCTGGACCATTCCCCCCAGCGCGGGGAGGAAGCCCCCGTCGCGGTCCTGCAGCTCCTCACCGCAAATAGCGCAGCGGTGGAGCTCGGGCAGGTAGCCGCCAATCGCGGCGATCTGGAAGGAGCTGAGTGCCAGCTCCAGCCGGGCATCGCAGCTGGGATCGGCCATTCGCTCCCTAGCCGTTGCCACCAGCCGGTAGAGCTCCGGCTCGGGATGGCCTTCCTCCAAGGTGGCGTCGACTAACTCCGCCAAGACCGCTCCACAAGCGGTGCGGACGATGTCCGCTCCCGGCCAGGGCAACCCCACGGCCCTCGCCTGGGCCACTACCGCCATGCCTCGTCCAGGGACCAAAAGGAGCTCGGAGCGGGTGAGCAGGTCCAGTCCCGCCGCATTGCGCGCCTTCGCCCGCCGCGCGCCCCTGGCCAGGACGCTGACCTTGCCCTGATCGCGGGTGAAGATCACCAGGATGCGGTCAGCCTCGGCGAAGGCCCGCCGCCGGAGGACTATCCCCTCGTCGCTGACGAGCTCGGGCACGCCCTAGGAGGACTCGGGCGGATGCGCCTGAGTCCCGCCGTGGGTGGCTCCCTGGCCGGCGACAGAACCATCGGTCTCGACCACGAAGGGCCGGTCGGAGCTCAGCCGGACCGTCCGAATCGCGCGCCGGTCGATCGCCTCGACCGTGATCGTGACCCCATCCCCGGCGTCGACGGTGTCGCCCACCGAGGGAATGCGTCCCAGATGGGAGTAGACGAGTCCGCCCACCGAGTCGAAATCCTCTCCCTCCAAGCGCAGATGCAACAGATCATTGACATCGTCGAGGCTGACTGAGGCGCTGACCAGGGCCTCGTTGGGGCCCACCAGTTGGACCTCCTCCTCCTCGGCCAGGTCGTACTCGTCCCGGATCGGCCCGACAATCTCCTCCAGCAGGTCCTCGATGGTGACCAACCCGGCGGTGCCCCCGTACTCGTCGACGACCACCGCCAGGTGGGTCTTGGCGAGCTGCATCTCCTGGAGCAGCTCGCCCAAGCGCTTGGCCTCCGGAACGAACGTCGGCGGCCGGGCGAGACTCCCGACCCTAGGTTCCTCGGCGCGGTCCTGCCGGCTGCTCCCCAGCAGGTCCTTGGCGTAGATGACGCCGGTGATGTTGTCCACCGTCTCCTCGTAGACCGGGATGCGGCTGTGGCCGTGCTCCCGGATCTCCGCAATCGCCTCATCCAGGGTGGAGTCGGAGGGTAGGGCGACCATCTGGACCCGAGGCACCATCACCTCGCGGACTGGCTTGTCAGTCATCTCCAACACTCCGTGGATCATCTCCCGCTCCTCCTCCTCAACGATCCCCTCCTGCTCGCTGGCTGAGACCAGCTCCTTCAGCTCCTCCTCAGTCAGGAACGCGTTACGCCGTCCGCCCTCGCCGGGCAGTAGCCGGAAGAAGACGGCTGAGATCGCGGTGAGCACTACCACCACCGGGGCGAGAAGTTTGGTCGCCAGCGCCACCGGACGGGCCACCCGGCGGGCCATCGCCTCGTTGTGCTGGAGGGCGTAGGTCTTGGGTCCGAGCTCGCAAAAGAGGAGCACCAGGATGGCCAGGGCCACCGCCGCCCAGATGGCCGCGCCATTTCCGAGGTGCTGGGCCGCCAGCAAAGTGGCGGCCGATGAAGCCAGCATCAAAGCGAGGGTGTTGGTGACCAGGATCGTCCCCAAATACCCGCCCGGGTTCCGGTGGAGACGTTCGACCAGCGCCGCCTTCTGATCGCCCTCCCGTCGCCGGGTCCTCAGCCAGATGCGGCTTACCGACGTCAGCGAAGTCTCGGCAGTGGCCGAGAGCCCGGCCAGGACCAGAGCCACCACCAAGACGGCGCCCAACCACCCACTCATCGGGACTTTGGGTGGGACGCCAGCAGCACTCTTGCTCGGCTCATCGGTGCTCGGCTGGGGACTTGCCAGCGGGGGGCGCTCCCACCCTCCCCCGGGGAGCGGATCAGCGGCGGATTTGGTATGTCGGCGGGTGAGCCAGCGCTCATCTTCCGACCGAGTCTAGCAGGCGGTTCCAATCACCGAAACAGCGCCGAGACGCTGCGACCCTCGTGGACCCGAACAATGGCCTCGGCGATGAGCGGCGCCACCGAGACCTGGGTCACCTTGGGGCTGTCGGCTATCTCCTTGACCAGCGGGATGCTGTCGGTGACCACGAGCTCATCGACCGGGGCCTCTTCCAACTTGGCCAGGGCGCCGTTGCTGAACACGCCGTGGGTGGCCAGGACATCAACTGAGATTGCTCCCTTCGTGATGAGGGCGTGGGCCGCGCCGGCCAGGGTGGAGGCGGTGGAGATCAGGTCGTCCACCAGCACGCACCGGCTCCCCTCGACCTCACCGATGACGTTCAGAATCTCGACGTCATCGTCCCTGGGTCGCCGCTTGTCGATGATCGCTAGAGGCGAGTCCAGCCGGCGCGCGATCGCCCTGGCGCGAGCGGTCCCACCCACGTCCGGTGACACCACCACCAAGGGCTGGCGGCCATGACGGGCGCGCACGTGGGCTGCCAGGATCTTGTTGGCGGTGAGCGCGTCGACGGGGATGTCGAAGAAACCCTGAATGGCCTCGGCGTGGAGGTCGAGGACGATCATCCGCTCGGCCCCCGCGACCTGGAGGAAGTTGGCCATGAGCTTGGCCGAAATCGGGTCCCTCGCCTGGGTCTTCTTCTCCTTGCGGGCGTAGCCGTAGTAGGGCAGCACCGCGTTGATGCGGGCGGCGCTGGCCCGGCGCAGGGCGTCCAGGATGACGAACAACTCCATGTAGTTGTCGTTGACCGGCGGACAGGTCGGCTGGATCAGGAAGACGTCGTGGCCGCGCACGGACTCTCCGATCTTCACGTCGAACTCGCCGTCCGCGAACCTGGTGATCTCCATCGGCGCCAGTGGCACCCCGACCTCCTCGGAGATCCGCCGGCCCAGCTCGGGATTGGCGGTGCCGCAGAGCAACATCAGCGGCCCTTCCGACCCGTTCACGAGGCGTCCTCGGTGGCGTTGGTAGCCTTCGCCCGGCGCCGGGCGACCCATCCCAGAATGTTGCGTTGGCGGGCCCTAGCCACCGCCAGGGAACCCTGGGGCACGTCGTTGGTAATTATCGAGCCGGCCCCGGTGTAGGCTCCCTCGCCAACCTCGACCGGGGCCACCAAGATTGTCCCGCTGCCCAGCCTGGCGCCGTCCGCGATCACCGTACGATGCTTCATCTGCCCATCCCAGTTGGCCGTGATGCTGCCGGCACCGTAGTTGACGTCGCGGCCCACCTCCGCGTCCCCCACGTAGCTGAGATGAGGGATCTGGCTACCCTCGCCCACCCGACTGCGGACCACCTCGGTGAAGGTGCCCAGGTGGGTCTTCGGACCCATCTCGGAATCGGGGCGCACGCGGTTGAACGGTCCGACATCCACTCCGTCGGCCAGCTTACAGCCGCTGAGGTGGGATCGGCCGATCCGGCAGCCGTTGCCAATCTCAACGTCTTCCAGTTCTGCGAACGGCCCGATCACGCAATCGGAGCCAATCCGGCTCTTGCCGCGGATCACGGTCCCCGGGGCGATCACGGTGTCCGCCCCCACCTCCACGTCGCAGTCGACCCAGGTGGCCGACGGATCAGTCACGGTGACTCCCGCCAGCATCAGGCGTCTCAGCGTTCGACGTCGCAGGGCCGCCTCGGCCTGCGCCAGCTGAACCCGATCATTCACCTGGATCGCCTCGTCGGGATCCGTAGCCTCGACCGTGACTGCGCCCCCCGCCACCATCTGGGGCAGCCAGCTGAGGTAGAGCTCCCCCTGGGTGTTGTCCGAGGTGAGCTTGGCCAGCGCCTCCCACAGCTGCGGCAACGAAAACGCGTATGCGCCGAGGTTGACCTCCGCGGGCGCACCATCCCAGGGCTCGTCGGCATCCTCGACGATCTTGGTAAGTCGCCCATCCCCGGAGCGAACGATCCGGCCATAGCCTCGGGCCTCCGTCACGGCGGCGGTCAACACTGCGGCCCCCGCTTCAGAGGCGTCGAGTGCTTCGATCAACCGGGTGAGCGAGGCCGCGCTCAGCAGGGGCATGTCCCCCGGGAGCACCAGTACCACCACCTCCCCGGCCAGCGCGGCGCGGGCCTCGGCCACCGCCGCGGCGGTGCCCTTGGGTTCGGCCTGCACCACCAGCTCAGCCCGCGCCTGCAGCCTCGCGCGGACGGAGCCGTCAAGCTCCGACACCACCAAGATCGGCCGGCCCGAGGTTGCGGCCTCAGCGGCCCGCAGAGAATGCTCCAGCAGGGAAAGACCGCCGACGGGGTGCAAGACCTTGGGCATGCGGGAGCGCATCCTCTTCCCGCTACCGGCCGCCAGAACCACCGCCCGCGCAGCCGAGCGTTCGCTCAATTTCCACCCCGCTGCCAGCCTGGTCCGTGAACTCGCCAGCGGCTTCCGAGTATAGCAACGGGCGGTTTTGGTCCAGCCGCATGGCGCGGGATCACCGTTATGCTGCCGGTCGTGGCTCCCAGTTCAGGGGATTCTGACTCCCAGCTCCTCATCTGCTCGCGTCCCGCGCCGGGCGTCATCCAGATCGCCCTCAACCAACCTCGGCGCCGCAACGCGTTAACCGAGCAGGTGGCGCAGGTGCTCCGCCAGGAGTTGGCGAGGGTAGCGGCCGACCCCTCAGCCAGGGCGCTGGTCCTGACCGGGGCCGGGTCGGCGTTCTGCGCCGGGGCCGACCTGGGGTCGCTGGGCGCAGAAGCCGCCACGCCAGCCGCCAAGCGCAAGGTCCTCGCCGATTACTACCGCGCCTTCCTGGACCTCCGCGACCTCTCGATCCCGACCGTCGCGGCAGTCAACGGCCCGGCGATCGGGGCGGGTCTCAACCTGGCCCTCTGCTGCGACCTCCGGGTGGTCGGTGACGACGCCCGGCTGGCGGCCCCCTTCGTCAAACTGGGCATTCACCCCGGCGGCGGCGCCACCTGGATGCTGACCCGAGTGATCGGGCCCGCCGCGGCCCGCGAGCTGCTGCTGCTGGGGCAGCCGATCGGCGCGGAGCGGGCCGTCCAACTGGGGCTCGCCAATCGGATGGTCCCGGCGGCTCAGCTGCAGGCGGCGGCGCTGGAGTGGGCGACCGCTCTGGCTGCCCTACCCAGTCCCGTGCTGAGGAACCTCAAGCACACTCTGGCAATGGCCGAGGCCGGGGCCAGCCTGGACGCCGTCCTCGCCTTCGAGACCGAGGCCCAGGCGTCCTCGCTAGCTAGCGCGGACGCCCGCGAGGGCTGGGCCGCGCTCCGGGAGCACCGGCCGCCCCAGTTCCACGACCGGTAGCTGGCTTCGGAGTAGCGCGTCCGGCCCTCCCGGCCCGCAGAGATGAGGATGGGCACCACGATTCGAGGACGCAAACCTCGCACCGAGGACGGCGGGCCACGCACACCTGCCGTCCGTGGAGGATGAGCCGGAGGCTGAGCCCGGTCCACTCGTGGGAGGGCACCATCCGGCAGATCTCGGTCTCGATCTTGACCGGGTCCTGGACCCGAACCAGACCCAAGCGGTTGCTGACACGAATGACATGGGTGTCCACCGGGAATCCCGGCTGGTCGAAGGCGACTCCCAAGATCACATTGGCGGTCTTGCGGCCGACCCCGGGAAGGCTGGTCAGCCCCTCCATGGTGTCCGGCACCTCGCCCGCGAATTTCTCGCAGAGGACCCTACCCATGCCGATCAAGGACCGCGCCTTCGCCCGAAAGAATCCGGCCGCGTGGATCAACTCCTCCAGCTCCCCCGGGTCGGCTCCGGCGTAGTCCGCGGCGGTCGGGAACCGGGCGAAGAGGGCGGGGGTCACCCGGTTGACCCGCTCGTCGGTGGTCTGGGCGGAGAGGATGGTGGCGACCAGCAGTTCCAGCGGATTGGCGTGGTCCAGGGCGCAAGCCGCCGGATAGTTCTGGGCCAGCATCGCCGCCGTCGCCAGGGCGCGCTGCCGAGGGGTCCGGGGCAGATCGGAGCCAGCGGGCGCCACCTCCGCACGGTTCACCGGGACTGCCTCAGTGGCCCCGGGGCGGCTATCCTGAATCCATGCTGGCGGCCCGATTGCCCGGAACGGCTGCGCGACTTCGGAGTCGCGGTGCCGGGGCCATGGCCGCCACCTTGGTGCTGGGCTTCCTTTTGGCCGGGTGCAGCTTCTTCGGCGAGGGCGGTACCCCAGGCAGCGCCCACATTCAATTCCAGCACGGCGACCAGGTCAATCAAGCCAACGCCAATCTCAAGATCAAGGCCATCCCCACCTCTCCCAAGAATCCCGAATACCGGGTGATCATTTACCACAACGTCAACACCGTGGGCGCGTTCGTCCCGGAGGAGATGACCGTACCGGTGGGAGCCACCGTGGAGTGGATCTGGACCGACCAGTACGACCAGCACAACGTCTGGTGGATCGACCAGGAGTTGATCAACTCACCCACCAAGGGGTCGGGCTACCGCTGGGCGGTTCAATTCCTGACCCCGGGCACCTACGACTATTACTGCACCCTCCACCCCGGCATGCAGGGCACGGTGATTGTCAAAGGTTAGGCGACTGCGCCTGAAGTCGATCCTTGGGGCGGTCCCGGCAGTGGCGCTGGCCGGAGTCCTGCTCTCCGCCTGCATCGGCCCGGCTCCGCCAGCGCGGGATGCGCTCAACCAGTGGCTGACCGACGTCCGGGCCCACTCGGTGGCCTACGCCTACACCCTGCTCAGCCGGAACGCCGCCGCGCGCACCGAGTATGACGCCTTCTTCGCGGGAGTGAACGAGAGCCACGCCACCTTCAAGGTCAGGTCCTTGAAGGTGATCTCTGCCAACGACGTGGAGGCGGTGGTGAAGGTCACGTCCCCAGGGGCCGCGCACCCCAGCTCGGTCAAGGTACAGGTCGTCGAGGAGGGGAACGCTGGCGACTGGCTGATCGGAGCCCCCTTCTCGACCCAGGGTGCCCGGGCGATCCTCGACTTCCAGTAGCCGCGATTGGCGCCAGTCAGACGGAGGTCGGTGGCTCGCTCCTGGCCGGGACCCGGCGCACCGCGCGGGCGCGCGGCGGCCGGTCGCTGCCCTTCTCCAGAAACGGCAGCAGGTGGTCGGAGACGCCCGCGCGCCGCAACTTCTCCCAGCCGTCCTCAACCGAAAGCTCAGTCGTCACGACGACTTCCTCGCCAATCAGCCGGACTTGCCACTCAAGTGCCTCCAGCCGCCTCAGCACGTCGGAGATCAGGATCAACCTCGGCTTGAGCTCGTTCGCTACCGCCGCCAGCCGGACCGAAACCGGCAGCCGGTCGATCGTGGGCCGGTCCGGGAATGCGAAGCTGCGCACCTCGAAGTAGGTCACCAGCGAGAGCGGGATCGGCTCCTTCGTGACCGCGGCGAACTCCAAGGCAGGCTGCCGGAGCGGACGTAGGACCAGCCTCACGGTCCCGACTCCCAGGGCACGATGATGCCGACCCCGGCGGGGCCGCTCAGGGCCGGACCCCCCGAGGATGGTGGGGTGAAGTTCTGTTGCTGGTTGATCAGCACCTTGTTGGTGATCAGGTAGGGGGCCCGGCTGTGCTCCCGGATGTAGCCCATCAGCGCCATCATCAGGCTGACCGTGATCCCGACCGTGATCAGCGCTACCGCCTGGCCCCGCCCGGCATCGCCCCAGTGCATCTCACCGTTGCTGACGTGCTTCAGGTAGATGGTCACCGCCACGATCGCCACCCCGGTGAAGGTCACCAGCGCGACCAGCTTGAACGGGATCATCTCCCCCCACGGGATCAGGAGGCCGCCCTGCCAGATTGGCACGTTGGCGTTGGCGGCAACGACATCCTCATAACTCCAGGCGAGCGAGTTCGGCGTCGCTATCAGTAGCCACGAGGCGAAGGAGAGCGCGGTGCAGACGGCCAGGGCCGGCGATCGAAAGCCGCTGGCCTTGACCCGACGCCATAGGTAAAAGATCCCGACCGTGAAGATCGCGCCCAGTAAGAACACCTGGAACAGGAAGGCGACGCTGAGACCCCCCATCATCATGCTGTACCAGGCAGCGTAGGAGTGGAGCTGGATCTCCTTGGCGTACTCCCACCCGATCAGCGGCTGGGCCAGGGTGAACCCGATGGCATAGACCAGGCCGTAGTGGCCGATCCAGTCGCCGTAGGCGCGTCCTTCGGGCTTTTTGGCCAGCAAGATGCGGATGCCGCCGACCAGGGCGATGATCGCGCCGGCGAAGGCGATGTTGCCCACGAACCGGTGGATCTCCAGCGGGATCAGGGTGGGGTTGAGGATATTCAGCGCCAGGCTGTTGGAAGGCCGCGGGGTGAGCATGTAGGAGGCGACCACGTTGATCGCCAGCAGCTGGATCGACGCGTTGATGAAGAGCAGCAGCTCCAGTCCCACCCGCAGTGCCCGGAACCGCTTCAGGCGATCCCACTGCGTGTAGACGGTGTAGAGACAGGCGATCTCACCAACGAAGGCGAACGCCTCGATCACGAAGGGCCAGAACAGGATCCGCAGCAAGCTGATGAAGAACTGGCTCCAGAGTCCCAGGAAGAGGATCAGAACCGCGAAGATCGCGAGCGCCGAGCCGAAGGCGAAAGTGGCCCCCAGGGCCGTCACCAGCCCCTTGGAGAAGCGGGTCTGGCGTTCGTCATTGCGCTTCCAGCCCAGGAAGTCGGTGACCGCCAGGATGATGTAGCCGCCCTGCTGGAAAGCCGCGAACTGGATGTGGGTGAGCATCAGCACTGCCACCAGGGCGGTGGCGACCCCGGTCGAGATCGGAACCGGGACCAGGTGTGGGGCTGAGGCCGCGATGAGGACGGGGACGCTCACAGGTTGAAGAGCCGGTTCACAGCAAGGAGTGCCTCGAAGATGAGGAAGAGGACGGCAAAGAGAGCTGGCACCATCACCTCAGGCCGGCGCCAGGGTTCGCGTTCCGGGGAGCGGTCCAGGAACGGTACCAGTATCAGCAGGGTCGTCCCGATCCCGGGCAGCACGAAGACCCCGACCGGAATCATCCAGGCCTGGGGGAACTGGATCAGGAGCTGATCGAGTGGCAGGAAGAACCACTCCGGGGTGGGCACGTAGTTGAGCGCGGCTGGGTTGGCGGCCCGCTCCAAGGGCGCCCCCACCACCACCGCCATGATGAATACCAGGAGCACCAAAGCGAAGCTGACCAGGGCGTCCTTGAAGACCTGGGAGGGGAAGAAATCGCCGATGTCAACCGGCACCGCGTAGCCCGGGTCGCTGGGTATTGCCGGGTAGGGGTACTCGGCGTCGGCCATCCGCTCAGCCCTCGCCTCCTCGGTCTCGGACTCAACCCCTTCGTAGTTCACCCAGGAGCCGTGCTCTCCATGCCGCCGGAGCAGGATCAGGTGGAGCCCGACGAGCGGCACCAGGAGGGCGGGCAGCAGCCAGATGTGGATGGCGAAGAACCGGGTGAGGGTCTCTGGGCCCATCTGCGGGCCGCCGCGCAGGATGTCCTGCAGCCAGTTGCCCAGCAGCGGGACGTAGTCGACAACGTGGGTCACCACCTGGGCCGTCCAGTAGGCAGCCTGGTCCCAGGGCAGCATCGCCCCCGTGATGCCCAAGCCCAGCACCAAGAGGAACAGGATCACCCCCACGATCCAGTTGAGCTCCCTCGGCTTCTTGTAGGAGCCGCTGACGAACGTCCGGATCATGTGCAGGCCGATGATGACCAGCAGTACGTAGGCACCCCAGAGGTGCATGCCCCTCACGATTGCCGCGAATTCGTCGTAGTGCTCGATGTAGTTGAGGCTCTCCCAAGCCTCCGTGGTCGAGGGAACATAGGTCCAGAGCAGGAACATGCCGGTGACGATCTGGAGCACGATGATGATCAAGGTGGCGCTGCCCAGCGAGTAGGCCCAGGCACCTCGCCGGGGGACCGCCTCGTAGAGCAGCTGGTGGGTCAAGTCGGAGATGCCCATCCGCTCGTCGACCCAGCGGTAGGTCGCCGCCAATGGCCGGGCGACGGGACGCGTCAGCTTGGTGACGAGGTCGCTGCGTGGCGGCTGGCTGGACACTCGGGCTAGGCTCCCGTTCCCGTCAGCACATTGCGCACGTAGAGGGTGGTGCCCACCAGCTTGTGTTCATAGCGGAACAGCGGCCAGGGCGGAGGGCCCCCGATGTTGACCCCTTCAATGCTGTAAAGGCCACCGTGGCAGGGACAGAGGAACTGCTGAAGGTTGAGGTCCCAGTGCACGTCGCACTGCATATGGCTGCACACGTTGGAGAGGGTGATCATCTGCACCTTGCCGTTCAGGTTGAGCTTGACCACGTACACCGTGCGCGGCACCGGCGGCACCGGCCAACCCTCGTCCGTCGGTAGGTTCACCACGTAGGCAGTGGGCGCCCCCACGGCGACCCTGCTGATGTCGGCCACCAGCACCCAGGGCGTCTTGCGCTTGGCGAAGACTGGACTCAGCACCGATCCCACGATCGGCGCCGCGATCAACAACGCGGTGCCGGCTCCGACCGCGTTGATGGTCATGATCATGAACCGGCGCCGCGACACCCGCTGTTTGGCCAGATCTCGGCCGTTATCAGCCACCGGCGAGGACCACAATCCCGACCAAGAGCGCCAGACAGACGCCCAAGAGAAGCGCAAAGGTGAAGACACTGGACGCCACCGCCAGCCAGACGACCCCCGCCCCCTCCTCGATGGCCAGCCGGCGGGTATGGCGCATCACCGCCACGAATCCAGCCAACATGATGCAGAAGAACGAGGTGATGATCAGCCCCAGGTACCAGGCAGATTCGAAGTCCTGATAGTTCAAGGCTGATATCCGCGGGGAACCGTGAAGTTCTCGGCCGACTGGTGCAGGGTGAGTAGACAGCTGTCCGACCCCGTGGTGGCGTCGATGCCGCACGGCAGCTTGGCGTTCTCCTTGATCACTCCCATGTACATCGAGAGAACTACGGCGCACACCCCCACCACTCCGATCAGCCGCCCGGCAATGGGGCTGATCTGGGCTGAGGCGCCACCGCGATGGAGGGCCCGCAGGTAGCCGATCAGATTTACAGTCGTGGCGAGGAACGCGATCAGCAGGGCCACGTAGCGCAGCATCACCACGTTGGGGGGGATCACCGCGGCGGGCATGGCGGTAACGGCCATGCCCAGCAGGGCGACCACGGTCAGAGGTCCGCCGCTGCCGCCTTCTCCGGCCGACTGGTTGTGGCGCCAGAAGACCAGGTTGGCACCCACCACTAAGACGGCCAGTAGCGCGACCTGGCCGATGAAGAGGGCACCCGAGTTGAAGACGAACAGGTTGTCGAAGGCCGGCATCGAGCTGCTCTTCACCGTCTCCGACAGCAGAAAGCCGGTGATCGGCTGGGCGAGCAGGAAGATCGAGCCGATCGCGAAGTTGATCCGGGCCGCCCAACGCTGATAGGTGATCTCGGCCGCGGACTTCGCCCTCCGCCCGCGCCAGATGGCGATCCCCGCCAGCAGCAGCGGCGCCCAGGAGAGGTTGGCGCCAGCGTAGTGGAGGAGCAACCAGGGGTAGCTGGGCGAAAAGGCCGCGCCGACGGCACTCACGGCGGTGCCGGGGGTCAGCACGTAGCTGTCCAGCTCCACGATCGTGAAGAGGAAGGTGTACTGGACGGCGGCGAAAGCGAAGCCGACCGCCAAGTGGAGCCGGGGCGACAAGCGGTCCCAGCAGTAGACATAGAGCAGCAGCAGGGGGATGCCGAGGAAGAAGCTGGAGAAGGCGATGGTGAGCGGGAGCAGCAACTCATTGAGCACGGTCCCGGTCAGCCGCCCGTAGAGACCCGCCAGAAGGACCACCGCGAACACGGCCCAGGTTGCCCCCAGGCTATAGAGGTAGACGATCGCGTGGGAGAGGCTCCGGGCGTACCGCAGACACATCGGATCCCCCCCCCGCCGGCGCCCCGCCAGCTCCATGAACGGGGCCAGGGCGGTCGCGGCCAGGATGAAGCCGACCAGCGCGATGTGGATCAGGAAGGTTGCCCCGATCGCTAGTTGCGCCCCCAGGGTGCCGAAGGGCAGGCTCGGGATGGGGGTGGCCAGCGAGGTCATCAGCAATTCGCCCCAATGCTGACGGGAGCACCCACCTCAAGGCAACTCCCAAGTCGGAGGATTCCCGGTCCTGAAGTGCGGCGACCTCGATAATCGGGTCGTGGTGGAACCGCTGGTCTTGGTGCACGGGGACGATCCCTACCTGGTCACAACCGCCGCGCTCCAGCTCCGAGGTCAGCTCACCACCGACTTGGTCGCCGACCTGGGCCTCGAGGAGTTCCGATCCTCGCGGGACCTCGATGCCATCGCCCGCAGCATCGCCACGCCTCCGTTTCTCGCGATCCGCCGGCTGGTGGTGATCTGGGATCCGCCCCAACTGGCGGCCGGGCAGCGCACCGCCAAGGAGGTCGAATTGCTCGGCACCACCCTAAACAGCCGCCTGGAGACCACCGCCGTGTTGGTGGTCTCCAGGGGCACAGTGCCGGCTAGCTCGCCTCTCCTGCACTCCGTCCGGGCTCAGGGCGGCGAGATCCGCCTGCTGAAGCGGCCGCGGGGCCGCGAGTTGAGGCGGTACGTCGATGATGAGGTCCGGGCGCGAGGCCTCCGGCTGGGCCAGCCAGTCATGGCCCGCCTCCTGGACGTCGCCGGCCAGGACCTGGGCCGGCTCCATCAGGAGTTGGAGAAGGTCGAGATATTCGGCGCGGGCAAGGGACGAATCAAGGACTCCGACGCGCTCTTGCTAATCCCACCAGCGCCCCCCACCGAGCTCTACCGGCTCACCGACTCTCTCTTCGAGGCGCCGGGTCGGGTCGGAGAGAGGCTGAGCGAGCTAGCCGGGCGACCCGACCTCCCGCCCCCAGTGGTGGTGGGAGCGCTGGCGCGCGTGGTCCGAGATCTCATCTCGTTCGCCAACGAGAAGGACCGCGGGCGCAACCTGCCCCCCTGGAAGGAGGAAAAGCTTCGCGCCCATCTAAAGCGGGCTGGTGAGCCGCGGCTGCGCCGGTGGCTGGTTCAGCTTGCCGACCTGGACTGGTCCACCCGTACCGGCGCCGTCGACGGCCAAGAGGGGCTGGAACTGCTGCTGGCGCGAATGGCGACGGAACTGAGAGGTCGGTCGCCGAGCTGATCAGGAGCTGAGTTCTGGGCTCAGCTGCTCTCGCGCTCTTTGCCGGCGCTGCCCGCCGCCCGCCGCTGCGAGCTGGAGGTCCGCTCAGTCTTGGTCGCTGGCCTGCCCGTCTTGGGCGCCGCCGCGGCCTTTCGGGTGGTGGCGCCGGCCTTGGCCTTGGGCTTGGTGCCCTGCGCCGAAGCCCGCATAGCGACGGTCTTCGGGGTCTTCACGGCCGCCGTGCCCAAGGTCTCAGCCTTGGCGGCCGAGCGCATCAGCCGCGACTTGCGCCGGCTCACGTTGCGGCGGTGGAGAATGCCGTGCTCGGCGGCCTTGTCAAGGGCCGAGGCCGCCAGCCTCACCAGCGCTTCGGCCGATCCCTCCTCGGCGCCGTCGACAACCCGTCTGGCCTTGGCCACGGCGGTGCGCACCGAGGAACGGACTCGGCGGTTGCGCTCGTGCTTGCGAGCCGCCGACCGGATGCGCTTGCGGGCGGAACTGGTGTTTGCCATGCTCTCTCGGCTTGTAGTTGGGGCCGCGGTCACACCCGGGCCAGATGGGCGCCGACACCGGGGCCGGGCCAGCGCCGCAGTATAGCAATCTGCCGGGGGGCCGCTCTTTGTTACGCCGCTAAAGTGACACGGGTGTTGCGCCTAGGTCGGGCCCCAGCCAAGTTGAACCTGGCCCTGGAACTGACCGGTCGCCGGGCCGACGGGTACCACGAGCTGGCGGCAGTCTCCCAGACGGTCGACTGGAGCGATGTGATCGCGCTGGACGGAGGGGCCCCGGACGAGCGTCCGGTACCAGCTGTCCCAGAACTGCTGGTTTGGGGGCCCGAGGCTCACCGGGTGCCGCTGGGGCCAGCCAATCTCGCGGTCCGGGCCGCGATACTACTTCGCGAGCAAGGCCTCGGCACCCCGATCACTCGGCTGGCCCTGGAGAAGCGGATTCCCACGCAGAGCGGGCTCGGCGGCGGTTCCGCGGACGCGGCCGCTGTGCTGCGGATGGCCGGGGAGGGTTCGGACCGGGGCCAACTTGAGCGGATCGCCCTTGAGTGTGGCGCCGATGTCCCCTTCGGGCTGCGGGGCGGGGCCTGCCATCTGAGCGGGATCGGCGAAGTTATGTCACCCCTCTCCCCTATCCGTACGGGCGCCTTCCTGATCGTGGTGCTGGGATCAGTCGCCACGGGTGCGGCGTACGCCGCCACAGACCCCGCCGATTTCAGCGACGGCAGCCGGGTTGAGCAGCTCGCCAACGCACTGCGGAGCGGCTGCCCTCCCGACCCTGGTCTGTTCGGCAGCGGGCTGCAACCGGCGGCGTTGCGGGCGGTTCCCGAGCTGATTGGAAGATTGCGGGGCCTGATGGAGGCCACCCCCGGGGTGCCTTGGGCGATGACCGGGAGCGGGGGAGCTTTCTTCAGCTACCAGCCCGACGGGATGGCGGCGGCGGTCCTAGCCCGGGCGGCGGCGCCAGCCTGCCCGGAAGCCGGCATCCGAGTGGCGCTGCCCCGGGCTGCGGAAGCTACGTAGCCTGAATCCGCTGGCAAGTGGTTGATCAGCTTTAGGGACAGCGCTTGAGCGCCAAGCGGATCCGAGCACCGGAGCCGGACGAGCTGACTCCGGCCGGGGGCAGTTCTCCGAGGCCCCGAGCGCTGCCGCCAGCCGGGCAGCTCCGCACCGCCGCGGTCCTGGCCCTGGTGGTGCTGGTTTGGCGCGGGGGCCTCCTGCTCATCTTCGGTCCCTTGGCCGCTCGTGGCCCTTACTCCCGAGGCCACCTGATCCTGGGCGGCATCCCTCACATACTGTCCGCCTGGGCCCAGTGGGACTCGGGTAACTACCTCAGCATCGCCCAGCAGGGTTATGGCCACATCCCGGGCGACGTGGCCTTCTTCCCGCTCTTCCCGCTGGTTTTGCGGATCCTGGGCGGAGGCACCGTGGCAGGCGGCGTGGTCGCGGCCCTGATCCTCAACACGGTGGCTCTGATCGGGGCGATCATCCTGCTGTACCAGGCGGCCAGCCGCCAGTTCGGGCCCCGCGCCGGCCGGTGGGCAGTGGCGGCGATGCTGCTGGTCCCCACCGCCTTCTTCTTCGGCGCCGTCTACACCGAGGCCACCTTCCTGCTTCTGGCACTGGCGGCCCGCGAGGCCGCCATCCGTCGCCACTTCCTGGTGGCGTCACTGCTGGCGGCCCTGGCCACCGCCTCCCGGTTCCCCGGGGTCCTGGTGTGGATCTTAGTGGTGGCGGAATGGTGGGAGGCGCGCCGAGCCGGAGAGGTCCGTCCCCTCACCTGGCTCTGGTTACCCCTGGGGCTGGCCGGGCTGGTGGGCTACGCGGTCTGGCTCCAGGTAAACTTCGGCGACGCCCTGGCTTTCAACCGCGTCGAAACCACCGTCTTCGGCCATGTGAGCCTGCTGACACCGGGACGGCATCCGATTCTGGTCCTACGAGACATCTTGGGTTTCG